>Ga0307516_10000300_pt1 | contig 64254 bp, 71 predicted proteins | sample 19_EM_MG_FD_203310 | JGI IMG/M metagenome (GOLD analysis project Ga0307516, IMG submission 203310) | Populus trichocarpa ectomycorrhiza microbial communities from riparian zone in the Pacific Northwest, United States - 19_EM | ecosystem: Host-associated > Plants > Roots > Unclassified | place... | reverse complement strand
AACCCCCTAAAACACCAACACACAACCCCCCCCCCATTTTTTTCTCACCCCCCCCACCCCCCCCCCCCCCCCCCCCCCCCCCCCCCGCCCAACTCTCAGATCGTTGGGGTACATCCCAGGTCTCGCTTTTCCACCCCTGCCCGAGTTGACACGATAGGCTGAGCGGCTACAAACCTACCCCTTGCCCCCTCTTTCTTCTTCTCCTCTTCTTCTCCTCCGACCCCTCTCTCGGGTCCAAAGCTGCTCACCTCACCTCAATCCCTTCTCCGGCCATCTCCGCAATGTTCGGCGGCTGGTCTTCGTACCCCGTCGACAGCTCTCGCTCCTCGGCCGTCTGCCAGATCTTCAAGTATAAGGGCCCGTTAACCTTTCCTAAATACTCGGCCTCGGCAGTCTCGCAATCGCCGTCGTCCTCGGACTCGGCGTTCGCTATCCCTGATGGCGAAAGGGATTTTTACACCTACTTTGCGAAGATCAAGCGAGCTACCGACGTTACGCCGCAACACCTGGACGTGCTCAATGTCAGCGTGTCGTACGATGTCCCCGTGGAAGAGTTGGTGGGTGGGAAGGAATGGCTCCCAAGAGACGATGACAGTGAGATCTGGATCGAGCGCAAACGAGAGCTCCTGATCGAGAACGACACCGCCTATCAGGTCATGGCTCGCATCCGCAAGGATGTGAAATTGGGCCACATGTACAAATTCTTCCACGCGCTCGAGATGGTGACACCGTACTATGGGATGCCGGACGAGTGTGCTGCTTATGAGGTGGAACAGGCCAGCAGGGCTGGTGAGGATGCCGAGCAGCAGAAATTGAGGCTGAAAAAGAGAGAGGAGGAAGCTGAGGGGGCGGCTTCCATGATGGACATTGATTCACCTTCTCCGCCGAGCAATGACAACGGCAAGCGGCCCGCGTCCGAGGAGGCTGTCGGCACCGCAAAGAAGGATCGGGCTTCCCCCGAATCCGAGATCGTTCCCGAAGATAAGAAGGAGGAAAAGTTCTCAATGCCAGAACGCTTCCGCGACGACCTGGTCAAGAACTTTGTTGAGCCCATATGCTGGGGTCATGGGGTTAGGGTTTAGTGAGTCTCCTTTCCCCGCGCCCAGCCTCTGTCCGCTGTCCCGTCCGAGACTCCCGCTAATGTTGTTCTCAGCGCGCCCAGGGCACCTCCGAAGTTCCACGTCCAGCACTCCAAGTTCTCTGTTTACCTGAACTACCATATCCACTGGACGCCGACAGACTCGAAAGAGGCCCGCAGTGGTCTCGTTGACGGACCAGCACTCGGAATGCAAATCCGCCACGAACATGCCTTTCGCGCTCTGAACGACCCCGCAGCAGCCATTAAGAAGCGCCGCAAGAAACTTATGGCCGCAGCACTCGCCGCGAAAGTACCTCCGACTCCCGAAGAAGAGGAGGCACGCGCAAGGAAGGAAGAAAAGGAAAAGACACGCGCCGAACGTCGCGCCAAGCGGGCTGCATCTTCATCTTCATCTTCGGTAAAGGATCCGGAGAAAGAGAAAGAGGATACGCCGTTGGACGGCGAGATGAAGGAGGAAGTTGAAGATCTTGGCGATGAGGGGATCCTTGTTGTTAGCGAGGACGGGGGTGCCCACGACGTGGTCGGCGTGACGAGGGAGATCGCCGCTTTGCTATCGATAGCACAATTAAGGGCGAAGGAAGGTACCACGGACAAGAAGTTGCGCTACCGTGCGATCGGGAAAGACGAGGGAAGCTACTGGGACGACGTCTTCATGGTGAGCAGCCTGCATCACCACATCTCGATCTCGCACCTACGCGTAAGCAAACCGTACCTGAGGTTCCTGAAGACGGGGAAAATGCCCAACAAGAACCATCCGTTCATTGTAGAGGGAGGTTGGGAGAAGCTGCACCTGAACAAGACGAAGTACCACAGTCTGATGGTGCCCGAAGAGCGCGTTGAGGCTGCCAAGGCTCTCGTGGCAGTGCTAAAGTACGTCACGCGGAATGAAAAGAAGTTGTAGCTATGACATTTTCCTTTTCTCTTGCCCTCCCATTTTCGTTTATCGCCGGATATCGTTTATTTCATGTGATTCGTTTAGTTACCTTTTTTTTTTTTTGGAATGAAACCTTGGTGGATGGCTGGACTGGCTGGCTGGGGCGAGGAGTAGGGATGTCGAGGGCTGCTTATATCTAGATGTAAATGGAGACAGTTTTACGGGATACGTGGTCGACCAATGCGCGAGATGGGCGGTTCTCCATCCCTAGTTACCGTTGGCTTTCCAATATATTCTCGATGAGTGACCTATCTAGTTTGGTGTACAGTCTCATCGGTCATTAAGGCCGGAACGTGGGCTTTCATCTCATATACTCTATATAGGTAAGCGGCTGTGCCGCCAGCTCTGTGTCGGGTTATTGCATGTTGACACAAAGCTCGGGATGAACCGCTTTCTGCACTTGCGGCCCCAGGGTTGGTTAGGTACATATGTGTTGAAATCGAAGCATCACTCCGGCCTAGATTCTGCACTTTGTGGATCTGGGAGAGGATGGGATCGGAGAGAGCGGACTATGGCTGTTGATGCCTACTTAGGCACCTACATAGTTGATCGATCGTGTCCACCGAATCGGGCTCAGGCATGTGTGTGGACAGGTAAATCCGGTGACCTTTGGCAGTCCTCGTTTCCGTCATTTTGTCTCAGTATATTGATTGATGTGTGTGACAGGCAGGTGTGGACACTTCAGCCGGCCTCGGTTCTCGGCCAGCCATACGGAGTGCGGTAAAGTTGGCAGGTAGACCGCGGAGCTGAATGTCAGTTGCAGATCCCTTGGAGGGGGAGGGGGGGGCTCGGGAGAGACGCAGTGGGGGGGTTTCACAAAGCACAGGCGGCGCTATTCTTGTGGGTATCTATCCTGCATTTTGGAAGGTGGACAAGTCCCGGAGATGCCTAGAGTACAATAGCATTGAGAACGCTGATTTGTTTTCGATCTGGGGTTTCAAAATGAAAGACGGAAGGCGAAATCCAGAACTTCAGCCGTAAACTAGGGGATCATACCGCCTCCACTCTGAGTATTTGCGAAAGCAGAAGCGCGAGCTCCGCAAGAGGAGACTGTTCTTCTGGAGAGCCGGTCGCAGAAATCAACATCGGAGGAACATGCAGATGGCGAGGCTTTAGTTCGGCTCATGATAACTGCTTGGAGTGAATCAATGATCAGCAGTCCTGGAAAGTGATTGGAGCATTCGGTTGCAATGCTGCGGCGTGAAGGAAGCGCTGTTGACTTTAAAAAGCAATACCTGTGGCTTGCTCAGACAACCCCGCTCGGATAATGAGAGGTTGGTAGCGCATCTCAGCTCTGGGCGCCAGGGCAGGACAGATTAAGTAGGCCGATACTCCCCTCTCTCTCTCACGAGAGAGAGGAGAGGAGAAGGAGGATTGTTGATTCTCCTGGTGCTCTTACACCTCGGCTTCTGGTTGCCAAGAGCGAATTCGTCGAATGTACCTAGTGCGTACCGCCCAACGACCCCCCCCCCTTTATGTTCGACCGGTCCGGACTCCCACCATCTATCACTTCGGCTTCGACACTGACTTCCAATCGACGTCCTGGTGGTTCTCTGAATGTCGAGCAAGATGCCGAACTCGAAAGACTATCTCTCAAGAGTCACAGACAGTGGATCACAACTTATCACTACCGCACATTGTTCGCCTCTTGCCATTGGTTCGTTTATGTGGAGCAGGCACCATGCGTATACCACCTCCCCCGATATATACCTACATATATATAATGGAAAGCTCATAGCTCCCCTCCAAACAGCGTACCTTTGCACGCTACGAAAGCGGCAACATACCGCTCGGCTCACTGTTTTTGACTGCGATAAAGAGGGAGACCTTGAATATTGATCACTGGCAAGGTATATTTCCCTTCGGCAGCTCCCGTTGTTTATATCTTGCGTCCCGAAGCTCCTGCCCTCCTACTCGCTACTATCCTGCTATCCGCTAGCTTATCCAACCTTCCGGCCTTACAAGATCACCGCCTTCTTCCTATTCCTTCACTCGCAGGTTCTGCAGCCTGGGCTCCGATCACATCCTCCCTACAGCCTCACAATTCAACACCTTGGATCATGTCTGAACGAGTTCCACCTTTTGTCTTTGACCCATTTCTCTTTCCACCTCGAGAAAAGGCCACAAGCTGGCATAGAAGTCCATCCGTGCTGACTTTTGTCTGTTCAATAGCGATTGGAGCAATTTGTCAACGAGCCGTCTAATGATTCCGCCGCGAGATCGACATATTCCGTTTGGGATCGATCGTCCAGCGCCTCCACTGGTAGCCATAAATGTCCCGTGTTTTGCAAATCCAAATCCAAGCCCTTGTTTGACAAGAACGCTCCGTGTCGGAAAATCTACCCGGATGCTGCCAGTCTCCTGTAGGTCACTGTCCAGCTTCTCCTGGGAAGATTGTGTCTTCTGGCGTCTGCTTATTGGTCCTCAGAGAACACTGCGTCAAAAATCACGAGTCTATCTGCCCGATTTGTGAGCTCAAATTGCGGGAACCGCAAACAGCAGACCCAAACAACATCTTTTTTAAGGACATAAACTCCGCCAGGTATGAACGTATTTTGCGAACCAAGAATCATGCTAACAAGGGGACCCAGGGCTCACGTGCGGTGCGTCCACTTGAAGCCCTGGTATTGCGGCTGTGGCAAACGGTTCGGCGCCTCCACCAAGTTGAACCAACACGTAAATCGCCCGGGCTGCTCGGCTAGACTAGACGGCCAAGGGAGATTTTTTGACCAGCGATTGAAGATGTTGAACGAAAGATTGGCGGATGCAAAGACGACCAATGATCTACGGTCGATCCTGTTGTGCGATGGCAAACCGATTTACGATTACGCCGGTGGCTCGGATTCTGGCCCTGATGGTATGTCTGTATCTTCGAAAGTCCTGCTCGTATCTAACTGGTGCCTTCCAGTGCCGCAGCCGCAGGCACCAATATCACTCCCAGCCGTGCTCCCGGCCCCTCCCGCGCCCAACCCGGACAGTGGACGCGGTACCGGCGCTCCCACCGGAGATTATGTAATGGACGATATGGAATTCGGCAAGTTTGCTCACCCCCATACATCCATCCTGCTTAGCTACTAACCGTGGCGGTCTATAGATGATCCGAGCGAGAGTGCTTTCCCAGAAGAAATCTGGGACAAATATACCGAGGAGAGCGAGGGCCCGATGGCAGAGGGGATGTTTCAGGAGACTCGCAATAGCGAGCTCGTCCACAACAGCGGCGATTGGGCCCGTCAAGTTTGGGGGCAATTTGGGCCGGTTGAGTGAAGTGGAGGTGGTGCTTGCATGCAGCGGGTGCGCTGCCTCATAGAAAAGTCGACAGTGGGGGATCCGGCGTTGCATGTCCACGGCTCTTCCCCTCGGCTCCGATCACGGCCGGCTACGTTGGTAACCTGGCATTTTGGGTGGGAGGCGTTTATATATCCCTTTTGTTCTTGTTACATTTTTTTTTTTTTATAACTCTACTTCTTTGTTTATTTTTCTGTTTTCACCCTATTGAGTTGTCTCCTTTTGTCTTCGAATTTGGGGGCGGCTGCGGGGCTATGGGATGGATCTTTTACTCGTTTACTTAAGGTCGTGGATATGATAACTAATGATATGACGGTACTCATGCCCGCTCGGCGCCCGGTGAGAGCGCCTGTGACTGATCAAAAATCTCCGTCCGTAGCGATTAGATGCAGAATCAGATATAGTAGCAGTCAGAATATTCCACGACTACATGGGTAGATATCCCGCTGAGTGACCACTCCCAAGCCATCACCCCCCATACCCCTTCACAGCCACTCACTCGAACGCTTGACGGCGTCGTTCGACTTGTCCTGGCAACTGCTGGCAAGGACAGCACCCAACTCGCACCTGACACCTTTCGCATTCAACCTGCTTATCCGGCAGTGGGATGTAACGGACGGGAGGGAGGGAGCGAGTGAGTGGGTGTAAAACCGTAGCACCCCCCCCCCAAGTCCCCAACCGCACCTCGCTCTCCAACGATGCTACCCCTCCTCCCGCTACTCCCACTGATCACCTTCGCCCCAGCGCTGGCACTAGTGTATCCGCCGTGCATGCCGCCAGCGCTGTACCCGTTCTTTCCCGTCGGCCAGCTTGAGAACGTGACGACGATCGTGTTGCTGAACGCCACCACCGACTGCGGCGTCATCTACCATCTCGACTGCGACGCTGGGACGTGGACTGGGCCACTCTTATACGGCAATGGCGATGGTGACGGTGATCACTGTCGCCGCGTGGAGCCGCTGGCAGTCGTCGAGGCTTTCCTTTTGAACGGCCTCGTTGAGACGGCGGTTGGGCTGGGGGAAAGGGAGAGTGAGGTTGTCTGGGACTTGGATCGTGAAAGTAGCTACGAGGATGAGTCGTGGGCTCGGTATATAGGTAAAGAACAGTAGAATAGGTATTCCGATGGATGGCCGCCGGCTGACCATCCATCCATCCATCCATCCATCATGTCTCTATGTGCGCGTTTCTTCCCCCAAAACGTCCTTGATATATTTTTCGTCCATCACATGGCTTATGTATGGTTTCGCAATATTCATCAAGAACCACATCAGCCCCGATTGCGATGGGCTGATCTATATACATCTTAACCCCGCACGAAAAATCTAATCGAAATCCTAGGTAAAAACAAAACTTGGCCCAATCCTGACAGCAAACCACTTATCCAAAAGATTCCCCGCTATAATACAAGTAAGAAAGAACAGGGAAGAAAGTACGAAACAACACAGCAAGCCATATACTCGCATCACAAGGAACTAAAACTCATCCCATCAACTTCACGTTCGCCTTGAGTCCCACTTTTCGTTCCATTCCCCGCTCGGGATATCATCGCCACGAGGTACAGTTTTGACACTTCCCTCCTTTTCCATCGAGGTCGGGCTATCACTCCTCAGGGTTTCCTGCACAGTGCTGACGCTATCACCCTTAACGAGGCCTAGGCGCTCCTCTTCCGTCTTTGACCCACCAACCGGCAACTTTTGCTTCCAACCCAAGCTGTGTCTCCCACCACCTTCCGATTCGACACTGCCCTGGCTCTCGCTCCGGCCGTGCGCGTGTCTATGCAAGAACTGGAAACTAAACTGTCTTCTCGCCGAGTGCCGACTGTCCGGTCGGAGTGAGTCCTTGTCTTTGGATTTTCCCCCGCCGGATGGGGCCATGGGTGGTTCCGGTACTGCTAGCCTACCGCCCCCAGGAACGGACTGGTATTCGCTTCCATCTCTGCTAGTTGTTCGCTGGTAGCCAGGTGCGGAGATGGGTGCGGCGGCGAAGTCATATGTCTTCATCTCAGTCGCCACGTCGCCTGCAAACGTGATATGATTGACGCGTGGTGACGACTGTGACGCCGTGGAAGAGTGTATGTTGCTTGGTAATGTCGCATCTGAGTAGACCCTTGGACGAGCACCGGGCATAGTTGGAATCGGGCTATTAACGTCTCGGAGGTCTCGATGCGGTACGATAGCAGCCAGGTCACTGGGCTCCCTCAAGCTGGCCTTGCTACGCTTGGGGTTGAGTAGCCCTCTGACCCTGCCTAGGAAGCTCTCAGGGTGTGGCTCTTCCTCGTCCGGTTCCCGCCCGTACACACGTAGCCGCATCGCTTCATCAACAGACATACTACGCCTTCGACCGGCAGGATGATCCTCTCGTGCCTCTTCCTCGTCAGGAATCCTTGCCATCCCCAATGGTGGGTGCTGCCCGCTAAGCGTATTCCTTCGACCGGAACGGCCGTTCTCGCTAGTCCACGTCACTCGTCTCTTAACGCCATCCCATTCAACTGTCTCGTTCGTCGACAGAGGCGTCCGCAAGTCCCGTTGGCGCTCCTCGTGGATCTTTCTGGCCTCATCAGCTTCGGCGGTACGCCGAGCCACCGAAATGCGCCGGATAATTGCTGCCGTTCCGCGGATGGCATCGGCTTTAGGCTCGGACTCGGGTTCGGATTGCTCGGCGACAGTTCTGATCTGATCCAAATCCCCACGGAAGATCTCGGTATCCGGGACATTCTTGGAGGATTTGGACAATTGCAAGAGGACGACGCCGGAGCAGATCTGAAGGAAGCCCATCACCACGGTGGTTATCGATGCCGGAGTGCCCCTAAAGCCGCGGAAGAGGATAGCCGACGTTACGATTGTCGCCGAGGTAAATATCACGTAATATGTCGGTGTGACTAACGCAGCATTGAATAGATTGAGAGCTTTCTGTTCACTGTCAGTCCATCTGCATTGTGTATGGTAGAGGGTGGTCAATCCATACGTTGAGATAGATAATCTCGACTAGCAAAGTCACAATCACAAATACCAGGAGTACATAGAGGAACCACTGATTGAATTGCGGTGTTCCACCAATCTGGGTAACCACCGCAGCACCGAGACCTTGCGTGGCTACAACACTAAAAAGCGAGACAAATCAGCATGGGATGTATGTGCCATGAGTTGCTTAAACCCACCTCAGGCCTCCAATCAATGAACACACTGTCAGGTAAACCATCATGCTCTTGTTTCCGTACTTGGGCGCCACCCAAATGATGATGGAGACGCAGCCGACGATCACTATCCCCGCGTAGACGAGGAACCCGGGCGATATGATGAACTTTTGCATGTCTTGTATGGTCGTGACGGAGCTTTGCTCGGGGGCGTTGATAGCGATGACGATAGCTCCTATAATGCACATGAAACAACCGATCTTTCCGACGAAAGACAGTCGCTCCCTGAGGAATATCGACGACAATATAGCCGTGATCACTACCGACTGCACACTATCAGAACCAACCTAACCAGAACGCCACGCCCGCCACGAGAGCATACTAGAGCTCCTAAAGGAGTAACCAAAAGTGCATCCACGAAGGCGTACGCCGCAAAGTTGCAGATTTCTCCCAGAATCACTGCATAGAGCTTCCGTCAGCACTGGATTTGTCTCTCTTCTCCCCTCCCTTCTCCCATAATCGCTGCTCTATTGCCAACCGCATACGTCGAATTTCATTCCCCCGGATTAGGAATCCATACTCAAAATCATTCCCGTCCACCACCAGGCATTTTTCAGGTAGCCATAACCTTCACCGGCCTCCTTTCCATCTTTGATATTTGCTGCCAGCAGCCCCTTCTTCTTGAGAACGAAAGAGATTCCGATAAAGACACCGGAGGCGACTGCTAGGGAAACACCAACGGCTTTGAATCTGCACTTCCCAGCGGAGGTCTCTAATCAGTTCTGTCTGGCAACCGGAAGTGCACTTCGGTATGTAACTTAGGCTCGGGTGAAGCTCACATCGGCGGTCGGTCCTGCGGGGAAGCGCTAGGTCCCGTCATAATGAGGGGCGTAGAGGTGGAGGATTGCAGTCCTTCGCGGGAAAGTAGGGCTAGAAGAGCGGGCTCGGAGGGGTGATCTGGGCCTTAGTCGGACGAGGGCTGCCGACTGTTATATGCGGTGGTGCCAGCCCGGGGGACACAGCTTTTCGGAGGCTGTTGAGACGGTTCCGATCGCGTTGGAAACTGACACGGTCGCGTGAGGGATTCGGTAGGTATTGTTGAGGCAGGTAAGAACGCGGGTGTTTCTCGAGGCGGTGGTTTCGGAATTCAGACGGCAGTTCATTAAACTGCTATACTGTTGTGTTCAGAAAGCGATCAGAATAGTCAGTGCTGTGTCTTGTTATTATCCCAGAGGCTGCCATCAAAACGTTGTGAAGAAATGCGGAGAAGATATCTGGGGGGGTTGAGCGCGTGCGACAAAACAGGGAATACATCCGCACGACGGGTACAGGTGTGGAGGTACATACGATAAGCGGCTGGACGTTCTATTACTGTATCAAAACGTCAATGTCTAGATATTTGTTGGAGTTGTTTTGCCTTGATTTCAAGGTTCGTTGCAGGAGGGAGGGTGGGGGTGATGATACTTCCCAACACTCCATTTTTTCCTACTCCTTCTTTCCTCTCTCTCTACTTGTTCTTCCCTTCGATGTTCTGTGGGTCGGGTCAGCCACGAATCCACTGACGAACTCCCTGCTGCCCGCCACTCTACTAAATTCCCGACTCGACAAGTATGGATAGAAGTACTACATCTATTTCCGTACCACTACTGTGAGTGAAAATGCTGAATGCCGCACCCTCGCCACTTCAGTGCTATCTATGTAACTAGCTCACTGCGTCGCGCAACCAAGCAACTCCTGCATGAACAGGATGGCGACAACCCTACTTGATCCTATGGAATTCCAGCAACTCGCCCCCCTATCGGGAAGCTCAAACGCTGGAGAGATGTGGTCACCACAGCTGAACCCATCGCGGTTGTTTGCGGCGACGTCTGCGCCGAGTAGTTAGAGCGTATAGAAGAATTGCCACCTTCTCGAGTCGCAGCTATTTGTGCGCTAGTCACCTAGGTACCTACTTAGGTACTCTACATCATCGAGTAGTACCGAGAAGACCCAACGGACTAGGCCGTCTACTCAATGGTAAGCAGCATCGGAGCGACGGGACCGGGGGAGTCGACATCACTATTCCTAACGAACGTGGGCCAAACCGGCGGCTATGTACCGTCGGGGGACAGAGTGAGGAAGGAGCAGTGGCAAGAAGCTAAGATGACGGGCGTTAGAAGAAGAAATATTATACAGATATCCGAAGCTGGTATCGATCTTGCGTGCCGGAACTCAAACGCAGGGGGCGAAAGCCTGAGCGAACCTTTACGGTTGGCTAGCCAGTGGTATGCGCACGTTGATGTCTGGTGGATAGATAGATAGATATCATCTACAGAGTCACCGTGCCACACTGGTAGAAGATACCTTGCGAGAACAGATCTCACAAAATAGTTATTTTTTTGAATTAGATAGGTACATGTAGATGGAGGAGCAATGTAGATAGAGGAGCGGTGTCGACAAAGGAAAAACGAGTTGATGTTTGAAGAGAACTCAAAAGCTGAAATAATATGAGCATTCTTGGTCCTCTTTCGCGTGATTCTTGAAAGCAGTGGGGCAATAGGCGCGCTACCGTTGGCCGAGACCTTCACACCATCTCGATTCTCCCCACCTGAATACATCTGAGATCCAGTTCTTTCTCCATCCACAACCCCACAACCACCTCAATTGGACGTTCATGATGTTGCCCAGATCTATTCTTCGACAGCGCAGTGCTTCGGCCTTCTCCAAGGCTGCGTTCTCAACCACTCATGTACGTAATACTGGAACTCTACCGGCAACCCGTGACAAGGTTCGTACCTACCATCTAGCTCCTCCGCCTTTAAGGATCTTTAGGACAAATACTGACTTCTTCTCACAGCTCCTACGCGATCACCTTACCACAGCCGACCCAGAAGTCTCCAAAATCCTCGAAGCTGTACGTCCGCATACCATCCATAGTTTGTGTCTATGTCTCATTAGCCTTGCAGGAGAAAAAACGCCAGGTAGAATGCATCAACTTGATTGCCTCCGAGAACTTCACATCACAATCTGTCCTCGATGCGCTGGGCTCTCCGATGCAAAACAAGTACTCGGAGGGCTACCCTGGTGCACGATACTACGGAGGTAATCAGCACATCGATGCTATCGAGACTCTCTGTCAGAAGCGGGCACTTGAGGCTTTTGACTTGAACCCGGCGGAATGGGGGGTTAATGTCCAACCCCTTTCTGGATCACCGGCGAACCTGTACGCATACTCGGCCGTTTGCGGGCCTCACGACCGGATCATGGGCCTCGATCTCCCGCACGGTGGTCATCTTTCGCACGGTTATCAGACACCCACCAAGAAGATTAGTATGGTCTCAAAATACTACGAAACCTTGCCTTATCGTCTGGACACTGGAACTGGGTTGATTGACTACAATAACCTGGCCATGCTCGCCGAGCTGTATCGACCCAAAGTTATCGTTGCCGGCGCAACGGCGTATTCCCGTTTCATCGACTACCCTCTCATGAAGTCGATCGCCAAAAAGAACGGTGCCTATTTGATGGCGGACATTGCGCATCTCTCCGGGATGATCGCCGCAGGTGTTATTCCCTCACCCTTCAAAGACGCCGACATTGTCACGACAACCACCCACAAGTCGTTGCGCGGCCCCAGAGGCGCCATGATCTTCTACCGGAAGGGGGTTCGTAGAATTAAGAAGAACGGCGAGGAAATCCAGTACGATCTTGAGGGCCCGATCAATGCATCTGTCTTCCCAGGCCACCAGGGTGGGCCACATAACCACACCATCACTGCCCTTGCCGTCGCCCTTGGTCAGGCAAAGACCGCAGAGTTCAAGAAGTACCAGTCGCAGGTCCTCAAGAATGCAAAGGCCCTTGTAAACAAGCTCAAAACCATGGAAGGCTATGAGATCGTTTCCGGTGGCACAGACAATCATCTCGTCCTCCTCGATCTGCGGCCCAAGAAGATCGACGGAGCATGCGTGGAGCGCATCCTAGAGCTCGCAAACATCGTCACCAACAAGAATACCGTGCCCGGCGATAAGAGCGCTCTCAAGCCCAGTGGATTGCGTTTGGGTAGTCCCGCCATGACGACGCGAGGCTTGGGCGAGGCGGATTTCGCGCAGATTGCGGAGTTTCTCGGCCGCGGTGTGGAGATCGCCCGTTCACTGGATTCGAAGTTTGGTGCTCAGCACAAGCTGAAGGGCTACCTCAAGGAGATCGGTGACGGCAGTGATTTCCCCGAGATTGAGGGGCTGCGGACTGAGGTTGCTGGGTGGACCAGAAAGTTCCCCGTGCCGTGGCAGCAGTAGCCAAGTGTGTGAAGTTTACCGCAAGCCGGGGAATTTATTTATCTGTGTATATATCATTTTTTTAGCCAACTGGACATTGACGGCGGAGAATTTTCCCCTTTGATCGAGGCTGTGGGGATATGAGAATTCATAAGCCCTGGGAACCTGTCTAGACACTCAGGGTCGAAGGATTAAAATCTCATGATCGTATACTGTACCCAATGGAGGACCCTCAGGTGTTTACCAACGGCTCCATGTAATAACCACAGTTCGTCCAGATAGCCTTGAACCACACCCACGCCCCTTGGCCCCCACCAGACGCGTGGTGCTTCCACGGTTCGGCAAGCATTCATAAAATATCACTCACATTCTAACGAAACATAAGTAAGCTCATTTCTTGGTAGGATCGATCCACCGCTCAGCTGAAGAGAGTACGTAGTAGGCCGGACTTGGATGTGCTTCTACCCATTCCTATGGCCCGAGCAAACATGTGATCACTCATCATTCCGAAGCCATCCGCTCTCTCGCGATATCATCACGATACACTCAACGGGGAATGCCTCCCAGCCACTCAATGTAACGCATCGTAGCTGACAGCTTTAGGAGTTGGATGAGATCGGTCTAAATCATGTTCCGTATTTCTCTCTAAATTTGCAGAATTTGTGGTTAATTTTGGGTGGCAAGTCCTCTGTCGTCGTTCCGTTCGGACGTGCCTAAGACCCCCGCGGCGAGCTGATAAGACAAGTCTCTTTTCCCACTCTTCCCTCTCCTTAACTTCTCTCCCTCACCACTCTCTCCCTCCTTTCCCTCCTTTCCCTCATCACCTCACCATCTTCTTCCCTCCCCTTACCGAGCACTCCTCTAAGTGCCCAGTATATCCCCATTCCTTTCGACTCCACGATATCTCGTCTGTCATTACCCTTCCCCACATAAATCCACACTCACAACTACCCCCCATCAATTTTCTAATGTCTAACGCCGAAAAAATGGTGACTCTCCACTCACCTGAGCCCGAGAGTGCCGTCGTTGGTTCGGAGTCGGCCTCCGCCCCCAACGACAAGAGTGTCGACACTATCGACACTGTCAACAGTATCGAACTTGAAGGTGCTAAGCCGAAGTCCGATGACGCCAACCAGCTGCACGTGAGCCTGGCTGTTCGTCGAGGCCACGGCCCTCACCCGATCTCTGTTAGTCATCTTCTCCTCCTACTTTTCTCGGTTATCCACCATGACAAAGATTGATCCTCTTGTGACGATCCCTTTGCTCATCTGTTTACGACGGATGAGACATGGTGGATCAATCGTCACCCGTCGCCGAACACTTGCTGACCGCTTGGACCTATGCAACCACTGGGCGGAGCCACATGCCCTATCGCAGAACCTACATGGCAGCGGCTGGTTAAAAGCCATCCTTTGTTGCCATGACTTGTTGCTGCGGCTTATCGTCTGATCGTTTCTCCTTGACTGCTGAAACGAAATCGACCAGCTTGGCGTTGTCAAATCACTTAATGTTGTTGGGCACACAACTGGTCTGATACAAATCAGTCGAGGTAAAACTATCGGTCGATAAGCTACGCTGGCTCATTGCCCTGGCAAGTAGGACGACAATATCGCCGCTGCCTGTTCTGCGATGAGCGTGGTCGCTGTTGTACCCAGTGGCTATGGTCCGTCTTAAACAGGAGTATTTGAGTGGCTTCAGCAAGTCTTCCGGCAAGGACGGCAAGACCGGTGGTTACAACGGAGAATCTTCGGGAGCCGGATACAGTCGCTTCGCACAGGAGGAGGAGTATCAGATTGACCTCCCTCAGCCGACTAATCAGCCCTTCGAGACTGTTATTCCGAGACTTGACGAATGTAAGTTCCTCCTTCTCTCTCGACGATTACCCCTTCATCTAACATCTCCAACAGACTTCTACTTGCCTCCTGGTGAGCATTTGTTCATATTGCCCGACGGAGGTGCTATCCACTTCATCGCGGGGGACAGGCCTCAGGAGTTCTTTGGAAGCGAGGCATGCATCGTTCGCAATCATCGCTTTGATGGCCTCTACTTCTTGAGAACCAATCTTATCATGAAGATGGAGGTTCTTCAGCTGATCGCCGGCAACTTTGTTCGCAACGGCACCGTCGAGGCTCGTAATTACGTCTACCTTTCTAATCAGGCGCATGTGGGAGAGCGTATCGTCGGTATCAGCTGCGGCTTATATGTCGGAGATACCATGGGCCCTTTGCCCATCTACTTCTCGCCGCTTGGACTCGACCTGCACAACAGGAGCATGCTGATGTGTCACTCGCCCTGGGCAATGAGTTCGATGCGCGAAATAGGAGTCGAGCATAGGCGTTTCCCAGGACCCCAGGCGTTCAATAGAGCCACGAGTGACCCTACCAGCTTGAGGTATCGTACATCCGTTCAAACTACCTCGATTTCTTTTGCGAGTTTAGGCTAATGCTTTTCCATAGTGGATTCCAAGGATCGGAGTATGAAGGTTACATTCAGTCCATGAACGAGCCTCAGTCGGTACGTATTTCCACACATCTCCTAGATTCTTCTGCGTTACAGAAGCAAAGTTGCCTGAGTTTTTTCGATGGAATTTAGACCTTTCTATGAGCCCTGATCTTTATCTTGTTTGACTGATTATTCCGGGCAGATTCTCAAGAAGGGAAATACGACCCCCCCGGGCACCCCTACCAAGAGCAATGGCCTGGCTCTGCCCAAGACTCCTCTTACTGGCAAGAGAGTCATGATGCAGCCCACTACCCCCAAGTCTCAGATTAGGCCTTATTCGTCAGCCGCCGTGTTCCATCCATCCGTTCCGGGTGGGAGTGGACGGCAGAGTGTTCCTCTTACTCCAAGGCACGCCAACAAGAAGACGAACAACCTCTACAAGACAGAGATGTGCCGTAACTGGAGTGAGGTGGGAGAGTGCAAGTATGGAAAATCTTGTCAGTTTGCACATGGAGTCCAAGAGCTTCGTCCGGTCCAGCGCCATGGCCAGTGGAAAACTAAGACTTGTCTGGCATGGGTGAATGGGGGATGTACCTACGGCTCTCGTTGTTGCTACGCTCGTAAGTGCTGGACATCTGCCTCCTGGCTGCTCATTTAACTCACATCAATTTCCAGACGAGTTCCTTACCAAGAAGACTGAAACTACCGCCAAGCCGTACATCGGCTCGTCCCCTTCGAAGGCTTCCGGAGCTGCTGCTGGAAACAAGGCCACCAAGGCTTTGGCTCCACCCATCCGCAAGATCACCTATACTGACGCGGTTCCCCGCCCAGGAATCTCTCGCTTCGCGGACCTTTTCAAGGACCCTGAGGATGCCGAGGTCGCCTTGTAATTCTATGGCATGGGTGCTTCAATATCTCATCTTTAACTTTCTCCAGGAGAGCTTAAGTTGACGACGTTCAAGTTACCCATTCACGAAAAGAAGCCGGAATGTTACTTGCATTTTCATCTTGTCCCAGTTTCAGCCCTTCCCTCTTGCCCTTGATCTGTGTTTCTTTACATCCTTTTCTCTTGCCATCTCACATTTCCCTTTCACATCCGCGGGTGCACATCTGGGGATTTACGCGTTCTGATTTTCAGTTCTTTTCACTTCTATGTCCTGTCCGGTCGAAAGGCCTTTGATGTGATGCTTTCTTTTCCTATTTGTTGCATTTGTTCAGATCTGTCGGGTTCCCTGTTGTCTAGGAGTTCTAGGTGGGGGCCTTGCCTTATCCTGGTAAACTGAGCAGAGGGCATCTGAATATCGACGGGAAATGTTAAGTTGAATTGCGAGGGTGGTGGCAGATGTGTCGTATTTGGTTGCGTTCATTTTCCTGTGAAGCTATATGTGCGAATCGATGGCATTCTGAAGCTAAAATTGTATGCTTCACTTACACTCTGTTGTAATGGGGCTCTTGACTCGGCCGGTGCAATTCAACCTGTTTTCATTTTAGTAGATCGGCTAATACTAATATTAAAATAGCACTCTCCGTCAGAGAATCCTGTAACGAAATAAGGGTTTAAGTTGTTATTTTTTAAATTATTCATAATGTTGTATCAACAAATCCTGTGATCCCCATAAAACAAGGCGCAAGCTCGAGATATCATCGCAATTTAAGGCTCTAGCTGCTTAACGAAGTACGGCCAGAATTGTATTTAGTATAAATGTTAGTCTCTAAATCAGTAACTTAAGGGCTCCGCCCTGCTCGGTATTGAGTTTTATAATTAAGATTACCTTGAAGAGAAGCTGAGATACTAGCTTTAGTCTATTCAGTATGTTTCTTACCCCCCCCCCCCCTAAAAGACCCAGCTTCGGGTAAAATATTATATTCAGGTTTAAGAAGGTTGAAGTAGTAATTTTCCCTTATTAATAGACTAGAAGATGGGCAATACTAACAAATTTAATCGGCGGAGCCGCATAAAATTTTCGACTACCGACTGGCTTGATGCTTGAGTATGTGGAGCAATGAGTATACATAAGGTGAAACTAATAAAGAACTATGAGCAGTGCTAACTACGCTGCAATAAACGCCAATCCTCCAGAGAAAACCATGGAGCGGCAGACACAACATCCACCCATCCATCAAAGGTGCTACAACAATCCGCCCCTTCCATTGAGTTCGCAATCACATCCATCTACCACAACTCCTTATTGTCCCATGGATACTGATCGTCTCTTAGCTCAGCACACGTCAGATGTTGAAAGTTCAATCCCTTCCCAAGCACAAGGTTGTTCTTGAGTATTGGCGCAACAATGGACTGCAGCCTCTCCGGAATTCTCGCCAAAAATGCTTGCAGTCCTCCAGCCCTCTCGGGAAATCTCGCGTCTAGCCCTGCCTGGATCTCTTCCTCCTCCCTATCCATCACCCACGTTGCCGGGCTGCTAAGTTGCCGATACATCACCGCCTCCCTCGTATCCTCCCTCTTTGCGGAGGACCGGAGGATCCGGTGGATAACCCGGTATGCCAATGAGTATTCATCCGAGTCCACCGTGAGCCGTTGTAACTCGTTGGTGGCAACAGCGATCACCCCGCCGATGCGGTTATACTCGTCCTCCGCCAACCGTGTAACGCCTTCCGGCAGATCCAGATCCCTCACCTCTCTGTAAGCCGCCCACCTCCCGACAAGGTGTATGAACGAGTCTTTAAACAGCTTCCTGCTGCGCACCTTCACTGCAAGGTTCAAGAACTCCAACGATCTGTGCGCCAACGCCTGCGCGATGTCTGGAGAAGAGAGCAGCTTATGCTCGATCTGCGTAGCAACGACGGAACGACTGCAGTACAGGTCCGCGACCTCCAAAAGGCACTCGCATTCGCTGTCGGTTTGGTACCCGACGATCGGCGCATGGTAGATGATCCGGAAGAGACTATCGTAGGAACGCGCCATCTCCGTTTCGGCGTCTACACGATCGAGGTAGGCTTTGTCCTCCGTGTTGGGTGGCGGCGGCATTCCCGGTGCCGAAGGGAGGAATTCCCCTAACGCCACCTTCAGAGGCATCAGTCACCAGCGGTCCCCATAACTTCCTTCTTCCGAAGAACTTACATCCGGCCCCACCGGAACCAGCATCAAATCTCCGCTCTCATCCCGGCTCAAGCCATATCGGTACTTTATTGGCGATGGCCCAGGGATCGTATTCTCGGACCTCCACCAGGTCTCAGAAAGACTGCCGTCGAAGTATCCTGAGAACAGGCGCAGCACCGCACTGTGAAGGTGGTAACGCTGACCAAAGATGAAGATCTCGACGTCGGCCGGGAGCTTGCTTTGGGATAACAAGATCGTGGGTTTTGCGTACATACTGATGCGTAGCTAACTGAATAGTTCGGGGAAGTGAATGACAGAGCTGAAGGAGCTGAGGAGTTGTGATGGAGCGTTGGGCGCGTATAACTAAGGCTTGAGCAGCCAATGAGACTACTAGCTGTGTACCTCATGATTGGAGGGGACCCGCTGCATGGTGACGTTAACCAGAATGGGGTTTCGGTCAAGCCCAATCTGATATGAAGGCTACTTTTGATCACAGCGAGTCACTTGCACGCGCAATAAGCGACGAGACTTGTCTTGGATTCTTGGCCTTCTGAGGGCCCATTACGAGGTCCCTTGGTATTCTAGATGGTGGGAAACATGGTATCATATCGATCACAATTTGCATGGGTTGCTGGTGCAAAGGAGTTACAAGGAAGAACGTATATATTTGAGTATGGACCGGGAAAAAAAGAATTCCCATTGCAGCTATCTATGTATTGTGGTATGTAGGGTTGATGATTAATCATTGATCGCATGCCACGGATCATGGCCCAGTATTGTGGCAGGGAGAGTGTAAAGATACATACATAGATACATGGATACGAAGCTCCACCATACGAAGCTCCACCCATGTATCTATTCTGCTTACATATCTGGCGCTCTTCTCCCAGCAGGGGCAACGTCACCGAACAGACCGTGGCTTGGCCAGGATCAGGGAACCCCGCCGAAAACATCCCCATCTTCAGAAGGCCACGCAAGCAAACCGTCACACTTCCCGCCAAGCCCCTCGACTCCTGTGGCGGTGGTACGTAAGTGCCTTCTCTCATACCGATTTCTATATTTCCGAGTTCGTTCCTAAAACTCACTCCTCTCCAACTATCTCTCAGACATCTCAGATATACGTCGTACAAACAAACCCCTCATTTCACCCCTCCAAACAACCATCGCCGGCGTGATACAATAACGGAAACGATGAACGCGATAAAGCTTGCTCGCAAGTATCCGCAGTTCGGGCAGGACGGGATCTTTGCGCTACAGGATACGTTCAAGCGCATCGATGAGGAGGACAATGGATATCTCGATGAAGCGACTGCCATCAAGGTTGTGCAACAGCTGGAAAAGAAGTCGTACGACGAGGTCAGGGCTGCGCTTAAACAGGTGGAACTGGATAGTTCCAGGAGGGTTGAATTAGATGATTTCATCGATGTCAGTTGCTTCTTCCCTGAAAGTTCGGGCGGATGTGGATGAGAATTGATGTGCTTTCGGGGTATAGTTGATCTCGAAATTGAGAGTTTCCGAGGCAGCACCAACGTCCGCGGCGTCGAGAGCTGTGCCAGCGGTTACTCATGCGCGAGCGGGTAGTAAAGGAGGCGGTGTCATCAAGATGTCCGGAGCTACTGGAAGCAGTGCGCACACCATTAACGAGGACGAGAGGACGGAATTCACTAGGCACATCAATGCCGTCCTGGCTGGCGACTCTGATATCGGTGACAGACTACCATTCCCGACCGATACATTCCAGATGTTCGACGAGTGCAAGGACGGTCTCGTGCTCGCTAAGCTCATCAACGACTCTGTGCCGGATACTATCGATGAGCGTGTGTTGAACAGGACTAGTGCTCGCATGAAGAAGTTGAACCAGTTCCACATGACGGAGAACAACAATATCGTGATCAACTCCGCGAAGGCGATCGGTTGTTCTGTTGTGAACATTGGTTCCGGGGACATGATAGAGGTCAGGGAACACTTGATTCTTGGGTTGATCTGGCAGATTATTCGCCGCGGCTTGCTCGGAAAGATCGATATCAAGCTTCACCCAGAGCTTTACAGGCTTCTGGAGGACGGTGAGACATTGGAACAGTTCCTACGGCTGCCTCCGGAGCAGATTCTTTTGCGGTGGTTCAACTACCATCTGACGGCTGCAAAATGGCACCGAGTGTGAGTGGCAGCTTGTCACCCGGAGAAGAGAGTGCGGCGAGACTGACTGTCTATTTTGCAGCGTGAGCAACTTTAGCAAAGATGTTTCGGACGGCGAGAACTACACGGTTCTTCTGAACCAGCTCGCACCGGATGTGTGTTCCCGCGGCCCGCTTAACACCCCGGACCTTCATGATCGTGCCGAGCAAGTCCTCAAGAATGCCGACAAACTCGGATGCCGCAAGTTCCTTACCCCGAAGTCCATCGTTGCTGGTAACCCCAAACTCAACTTGGCTTTCGTTGCCAATCTCTTCAATACCCACCCTGGTCTTGATGCCTTGACCGAGGAGGAGAAAGTGGAAATCGATGATTTCGACGCGGAGGGCGAACGCGAGGCTCGTGTCTTCACCCTGTGGCTCAATTCGTTGGATGTTCAGCCTTCGGTGAACTCCTTATTCGATGACTTGCGCGACGGAACCATCCTGCTCCAGGCCTACGACAAAGTCATTTCTGGATCGGTTAACTGGCGACATGTCAACAAGGCTCCCGCTCACGGGGGCGAATTGATGCGGTTCAAGGCTGTCGAAAACACCAATTATGCTGTCGAACTTGGAAAGCAGAACCGCTTCTCGCTTGTTGGCATCCAGGGTGCCGATATTACCGATGGTCAACGCACTCTCACTCTTGCCATCACCTGGCAGTTGATGAGAAGGGATATCACTCGCACTCTGCAAGGATTGGCGCAGAAGGTTGGAATGGCCGAGATAACTGATTCCTACATGCTCAAGTGGGCAAACGACATGGCGAAGCGCGGTGGACGCGGAGGCACTATTAGAAGCTTTAAGGACCAGAGCTTGGGCACCGGAATCTTTTTGCTGGATGTGCTGAACGGCATGAAATCTGGTTATGTTGATTATTCCTTGGTGAATGACGGCAGGACAGAGGAAGACGCCTACATGAACGCCAAGTTGAGTATCAGTATTGCCAGAAAGATGGGTGCTACCATCTGGTATGTTTCCTTCAATTACCACCAACTTCGTTGACGCTAACTTGGAAACAGGCTTGTTCCTGAGGATATCGTCGCTGTAAGAAGCAGACTGATTGTTACCTTCTTGGGCAGTTTGATGGCCACGTACGAGCACATGTAAACCTGGCTGTTGCGGGCGTAGATGTATCCAGCTGGGGCATGCTTTTCCTTTCCTTTCTCTGTCGCGATGATGACGATAATGTATTGCTATCAAAAGCGGTAGTTTTGTTCTTTTGTCCTCGGGAAGCGGAAGTCATATCTACGTCGGAAGCGTTATAGAGTTTTTTTTGTTTTTTATGTGCGTCAAAGGGCCGCATCACAGCTCAAGTCTCTCTGGTTACGTCATTCGATGTGGCAAGCTGTAGTTGCTATTTATCTCATGATAGCGGCAAGTAAGCTATACTTTCCTTTCAATTCACTTGCCTGCGTTTCAAAAGCTTCGAACCTACATCCCCCCCCCCTGCCCAACAAGGCCAGACCCCTACATGCTAGTCCGCCTGCCCCTCATCGTTAGATATATTGACCAGAAAGTCCAACAATTACCACAACTTGTAAAAGCAATAATGGCAACCACCAACACGTCCCCGTCACGGCTACCTATACCGAGACCGCCCGGGGAAGGAAGCACGTCGATGTCGAGACCAACAACTCCGCTTCCTCCCAATCAGCCAACGAATGATCATGCCACTTCCTCCCTGCATCGCCTGTCGCAAAGGGAGTATCCGCCGGATTGTCCACCGCTCAATGTTAGGTGGTTTTACGCGGTAGATGTCAGTTTTGCCCCAGCTACATGAGCTTGCGTACGTTGGAGTATGAACTTAACTCGTGTGTGTTCGTGCGCGGTGACAGGTCCCGAAACGGAAGCCCTTCCAACCCAAAAGTGCCCCGCCACCGAAACCTCCCTCGAAATTCGTAGCTTTCTGCGCCCGCGATTCTCGCGCTATCGAATCGGCCTTCCAAAAGCTTTCCGAAGAGGAGGAGCTCGCTGAGAGTACAAAATACAAGCGTGCATCCGCGATCGAGCTATTTAAGGATGCGAGTGTGGGCGCGGGAAGCTTTGCAGGGCTCGAGCATCCGTCGAATGAGAAGGACGTGAAGGTACCCGTCAATGAGGATTATCTCTTCGACGTGGATATCAAGAAAAGAGAGCTGGGGCCGGTTTATTGGGAGGGTCCGATGTATGAGGTTAAACGTGGCACGTGGTTTTATCAAGGTATTTGGATTGAGAGACTGGATGTGGAAGGGATGATGGCTAAAACTGACGGACAGAGGGTAGGCCGTGCGACGAGAATTTAGCTACGCAAATCGAGGAGGGCTATCTTAATTTGAAACCATTCCGGACGGCGGCAGCAGCGACTGCCAAGGAGAAGCTGGGGGTTAGATCATCGAAAACGACAGAGTCTGAAAATGACGCGGGCAAAGATGAAGAAACCTCTGCTTCGAAGCCTGCGGTGGCGGCGACGGCAACAGCAAGCAAAGATGGGGTATCAACTTCATCGACCCAAGCCCAACAGCAAACATGGAGGCTTCTGGGTGCACACCTGAACTCATTTGTCATCTTTGTCGACCCGAATACGGCATGGCTCTTTACAGATGACTTCTACGGAAAACTTGCTGCGACAGTTTGGCAGCGCATGTCGGCCGGTACTCACATGGGAGGAATAAAGCTCCTGAGAGGATATTCGGAGCCCAAATCTACGGTGACGGCTCCGGCGCCGGCGGCGGAAAAAAAAGCTGCCGGTGGCCCCACGACATCTGTCGGCGAGAAATCGCCCCACCAACGAATGCCGCCGGCTGCGCCGTCCGCTTCCGCTACAAGGCATCCAGAAGACGTGTCGGACCGACGCACGAGCGTCTCTTCTGGCCGGCTGGCGTTAGAGCGTAAAATGTCGTCATATGTGGACCAGCAGGCCGAAGAGAAGATGATGGAGGCAGAGATCAAAGATGACTACCGCGACGATGATGAGACCGATGATCCTGGCAGAGAGATAGAGCACCTGTTGCTGGTAACGCATGGAATCGGACAGAAGTTGTCGACGAAGATGGAGAGTGTAAACTTCGTGCGTTGTCCACGAAATGTGCATCTATGAGCAGTCTGGTCCTGACAAGGAGAACAGGTGCATGATGTCAACGTCTTTCGGAAATCGCTCAAGGGTGTTTACGCTCTCAGCCCAGATTTGCAGGTGCTCAATGGGGAAACTACCGAGAACAAACGGAAAAACTGCCGAGTGCAATGCTTACCAGTTTGTATATGTAGTATTCATGAATCTATAGGTCCTCTTTACTAATACCACGAAAGGCTGGAGACATCTGCTGGACTTCCCCAAACAGTCATTACGGCAAAACCGCGGAGAGCAGGACCTCAGCAGCAAAGACTCGGGCTATGAGGAGGAATATCCCTCCCTCGAGGATATCACCGTTGAAGGCGCTCCCTACGTTCGGAACCTCATGACGGACCTTGCACTAGATGTTTTACTATACCAGAGCGGGACATACCGTGAACATATCATCCGGACAGTTCTTACAGAGTGTAACCGAATCTTTACGTTGTTCAAAGAGCGCAATCCCGGATTCAAGGGTAAGATAAGCCTTGTGGGACATTCTTTGGGATCGGCAATTATCTTTGATATCCTCTGTCGCCAACCCGGTGACCCTGGGATCGTACTGCCGAAGAATGAGCTGCCGTCACTAAACTTTCCGTATGTCTCCTGGTTGAACACCGAAAGAATAGTACTGAGTGATTGAATTGTAGTGTTGAGAACTTCTTTGCGTTGGGATCCCCGGTTGGACTCTTCCAGATGCTCAAAGGTCGAACCATCAGCGCACGCCCCTCCCACGGAGAAGACCCTGTCACTTCCCCTCTGGGCGAGCATTACAATCCATTCAATACTAACCCACGTGAATCCCCTCCCGAGATTCTGTTCCTTGTTTCCTCGCCTAAGTGTGCGCAACTGTTCAACATCTTCCATCCTGCAGACCCAATCTCATACCGCATGGAGGTGCGTCTATTACTGTCTTTTATCCGTGCGTGCAGATGCTGATGTGACACGAAGCCCTTGGTGTCGAAAGCAATGGCGCAGCTCAAACCCCAGCCCCTCCCCTACACCAAGCGCGGCCTCTTTAGCTCCAATGGCCAAATCGTCGGCGGAATTTCTGGTATCGGCCAAAGCGTCACTCGCAGCGTGGCCACAATGTGGAGTTCCGTCTACTCGGGGATTGCCAGTTCGATTCTCAACCGCAGCTTAGGCATCACCGAACCCATCACACCTACTGGTAATTCCAGTAGTGATAAGAAACCGGAAATTCACCAGATGGAAGGGAGACATCCACCCACCATGCTCGATGCTGAGATCGAGACGTTGTTAGACGGATTCCAGAGGCAGCAGAAAAGTGGTGTCTTATCTGATGGAGACGTGGATGAGTCTAGAGTCAGGAGCGAGGAAGATAAAGTCCGCGCATTGAACTCGACTGGGCGCATAGATTTCGCGATTCAAGAGGGTGTCTTTGACATCAGTGTCATTGCGAGCATTGCTAGTCACTTGAGTTATTGGGGTGATGAGGTATGTTGAAAGGTGACCACTCTATCTTGGATGCTGATGCTAATGCGATCATAGGATGTCAACCATTTCGTAGTCTCCCAGTTGCTATCGAGATCGAGAGTCATGAAACGGAATCCCAAAGCAGGACCAAGTAAGGGTGATTTGGGCGATGGGTGGAGCATTGGGGGGCTAGATTGAGTTGCTGGGCAAACTCATAGAGGGCGACCCACTACCCTATAATAGTTGTAGATTATTGATGTATCTTTCAGTTCTCGGAATGGTGCTATCAATAGAATGCGTAGGTAACCAAGACCCGTGCTTCGTCATTCATCAACTGCCTAGGTAGTTGTATCACACTCTGCGACTCTGTTACAAATACCACCCACCCTTCCAACCGCCAACTTTTGTGATTGGCCCTTCACCACTCGCCGGTCCTGCGGAGTGTTCACAATTCTTCTGCCCCTCCTTTTGGTGGTGGTGACGCTGGTAGTTCCATCGGTGGCGGTTTCTGCTCAATCGTAGCTCTGCTGACCTGCCCCTTAAACCTAAGTGCCACAAAGTATAGCTCCCGAGATTCCTTTAGTCCCGTCAGTCAGATTATCACCGAAGACCCTACAGCTTGGGCAGACCTTCCTAGAGCTGTCTGGCTTATCGCGGTGCACTTTATGAAACAGTTTCTTTAGTTTTGCTTCCAATTTCGTGTCATCGGCTCCTTGGAGAAACTTGCACACGAAGTGGCCGCCGGGTTTGAGAACATCCAGGCAGAAAGTGAGTGCTGCATCGCAGAGATCCTATCCCCACCCAGATGTCAGTAGTTGGTAAATGTTCAAGAGCCAGGGCGACAAACAATACTCCCGTGATGGTCTTTAAACCGGATTCCACTGGCGTTCATCAACCTAGCATACGGACTGGTTAGAGACCGTAGAAAACTTTTCCCTGGAAGCTCCCAGGGTATCCACATATCGCTGAGCACCACATCGACCGTCTTCTCCGTGTTTTCCAGGTGGTCTCCCTCTGTTTCCTGTCGCTCGATATCGATGTACGCTTTATCCGTTGCTGTCGTACGTGCCCGTCCACGTTCGGGGTCCGAGAGGAAATCGCGGAGCATCGATTGGACCGAGGGGCAGAGAAAGTCGCCTTGGAGGGAGGAAACACCCTTGGGTGGTTGCGCAGGGATGATATCGAGGCCTACTACTCGCCCGCCCGGTGATACGCGGTCTATTGCTACCTAATTCTTCCGGAGAGGTTATGGTACCGCACATTCTACTGAGGAGCTCGCAGGTGGGGAGGAACCTCGCTCCATGAGCCTGGCGCGTAGCCCTGTTTGTATCAGCCCTGGGAATGTCGGCAACAGACGGGAGAAAGATCGAGGGTTTACCAGGTCCACCACTGTCATCCGTGGCTTGAACAATTTGTGGGTCTCATTGATCTCGAGTAGCTTGAAGGCGGCGCGAGACCGAAGGCCTTGGATCTTTGCCAGCCGGGAGTAATGGTCGTTGGTCTGCCTATCTAGCCAGCGCTTCGATGAGGCGTAACGAACCCATTGGCAGGGCAGTCTAGCAGCGGGCACGGCAGTGGCGCGAAGGGAGAGCGTGCGGAAGAGAGAGCTGGTTGTGGTCATCGTGCCGGCACTGCGTGGCGAGAATGATGCTGTTCATGAACCGGGGTTTCCAGTAGTTGAGTAGTTGGTGGGGCAACAGGGTAACAACCGTTAGTTAGATACCACCACCCCACCGCCGCTGTCGCCGCCGCACCTCCGAGGGAACCATTCAACAATCACCAGTGTCCACCGAATCAACTCAGCAGCCATTGGCGGTCTCCATGCGTCCCCGCAACTCCCTTCGCCGGCTCACACTCGGGCCTCTTCTCGGAGACATACTCCGCTGTCCACACCGTCTCGCACCCACCAACTCTGGTTACCTCCTCCCGATCTCTCCTCCGCCACAACACCAGCAACACAGAACAATCTACGTCCCGAAATTCCTCCAGGGCGGCCCAGAAGCGATGAAAGATATGACGGGAATGCAGACGCTGGGTGCACTGGTCAACCACCTGGATAGAAAGCTGGGTGCAGCGCCCACTCCCGAGGCGATCGCGGTAGCATTCACGAGACTTGTCGAGAGCTACTATCCCCGAGTTATGCGGGACTCTCACGTCACACTCGCGACGAGGGCATACAAGTATTTGCGTGCGCAGGGCCTGTTGTTGGAGCCACCGGTGCTGAGGAAAGCTCTGGGGAGCTTGCAGGGGCAGAGTCCGAAGCAGCTGGTACTTGCGCGGGAAGTGTGGAAGGATCTTGTAGGAACCGAAGGTGTCACCGCGAGTGGAGACGACGTTTACTACTATGCTGTGGCACTCAGTGCTGCGGGATCCCCGGAGGAGGCGGTGGAGGTTGCGAAGCGTTGGGCAGGAGGACTGGAGGACGGGATTAGACGGAAGGTATGGGAGAAGGTGTTGGAGGGACTGGGGAAGAAGGGGAAGGAGCAAGTGCTGATGGATACCGTGGAACACTTACTCGCGAAGGAGACGGGGGCAGCGGCGGCATCGCTTTATTATCACCCTGTGGTGTACTACTGCAAAAGGGACGATCTGGAGAATGCGAAGCTGTGGTATGACAGGGCTGTTGCGGTACTTTCGGATGGGGGGGGCAATACGATTCGCGTTTATCTCAGCTTGCTCAAAGCGTGTCTACGCAGTGGACAGTTTGAGTGGGGGAGTGAGGTTTTAGGAACACTGTTGGAGACGCATGCGAAGGACCCCAACATCAAATTGGGAGCAGGAGCTTGGGATACGGTGTTGGAATTCACAGCCAGAACGTCGAAAGGTACTGACGAGGTAAACCGGCTTCTCGACATCATGGTTTCTCGGGCCGGAAATACTGGGTTGCAGCCATCCGCAGACACAATCAACAATATTCTAGAGACCGCTATATCACTGAACAGCCACGAAATGGTGGACAAAATTCTCCCTATATTTCCCGAACGCGGCATAGAACCCAACCGAACCTCATTCGAACTACAGTTGAAGAGCTTAACCCTGCGTGGCGACTACGACGGCGCGATGGCGGTCTTCGAAAACCTCAAATTTACCCATGATGTGCCCAAAAACTACACAGGCGATGTTCCGCAGGACCTGATGCGTGCGGTAGCAGAAAGGTACCCTGACTGCGACCTCCCTCGGCTTGTGGCCCTTTACAAAGACCTCGTCGAGATGAAAATACATCTCAACTGCGCCACCCTCATCGCGATCCTCAACGTCCACCTTGAAGAAGTCGCTTTCGCCGGCGCCAGAGACCTACTTAAGCGAGAAGTCGGCTTCTTTTCCGCCGCCGAGCGAGAAAGCGTGATCCAAAAGATCATCGAATTTACTCACCGAGAGAGCACACCGAGCGACAACGCATGGGAAGCCTACCTATTGCTAATCCGCGTCTTTCCTGAGACCTCCGTTAAGGACCGCGGCCGAATGATGAAGCTATTCTTCGAACTTGGCAAACCCGTCGCCGCCGTCCGAGTGCTCGAGCACATGACACGAACCGAAGACCGCAAACCCAGCAAATCCGAATACACAGCTGCCTTCGTCGGTATTGGCCAGGCCCAATCGGTCGATAATATTCAGCCAGCCCATAGACTACTCAACATGGACCCGTATGTCGAACTTGATACCACCCTTCTCAACGCATTAATGTACGCCTACATCCGCTGCGGGATGACAGAGCGCGCCTTCTTCGTATACGAGGAGATCGCGCGCAGTCGCGAAGGACCAGATAATACCACCATCTCGCATGTATTCGATGCTTGTGGACGGTCGCACAGGGGGTTTACGAAGACGCAAGCGCTGTGGTCACGGTATATTCGCCAGGGAGTGAAGCTGACGGAGGACAATGTGGCCGCCTACATTGAGGCTCTTGCGAGGCTGGAGCGCTGGGATGAGGCTTCGAAGGTTGTTGCGAATCTAGAGGGAACGTTGGGGTTTAAGGCAGGGCATAAAATGTTAGTTTCTTCCCATTTACCCGCCCATCTTCTTTACTAACGTAAGTAGCCTCCTAACCCTTCACTCAACTTTTGACCGCACCCGCCTCCTCAAACTCGAAGAATGGCTAGAAGAGGACTTCCCGAACATTTGGCCCAGCGTGAAAGAGGAGCTCAACGCCAATCTACCACCTCCAGATAAGCCAAGCGAGTTGCTACCAGCAGGTGACCTTGCGTTCTTGGAAATAGATGTGCAGGAGGAGCAGCCAGTTTTCAATTCTTCGCTGAACATCCAGGGGAGTGAGGGATTCGATGCGGAAAGGGCGAGGATGGATAGAGAGGCATTCGAGCAGAAGAGGAGGTAGTAAGAAAAAATGGTGTTTCTTGTATGATATCTTTCATTTAGCTTGACTGTAGGTATTGGGATTGTTTTTGTACCGTATGTACATAAGTAGATTTTTTTTAGCTCATGCATTAACCGCATGCGACCTATGTGGATCAAGGTATGTACATACAAAGTATGTAGATAAAAAAAGGAGGGAGAAGACTAACGTGCTAGAGGCCGAGTAGATATTAATGATGTGACAGGACCCCGTAGCACGTTCCTCTACACCCTTCCACTGTTACTACTAGGGCTCTGCTTCCTTCCCTGCCAAACGGCTTCCAAGACCATCCGATAGAGCCATCCTGATTGCTCGGTGGAGGTGAGAATACGCTCGCTTTGGGAACTACCACCTCTTGCTGGCTCTCAGACTACTATTCAGTAGGCATACTTTGCCAATACAGCACATAAATCTGTGATATTTGAATCATCGATCACCTGCTTATGTTAATTAGGTGTACTACTAGTAGAGGAATCCACCAATTACATACGGGCCCGAGAAGCCCCAAAACCCGCTCTGCATCGGGAATGCAACTGGTGAAGAGACGGAGGTCTTTTCCAGTGCATAGCTTTAAGAGCATAGTCAGCCGCCCGATGACGACACCTTGGCGACGCCTCTGGACTTTCTTATTGGATCCGACTAATTCGCCCGCCTGGAGAGGTCTAACTCCTAACTTGACACTCACGATTAAATGGCCAGACGTGAGCTGTCAGTAAACTGTTCTATGTACATAGACTTGGGCAGTCTAATTAAACGTCCAGCAGTCCTGGTGATCTGACAGTACAATAAACTCACTAGTTGGGTTTTGGAATCTGTTCCTCGGGCCGGCCCTTGGGAGCTCCAGCTCTCAAAGGACTCTGTCTTTTGAATTTGCCTCAGAGCAATTCAGCTTTCAGACCAGGGGCTTCTCGGGCCCTTCGGAACGCTAATTCCTTTCCCTCCTCAATCTCAGGGTTCGCTCTGGGCTCGCCGTGACCAACACTATGGTCTCTTTATGCGAGTAATGGAATAAAAATAAAAAATAAAAAATCCACCCATTACATCTCACTCCTAGATCACCCCTTCATAAATCATCACTCATTACATTACGTTCAAGTCCTCAAGCTCAGTATGTATTTAGGTCCTCGCATGCGAGTAATGGATAAATAGAAATTCTCTATACCCCCTAGGGGAGCTTTCAACGGGCCGCCTGCAGAGCGATCGAGGCCGGGGCGGACGGCGGCCGGGGGACGAGGTAGCGTGCGAGTAGTGAGTGAGTGAGTGGGTGGTGGACTCTGTGCCCCTTGCCTGAGAGCGCAATGGAGTCGGGCCTCACCGACGATCGCCCAACTGGAGGCAGGCGGCGGTTGTCTGGACACCGCCATCGAGATCCGGTGGTGCCCAGCTCACAAGGGCACCTCGGGGAACGAGCCGGACACCCCTGGGGTGGAATGGCTACGGCACACGGATCGGTTCGGCGCGCGGCCGATGCCCCTACCCAAATCCCTCGCACACCTCAAGCCGGAGATCTCGGAGAAGAAGTGGGCCGAAGCCCGGCGCTGGGCTGGGGGCCGGGTCATCGGTAGGGAATACAAGCTGCCGAGAAAGCAGCGACCGGATGTCGGTAGCACCAAGAGACTCGCCTCCAGGTTCTAATCTGCTGAAGACGGGTCACTGCCTCATCGACCAGTACCTGAAATGGACGGCAAACCAGCCCACCCCCAAGTGCTGGTGGTGCCCGTACAGGACCCAGACCGGATGCACATCTTCAAAAACTACACCCACTGGAAGGCCCGGCAGAAGTTTCCGCGGGTGGAGGCTCGGAAGGAGACCGGGATGGGAGGGACCGCTTCGAGATCCGGGACCTCGCGGATGCGAGGCAGCCAGGCGGTACTGGAAGTCCTCTCTACCAGGAGACTGGTCCCAGCTTCGGCTGAGGAAGATGCAGAGTGGGCGTCGGAGTGGGATCTCCCAGCGCAGAGTGAAAGGGAAGGGGAGCGGACACGGAGGAGTAGGAGTCTTGGAGGCGGCTTTCTTTTGTTTTTCCTTTGTCTTTTGTGAGCACTTTTCTAAAATCGGGACAGGGCTGGGCGGAGGGCAAAGAGGAGTAACAACAGGCCACGGGCCATGATCTAGCTAGGTCGCACGCGATTAATGATGAGATGATAAAAAAAAGAAAGGAAAAAACACCCTATACCCCTTGCCACCGCACAGATGCCTCTGCTCCAGGCCCTCTACTACTCTCCGCTACCCTAATTGTATACCCGCCCCACCGTCCCTCACTATCAACCGGCAGCCTCCACCCTTTCTCCTTCTCATCCCAGTAACTCAAGTCTCTCCGTGTGAGCTCAAACGTCACCTCTTCGGTCCCATTCACCACGACAAGGGTTTTCTCAAACCCTCTCAATATACGTGGCGGAAACGTTTCGGTCGTGGTCGTGTTCAGGGGGAAGCTAAGGTACAACTGGGCCACGGCTTTTCCGGCGACAGGACCAGTGTTGCGAATCCGCGCGCTGACGTGGAGGAAGGGCTCGTAGAGGGTGCTTTGAGAGAACTTTGCGGGTGGTCGTGGGGTCGTGGAGTAAGTGGCCGGGTAGGGGTAGGAGCCACTGGATACGCTCGCGGAGGACAAGTACGGATAGATGTATTTCTTTATCCTCCGCAGTCCCTGGGGGAATGTCACATCCTGCGGGTCCGGTAAAGTGGAGTTGAGCGTGATCGTCGTAGCATTGGCAGAGTTTGTTCTTTCCTCCGGGAACTCCCCCGGGTTCTCCACCAGCGTATCTATGGTGACATCTGAAATGTTGAAAGTTGTGTATCCAAGCCCAAACCCGAACTCGAACCGCGGGGTGATGTTGTATTTATCGAAGTGGCGATAATCGGTAAACACTCCTTCCGTAAAGTCCTGTTGTGGAACCCGATGGTTGGGGCTATACATGACCTGGGCCTCCTTTCCGTAATCCTCGAGTGATTTTGCAATCGTGTAGGGCAACCGACCAGAGGGGTTGACGTCCCCCCAAAGAACGTCGACTAGTGCGCTTCCGGCCTCCTGCCCCGGGAGGTGCGCGAGAAGCACAGCGGTCACATTCGGGTGCTCGATCCACGCTTCCATGTCCACCGCGCCGACTGAATGGATGATCACAACGGTGTCCCTGCACGAACCTGCGACGGAGCGAATGAGCTTGTCGCCGTCGTGCCAGAGTTTGAGGTCTTTGCGGTCGCCTTTATGGCCTTCAACGGATATATAGCCTTCGCCGCTATCTGAACTGACGAAAACCATGCAAGTGCTGTTGGGGGTCTTTGAGGCCATGGGCAGGATTAGGTTGTAGTCATTGTCCGAGAGGACGTATTCGAGCATTGTGCGATCTACCCATATACGGTTGGAGATGGTGGATAAGGGGCTGCTGAAGGTTGAGTAGTCGACGCTGCCGGATCCCCAGCCCTGGCCTGAATCAACCCAATCAGCATCACATCCTCACCCATTCCACAAGGAAGGCTTACCGAGAGTACCGATATTACATCCGCGATCACCGCATGAATTCATTCCCAATGGATTTCCAGCGGCCCCACTGCCGAAGATCACAATTGCCTTTCTCGCTTTCTCCCCAGTTCCAAACGGCAGCGTGGAATCAACATTCTTCAAGAGCACCATCCCTTCCGCCGCGATCTCCCTGGCGAGTTCGTGATGCTCCTCTCTGGTATCGGCATATTTGTTTCTCTCCTCTCGCTCCTTCTTGGCCTCATCATCACTGCCAAAGTACCGTGGCCCGCTGGGGGTTCGGTACCAGCTCGAGAAATTTGGAGCTGTGTGGTTGGTGTCCTGGCCCATTTGGTACCAGGTTGCAACGATGCGGAGCGCCATGTCGTCAAGGCGTTCGAGTGGGACACTGCCGTTCAGGACGGCTTGGGTTAAAGACGAGCCAAGGAAGGGTGCGCCGTCAGAGAAGGAATTCCCGTCACCCGGCATGGACATATCACTAGGTTCATCAGTATCAGTGGCGATGGAGAGAGGATGAGAGCTTACAGGCCGGCGAGAACACTGGCTACACCACTACGTTGAGCGATCCAGTCGCTCACGACGAATCCTTGGAACTCAAATTCCTCCTTCAAAAGTCCGTTAAGTAGATAACTGTTCTGGCAGCCATACGAGTTGTTGATCTTCGACGACTCTGTCAGCACCCGGAGAATAAACTCGAATTGACCAGCAGAACACACCTGATTATACGAGCACATTACACTGCCCACTCCCTCTCGCACCGCATCCTGAAACGGCCACGCATAGATCTCCCTCAAAGCCCTCCCACCCACATTCGAGCTCAGCGCTTCGCTCAGCCTCCAGCCCTGTCCTCTCCCCTCAGAGGCCTGTCGAAAAGTCTCCTGTTCATTCACCAGAAAGTGCTTAACACAAGCTATTACGCCCTCACTTTGCACACCCCTAACCGTCCTCGCCACGGCCTGCCCCGCCAGATACGGATCACTCCCAAATCCCTCCCAACCCCTTCCCCCGGCGGGAAACTTCCCGCCCACCACGCTCGGGCCGAGCATGACGTTAACCCCCTTCCCCCTCATCTCCCTCCCTAGGGCCTCGCCTCTCCTTTGTATCAAGCTCCTGTCCCACGTCCCTGCCACGGTCACGCCAGCCGGAAACACCGTCACCGAGTCCGCAAATCTCACGCCCATCGGACCGTCTTGAAGACATAGCCCCGGAAACCCAGCTGCCTCGGCAGAGCCAGTATTCCCCACGCACGGGCCCATACGCCAACCCGTTCCGGTGGTTATGTTGACTTTTTCCGTCAGTGACATCTTCGACACCAGCCTGGAGGCTTTCTCATACGCGGCGCTCCAATTGCCGACCCCATTCCCCCGCGGGGAGGGGTACACCCCTTCCGAGGTGGCGAGCGGGAGTGTGTATGTATTCTGCCATCCCCGCTCCCCATTCCCTTCTGATCTCTCCCTCAACCCCAATCCGAGCCCGAGCCCGAGGCTAAGGAGGATGAGAAGGCATAGGATCCCACCCACGGCATTGCACTTGCGGCTTCGGGCTTTGCGCCAGAATCCGCCGCCGCCACTATCGTCGCTGCCGCGGATGGATGTTGCTGGCGAGGAAGGATCTAGGCGAGGCTTGGGTGTGGGGGACGCTGTGGGTGCGTCCGTGGGTATGTCGGTGTAAGAGGGGAGGAGGGTTGTTGATGCCACGGCTGCTGGATTGGCTGTAATGTGTTGATTCGAGTTGCAGGTCCGAGGGTTTCACGACAAAAGCATTCGGCGTTGTTTAACAGCCGCTGTAGTAGGTATGAATTCAGGTAGTTATTGCTGTTGATATCGACGCGTTGGGTGAATTTCTTTGGGTTGCTGGGCAACAGCGTTACACAGTGTGCCGTGTCTACAGCGTGGTTCCTGGCTCCACAGCCAATCATCACAAATCATCCGAAGCTACATACTGGTTTCACTAGACATGAATACGTTTGCTCGCGGTACGCACCACAACAACCTATCCTCTTCACTCCCCTTCAAGCCAACACAAGGGGAAAAGACCAAGAAAGAAAGACGACGCGGCACAGTCGGCAGGTAAAACACAGAGGGCAAGAAAACAACTAGAGGGTATACTACATCAAACTACACCCGCAGCCTCGGGCTCCGCTTTGCAGAAACACATGAAAGTTACCTAACATAGGAAAGAAACGCCAGCAACGGACACTAAATAGAAAAAACCCATAGTTCATAAGAAACACATCCATTTCAGTCAACGATGGTGTATTATAATCGTTTCCCGGGAACAAATGTGTAAAGACAAACCAATGCCACGACTGCTTCGTGGTTAGCATGATATCCGGACGAATGGATGAGGATAGAATGACCCACCAATTCCAAGAGTCAAAATGAGAATCCAGATTGAACGCTTCACCAGCAATCTGCGGACATAAGGTTCCCTGACCGCAAAAAACTCCATGAAGGTGTACTCGCTAACTCCAATCAGGCCCATTATTGGGTCCAGCTCATACTGATTCGCGATCAGGCAGTACACGCCGAGGAGGAACGGCAGAATCAACCACAGTCGTGTGGCTCTCGGTTGGATGTCCAAGAATATGAGCGAGAATGCAGCCCAGAAGCCTCCAAACATCGCCAGCAATCCAATCACCAAGCGCAACATCACACTAGCGGGTACCAAGTTTCCGAGTGCCTTCGACCTCAGAAAGCCAGGGAAAGCATCGCGCTCCATCGCCTGGAAAACATAGTCCTTGGCGTCCATGAACAGATCTGGATCGTCCCTCATCTCGACTTCTATCGCGTGTTGTATCGACTGCAGGATAGGTTCCGGCAGAACAATCTCGCGCTCTGCGCCGCGCAGCAGATAGGTGTAGAGGATTTTCTCGGCCGAGGCTCGAACATCAGTACGGTTGACAGTGTGCGCTATCGACGACGAAGTAGTGGGGTCATTGCCTGAAGACGACCTGAACGAGGGGCCGCCAGTGGGAGGGGTCTCGAGGTTATCGCCCGTGGATCTTCGCTGTGACATGCTCGGGTCTGGGGTCGCCGATCTCAAGAACGCTGAGAGTCTCTGGTTGCTATCCTTATCGTCTTCGTCTGCGAAATCGTATTGACCCGAGCTAACATCCCTCTCCTGTCCGAGTTCCGGAGTAGATACGAGAACACTGCGGCGGAGTTCACGCACGTAATGGCGGCAGAGCGACATGTGCTGCGCGACATCGAGCCTACGCGCGAAAAATCAGACACCTTGCGACGATAATTCAAACTGGAGAGGAATTCACGAACCAGAAATCGAGATAATCAAGCGATCGCTGGTGGTCCCTCATGTAAATGAAGAACGAGAATAAGTCGACCGGGGGAAAGGTCCTCCTGCTCAGCACCTCAAACAGCGTCGGTAGCCGGTTCCTATTAGTTGTCTCCATTCCGTCTGTCGGGGAGAAGGCTGAGGAAATTCGAGGCTTGGTTCGGACCGTACACGTATGTTGGATCCGGGATCGATTGAAGCGACAAATGGATTTTTCGGTCGCGAGAATCGAATCGAATCGGAATTTGAAGTTGATAGGATTGTAGGTTTGCTGGGGATTTGGGGGTCGTTGGGTTGTGATGTAGGAGTTCAGAAGCGCTGATGGGGCGGGTGTACACGTAAGTGTGCTGGTGAGCGTGTGCCCAATGCAACGTGGTGGTGGGAGCGAGCAAGCAAGTACGGTATGATGGTATCAATCTATGGCGGATTTGACTTGCGGAGTTGTGGAAGGAAAGAAAAAAGAAGGGTACAAACAGCAAAAACAGCAACAGCCACCACGTTCAACTGGGGGTTTGTAAGACAAATCAGGGAGCCAAGAAAAGAGGGATGCGTCCAGATGAGAGTGCGGGTAAAAGAGAAGGCAGGCAAGATGAGATCTCCTCACTTGAAATGTCTGCCGAATGAACTCTTCTGCTTCTCGATACTTTCTAGATCTCACCCATCTTATCCACTACTTCTTCCCCCTGATTTGACGCTGTCCGGTGTCACGAAACATCGCTGCCCAACAAAAACAATCACCCTCTCCTTTGAAATCCTGTGATGTACCTCGGAAATTGTGACGACAAGGGTTTTCTCCCCACAACCCATGCAGCATGATGAGATAGATTAACGTGAACAGTGATCTTGTCGCTGGATTTGAACCCTTCCGGAGCGGCCCCTCTTCGGCGTGGTTGCCTCACCCCACTATCTATGCATGCCCGCCGCTAACATGGCAAGCGGCGGCTTCGGATTCTCCGGCAGGGTAGTTTCACAGAAGTGCGGATTATCGCCGCCAGGCGGCATGTCAGCATCGTGAACATTTCAGCACACAACAGCCATTGCATTCCATGCCAGAAACAGAAGGTAAACGATATGTGCCAAGCAAAGAATGTCTATACATAACAATCGTAAATCCACAACTCCAACCAACCACTTATTTTTTACCATCAGCATACTCGAGCCTGATCTCGACGGCACGTCTGTGGGCCTCCAGCTCCTCAACCCCCGCCAGCTGCATCACTGCCGCACCCACGTTCCTGAGACCCTCCTTTGTCAGCTCCGATGATGTGACGTGCTTGAGATACGTTCCTAGGTTGACACCGGAGTATTGCCGGGCGTATCCATAAGTCGCTACCCATCAACCAATCAGCAATGCTTCACCAAGAAGTACTACTGGCAGACTTACGCAACGAGTGATTGACACCGGCACTGTAATCACCAACACTTTCAGGCGTCCACGCGCCAACAAAGATACTTCCCGCATGTTCCACCAGGTCAACAATCTTGCTAGCATCGCGGACCTGCAAGATCAAATGTTCTGGCGCATACACATTGCTTAAACGAATCGCCTCCTCGATCGTTTTGGCCTGCAGTGTGACGGAGTGGGCAATTGCGCCTCGGACAATATCCACACGAGGCAGCTTCATCGCCTGATCATGGATCTCGTCTTCGATCATTTTCAGTTGCTCTTCGGTGAGATCCACAGCGATCAAGATAACCTGCGAGTCGACTCCATGCTCCGCCTGCGAGAGTAGGTCTGAGGCAACAAACGCGGGGTTGGCATCAGAATCCGCGACAACAAGAACTTCGGAGGGGCCTGCGGGCATGTCGATACTCACACCAGCACTGGTGTCGTTGCTAACAAACATTTTGCCGGCCGTGACAAATTGGTTTCCAGGACCCAGGATCTTGTCAACCTTGGGGACACTCTCGGTTCCGTATGCGAGAGCAGCAACGGCCTGTGCGCCTCCTGCAAGCACGATTGCCTCAGCACCCACTTTGTGGGCGACGTAAACAATCTCAGGAGTGCAAGTTCCATCGGGCCGGGGTGGTGAGGCAAACACAATTTTCTTGCATCCGGCCACGAGCGCCGGGACACCGAGCATCAGCGCCGTGGAAGGGAGAACTGCGGTTCCACCTGGAATGTAACATCCAACACGCTCAATTGCTCTCACGAACCGCGAGCACTTAACACCAGGCATGGTCTCGACGACAAGTGGCTTTTCTTCCTTCTGTCCTTCGTGGAATTTCCGGATGTTTTCGAAGGAAATGTCGATAGCTTTGATGGTTTCGTCGTCAAGTTGCATGAGCTCCGCATGGTAAGGCGCTTTTATGACGGCTGACTGGAGACCTGCCGCCCTGTCAAACTTGGCGGCATACTCGAGCAAAGCTGCATCTCCGCGTGTCCGGACCTCATTGATAATCGGTGTGACTATTCCCATGATGTCCATATTCTTCTGCGCGGGACGGCGGAGGATATCGTCGAGTTCCTTTGGAGTCGCCGCAGTTGCATCAAAGCGTTTCATCTCAATTCTGCCATCCATCCTCACTGGCCCAAGTGCCTTCACAGATTGAGACGGAGTAGCAGGCAGTCCCTCTTTCTCGGCCCACTTGCCCTTGGCATCGCCCTTCCGCCTCTTCACTTTCAAGCTCTTCATATCAAGGCTGCGCTCGACATCTGACAGCGACACACCGGCAGCGGTACACTTAGTGAGAGCAAAGTAGATCAGGTCGGCTGCCTCGAAGGCAATGTCCTGCTTTTCAGTTGCATCACAGAGTTCTTCTGCCTCCTCCATAATCTTTGCTCGGAGGAGGGCTGGATCAGAAAAGAGCCTGGCAGTGTAAGATCCGGCCGGCGCCGATTCCTTCCTCGCCTGCAACGTCTGCTGAAGCTTGGGTAGACCAACGTAGTGGCCGAAGCACGTAGCGGTCTCGAGGTGGCAGAAGCCTGTTGGTTTACATTATCAGTCCTCCCTTTCTGAAAGAGTTACGGGATGAGCAGCGGCCTTACCAGCGCCCTTCTGTCGCACAAAGAATCTCAAGCAATCTTGGTCACAGTCACTGTCAATTTTGACAAGTTCCTGAACTGCACCGCTCGTAGCGCCCTTGTACCATAGACCCCTCTTCCGGCTCTGGTACACTCCAGTTCCCGTCCTCAAGCTCTCCTTGACCGACTCTACGGAAGAGTAAACGAAGCCAAGAGCAACACCTTGTTCATCCACAACCACCGTAGCAATCAGCTTATCCTGTCTGTCGGAAGTAACACCAGCCATGAATATCTCCGCCACAGAAAGCAGCTCAGGGCTCTTCTCAACGTCGGTCGTCAACGCCTCGCACGGGATGATGGGCGTAGCGGCAAGCTTGCCCACTGCTACGGCGGTCTCTAGGGTAACAGGAGCCCTGAAAGACACGAAAACTGGGGGTCTGTCTCCCGTTCCGTACTCCCGCAGCCAGCCGGTAATGAAGTCAATGTCCTCGATTTGATGCGCGTAGACTCCGACCGATGTATTGGCGATAGCATTAATGATCTTCTCTTTACTCTGAACATCTGGCTCAAGCAAGAGCACCAAACGAGTGTCGTCGATGGAGCCCTGAAGCGTCTCTAGCTGTCTGTGAGAAACAAAGACTCTCGCAGCACCCGCATCCAGCAAGGAGGTGATCTGGGTATTATGAGTAAGAGTGGTGACATTGACGGATATCGAGTATGCGTGGAAGTGGGACGAGATGTAAGAAATGGTATCGTCGACGTTCTCGGGGGTTGCATCGAGGTAGACGTTGCCAAGTCGCGAAAGGTCATTGGCTGAGAGACCAGTGGAGGACGATTGTGAGATGTCAATGCCAGCTAGGAGAGGGAGAGCCATCGCGATTGAAGTGATAAGAAGACGCTACTCGAGTGGCCAAAGGCCAAGGAGGAATTTGGTGTCGTGATAGGAGGGAGGAGTCGGTTGAGTCACAGCCAAACGCTTCTAAGGAATTGTTTGAATGCTGATGGCGGGGTTCGGCTTTGTTTCAGCCGGGGGTGCTCTGCCAGCACGGAGCACGCCATGGACAGAATCACGTTTCATGGTGGCAAGGCGGTGGGTTGAATTAACCATCGAACTGCTGAATATCTGCATGTGAAAGCAGAGAATTTGTCATCAATCCTTCTTTGAAAAATGAAAATAAAAATAAAAGCGATGTGAATAATACCTACATAAAGTACTTAGGTCTGAGAGTTGTATGATAAAACTGGGCAACCATGGGAGCCTCCCCCCAATTGAGAAGGCTTGGATCCTTGCATCTTGAATCAACCCGACCCAACTCCCGTCGCTACCACTATCATTCCCATTACAACCACCACGAAGACCCGTCCGCCATGACCAACGGAAACGACACTCCTCCTCCAGCCGCGCCAACGACAGTTGATCCTAATACAGCAGCTGGCGCAGCTTCTGCCGACTCCTCGAAGCAGAATCCGTCGTCACCTCCCAAACCACGCGATGCACGCCTGATTCACCTCGTCCTAGCAAGCATGAACGTGACTGCCTACCAAGAGCGCGTCCCGCTGATGCTTATGGATTTCGCGTACCGCTACACCTCTGGAGTACTACAAGACGCACTCCTCTTCTCTGACGCAATCAATGGCACGGCCAACACCGGCTCCCAGAACCCCCCCTCGATGATCAGCAGTGACGACCTTAAGATGTCGATTGGTAGCAGAATCAATCATCAGTTCAACACGGCGCTACCGAAGGAGTTTCTGCTCGAGATTGCGCAGGAGAGGAATCGCGTGGCGTTGCCAACTGTTGGTCCGGAATTCGGCGTGCGGCTACCGCCGGAGAAGTACTGTTTGACTGGCGTCAACTGGGATTTGAAGGAAGGGGGCGAGGAATGGATAGATGTTGAAGACGATGAGGACGAAGACGAATTGGGACAAGGCATGGAAGGGCCTCTTATTGGGATGGGCGGAAGTGTTGACGCTGGGGCGGAGGAGATCGATGACCAAATGGATGTGGAGGACTTGTTTGGCGACGGGGGGGATAGCAACATGGTCGATGCATAAGCTACAACTAGAAGTGCACGGCTTCCTGCCGACTCAGTTCGGAGCCGTTGGCATGTTTGTTCTGCTACAGTATCATTGTCTAGTGCGGGTTTCATGTTCTGGATTTCCTTCAGGTATTACTGGTATTGTCTCATAAAATTCATGGCGTTGGGCGCTATGATGTTGGCTGTGTGTTTCAACTCCATTAGCTGTGGTGGGAATTTCTTCGGCGTTCCAGCTTTACATATATAAAATAATGTACAGTTCTTCGTGCTTGTTAAACATGTCGAGCCAACAAAGCACATGAATTCCAGAAACAATCAACCATTTCTACCGTACACCTCCCTCGCGAGGCCGTCATCCGTTTCTGCTCCCCGAATTAAATGTGGAGAAAAAGGAGGCTCGCTGAGATGGGAACTCAGATTCCATGGGCACCTAGTCCAACGTAGCAACACATCTCGTCACAGAGACCGCTTCTCAGTCGGAATCGGCTCCTCCCTCTGCCGACCCTTGATGGCCTCAACCCTCGCATTATCCTGGCCTTGTCGTAACTTCTTCTTCTCCATCCTCTGCCGAAACCACTCCTCGCGGGCAGCGTCCTGATTCTCTGGTGTTGCGTGCGAAACCATGCATTTGTTCATGTTTCCGCGTTCGGTGCGGCACGCCCATGTCGCCGTGACGGTTCGTCCGCGTGCGCATTCGGCAAAGACTATCTCCCTCCGAGTTAGTCTGTTGGGGGAGACCGCCGGGGGGTGAATGGGCCAAACGTCGAATTTCTTCTGCGCAGAACCCACGGACGCGAGCGTAGTAGATGTCGCGGACCTGTCCTTCCTGCGATGCTGAGAGAGGCATTGGGTTTCGAGTTGGCAGAGGCGAAGCCGTAGGAGCTGTTGTCAAGGATGTTCCCTCAGCTGTCATAGTCATTTTGCTCGATCGTTTGTGGTTTGCGGTGGATGAGGCGGATTGAGTGACGCAAGGTGAGATGAAGCGAGGGGAGATTTTAATGCCGGAAGCGGCGGTGCTGAGGTTGGCTGCATCATTCGAAGTTCGGAAATCCTTCACACACCACAAACACATACAAACTTCCATGCGGGGAAATGGACATCCTTTTAATATTTTAACCGGTGGTAAACATTAAACATCACCGCGGATTCTGATCATGTGGATCTTTTAATAATCTAAAAAGTGGTTATATGAGGTGGCCTTGGATGCTCTGGATATGCTTTGTTGTGTGCCAGTCACCTCAATGCTTGCGACAGTCAAAGAGCGCATCAAAACGATAAAAAAAATTGTAGAGTAGGCCATAAAGAAGTAGAGCAAGAGAGGAGCGCATACGTAGCTCTCTCTCATGACCCAAGACCCAAGTTTGATCAATTGTGGCTATCCTGGCCGCAGACGTCACTAACTAACGCCTCGATCTGCTTACACATCCAACCCCCATCAATTCCCGTCAACCTTCAGTTTTCAGCCCCAAACATCCGCCCAAGTTTATTGGCCAACAAGACAGCAATCACGAACCACCGATCAAACAATGCCTCCGCCGCCTTCTCCGATGCCGAAGCGGCGAGCGACGGTTCTTGTGAGTATAGCGCAAGCTCTTTCCTACCTCCTTTTCGCGATCGCACCATGCTTACCCACGGCCATCGTCGACCCCAGGTCACTGATACTCGCGACACCCCCACAAACTCTTCTGGTCGCCCCAACCCCCGCCGAACATTGCAATCCACCCTCTCCCCGCATGCCGGCGCTCACGGAAACGCTCCCGGAATGGTCCGCTTCGTCTCCGTCGATTCCGTCCTCCGCGGAACCACTGAGATCCCATCCGGCCAGGTGCGCGGGGGAAACGCGCTGTCATATCTGCAGCGCTCACGAACGCCTGGCTCCCCCGCGTCGTCATACCGTGGGGCTCCACCCCGTCCGGTTAATCCACGCCGTGTGGTAAATCAGGGACAGACGCTGCCTTCGAGATCGTCGAAGGTCTCCGAGAAGCTGGTGTTGATTCCCGAGACAGAGGAGGATGAACTTGGTAGATGGGATTATCAGGAGGAGGGCGAAGATGGGCCATTAAGGGACGATGAGGATGACTCGAGGCATAGCCCCGAGGAGGGCGATGAGACGGCTGGACGGTTGCCGCCCAGGAAGAGCTATGCTGAGCGACTACCCAAGAGTCGACGTGCCGAGAAGTTCTCGAGGGTTACGGCATATTGCACCGCAGATGCTTATCGGCTCAAGAATGCGTCGAAGTTTCTGAAGGAGGCACATCACGCCAGGACAAAGCTGTATGATGAGTGTCTTTACGTCGCTTATCATCTACCGCTATTGGCTGGTGGTGAAGGGTGTCGCCTCCGCAGCTCTCCGGCGCTGAAGAACCCTGGCGGAAAACCTGTGTTGGACGTTGAGATCGAGCGTTCGGAACAGCGGAATTACCATGAAGGATACTTTGACGAGGAATACAGAGGGCGCAGAGATTCCGTGGAGGAGGACGACAGAGAGCCTAGGAATGCGCTCAATAGCGAGCGCCCAAATACCCAGGAAGAAAGCCAGGATATCGAAAGACGCGAGAGACCACGGAGTCCAAAAGACTCCCACAATGCCATGGATATGAATGGTATCGCCGAAATGTTCATCTTCAGTTACGGCGTTGTCGTCTTTTGGAATTTCACCGAACGACAGGAAAAAGACATCCTCGCTGATCTTACATTTGCGCCGGGACAAGATTCTCCTCTCATTTCCGGACCGATGCGAGAGGAGGACTTCGAGACTGAGGAGTTCCATTTTGAGTACTCTTCTAAAACCAGATCGCCTAGAGTGAGTCGATTCCTTCCAGTCCGAGACGAGTGACAACTGACAATTCTGTACAGATATACAACGATATGATCACCCTTCGGTCCGGTGACATAATGATTAAGCTCGCAATCTCGCATGCCATAGCGCAATCTACCAAGCTCTGTCGCTTCGAAGAAAGCATGAACACCACCATGGCAGGCGTCGAGCACATTCCCAAGAAACTAGCCCTCACCGGAATGCTGGGCATGAAGCGCGAAGAAGTCATCAAGATGACCGGCCGCCTCTTCCGACTACGCGTCGAAGTTAATCTTTCCTCGAATGTCCTTGACGTGCCGGAGTTCTTCTGGGCGGAGCCTACACTTCATCCACTGTACATTGCGGTCAGAGAGTACCTCGAAATTCAACCACGAGTCATGGTTCTCAACAACCGCTGTCGGGTGTTCTTGGATCTTGCCGATATTTTGACTGATTCTATTGCCGACACCAATATGAGCCGTACCACGTGGATCATCATCTGGTTGATCTTGCTGAGTATTTTGGTTACTCTCTTCGAGGTGACTATTCGATTCGGAATCCTGTCAAAACACAAGGGCAAAGGCCTTGGGGGAGAGTCGGTGTTGGGGATCACGGGTCTTTAGACCCAGGTAGCTTATTGATGGCCGTGAATAGATACATAGTAGTGCATTAACGTCGATGAGATGAGCCTAGCTGTGCTGCATTGCGGGTGTTATTGTTCCTTGTTCGTTTCTCGTATTCTTTGTGGTGTGTAATTACTGAGACTTGGGTTTGCGGCTAAACTATGTACTAGGACGAGGCATAAATTCGGGCGTACCCCCATTACGAAATACAGGCGCTGGGGGGCTGAGGAATGGACATGTCGATGACGACGCTATGTAGTTAGTACAGTACATAGTGGTCACCCTTCTACCTAATACTTATATCGTCATTTTATGGCCTAGCGTGAGAGACACATAACTCTAGGTATGTAAACAGGGCGCAGACAGGCGCTCTACATACACATGTAGATGTGTGACATCCCAGGCAGCAGACTTATGTATGTACATCCACGCTTACGACATCCCCCCCCCCCAAGGCATCGCATAGCTTCTTAGATCCTTGCATCTATCCCATTACATGCAACCGTCGAGCAATCCCACCTACCCTCACTTTACCTCCACACTCGACATCAATACCAACAAAAACCAACCATCATGAGTTCATCAGGTGAATTATCATACACACCGCGGCCCATCAGCTTAGTTAACATCGTGCGCCCAGTCTACCTCCACACCGCCCAGCCATCGGGCAGCGAACAAGAAATCCACTCGCTCCCGACCTATGTCACGACTGGCGAAGCGAACCGCGGCATCATCGTCATTATCCCCGATATGTTCGGCTGGCAGCTCCCGAACACGCGGTTACTGGCGGACAAAATACGGCGGGAGACGGGTGCGACGGTTTACGTTCCCGATTTTATGGCTGGTGAGCTCCTCATCCTCCTCTTCCTCCCAGTAAGAAGCCTGAGATAGCGGGGGGTTACGAGGTTACTAATGCGTTTTGTCCATATATCAGGCGATCCCGTGTCTGCAGAACATCTCGAACTGGTCGGCCAGCCGGAGGGCGAGCCCGGGTTTATGGAGAAGGCGAAATGGAACCTCCGCCGGCTGAAAGCGTTCGGACCGTGGTGGACGCGGCACCGCGAAGCAGTCTCCTGGCCGATTATCACTGGCTTCTTCGAAGCTCTGTACAAGGAGGATCAAACGCGGGCCGTGATGGTGGCCGGGTACTCTTGGGGCGGACGATACGCGTTGCTCCTGACTCACCGCAACCGGTGGATGATGAACAACGGCGGCGGGTTCCGGGAGGGAGGATTCGTCCATGCCGCCTTCGCCGCGCATCCGACATCGCTGTCGGTTCCGGCGGATATTACGGCCATCGCAAGGCCGACTAGTCTTGCGCTCGGTGACTGCGATGAGATGATGGGCGTTGAGACTGTCGGCGAGATTCAGAAGCTGCTGGAAAGGGAGGCGGCTTCGTCCGAGGTGCAGACGGAAGTTCGCGTCTATGAGGGTGCGCTACATGGGTTTGCTGTCAGGGCGGATCTGGGGAGGGTCATGGAGAAAGAACAGTATGAATGCGCCGCGAAGCAGGCGGCTGAGTGGTTCAAGAAGTTCCTTTGAAGCGGAACTTGTTACATAGCCATACAGATTGAACTGAAGTATCCCATCGAACCGTCCACCGATGCGATTCCATAAGCAGGCCCATGGACGTCAGTAGATATACGTATGCGAGTCTTACTCGCTTATGTACTCGTCTACTCCGAGCACGTGCAGCGCGCATATATCTACCGAGTCGGCCGCTACGTATGCTCAGCCAATCGTGCCACAATCTCCACCACCTTTATATATCGTACTGACTTTTGGGGCCTCGCACGGGTGATCCGCAGGTGCAGGTGCTTAGCGTATCGATTGAAAGTTGCATGTATATCTACATGTTTGTAGCAACAAGAAGCCTGGCTTCACTCCCTACCTACAATTGCAATCACTCACTTGGGTCACTGATGACTGCGTGCCCGAATGTGCATGCCAGAGGGGAGACTCCACACGAACCCCCTGCGCTTCTTCTGCCATCAGCAAAGAGTGGCCGTGGAGTGACACGCATCGCCAAAGAAGCCTGATATCTACCTTTCGCATTGTAGCTCAAGCCCAGCTGCGCGGATCGATATTGCATAGTCTCGGAATGGTGATGGCGGTGACCAAGGCCGGCGTGCCACGAGCTCATTGAAGGGATAAGAAGACATCCTATTCCCCCCCCCCGATCGGATCGTAGTTATCGTAAGTGGGTTAGACTCGTCGGGAACGGAATAGACAACCCGAGAAATCAGTTTCTGTCACGCTAAAATGATTTGCTATGGCGTAGATGCCTCTATCTAGTCTTCTATGTATCTTGCCTCTGTAACGCTTAGTGTACTGTACATAATATACTTTCTGAAGTATTGCATAAAAGTCCATTTACTACTCCGCATAGATTAACTTAGATATACCAAAATGTAAGTCGCGAGTTGGTAGTGTAGCTTTCGCCTCTGAGCCTCCGTCCAGTCCAAACCAGGAAGCAATCGCCACCACCTTCCTAAACAGCCTCGATCAGCCGCACATTACGGGCAAGCACATCCTAGCACTCGACGATCCCGACCCCGGTCCACATCTCACATCATAGATATGTAGATACAATAGATTTCCCGCAGAGCCCCCCATATGTACTAGTACATACCCAATCTAGCGTCGAATCACCCCGGCGGGTCACATGAAACGATACTAGTGCGTAGATACTAGCACCGTCCCCGCTGTTTGTAACGGACTTCATCACCGCACACAACCACGCACAAGCACGTAGACAATCACACGCTTCAACCACGTTTGTGGTAGATTGATTGACACCCTGCTATAGAGTGATGTGATCCAGGCCAGGAATAAGAGAAAGGATATAAATCTACAAGAAAAGAAAAGAAAGAACGCCATTTGCAGGTCCGCTGCGAAACAAAAACCATAATAAAGCCAAAATCAAAACATCTTCGAACCCCCCAAAAAACAAAGGTAACTCCATGATGTGAACAAACTTGTATAGAGATACTCGTGCGCAGTGGTTGCGACAGGAGAGGGAGAAAAAAACGCGATGGCACATTTTCGATCCGGAAAGAGGAATATCGACGACATATTTCCAACCCCCCCGCCCCGTTGGCAGTTAGTAGTTGCGCATTGAGGGGCTTAATGAAAAACCATTAGATCTTTGAGAAAATTTAGCGTCATCGTCGTTCGGTGTAAGAAGGATTATAGAAGAAAAAAAAGTGGTCAGTAATGAGGTGCAGGAAATCGTGGATAAATCAATGCGACATTTGAAGGTTTGATATTCTGCTCTTTAGTCGTTCCAAATCTCGATGCAGAGCGAGGACACGTTCGATCGTTTCTCTCTTTCTCGCGGCATCCGTGACTGATTGTGCCTCGCGGTAAAGACGCTCGTATCTAGAGTAATCCTCCTTGAATTTCCGTGCCAGTTTCATAGTTTGACCGTCGGGAGGATTCGCAAGCTGCCGTCTATTTGGCGCGATGCCGTTCGAAGACGCTTTGACTCCGCTGCGAACCGAATCATCCCGTTGCGAGGCGCTGCCAGCCTTTCGCTTCAGGGATGAAACAGCAGGAGGCATATAGCGTGGTTTCTGGCTTCGCCCAGACAATGAGTCCAATGGCGATTGGCTCGCGGTAGATGTTCCCGTGTTGGATAACATGAATGGGGACGATGCGGTTGACCCCGTATCCGCATCGGAGGCGTTTATTGGGGGTGACGAGCCAAGAGGAGATGGCTTCGGCGGAGAATTGCTGGAACTACTCTGAGACAGCGCATCCCGAGACGACGCCAAAGACCTGACGGTGGTGGCGGACGAATGAGCTTTCGGATACCCATTTGATTGGGGCTGCGATTGCACGGGAGGATCTAGCGCGGCGGACGAAGAGGCGGACGATGTGGCCGCGATACGCGGCCTCTTCGCCGGTGACTTTGCAGCGGACGGTGCTGGCGTTCTCTTTCGATTGGGATTCAAATAAACGCCATCCCCTTCGATGTCCGAAGCGGCACGTGAAGGAGGTTTGGGAACTGGTGCTTTGGGACGTGATTGCGGTGATACTGCTTTGTTCACTGGCTGCTGTTTTGGAGTAGATACCCTGACATCCTCCATATCAACATCGTCGTCCGAATCCACGGTCTCGGCTGACTTGATCTTCGGATTTGTGCTTGCCGAAGTTTGCTTCTGCGTGGCTGGTTTGGTCGCCCGTCCAGTCGCTGCTGAGGCATTTTTTGGTGGCCGTCCGACTGCTCCCTTCGGTTTAGCTGGTGCCGCAGCCTTTTTCCTTCCCTTTCCAATGATACGAGATATGGCATCTGATTTTGTAGGTTTCGTGGTTTTTGCCGCGCCCCTGCCAGTTGCCGCTTTCACCGCTGGTTTTTTGGACTCGAGTGATGATGGCAACGGCGACCTGCCGCTTTCGCTCGCCGGCCTCGAACTTAATCGTACCGATGCAGGCTTAACCGGTTCCGGCTCAGGATTGAGGTCTGCCCTCTCCCGACCTTCGGGTGAGAGCAACATCCGCCATTCTTGAGCTTGTCTTTGGAGTCGCAACCTGTCAAAGGCTTCGCTGCAATTCTGAATGGCCTTTTCTCTATCACGTGGCGAAATGTAGGGAAAGTCCCACACATCCAATTCCCGGTGGACATCGTCCATAAGCGCCCAATGCCTCCCAGCGTTCACCTTGTTGGCAACCTTATGCAACACCTTCAAAACGAGATCCTCTGGCGCCCTTGTCTTGGACGCCAACGAGTGCTCGGAAGCTGGGCCCAATACGAGGAGATGTATGAGAGGTATTCGCAAGGCATCCAGCTCGGCGCGCGCCTCTGGTGAAGTGGACGTGGAGGCCGAAGTAGGGTTGAGTGGAGATCGGCCTGATCTCATTGACGGCGTGGACGGACCCGAGCTGGGCGCACTGAGAGTATTTTTGTTCTGGCGCTTCAGGTATGACGCCTTTTTCAAGGGACCACCCCACCGTGCGTTTCGAGGTTGTGGCAGCTCTCCATAATCTACTATCGCGGCTCTTGGATGATTGTGAGCATGGCGCAAACACGGTGGGTGTGTCTGTGATCTCGCTGGGTAATGGCACTTACGTGGATGCCGCCTTCTCCTCATTCAAGAGCTCGTAGTCCTTCTGAAGCTTGAGTTCACTCTCGTTGGGTGAGTTTGAACCCCCATCCGCCTCGCGCACTTCTAGGCTATGGCTGAAAATCCCAACGAAGGCGAGGTTCTCCGGCGAGTCCTCTGATCGCTTGTAAAGCTCGTGTCGGTGGGACTCTGCCTGCGATACAACTTCTATCGACTGATCGCCATAGTCCAGCCTCTGGTAGCCGCAGAAACTCATCCCGTTAGCGAAAGATCCTCTACACCTTTTGAGCCTTCAAACCTCGCACTAGGGGCGTTCGAGGACTATGACAGCATATCAGAGCTTGTTTTGGAGTATCCCGTACCATAGACTTCCCGAAGGATATCTTCAGGTCGGATCCATGCTTGAGCACATCCTCCAAAACTAAGCCATCGGCAAATACGATCCGCATCGCCTGCAAGCCGTGGACAGCCGCCTTTCCGGTGCCCGACGCCGGGATAGCGCCCAGAACGAGCCCAGACGACGGGACTTGTAGGCTGGCCATTGTTCTTTCGAGTGTTGTTGCAGCAAGTCTTCGAAGCGCGTGGGACGATCGATCGTTCGTTCCGCGGTGGCGGCAGCGGCGACGGTGGTGGTGGTGTGGTGGTGGTAAGGACTGCGGTGGCTGCGGCGGTGGTGCTAATAGTGGTGGCGGACACAGGTAGGATCGCTGTGGGGGCGCCTTTTTCGGGAGTATCCACACTCCTCCGCGAGAACCCACAACCAGCAGAGGGAGTTGACACGATGGTGATCAGGGTTTCCAGTCGGTGATGGGGGTCTGAATGTAGGGATTTGGAGTGGTTGAAACCAGTATGGGAAGTGCAGGCACTGGAGGGTTGAATGTTGAGCGAGGGAAGCAGCTCTCAAAGGGCGCGATGGGAGTAGTAGTTTAATTCCGGTAAAGTTACGAGACAAGTCCTTTGAAAAGGGACCGCAAAGTTTAGAATGAGCGCAAGCTTCAAGAAAGAGCAAGGGAAAGAATGCAAGAAGGAAGGAAGGGGTATGTACACAGGTGGAGAGCAAGCAAATTAGAGAGTGTGCGAGGGACGGAGCAGGTGGGTGAGTAAGCTGGGTGGGAGGGTAGCAAGTATTGGGGGGGGGAGGCGGCGGTGGTAGTGGAAGGAGGGAGGCAGTGGAGGAACAAAAGACGGCGAGCACATTGCCAGCCACGAAGCCGCCGCCGCCCAGCACCAAAAACACTTCCCGACAACACCACCAGCACCTACCACCACCACGCCCTCGCGCACACCGCCTCATCCATTGTGCAGGCGCACCCCCATCCTTACATTCCCTTCCGTTTCCCCGGGATCCCGGCCCCCACACCTGTGGTTCCGCAAGCGGAATAGGGCAGAAGAGCAACGACATCAGGTATCGACTCTTCCCTTCTATGTAGATATGTTGTATGGCCCACTGAACAGTAAACACAGAAACCGCAGGTGCCTCACCTCTCTACATACCGTATTCTTCGTGCCCGGCCTGTCCCACACACACGGTGCAAGCAACTCTTCTTTACCCAAGTGGATAGATATGTTGTCTGGTGTACCAAGTACGTAGTCTACCCCACAACCTCAGACAGGCGTTCAGCTGCTGCCCGTAAAAGCCCGTAAAACCGGCCCACACTTGTTGGACGTATCACAATAACCCACCACGGCTTGCCAACCAATCAACACCGCTGCAATGATCAAATACGGCGGAAGAGTTTTGTAGTAAGTGGGACAACTGGAATCGGATGAAATTTGCGAAGCATGAAGCCCAAAATGTTATCCGAACGACGGGTGATTTAGGTGGAACAGTGCAGTTGAAAAGTAAAGCATGTTTTCGGTGGAGTGGATCTAGGGGCCAGGATCGAGGTGGCCAGTCCCATCACGCTAAATGTTACGCAATGCCAAGACTCGAGTGATCAGGCGTGCTAATGTGTATCCGACTTGCTCCGCGAGTTCCCTGCCACACCTTCTACCTAATGAGTCCTTCAATGCTCGATGGCGTGAGGGACATGCGGCGCCACTCGATTTGTTCGCGCAATCCGAGCAAACGCCGCATGCGCGAGTCCCATCAGCCACAACGAGCCATAAGGACAGTGGACAGGAACCGGAAATGTGTATACTGCCATGGTTTAGATGTGTCGCATGCAGTTAACTACCTACTAATTGAACCGGGAAAAAAAAACGCAAACCCAATCACCGGTCAATTGCGAGGCGGAAAGGCGCAAAGGCAGCTCTGCTCTGGTGCTTCCCCTGTGCCAGTAACTCTTTGATCTGGACGCCGAAGATACAGCCTTCAGTGTAGAGCATTAAGTCCCACACACTCCAGTGCCCTAATCTATCCCGCCCACGCCTTCCGTCCGTAAGCAACCACGGTGTAGACGCACGCCAGGATGTCAGACAGGTCGGATGGTGGGCGGTTGGTCGTGGTAGTTAGAGACCTTTATTTCCCTCCCACCTTCATGTAAGTCCAGTCAACCGCTCACCTAACATCAGGTGATACATGCCGTGGGAGTTCTCAGGGTCCCTCGTCCTCCTCGATCAGGTCCATCCCGTCCATCAATATTGCCAGTACGTTCGTTCCTGCACCAAGCAAAGCCTCAACCAGAAGTGGATCGAGGCCCTCAAGCCAGAGTTAAAGTTCAGCGTAACGCAAATATCGCTCGGAATGCCTATCCGCGAGACTTTGTTGCTCGATGGCGGTGGCGTGGGGTGGTGGTCGTACCTGCTTACTTCCATGCCATTCCAAACAGCAGACCTGTTCTTCTTCCTTCAGCTGAGCGAATGCACTCTGCGAAGCTGCGCCGGACGATGTGGCTGCCTCCTCTTGGTGGGATCGTAAATTGCTCAGGAAATAGAAAAGGCAGAAAGAAAGTAAGAGCCACCACGCAGCAGCCAGCAAAAAAAAACCCATGGCCCTCGACAAACGTCTTCTCGGCTCCCCGACTGCATGCTGCGCGCAAAAGAGGTCTGGTGGCTAAAAGCGGATATGCACGTGGCTCGATGAGGTTGTCTGGGTGATGGTTTTGCGAGATGGATGGGGACGGATGGGGGGCCATGCCATGGATGAAGGGTTTTCGGCGAGTTCCCGTCTGCACGCGAAGTCACATCTCCATCTCTACATATGTATGCATCCATCCGGCTCACGCCGGAGTCCGGTCACTCGAGTCAGCCACACCTGAGATGGGCTGGAGATATCTATCGCACTCTTGTCGGCAGGGCGCTTGTTCTTTCTTCATAGATATGTATGTAGGTATGTAAGTGACCTCTGTATGTAGATATCTGGGTCGCTCCCGGAAAACGGGTCTCGCTTTGGATCCATTGAAACAGCTCCGCTCCCGCTCCCGTTTGTGTGGATGACATAGAGTATCTACATACTCGGAACAGTATTCTAGATAGATGTCCCTTCGTTTCCTCGGGTTTGTTTGCCTGCTTTTAGCCTAAATATCTTCCGTGCATGCGAGCCCCGCAAACCATCCACTATCGTCTACACACGGCGGCCAAATACCCCACGGACCAGCGTTTGGTGATGGATCGTGGGGATGTTTGGAGAACGGATGAAACATGGTAGATAAACCTGAGGAACTTCCCCCTCATGGCCAGAAGGAAAGGAAATAAACGCGGATTCGAGAATGCACTCTTAGACCCGCTGGCGCCTAGGACAACTCGATGGCGTCGGTTATCGTATGTACGACTTCAATACCTGTGCGAGGAATACCACATACGATCCACCTGTCCATAGATACGGGCTTGATGATCGATTCCTTGATATCCACCCGGTTTCTGGTGTGTCACACCCCATCGGCCTTCTCATGCATGCGCCGCCCCAGAAGAGCTTCCGCTTCATCCAGAAAGACGCAGACATTAGACATTTCCCAGGGCGCCATTAAAACCCAGCTCCTATACCGAAAGACCTCCATTGGGGTTGGTTGAATCGCGGACACCCATTCTTGGTCTGCTCCGAGCGATCTTACCCAGAAGTGAGGTCTATTCGTCAGCCCCACCCAATTCCAACTTCCGACAAACGATGCATGCAAAATCGACGGACTGGATTGCGTTCTTTGCGCGTTGGAAGATGTACATAGCTAACTCATCCCCCCTAAGTCCTGACGCCCGCTGTCTGCTGCGTCTGGGTGCTTCCAGGCCTTGGCGGAATTGAAGAGGTTAGATATCCACCAATATCTCAACGGACGCTGTCATATTTCTAGCAAGCTCGAAATGAGATGGATACCTAGCTCTATCTGCAGTATGGATCTCGAACTGTACAAACCGATCAAGCGGGCTCCGGGCTTCCTTCCTTTGACAGACAGTGATAAACATCAGATATTCAAGGATCGAGACGATCTTTATATCGGGCAACTGTTTTGAGGGGACGAGTGAGCATGTAACCGCAAACGAAGGCAATTATCCTTACCCGATCACTCATCCGCCCGTTCATCCATCTATCTTTCTCGCAGCCGCAAGCTTGTGCGAATAATGATAAAAACAAACAAAAAGTAAGCCAATCTGAAGACTGCCGTGATTTCCGGGTTGAGATGGCTGCTGCTGCTAGGATTAACTAAGTAGGCTTGGGTTGGAGTGCCAAGGGTCATTGACACGTGATCTGGATATTAATGGAAAACGCTAATAGGTGAGCTTCGCGTCGTCCGAACAACGCGCTGGACTCTGACTGCAAGCACCCACTCACGAACCCATCATCACACCGTAAACCATCTGTTCAGTCACAATGTTTGTTGTCCCTACGGTAGCTCTTATGAAAGCGATGCTAACTTGATAATCTACTAGGTGTAAGTTCGCTGTTTGGGATAATGTGGGATAATGTGGGACGCAATAGCTAATACGGACGATTGAAAGCGCGGATTGACAAGCTCGCCATCACGGGGTATGAAGAGTTTCCAAAAGTCGGGTGATACGGTGGCTGATAAGCTCCCAGTGTTCGGTCCTTCGACATCACCCATCCCGAGGCCATCCAGTTCCACACGCCATTAACTCTCATCGTAGGTTACAATGGTTCTGGTAAAACCACCATCATCGAATGTCTCAAGTACGCAACTACGGGCGACCTCCCACCGAACAGCAAGGGCGGAGCGTTCATCCATGACCCCAAGATGTGCGGTGAGAAGGAAGTCTTGGCACAGGTCAAACTGTCCTTCACATCCATCAATGAGGCGAAGATGGTGTGCACCCGCTCGTTACAGCTCACGGTCAAAAAGACTACCCGACAGCAAAAGACGCTAGAAGGACAGCTGCTAGTGGTCAGAAACGGAGAGCGGTCAACTATATCGTCAAGATGTGCGGAGCTGGACATGGTCATGCCGCAGTATTTGGGCGTGTCGAGGGCGGTGTTGGACTACGTGATCTTTTGCCATCAGGATGAGAGCTTATGGCCATTGAGCGAACCTGCGGCGCTGAAGAAGCGGTTCGATGAGATATTCGAGGCTTTGAAATATACCAAAGCCATTGACAATATCAAGGTGCTGCGCAAAAAGCAAAACGAGGAGCTCGGGAAGCTCAAGATCCTTCTGGAGCAGTATCGGACAGACAAAGACCGAGCGGAAAAGGTGCCCCCATCCACAAATCCCGATCGGACATCCTTTAATGAGGCTATGTGTAGGCTAAACGCCGATCGGATGAGCTTCATGAAGAGATCGAAGCGAAGCGAGTCAGGGTCACAGCCTTGAGCTCCGAGCTCCAATCTATCGCGCAAGAACAAAAGACGCTGTTTGATACGGCTCGTGGCTTTGAGCACACGCTGGCTTCGCTGGAAATGAAGCGGCAAGAGGCTATTTCAAAGGAGTCTCACCTTCAAGAGCTTTCCCAGCACATGGACTTTTTGGAGGACACTGACGAGAAATTGCACGAAATGCATGATGACTACGAGAGGAGATTAAGATCGTACGAACAGCACACGCGGGACAAGAAGGTCGAATACAATCGGTTGAAAATCAAGCTTGAGCAAGTCCGAACACAGTTGGGAAATAAGCTCACCGATGAGGGCCGCATCCAAGCCCAGAGGAAGCAATACGAAGCGCAGTTGAAAGAACGCGAGGACTTGGTCCGAGAGATCTGTAGCAAGCATGGTATGAAAGGCTTCGACGGGGATTTGGATGATGAGCAGATTCAGGAGTTCATGGCAAAAATCGCTCGGATGTCGCGAGATCAAAACTTGATATTGGAGAGGATCAAGCGTGAAAACGATAGTAACATCTCTTCGGCCCAAAACGATCTCAATGGTCTCCTGAATAAGAGGAGTTCGCTTTGGCAGAAGAAAGAATACGCCCAAACGGAGATCGGGAACCTCGGCAGGAAGGTCTCTGAATACAAGCGAAACCTGGATTCCCTGAATGTCGACTCTGGCCAGGAAGCGATGGCCAAGGATGATCTTAGCAAGAAGGAAGCCCGCCTGGAGGAAGCCAAAGCTAAAGCGCAGACAGCTGATAGCGATGGCTCACTTCAAACCGAAAACTCCAAGTTACGGAAACTAGAAGAGGATGAAGGCTCTGTGACGGAGGAGCTCTTTCAGGGCTCGAAGAACGCAGAGATCAGAGCTCAGTTAGCTATCCTCAAACAGAATCTGGAGACCAGACAGAAGGTCTTTGCTTCGCTGTAAGTGTAGACCCTCCATACGTAGGTAGTTGAAGGAGCTGGGCTGATATGGCTAGAATCGCTGCCAAAAAGGACAAGATCGATAGTGCCCTTGGCATGCAGTGGTCCGAATCATCAGTGGAGAAAGATTTGCAAACAGTCTTAGAGTCAGTGAAGCATCTTTACCCCATTATAATATCGTCGGCTCACACCAGAAAGCCAACGTGAGGAGGAGCTCCAAGATGCCGTGCGGCAGCGTGAGGTTGTAAATCAACAAGTTGCACAGATCGATACGAAGCTGGGTATTGCAAAAGATTCGTTGAAGCGGAAGCAAGTAGAGGCTCGTAGTACGTTGCTATGCATATGTCTCGTGACAGGGCCGACCGCTGATGCGCTGCTACAGAGTGCGAAGAGACTGTTGTGCAATCCTGGGAGCCAGAGGAAGGCACTACGAACAATGTGAACGACTATCCAGAGGCCTTGAGAGATCTTGTGGAGCAGCGAGCGTCAGTATTAACTTCCTCACCGAGGGGCCTTGGCTAAACTTCTGTAGGGCCTTCAAACAAGGGGAATTCATGCTGAATTATCTCAACTCTGCGGTAACTGTCGCAGAGACCAAGGACGCTTGCGTCCTCTGCAGACGTGTCTTCAAAGATCAGGATGAGAAGTCTTCCCGACTTGCTGAGGTGCCCATCGCCGCAAAGTCATGTTTCCACACAACCCGCTGATGCCCGTTTGCAATATAGTTCAGGAAGCAGATCGAAAAGGTGTTGAAAAGTGCCGACGAGGAAGTCATCCAGGGATACGAACAGGATATCCAAATTCTTCGCGATGCAGGTCCTAGTTACGACTCGTATATCCGACTTACGACGACAGAGATTCCGGCGCTGGGGGAAGAGATCAAGCAACACCAACAGGCAAAGGAGAAGATTCTCGAACAGTACATGAAGGTGGGAACATCTCCTTAAGTATTAAGTGATTGCAACGAACTAACGTTATATTCTACAGCTTGACAAAGTCGTCGACGCTAAGTCCAATGCCACGTCCGAAGTTCAGTCCCTGAGAGCCCCCGTGGCCGAGATTGCCAGGTACAAACGAGAGATCGATGGCATAGAGGTAGAAATCAACAGCATGGCATCTTCCATGACGGACATGGGCGGAACTCGTACGCTTGAAGAGCTGCAAGAGGACAGCAAGCGGCTCAAGGAGGAAATCATTCGTGCGAAGAATCTTATTAAGAATATGGAACTGGACAGAGAGAACAGGCGACAACACATCATTGGGTTGGAGCGCCAGGTCAATGATGCTCGTAAGAGACTGAACGACATCACCCTGCAGCTCGTCGATGTACGCCAGCTTACCGAGCGGATCGAAGAATTTCTGGAGGCCAAGAGTTGGCAGAATGCCAGGATCAACGAGGTTGATGGAGACCTGGAGCGTCTTGCGCCCGATATCTTGGCTGCCGATGCAAGGCTGAAGGAAATCTCACGCGAGTGTTCGGAGAAGGAGCTCAAGCACCAGCGAGACGCGACCAAGCTTTCTCAGAGCGACATGAGTCTGAAGAGTATCCAGCGAGGAATCTCCAATTATGTTAATGAGGGAGGGCTGCATAGACTGGACGAATGCAGAGGACAAGTGCAGCGCCTGAGAGCAGATGTCGAGCAGTTGGGTGACGATGTCACGAAGGCTAGCGATCTAGTTACGAAACTCGAGAAGGATGCGGTCACCACGCAAACTACCCAGCGAGCGATCATCGAGAACCTACGGTATCGCAAAAACAAAGTCGAACTCAAGATGATCGAGCAGGAGATCGAGGAGCTTGAGGCCCAGCGTGCCGATGAACGGAAAGAGCGTTTCGAGAAAAATGCGGAGATCCTTGCCAACAAGCACGCAAGGCTTTCTAGTGAGGTTCGTAATCCCACCTCTATTTCGTTCGATTGTATAGCTGATAGTAGTGTAGAGGTCCGCGCTCGTAGGGGAGATGAGGTCCAAAGATAAGCAGCTAGAGCAGCTCGTGGCGGACTACGTGACGGATTACGCAGACGCCAAAGATAGGTACAAGGAGACTCTAGCTAAGGTGCATACCACGACGAGTGCTACCAATGATCTGGGCAAGTATGGTGCTGCTTTGGACAAGTAAGTTTTGCAAATACGTTCAACTCGATGCACTTCCAGCTGACTCGAGCCAAGAGCCGTCATGAAGTACCACAGTCTAAAGATGGAAGAGATTAATCACATCATCGAAGAGTTGTGGAAATCGACATATCGTGGAACGGATGTTGACACCATTCTCATCCGGTCCGACAATGAGACTGGGAAGGGAAATCGCTCCTACAACTATCGTGTAAGTTGTCAGCTGTGTTTGGGCAAATTGTACCGACTGACTGACTGATTGGTTAGGTTTGTATGGTCAAGCAAGATGCTGAAATGGACATGCGTGGACGGTGCAGTGCTGGACAGAAGGTTCTTGCCAGTATCATCATTCGTCTAGCACTCGCCGAGTGTTTTGGTATCAACTGTGGTGTGAGTATAAACCCCGCTGGAAGGTATCAACAGCTGATTGATGCCCCCTAGTTGATTGCTTTGGATGAACCTACAACCAATCTGGACCAGGACAACATTCGATCCCTCGCACGTAGCTTGCACGAGATTATCAAGACGAGACAATCGCAGTCCAACTTCCAGTTGATCGTCATCACTCACGACGAGGAGTTCCTCAAGGAGATGAATTGTCAGGACTACTGTGATAGCTATTACCGCATCTCCAGGAACGACAGGCAAAAGTCGGTCATTGCAGTGCAATCTATTGCGGAGGTAATCTAGGCTAAAGGGTTGTATATTGGACTAGCTTGTCTAGTAGAAAGGGGGGAGAGGTGGAGGTTTGCTGTGAAATAATCCTTTCAGTCTTCCTGCTATGCATCGTCGTCGACATGCGGCAGGAAGCGGAAATCCACAAAACTAGCCACACCGCCTTCCTGCTCAATCATAAACTGCATGCTGAGCACACCGTAACCATCCCCTCTGATACTGACCTTTGACGCAATAGCCATCGCCTTAGCCGCATTTTTGATCAACGCAAAATTGTACCTGTAGTCATCTCAGTAGGGTGCTGTGAACTTATTTTCAAAGACCAGAGAAAAGGCGGAACTGACGTATTGTGCACTTCTGCGTCACACTTGAAACTCTGCAGTAACGTTTTATCATTTTGAAACTCGACCTCGGTGCTTCCCATAACACCCGCCGCACTCAGACTTAACCCACACCTCTGCGGACTCGCATCCAGCGTCAACCGCTCCGGCGATGACCCCTCCAGCTCCTGTATCGCATCATGCAGCCAACTGGCTTTCATGATCACCTTGAGCGCAAGCGTTTCCAGCGACAGTGGAATGTCCTCAATCTCCTCCGGAGGGTAAGTCACCAGCGTGCAGGTGGTCACGATACCATTCTCTTCCAACCTTTCCATCCATCAGCAGGGGGGGGGGGACTAAGGAGAGGGGTGGGGGTGGACGGACATCAGCGCCAGCGGATAGCCAACACCACGGTACGAGATCCTGCACGTCCCGGAGATCCTAAGCACCTGCTGATCGAAAGCCGAGCTCTGCGGCCCTCCGGAGTGCCACTTCTCGCGCTCGGCGCCAAATATCTGGAGACACTCTAGCAGCGAGGCGAAGGAGATTCCGAAGCTCGTGCTCGCGACGTTCTCGTCGGGAGCCGGCGTGAAGGTGTAACTGCTGAAAAGGCTCTTGTCGACGAGGATGTGGCCTGGTGTTTTTTGTTCTTCCCGTCAGTGGCGGCCCAGGAGGAGGGAGGGGACACAAGCAAGGACCGTTAAACCCTGCATAACGCGGCTGTCTTCAACGGTTACTTTGATCCCTTCCGGGAGAAGCTCCATCTGTGCGCGCGATTGGAAACCACAACATTTCAGGAGGTTGAAGAGCTGTCGGACAGAAGTGGTGGTTGCGCTGAAAATTGGCAAGATAGAGGAGTCGGCTTGTGTGGTCTGGGTGGGCTGGGTGTGTTGGGTGGACATTGTTGCTGTGGTCAATTGCAGTCGTGGTTTGGAAAGTTTGGGTTGTGGGCCGGGGAGACGCGTATGGATGGCTAACGTGTGAGGATGATAATGAGGTGGTAGTATCAATTCTCTCTCCTGCCCAACGACACAGCCCGACAAAATAACGACGACAAACGAAACGAATACGAAACGAAGCAGCCCGTTTTGCTCCATTATTCCATTATTCCATTTTCCCCCTACACTCCTCCAACAACTTGTTTATACGTAGACGCCGACCGCACAAATCAAAAACACCGCACCGAAGCTGTCTCGATCAGCAGATATCCAGTAATAAGTACTAGCACGCCGGGAGTGGGGGGGTTATACGCGAATGATAGCGACGCCGGAATGGCAAGTAGCGGTGCGACGGCGATGGATTTGTCTGCAGGAGTTAGAGACGGTCCTCTGCTATATTGGTATATGTCGCAAGCGTACTCAGCGAGAAAAGGCCCGTAAGACAAAATCCTATATTTCCCCCATAGCGTCATCAGTATGGAATCCACCATATGAAGGAAGCTTTGGGGTGCGAACCAATGGCCATGAGCACGAAAGCGGCCGGAAACTGCTGGCTCTTTGCGATCAGCGGCTCAAAGGGGATGAGGTTGTCCCAGACGACGTCCATGTTTGCCATTGTGATTGTGTGTTGTGTGGAGTAGCTGGTGTTTGTGGGGGCTATGTATGGACTTAAACGGAGCTTCGGGACACTTAGGTTGGTGGTAATCTGGTGTACATGGCGGCTTGGCAGGAACACGCGATGGATATGTAGTACTATGGCGAACACATGAGAGGTCTACTTGGATATGAATGGAAGTGTGGGGACGGCCCGTCAAACTTCCTGACAACCTCAGTAACAGTCACCTCATCACTCCACATTTATACATCCTCACACCTCTCTCCGCCGACATACCGCTACACACCTCTCTCCACTCACGTACCGTTTCACACCTCTCCATTACACCCCGTGGTTCGCCTGCAACGCCACCAACATGCCGACCGTTAAGCACGAGAGTTAGCTACCCCTCACCAATGGCCATCACGCGGAGTTACCTATACTCACATAATCTTTTGCAGAGATCGATATAAAGCGCAGGATAGACGAGGGCGCTGTTTCTGAGCCGAAGCGTGTCAAGGCTGCGGAGGCACCTCCGGAGGCACAGCCAATGACGAAGGTTGTGTTCAAAGAGTGTACGATCGCTATTTACTCACTCGACCTCTGAGCTAGCTAGTAACTGACAAACCGGGTGCACAGCTAACGCTGTGATTGAAGAACGTAACGGGGACATTGAATTTAGGGTGGTTAACAATGATGGAACGCGGGAGAGCACGATCATCCTCTCGGGTTTGAAGAACATCTTTCAGAAGCAACTGCCCAAGATGCCGCGAGACTATATCGCGCGCCTGGTCTACGATCGCACCCATCTGTCGATGGCGATCGTCAAGAAGCCGCTCGAGGTCGTCGGAGGTATCACGTACCGGCCCTTCAAGGGAAGGCAGTTTGCCGAAATCGTTTTCTGTGCGATCTCGTCGGATCAGCAGGTAAAGGGTTACGGAGCGCATCTCATGTCCCACCTTAAGGTTAGCACTCTGCTCGAGAGCACACACCGGCTGGCAATGGGTGGGGCGGTGGCGGGGCGGCGGCGGGGCGGACAAGGCTGATAGACCTCCAGGACTACGTCAAGGCTACTTCCGACGTGATGCACTTCCTCACGTACGCCGATAACTACGCTATCGGATACTTCAAGAAACAAGGCTTTACCAAAGAAATCACATTAGAGAAGAAAAAGTGGATGGGCTACATAAAGGATTACGAGGGTGGCACGATCATGCAGTGTACTATGATACCGAAGATCAGGTATTTGGAGGCCAGCCGCATGCTGGCCAAACAGAAGGAGGCGGTCAACGCAATGATCAGGGCAAACTCAAAGTCTCATGTCGCACATCCCCCGCCAAAGGAGTTCAAGAACGGTCCATGCAAGATTGACCCATTCTCGATTCCGGCAATTCGTAAGTTCCCGTCGATCGTTCAGGGGATATGTCTTTCAGTACTTACCTGTGTGTATAGGGGATGCCGGATGGTCGCCCGAGATGGACGAACTTGCTCGACAGCCCAAGCACGGACCGCACTACGCGCAACTGCTCCACCTTCTGTCGGAGATGCAGAACCATCACTCGGCCTGGCCATTCCAGAAGCCGGTGAATGCCGAGGAAGTTCCAGACTATTACAATGTCATTACCGAGCCGATGGATTTGGAGACCATGGAAAAGCGACTGGAGGAGGACGCCTATACCACGCCCGATGACTTTGTCAAGGACGCCAAGCTGATCTTTACCAATTGCCGGCGCTACAACAACGAAACTACTTCCTATTGGAAGAACGCGAACAAGCTGGAGAAGTTCATGAACCTGAAGCTGCGCGAGATTCCCGAGTGGTCGGTAAGTTATCTATCTCCTCCTGTTCCGATTCGCGGAGATATGGGTTAATATTTGTCCCTCTTGCAGCATCTTGCGGAATGATCGAGATCGTGATCGTGGCCAGGGGCTCTCTAGATACACTCTATCCCCATATTGCCATACTCTTGGACGAAGTGGGTGGGTCGGTTTTTTTTTTATTATGGCTTCATTCTCTTACTATCACGGTTGGGTAAGCACCATGGCGGCGTTCACAGGGTCACTCTTTGATTTTGTTTCCTTATTTTTCTTTCCATTTCTCGCTGAACTGAACTGTTCCCGGTTGGGTGGACGGGTTAGCCGTCTGCCATTCTTTGACTATTCGTTCTCACGGTAAGTACCTAACGTGTGGATGGATTGGTGCACTTTCTACATGTGGGTAAGTGGTAGGGGGAGTTGTTCTTGGAGGGGTGAGGGGTGAGAGGTGAGGGGTGAGGGGTGAGGGGTAGAGGGATATGGGATTCCTGCGCATGAGCGGACCAACCAACATAGGTACTCGATTTTCCGTTCGTTCGCTGGATTAGATGCGTACCTACATGGGCTATGAGGGAATTACCGAGTGATCAGGAATACATTGGTACTATTACTTTTTCAGGACGCTGAAGAAAGTGCGTCGTGATACGAGCAGCTACCATCTACCCACGATCCATTTCAAACACCTCAGGCAAGGCTCCAAATACATACCCCATCGGGAAGCTAGCACCCCCATGTCGGGACAGCGCGTGAGCCCACGGATGTGTTGACGAGTGTTCGGGGAGGGCGAGGGGGTACCAGCATCCGGATCTGCGGCAGCTCACTGCTCTCCCTTGGACGGCCTGAGCTACATGGCTTCCCCGTGCAAGAGTGTGCTAGAGTTAGTCCATCGTCTGTGATCTGACGGACGGACGGTTGTTTATCGATTATCGAACGAAACCCGCCGCCCGTTCGTGCTTATGCAAGGGGATCTTGGCTGGATCGGGCGTGTTGCAAGTGGAAGGAAGGGAGGAAGGCGTCACTTGCGTCAGGGCATGCGTGGTTGCGTGCGGGGACGCGGTTCAATCCTCCTCTGGCTTGTCTTATCTGCAGCGTTTGTTGTTGGGGCTGGCGACAAGACCGGATGACAGTTCCAGCAAAAGAAGCTCTAGAACCGCTAGTACATCATAGCAGCTGTTGGGCCACTCACTCCGCTTCCACGTGAGAGGGAGACGGACAACCGGAAAAAGGAAAGAAAATTCATTCACATTTTGTTCCAGCAAAACGAATAGGCGTCAAGAGAGAGACATGACAGAGTTGGAAAGAGATACCAAACCACTTGCGGGGGAGTGGCCGGTCCTTTTCCAGTGATTTGACGGTAATCTATTTGACCACATCAGAGCTCTGTCTTGTCTCTCTGCCTCGTCCAGTGTCTATCTGTCACCCACCCACACAACTGGGGAAACGGGAAAGGGTTTGTTATTTGTGATAGTGCGAGATGGTAAGTGCTTCAGGAAAAAGGAAGAGAGCTAAAAAAAAAAAATAGGAAAGAAGGAAGAATGGGGTAGTTACTGTATTGTTGGGGGGGGGGGGGGGGGGTGGTGTTTTTTTTTTTTTTTTTTTAAAAAAAATTAAAAAAATTTAAATTTTAAATTAAAAAAAAAGTAAAAATAAGTGTTTT
>Ga0307516_10000299_pt1 | contig 64374 bp, 88 predicted proteins | sample 19_EM_MG_FD_203310 | JGI IMG/M metagenome (GOLD analysis project Ga0307516, IMG submission 203310) | Populus trichocarpa ectomycorrhiza microbial communities from riparian zone in the Pacific Northwest, United States - 19_EM | ecosystem: Host-associated > Plants > Roots > Unclassified | place... | reverse complement strand
GTTCCTGTCACCGAATTCTCGAACAAAGTCATCGAGTAAGGGGGGGATGGTGGGCGGCAGTCAGTCAGGACGGTTTGCAAGCAAATCCTGGCGTGTGTTGGTCCAGGACTGCAATTTCGCGTGAGTTGTGAGGCTGAGTACAAAGACCACCTGCTTCGAGAACGCTGTGCCTGAGAACGACCCGAGGTAATTCAGGACCCTATTCTGAAACGGCTTGGCATCTCGCTCGGTACCGTCCCACACGTCTGGTTTGGCAGGTTTGAGGTTGGGTTCAGATGTCAAGACGACGGGATTTGGGATGGTTACGACTTGGGGAGCTGGGGTGGTTTGGACAGGAGGTAGTTGTGGGTTGTAGTCCGGCATTGCGATGGGGTTGGTTGTGGTTGGAAGGCGTTCACCTTGTAGAAAGTTGAGTTGAGAACATAGGGTAAAGATCTCTTCATCCACATCTTGGTTGTTGACCCGGACCGTGTCTTGGAGGAGCTGGTGGCTCCGTTGTAAGCCGGTGAAGGCCTGTAAGATGTCATTCAGTTGGGTGTTTAGTGTATGGATGTGACGGTCGCGGTCCTCCATGGCTCACTGAGTTTGGTCCATTCGCGTCCACAGGGCTTGGATGTTATCGGGGATAGAGAGCTGATTGCTGCCGTTTACGTCCAACGGCTCGTGAGACATGACATAGCGGTAATCTTTGACAAAGTCCTGAGCCGATGTGTTTGAGGGTGGGCGCAGTGGGATGCGGGGGATAGGCGAGGGTCGTGGGGGTGTGGGGAGAGGCCGTCTTCCACTCTGGGGAGAGCTTGGGACGGTTGGTGGGGGGTCAGGCTCGGTGTTCTGGGGAAGTGATGGTCCCGCGGGGTCGATTGGCGATTCGACCATCACGGATCTGCGCTCGGGTGAACGAGATGAGCAGGTGGGAGGATGAGCTTTAATATTATATCAGGGGCGAATAGATCGATAGCTGTGGAGCCCAAGGGGGAAGCCTCGATATGTTCTCGGCCAACTATTCACCAGCAAAAGGATGTTTTATTAGATGGTGTGAATAGGGAGGGATATAATGAGGGGACCCACCTATTCACCAGCAAAAGGAATATTAAAGCTGGGGAATAGGTGGGTGCCATGCAAGACTATATATGTACGAAATGGTAAACAAGGGCAAACGTGAATATGAAATATGGGCATCCCGCAGAATGCGTATGTAAGCGTCGTGAGGGAAGGTGGAAAGAGAGACGAAAGAGAGATGAAAAGGAAAAAGAAAAAGAATGGGGCGTACATCCCATGATACAGTTGATACCAGATACTACATTCTTTCCAACAAACACTGGTTTTTTACTTGTTCCAGATTTTCTTTCTGGCTTCCTCTTAATCTTCGAGGAAAGTGCACAATTGAAAATGATGGTACAATTATTGTTACTGGTGCAAAAGGTGCACTTACTTTCATACACTCTCACTCACCCTTTTAAAGATTATAACATGCATTTTACTTCCTTATATATACTGTAGACATCAGCTTGTCACTCAGATGTTTATTGTATATAAAATCACCACATTTTTCTTGATTATAAATTAAACAACTTCAAAGAATCAAGATCACCTTTCAGTTCTCAATTAATCCCAGCACAGATACATCCAACAGTGTTCTGTTCAATGCTACAAACACTACAACTTACTGAAATGTGTTGCTCATCAAGGTAATTCTTCTTGACATAACAAATACCAACCACTACAACATTGGTTCTACTTATATATACCAAGAAGAGAGGAGAAAATAATAAGTAGATCTAGATGTAAACTGGTTATGCTTTGCTCACATCTGTCACACCAAAAAGATCACATAACTGAGAAGTTATATTTTCAGCCACAGCACAGTATATATATACATTATAGAAACTGTAGTAAACAGCATGCTTACACTAGACCAATATACCACCAAAATCTGTAGCACCTGAGACTCTAATATTCAGCCAAGGGTATGACTTTGCCTAAACAACAATCCATATAAGTTTATAAAAAAGATTTACAAGAGCTTTTCAACATACCAACATCTGAATGAGCAGACCTCTTCCTTTGCCCCAGCAGCTCCACATCTCCTGCATCAAAGAATGAGTATCCAGCTATGTACATGCTCCATTAGCAACCATATGTATACCAAGCAAATAACAATATAGCAACTCACGCAACCCAATACTCTCTTCAACCTCATCCTCATCATCACTCGAAAGGTATCCATACCCATTAATTGGCCTCCCCGTCTTTGAATCCCTCAACACACCCTGATGATCAACAAATGGTGCAGGCCGCTCATTTGCTGAGCGGTGAAGCTGGATCAACAGCCTCTGGATATCCAGTAAATACTTCTTCAGTGTGTCGAGCAAGCGGGGTGTTTGCAAGTGCTTCGATGATGCGCAGCTTTATTAAGCCATAAGCAATCGCGACCAAAAAGAGTGACATAGGAAGGGAACCCACAAACTCAGTCGATCCTCCTTGATGATATACCCAATCCCATACCCATCCGCCGCTACTGGTCCAAACCCGAAAAGCCGCAGCGCGGGGTTACCACAGTTGGACGTCGAGATGATTGACGTGTTCAATGTCTCCCATCCAGGATCCGTGAAGATCTTGGGCATATTGGTGGTCGCTCCCTCCAGCTTCGCTGAGCCGTCTTGGTTCGCGACAAGTTCTCGGCGGAGGAGACAGTACATCGCGTACAAGTGTCTGCCAAAACGTCCATAGTACAAGTATTAAGGAACGTAAAACAACGAAACAAACGTACCGGTCCTGCCCCAAGCCTTGTGCACACTCCCTTGTCAGTTGAACATGTCTCTCGCATGCTTTACGGAGCGCAGCGACCTTCTGCGAAGCCGAAGCTTCCGAGTAATACGCCTATATGCGCAGAACGATCAGCGGAGTCCGGACACCCCACAGCCTCAAAAGCCTATAACACCCACCTTGACAAAACCCACACTCTCCGGTTGAACAGACCTTATCGCCTCCGTCCGCCCATGTAAAAACGCCTTGGTCATCGCAGGTTCATAGACACATTCAATGCGACCTTTGGTGAACATCAACAACTCATCAGTTTTTAACTCCACCAGAAAGACGTCAGGAAAAATAAAATAAACACCCACCATAAAGCCCGAAATAAGCCGCCTGAAATGCCATCTGCACAAACGCATCCGGACTAAACCCATGCCCCGTCACAAATTCCTTTCCATACCTCGTAAACTCAAGCGCCGCACACTCGTTCTGGCAAATGAGAGCGCTCAACCGGGTCTCGGCGAACCTCACTCCGACCCTGAGAGGGGGCGAGATGTGCCAGTCGAGTTTCTTGGGCGTGGTGTCGATGGTTGGGGGGTCAAAGGAGGGAGTGGTGGAGAGCGAACGGAAGTTGTTGCGGGGAACGGGCACAAGAGGGGACGAGGTGGGTTTAAAACGCGGGGGTTTGTACGATTTGGCGTAGGGAGAGAGACGGGCGTGGAAGAGGGTGGGGGCGGAGGGGTTGATGGAGCGGGCAAGGAGCATGAGACCTTCGGTGAAAATATCCGCCGCAAATCTACGTCATGGTTGGTGGTCACTCTCATAAAAGATGGAAAGGCGCGTACCTCAACACGGTATGCCCGTCAACACCCGTATGCTCGAAATTGATCCCTGCCGATCCATCTGCGCATACAATAATCTGAAGCTATCCCAACCCAAGCCCCTCTACATCAGCCACTTCTACGCTTGACGCAGCATTTTTACACATACCTTATCATACCAGCGATTCGTACACGTGCCTACCTGTTCCCCTCCCCCGTCCAACTTGTACGTCCCACACAAATAATTACTGCACAGATCCCCAACGGTTTCCGGCGCCGTGTCGTCGAGACAAACGATAAAAAGGGCTTCGTCGACGATAGAAAGACATTGTGCGTTGTGGCGATCAGCAGACTTGAGTGTGTGTCGGAGGGATCCCCAAACTTTCCGGTTTTCAGTGGAAAGGATACCAATGGCTGAGCGTGCGACCTATATGGTTGCGTCATGTGAGGAAGGAATGAGACTGAGAGACGGAAAACGGACGAACATCAGCTGGTGGGGTCTTATCCGCGTCACTGACGATGGCTTGGAGGTTGCGGAGCATCTCGCGCTCGGTAACCAGAGGGAGGTTGTTTTCGTCCAAAACGTCGAACCAGTCTTTTTACCCACCAAAACAGTAAGCCCAGTCAGCGAGAAAGACCCAAAGAAGCGACTCACAGAACTGGCCTCGTCGAAGAACGACGACGTGGCTGGCATCTGACTTCACATCCATCCTGCATCCATTCTATCACGCGAGAGCAATCACTACATGTCGATATATGCGCATCGAACCAAGCGGCGGAACGCACCTGTGTAGGTATCCTCGACGTCCCAAACAACCTCGTGTACTGATCCATATCCAGCGGGATTCCGCGCACCGTGTCTGGCTGGAGCAGCCCCGCTCTGAGATCATGGATGAACCCGAGCGAGGAGACGATAAGAGAGGCAGCGCGGGGAAGCTGGGCACCACGATCGGGTGTCGGATCGTTCCTGCAAAGATTTCATTGCGTCGTCAGGGAGATCATCATGAGAATGCAAAGAGAAGACATACTCGAGGACAAAGAAGGGGTTCAAAGCGAGGACTACAGGGTCCGAATGCGATAGATAGGATTCATACCTGCCACGTTGCGCCTAGATTAGATCTTTCTGGCAATCTACACGACAACGACGACGTACCAAAAGTCCTCGATGTAACTGTACATCCCGATACCGAGATCAGCGACGAAACCCACAAAGAAATCAAAAACCCACCTATCCTTCGTCTCCGCCCACTTCCTCAACTTCTCCTGTATCTTCAACCCATCACCCTCCAAAAACTCCTTCACAGCCGCCTTTGTCTGCGCATGTTCCTTCTCGTCCTGCAGCGACTCCAACGCACGTAGGTACCGCTCACAGGTCTCCTCAAGCGGCGGGACAGGAAGCTTCGGTAACTTGTCCTGATGGGCAAACGTTCGTCCACCAGTGGCTTTCGTCGGGTCGACCTTCGCGACGGACATTAATTCCTCGTCTATAAGCTCCGATTCTGAGGAGGGTACGTGGTGTAGAGTCGGAAAGGGCTGGAGGTGAGAGGAGTGCCGGGTTATATATGTTAGAAACCCGGCACCAGCGGACCATGCATCGGTCCGCGGGCAGAGAGAGAGCCACATGACGACAGATCCGAATTTGGACACTTCCGCCGGCATACATACAGCATCTCAAGAGCAGAGTATTAGGTACCCCGACAAGAGGACAGCTGAATTCAATTACCCTTCATCTAGACTCTATAGATACACCACGCCCACACCAATCCAATAACACCCTCCAGCCAGAAACAGTACATTACCCGGAAATAACCTCAACCACGACCCCCTTGCAATCCCCGACCAGATAATGCGGATGCCCGCTCACGGGAGACCACACCAAGTCCAGCCTCCCGCCCGCAGTCGAGTTCGTGCACAAAGACCACGCGTCCCACCTTCCTCCAAACGCTAGCAGGTCGGGACTCGAAGAACCACCCAGGGCCGTTGTGTCGTGCTATTCCAACGGAATGAGAAGGAGATGGATGGAATCAAAGCAAGGGGACTAACCACAGTGCAATACGATGGCGCGCCCACAAACGCCGGATTAGACCCAACAGAGTTGGGGGTCTCACCATCCCCGGGAGCGCTTGACGATGGAGGAAAATTCGACAGGGCAGGGTTCACAGGCGAGTGCGGGAATATAACAGAGTTTTGCATCGAAAAGTCGGGATACTCTGAACAGCACGTCGGACACGCCTGCAAAAAAGTTGACATCAGTCGACCAAGTCTCGCAGACGCGACTTACCGAAAGCACACCCCAAACCACGGATGGCGTCAACTGCGCCACGACAAGCTTCAAAGGCTGCGTCGTGCCATCAGTATGCCTCGCCACCATCGTAAAGTTGGCCAACGCCGTCCCCACACACCCTCCTCCCCAGACCCCGTGCTATTCCCAGATGCCGTAAAAGTATACGCTTGCAACCTGTTTTCATTCCCACAATATTCGCCATGGTCCGCGGCGCACACCATCCGACAGTCTGCATCCGATACATGCTGAGCGACCTTGTTGAGTTGATTCCCACACCCTAGGGATTGTGAAGACGTCAAAAGTCCGGGTGTCAAAACATTCACAAGAAAGCACATACAACACTCGAGACCATTCTCCAGCCCCGCATAGGTATATTGCCCAGAAGCACGACATGCAGCCGCACACCTCTCCGGCGTCACGCCACCGGGTATAGCGACTCCATACGAAAGTGTCCGGTCGTTCACTCCGTCCCTGCCGTCTCTGAATCAGCCTTTAGCTTCTATTAAAGAGCAAAAGAAACATACGTGTAACACCCTGCATAATTCCAGGTTCCCACCACATGTCCCCCGACATCAGTGGCACTCAGACTCTTAACGGTCTTGGGTGGCGGAACGGCTTTGTTGAGGAAGAGATTTAGCCTGTTCCCGGCGCCGCATGTTTCGGCAGCGTTACCGGCGCAGGCAATGTTGCAGTCAAGGAGGGGAGTGGCTTGGCTTGGGTACTGGGTTGTCGAGTCGCAATCTGTGAAGAGATGTCAGTTGTGCCGTAGAGGATAGAGGAGAGCAACGTACAGCATTCCTGCGTTTTGAGAACGATAGAAGAATGATGAGAATGGATTGTCAAATGGGTGCTCAAAGGTTTACCTCTAACGAAGAAAAAAAGAGAAGATTCAATGAGGGCAAAACGGCGTTTCAAACGGAAACTTACTCCCAAACTCAACACCGGCATAAATAAAGTTCAGGTTTGCGCAGAACGAAATGCAGCTCTCGACTGTCAGATTTGTAGAGACGACAGAAGCACCTTTCAACGTGCGAGAGGTTGAGATGTCTCTGACGAGGTATGAGTTTTTCCAAGTTTATGTGGATAGAGAACGGGAACTCACGTATAACATCCAGCCGAGGTCCAACTTCCAGGCAACGAGGAAGGAACTGACTGCGCAGAGACCGCGTTCAAGTTCGCAGCAAGCGCTGCTGCCGCAATTCCTGGCCAGAGCAAATCCATTCCGCACGGCTAAATCGCTGGGGGATTTTGAAGGCCGTTTCAATTTTTGAAGCCACTATAAATGCGCGCTAGGTGTCGGCCTGTCTAATAATATTCAGGCAAAGCATCTTAGAGCAGGGACAGGAACTGACGAAATGATTTTGCCGTCCAAAAAAAGTCTCATGTCCATCATCGCACCAGGGGGTTCAGAAGAACAAACGCATGGACATCCTTCCATTGCGTCGGTCAGAGAGGGATTAAAACCGCACATGAATGGCCAGGGACTAGGGTTGCAAGCCGGAGAGAACAAACGAAGCAGCTATATGCGCCGAGAAGAAAGATGGAAGAGAGTTTGAGTCACCATCAATCTCCGGCCAAACCCCGAGTCGGGATGACGATGCACGCGCCCAGCAGAACGAACGTCAAAAGTACATCAAACCAGGTCCAAGTGGGGGGAAAGCGGTCGTTATGGTGAGGTCACGATATGCAGTTAGGTGGCCATCACTGTCAGAGATGAGGTGGTGATACCCATCGTGCGTTGACCAGAATGTAGCCAGCCACATCACGGTGTCGCTCCTGTATGAGTTCTGCTCAACTCATTCTCTCCAGTGACTTCATATCCCCCTCCACCCTCTGGGTGACCACTGCGACGGTCTTTCCCCCTGTCTCCCCAGTTTCTGGGACCCAGCCTGTCCGTACCGACAATTCTCCCCGAGGTGCGGACAGTCACCACCACCCCCACGGTCGACCCTCCCTCTCCGACCATGTCAACAGTAACTTGGTCAGCCCCACCCCGAATGACCGACCTCAGCGCATTCAACGTCTCCTCCTTCCACACCGGCAAAGACAACCTCGCCATCGTCCAAGGCATCCCCGCAAGTGCCAGCGCCACCTTCTCCCCCTTCTCCACCTCCATCCCTGCCAGCCCCATGGCCCTCGACGCCTCCCCCTCCTCCTCCTGGGACAACTCCACCTCCGTCCTCCAACTCCTCTACCCCGCCAACTCCATCAACCCCGGCAACCGCCCCATCGGCGGCGCCCAGTTCTACGCAACCCCATTACAGCTCACAGACGCACACAACGTCACACTCCGCTACAGCGCCTTCTTCCCCGCAGATTTCGACTGGGTACTCGCAGGGAAGCTTCCAGGGCTCTACGGTGGCCGCACCGGCTGCTCCGGCGGAGACGACGCCCTCGACTGTTTCAGCACCAGGTTGATGTGGAGGAAAGGCGGCGTCGGTGAGCTCTACCTCGTACGTTCTTCCTTTCCTTTCCCCTCAGACACCCGGAACCCTAATACTCCCCACCAGTACGCACCGAAAGAGAAACAAACACACGCCCTCTGCACACACCCCCAATCCGTCTGCGACTCCGCCTACGGCCTCTCCATAGGCCGCGGCTCTTTCAAATTTGTCCGCGGCGCATGGACGACAGTCCAGCAGAGCGTCGTGCTCAACTCTCCAGGGAAACAAGACGGTTCTTTTTCACTCGACGTCAATGGGAGGCGCGTCATTGAGCGACACGACGTTTTCTACCGGGACGTCGCTGCATCCCAACCCAAGAACAAGAAGAAAAAGAAGAAAAAGAAGAAGAAACCAGAATCAGATCATGAGGGGGGCCTGGGCGACCTTTTGGATCCGCTGCTGGATGGGCTGTTTGGCCGGAATCTAGTTTGGGATGGTTGGGATGGAGCAGGGTTTGTGTTTGATGATGTTGATCTGGCCAAGGGGATCTGGGATATTGAGGAGGAGGTGAAGGCTGACGTGAAGGACGAGCCTGATTCGGGCCACAATGGAGTGATACCCATAGGGTTCCTTGGTCTCTTTTTCAGGCATGTCTTTCGTTCCTCCTCCCTCCCGCTACCTTTCCTGACATCTTTACAGTACCTTTTTCGGTGGGCACGACCCCAAGTACGCGACTCCCCGCGACCAATACGTCTGGTTCAAAGATTTCGCCCTGTCCTACAATGCATAACCATCTCCGCGAGTGCTTTCATATATCTGTCCGCTCTCAATGCAAGAACTAGTATACATACAATAACTTGTGCTCTGTGTATCTTATTTAACTTCGTCTTATGCTATAGGTACCGGTGCTTTTGATGGTCTAGTAACCAGGATGACAATCTCGAAACATATCGCCAGCAATAGCTGTCCCACGAGATCCATCAGCGCAGAGTGGATAGGAAGCGCGTACGCGTCTGGGTCGCAGTTTCTCGACCACAGAAAGTGGGTCAGAAACCGAGCTATGCCGAGAGATATGAGCGCCTATCAACCAAATCAGTCCAATTCCCGAAAAGAGTGGGAGACTTACAGCGATGAAGAAGAACATCACAGACAGTACGAGAAACAGAAACGAGAGTCTGAGCCACCCGAGTGCGCGGACGACGGTCACAAATATGATTTCAATCGGGAGAGTGACAAAAAGAAGAGTGATCATGACGACTCTCGTGCTCGGTGGTCGTTTGCACCCGCTTCCGGTGGCAGGTGTGATAGAAAGCGCCGCAGCATGGAGGGATGTCGATAACCGGGAGGCGAGGATACACCCCACAGATCCTGGAAGTCCTGTTTGATCCCACGATATATTATCAGGAGAAAATACATCGGCCAACGCCACGCACCGCTGATGACGACCGCTAAGAGAGCGAAGCCTTCAAACCGGCTCACGAACCTGTCGAGGACGATGCCCGTCCCGCTGCTGATGACCATGGCGCCAAAGAGCGGCGACCAGCCCTGTGTGAGGAGGGGTCTGACGTGTTCGTTGCGGACCGTGAAGACGAGGCAGGCAGCCGCGAGGCCGAGGACGAGGGCACCGACGAGGAGTGGGATGGGGGTGTTGATCACGGAGACGAGGATGGTGGAGGTGAGGGCGATGAATAATAGGGTGACGAGGTCGCCAAGAAAGGAGGCGATTGGGGGTGCGATGTTGTCTGGAATTGGGGTGAGGAAGGGGAGAGAGGAGGACGGATCGAGACTTGCCTGGGTCGCGGTTATAGCGACGGCAGAGGACGACGAGGGTGCACATGAAGGAGCCGAGGACGATGCTGGAGAGACAGGCTGCTGTCATTGCTGTTGAGGATACGATAACAAGACTGAGAAGAGGGGTGTCAGACTAGGTGGATATGTGGAGAAAGAGGAGAAGCTTTACGTGCGAAATGTGAATTTGCTGTAATCGGGTCGTATAGGTGGTATCGGCCTCCTCGCAACCAAATTACGCCCTACGAGTTGAGACAAGGCAGCAATGGTGGAGTTGTTGGTATTCCCTGGCGCAGCTGGTACTGAGGATGGGTCGGGGACAATTCGGGGAAGAGCAAGTCCGATGAGGAGCGCGATGCATGCTGCGACGAAAGAGACGACCGTCGCTTGGACCTGGAGGAGGGAGAGATTGCCGACGATTATGGACCGACGGACGGCGGGGTCATCGAGGTCACCGACGTTGGCCGCAGTGCTTAGGCGGGCGGAGAGGTTCATTTCAAGATTGCCTTTCAGGTTCATGACGACGGGTATGATGATGATGAGTTGGTGGACTTCTTGCATCGCCGTCCAGCGCTGTTCGTGTACATTCAGCAACCCCCTTCTTCTGATAAACATCATTACTTACGGAAACCTTGTCCAGCAACTCTCCCGTGAACAGCAGACCGACGGTGATGAAGAGCAGGGTCGGGGCGGTCTGGGTCGCGATGAGTGAAAAAAAAAGTCTCAAAATTCAGCTTTACGCGCACCTCTATAACGATGTCCTTGACCTGAGGCCAAAATCTCTGGACCACCCCCGCTGACCGCTCCCTGCCGCGGGTGCGTTCATGGGACCCGTTGAGCAGGGTCGTCGTGTGGTCCCCTTCGTCGTCCTCCTCTTCTTCCCGCTCCTCGACGCGATTCTGCGGGGGAAGCAATTCCTGCCGCGACCCATCTTCGAGATCGTCAAGACCAATCATCTCAATGTCGTCCTCGTCACTATTCTGATTCATGACGACAGGACATCAGGGCGTGAGATTCCGAGATGTCAAGTAATTGGGTCCCGTGACCTGTTAGGGTTATATTCACACCTTGTTCCCGACGACACCAGCGGTCCGAGTCGAATAACTCAGAAAACCGCAGGGAACCCCGCTCTGATTCAAATTTATTCGGATTCAGAGCGCAGATTTGTCCCTTGGGACGGCGACTCACCGTGTGGCACAACGCCACCGCTCATCTGTGGCCCAACATGACGTCCAAACTGACCCCGTACTATTCACCGCCTCCAATCCAGTCTGCTCTCCTCAAAAATATCCCGGACTCGATGCCTGCCACGAGTGATCTCAAAGCCCTCCAGGAAGAGCTCGAGGAACTCAAGCGGATGAGCCTCGCTAGGTCCAAGAAGGCCGGCGAAGATATGAAGGCTATCAAGGAGTCCATGCGCCGTATGATGGAGAGAGAGAAGGGCAAAGCCAAGGCCCTGGACAAAATAAAACGAGAGTGTACGTGTATTCGGTCCAATACACGTCCTGGTGAAAGTCTGATCTCAACCGACGACTCCTCTTCATCCGATTTACACACGCTACGCGCCCTCACTCGCTTCCAAACGTCCTGGAACAATAACCTTGTCATTGACATATGCTGCCACAATATTGGGGTCCCACACCGTCTATTCGTCGCTGGATCACTCAGTTACGCCTTCGTTGGATGGAGATGACACCAAATCAATACACTCTCTGCACGGAATACCGCCCAGATCTCGGCTTTCTTCACATACCATCTCATCTCTTCCGGGTTCCAACCGAGGTTCCGTTGACCCTCGAAGACCGTGAGTTTCAACAACAGCTTCACAAACAATCTTTAAAATAATGACAACAGGTCCTTCGACGATCTGAAAAAGAAGAAGAAACGGAAACACAATGTTGAAGCCAGCGATGAGGAACGCGGTGAATCTCGTCTTGAAAAATCCGGTTGCACATCTCTTATTTCAGCTCATCAGATCAACGACCGCGAAAGTCACCATCACTCTCGCACGTACCACCCCATCTACCACCCCCCAAGGCCCAGAAATCCACAATCCCCGCCTCCCATCCACATGGCAAAGTGCGTCAAAACGATGTTATCCTACCCCCACAACTAATTTCACTCTCCAGCCCCCTCCCGGCCCCGATTTCACTCTCCCCCCTTTAGCACCCCTTCTCCCCCTCCGCCCTCCGATACCTCCACCCCCCGTTCCCGGTCCCAGCAAAACCACAGACGTCACAGACGACTTTAGCAAACTCAAACAACCCGCACAAACCGCCGTCAACACCTTTTACACCAGCATCGAGCCCTGGATACGCAACATCCGCGAAGAAGACGTCGGATTCCTCGAATACACCGGCGACGAGGTCGAGCCGTATGTCATGCCCAAGCTCGGGCGGCACTATCTCGAGGTCTGGGAGGGCTTGGATGCGGGACTTATTCCGCCAGTGCTCCCGGGGCAGCCGAGCGGGCTGGACGCGGATCCGCAGGGGTTTGAGGCGCCTGTGCCCAAGTGGGACCCGTCGACGTTGACGGATGACAATCTTTTGGGAGAGGAGAGAGGCCATGGACCGTTGACGGAGAGGATGGTCAGCGCGCTGTTGCCCTTGCAGGATCAGAACTGGAAGGGGGTGAAAGCGGCCGAGGATGCGATGGAGGGGCGACCGGGAGGGAGTGGGGCGGCGGCGGCACGGAAGGAGAGGCTGAATGTGACGGAGCTAGAGGCACGAATACGGGACACGATGCGGTATCATGGGTTGTTGGAAGCGGTGGTATGTGCAAGAGTCTATCTCTGCTAGTTTTGCTGCTGACAACTACGTTGATTCGATAGCCCGACTTTTCGGATAAAGTAGACGACCCCATCGCAACTGCTTTGCGACACGCCCAGCAGGAGCTGCGCACCGTCGTAGCGACGAACAAGGCCCGCAAACAGCGTCTCATCTCCATCGCACTTGATCGGCTCGGGTACCAAGAGTACCTCGACGGGCGCGATTCCATCGACCGCAACATCACCGCGTTCTATGCGAAGCTGCAAAAGAAGGACTCCCCGAAGAACGCGAAGAAGAAGAAGCAAAAACTGCACGACCCTGCGGCTTCTGAACATCCCAATCACCTTCAGAACCACGTGAATCACAGCAGCGGGAGTGGCAACAGCGGGTTGTCGGTACCGCCGTCGATACTCGTGCCGTGTCCGGCGGCGCTGGGTCTGAACCCAGACGACGAGCTGAAACTGCATGTGAGCGAGCAGCTGCAGCAGTTGGTGCACACACGGAGGTTGTGGGTGGACACGGTCGGTGCGGTCTTTGACGAGAAGCAGCGGCAGCAGCCTGGGAGGATATGGGGTTTGATGACGGAGAGTGTGTATAAGGGGGTGGATGAGGAGGTGAGGGCGGCGTTGATGGAGGTTCAGGACCAGGAAGCGAAGTCGGCGGCCGTGATGGCTCCTGTGCCTTCGTCTTCGGGGCAGAAGGCGGCCAGGAAGATAATAGGGAATGCTCATTTGCCTCCTGATAAAGGCAAGGCGAAGGAGGAGAGAGGGGATGAGATGGATGTTGGATAACATCTATTTGCTGTGCTGTGACTGGAGGTGTTCTGCGGAACCACATCGAGGTCGTGCTAACTCCAGCGACTCCCCGTCCTGGGACCTTAATAACCTTATTCCTTCATTTGTGCCCTCTGCATATGTGTGTCCCTCGACAACACCATTACTCAATGATCTTTCTTTTCTTTCTCTCCCTGCCTGAATGCGGGCGTGTGGTGCAAAATGAGGGTCCAGACTCTCACTACAATTCGTGGAGACCAATAAGGTTTGAGGCGATGCAGTTGAAGATGGGTGACGAGACCGCAAGACCGAGATACATTTGATTGGGGTGTACGACCGACGCTCGCCAACGATGCGGTCACTTAGATATCGAAGTACCTTGGGCTCTTCTTGGTTCTTGCTTGTCACCTCCATCGTATTTCCGCCTTCTCAAGTGGACGAAATGGGTTCAGTAAGAATGTGCAGACGAGAGGGCATGCGAATGGAATACATCATCATGAAATCTTGGACTTTTTCGGTTTCTTTTTAGGCGTCTGCTCATCTCCTTTCCGCTTCATTCCCTTCGTCTTCTTGGCACCTTCTCTATTATCCTTCTCCACCTTCTCCATTTCCACCTTTGCAGCAACAACCTTGTCTTTTTCCCTGTGGCGTTTTGCCTTTTTCCCAGTCGCTGCCGGGCTTCGTGACACCGGTACCGCTTCATCGACCTGCATCTCCGCGTCGGTTTTGGCCTGATCACTGTCTGACTTCATTTGATTTGGTGCTGGTACAACCGGCTCGTCGACAAGCATGGCATCCACAGGAGCCTCCGCGTCGAGACTCAGCGAGCCATACGGCATAAATGTATGCTTAAGAACCTCGGGAGGGTAGGCTTCTCTCGGTGGTCTCTGGAAGAGACCTGTTACTGTGGACGATGATGAAGGGTCCGTCGAGGGCTTCACGGCTTGGGCAGAGAAGACAAGGCGGCGCGCAATTGGGGCTGAAAAAAAATGAGGTGGTCATTAAATTTCACGAGTAAATGGAAGGGAGGACGTATGGCCCACCTGTATAAAGCTTCCCCTTCTTGCTCTTATGACGGGGAAGGAGGCACGTCAAAGCCTTTATCTCCTCGCCACATACACCTTGCTCCGAACCCTCGTCACCGATAGACCATACATCAAACGTCGCAAACTTGCGCTCCATCCTTCCCACTCGCGCTGTTACAGCAGCCGGTGGGACCTCTATCATGAAATTCTCCAGATGTTTCGGTTTGATCTGTTGAGAGATACTTTACTTAGAATAAACCCCTAGTTTGTGACGATGCACACCTACGCCATCTGGAACACGGATCAGCCATATTTCGCGATTCTCATTTTTGGTGATAGCATCCCAGTCGAATTCGCCTGCATCCTCAGATTTCTTGACCAGAGTGTATCCGGGTGGCGGATCGTATGCTCGGCTCGTGTCGATGCCTTCATTCTTGCCGGCTTCGTCTGGTGGATTGAGCTCGAGATGTGATTTCATTTTGACTTCTCCCTGTTTCTACAGCTCCCTCAAGCTCAGGAAGGGGTTGCGGAAAGTAAGGAAGGTGCGAATCATCTTTGTTGAATTCTAAGGTGTTACGCAAATAAGGATAAGTGGGCAGAGTTAGGCAATACAAGAATTAATTCATATAATTACATAATTATTGTGTTAAATTCTAAATAAAATACTTTTCTATGCAAGCCAGCTGCCAACACAACGCAAGTCTGTGAGTCGTCTATGGAGGTGTGATTCTATTACAAGTGATGAAAAATATGCTTGATGGTGATGCGCCTATACCCGAAGATGCGATATGCTATACGCATGGTTTATGGACACTAGAACAAAGTCCTGATGCTTCCGGCTTCAGCCCACTCGCCGAACAACAGACTGATACTCTCTCCGTTGTGGGTCCTCCGGATGCTCTCAGCAATAGTCGGACTGATGTCCAACGTCACAAGCTTGGCACAACCCTCTGAATGCTTCACTTGTGGAATCGTATTTGTAACCTGTCACATTTGACATCAACCTGGAAGAACCTCTAGTACCACAGGAGGTGTATCCACGTACCACAAGTTCTTCGATGGGTAACGATTGTACGAGTGTCATGTTCACCTCCGACAACAAACCTATTCACAGCGATGAACGGGCGGAGGAAATAACGGAAGCAATAAGCTTTACCGTGTGATATGAGGGCATATACCGATTTAGCCCCTTTTTCGTTCAATATTTGTGCGGCCAGGGTTAGTGTCTTTCCAGTATCGATCATGTCGTCCACGAGAATAGCAACCTGCGGAACGAACGTGTGATGGCTTAGCTAGGTGGCGGTCCTATCGGGTCTTACCTTATCTTTGACGTCCCCAACGAGGAGTTCCATTTTCTCAGGGGCGGCCTCAGACTTGCCGTCCCGTTTTCGGTGTATGAGAGCAAAGTCCACCTCGAGCTTGTCCGCGATTGCAGTAACTCTGACACGTTTAAAAAATGATAAGGAACAAGATCGACGACGGTAAAACGTTTACTCACCGCTTGGCTCCACCAGCATCCGGACTGACGATGATGCTATTCCGCCAGTCTGGAATGTTGCACTTAATGTAAGCGATCATGAGAGGCTCTGAAAACAGGTTGTCGACCGGAATGTCGAAGAACCCCTGAATCTGGCTGGCATGGAGATCCATGGTGATGACGTGGTCGCAACCCGCCACCGCCAGCATGTTCGCCACCAGCTTGGCCGTAATCGGTGCCCGCGACTTGTCCTTCTTGTCCATGCGCGCGTATGGGAAACACGGGATAACAGCGGTGATCCTCCGCGCAGAAGCGGTCTTGCATGCAGAAATTAAGATGAGGAGTTCCATTAAGTTGTCGTTGACGTCGCCGCATCCAGACTGGATAATGAATACGTCCTCTTCCCGGACAGACTCAGTTATTTTGACGTTGATCTCGCCGTTGGAGAACTTTTTGACAGTGACAGGGACAAGGGGGACGTTGAGCCTGGCATAGGGGAAGAAACAGCTGGTTCGTGGACTGTCTCCTAAGCCGCAACTCGTAGAGGAGCAGCTCACCGCTCAGCCACAGCTTGGGCGAGCTTGGGGTGGCTATTCCCTGGAAAGACGTGTCAATGACGAATATAGGCAGATACAGCATCGGACACCCTACCCGTAAGGATACTGATAGCATTATTGTGATACATTGAACGAAAAAAAGGGAGCTAGTGCATGGATTTTTTCAAAAGTAAGGAGTAGTGGTAAGGAACGTCAGTGAAGAAAAGAAGAAAGAAGAGGAAAAGGAAAAGGAAAATTATAAGCCAAGAAAATCTTATCAAATCTCTACACGGCACAGCCACCCCATAAACCTGCAAACGTTTCTTTCTTACGTACAACTTCCTAGCGCGTCAGGTCGGAGGAACCCTGATGGTGATATTCTCCACGAGGTATTCACTGTCCGCATAACCGAGGATATGCGACAGGTCCGAGCTGTTCGAATATAATTAAGTGTCACGACAAAAAAGACTCTGCGAGAGAACCAACCTCTTGAGGCCCTTCACACGCAATATTTGTGCCGAATTATAATTTGCCAGACCCCGTCCGACCTCCACAACATCAGCATCAAGCACCCTCTCCACCAACACTACATCCGATTCATCTTCTGACGATGGCACCAACGGCTTTGGAGACGCCTTACTCTCAACAGCGAGGGCGCCAGACGAGGTTGGACCAGTTAAGGAATCAGCCGACCCCGGGTGCGACAACGGACTCGTGGGTCTCGGAGTCTCAATTCCCTTGGCATATTCTGCGGCCTTATCAGCTATGATATCCGTATCCCCAGAGAGCGTCCCATCTGGCTGCTTTCGGACGACGATCCGAACTGCCTGGCCAGAGGCGAAAGCCCCGATGACACCGGTGACGCCAGCCGCGAGGAGACGGCCACCTGATTCTCGCCGAGACAAGACCAGATGGGCGCCAGCGTCTATGATCACGCTGCCTGATGGAAACAGAGTGTGGGTCGTCCAAGATTTGAGATCACGCATCGGTGTAACAGATGCGGTGAATACGGTGTGCGGTGGCCGCACTATGTGTGTGGGAGAGGTGCTACGGATTGGATTGGTGCTCTCAGGCCTTGATATCGGGGTCGCTGACGTGACTAAGGACGTCCTAGTAGCATTGCGATTATGGTATTGGATGACGGTGAATATGTTTTCTGGTTTGTTGCTTGATAGGATTATGGTTGTAACGCCTGCGGCGGTGGCGATATCGGCTGCAATGAGTTTGGTCTCCATTCCTCCTGTGCCGAGACTGGATCCTAGTGTCGTGGTGCTGACTGGAATACATGAGATGAAGTAAAACGCGATCTCGACGAAATCCTCACCTTGCGAACGGATAACCGAAACTGACTCCACGACTTCAAGGAGCTTGGCGGATGGGTCTTTGCGAGGGTTCGAGGTATAAAGTCCGTCAACATCAGTAAGAAGGAAAAGGAAATCAGCATGAAGCATCGAAGAGGTTATGGCAGATAATGTATCGTTGTCTCCGAATTTGATTTCCTAGAGAGCAAGGTTAGTCCTGGTCCAGACCTCAATGAAAACCAGACAGGCCCACTCACACTAACAGACACCGTGTCATTCTCATTTACAATCGGTACCACACCCATTGAAAGCAGCTCCTTGAAGGTATTGACGGCATTCAGATAACGTGTACGCTGCATGGCGATGGGGAAAGAGTGATCATATCAGTCGATTTTATTCAGAGTACCACACGTCCTCGACACACATCCGATATATCTCCACGGGTGAGGAGGACCTGTGCGATCGGCTGCCCCAACTGACCGAAGAGGTTGTCCCACAGCGCTATCAGGCGCCCTTGGCCGATGGCTGCCAGTGCCTAAAATGACTCGCATCATCAAGACCCGACCGACGACGTATAACGGGTACAAACCTGTTTCCCCGAGAGACTTTTCGGCTTGGCCGCCATATCCATGCGCTTCAGGCCGACTGCGATGGCTCCTGAGCTCACGAGAACGACCTTGTGCCCCTGCGATCGGAGATGAACGACGGTTTCCGCCACTGAGGAGAGTTTAGAAAGCAAGGTCTGGTGCGTCGTTTCGTGGACAATGGAAGAGCTTCCTGTGCGATCGCATGAGTATATTAAATGCACCCGAGAAGGGGAAGACTCGCCCAGCTTAATCACGATCGTACAAGGTCCATGGCGGGTTCTACTAGCCATTCCAGGGTGGGGGTGTTATAGTGACACGGGCGTTAGGTGAACGGTGAAATGGATTGCGAGATTGGTTGCCGGACATGTTGACAAAAAGGATGGAGAAAGTACGGAAGTTAACACCTTCGATAGCTCAGTTGGAAGAGCGTGGGACTGTAATGGTTACGTACAATCATCCCGAGGCCACCGGTTCGATCCCGGTTTGAAGGAGTTGCGACGCAACTTTTTTCCACAGTAAGATTCGGGGAAACTTCACGATCCACACATACACCTACGATATCACAAGATTCGACGACGCGACTTCACAAGACCAATAAAGAAAGTTTTATGCAACTTTCATTATTTTCAAGCCGTAACATTGACAGGTCTGGAAACAAGCCTCATTCAATTCCAACGCCAGTACAAGCCCCAGCCACACAAGCTGCCACAAAACCCACCACCACTAACCACAGCACGACCCCAAGCCTACCCACCTCCCCCATCCCCACCGCCTCCACAAGAGCCTCCTCTAGGCCACGCGCCATCGCCTCCATACCAAACAACGCTCCCGCACGTTCCTTGGCCCTGGCCGCCAATGCTGCCCGTCCCTCCTCACTCATCTCCACAATCTCCAACACCGCTTCGGCCCACAAACCCACCTCTGGCGCGCGCAACCACCCCGTCCGCTTCTCCACAGGCTGGTCGACGATACTCTCCATCGGCCCACCACTATCGCACGCCAGCACCGGCACGCCACAAATCATCCCCTCCACCGGGCCGATCCCAAAGTGCTCGTTCGCAGGGGTGTAGAGCAGTGCTTTCGTAGATGGGCTGGTGAGAAGGGCGGTGCGTTGGGCGGTCGTGAAGTTGAGCAGGAAGAGGATGTGTGGATTGTGGAGTGTTAAGCTTGTGTTGGATAGAGGGGGAAGGTCAACTTTTTTGGAGGTTGAGGAGGGCGTGATGATGTTGAAGGTGAGGGAAAGGGATTGGGCAAGGTCGATGAGGGATTGGAGGGTGTGGACGTTGTCTTGTAGGCGGGGGTCATAGCCTCCTGCAAGGTGATGAGAATTCATGGCTCTATGCATGAAGAGAGGGAGAGAGCTCACCTGCCAGTACGAGACGGAGAATTTCAGGTAGAGATGGGACGCTCTTGGATTGAACAGCCGCGAAGGCCTGTATGGCCAAGGCTGCGTTTTTCTTCTTCTCGAACCGGTTGAGTGAGAGGAGAGTGGGACGGTCACTGAGAAGGTGAAATTAAAATGTCAAAGGGAATGGCGCTGGGATTGACTCACGAAGTTATGGCAATAATATTAGGATCACTGGAATCGACTTTGCCTTTGTAGGCTGAGATGTTGATCCCAGGATAGACGACACGCGGTGTTTGCGTAATAGACTTGAAATACGAGTTGAAAACGCGGGCGGTGAACCTCGAGTTTGAGAGAATGACATCGGCTTGTTCTGTAGATAGATTAGTTTCACCACTGCGAGTGGACACTGTTCACACACCTGTCGTCACTTCCTCCAACCAATCCATAGGATATCGATATATTCTCTTCAATATCCCACCCTTCATTGTCAACTCTCCCTCCACAAAGGCACCATGTGCCAACAGCTTGTCTGGGAAATGACAGTAGAACACGACACGAGTGTTGCCAAAGGCCCTCAAGAAGGGTACGCATGTAGACAGCTGGTCCACGAAGTAAACGTCGTATTTAGGTGAATTTGGGTGCAATAGTCTGCTCGTTAGATGTAGTTGTCGGGCGTGAGCGAATAGGATGTGGAATTTCCCCTTGAATGCACGAGGGAAGGGTGAGATGATGTGGTGGACACGAAGGCTGCCTAGGAAGATGATAGTTGGTATTATTCCTTTCACGAGAGCAATGCAGGACGTACCGTCTCTTGTTTCTTCAAAACAATGGTTGGGGTCATGGTGGGAGGTGTAAATGTCGACTGAATGGCCGCGGGCTTGGAGACCCAGTGCAGCATCCACAATGAGACGCTCTGCACCACCTGAGAGGTAAACTCAGAGATAAGTAGTGGAAATGAAGATGTTAAGCACCAATGCCGAGGTCTGGATGAACAAAGGCTACTCGCCACGGTCGAGGCATGACGTGATTATTGCCGCAACATTTTGCTCGCCTCCATCATGTTCCCCAAACCACCCACCGATCTTCGAACCGTCCTCGACTCAGAAATCAAGTAAGCCTTCCACAGTGAATTATTATCGCCGATCTAAGGCTACGTGATATCGATGCTCAGAGAATGGCACTTCCGTACGTCCCATCTATCTTCCAACATCAAGAGTCGAAACAGAAAGATCGTTTTTCCTTCTCCCAGACATTTACTTTCTTCAGGGAAATGCCTCGTCCCACCACGCTGCGCTCGAATTGCGAGACGCTGTCCTGCGTTTGAGGCATGACGGTGCTTTCGTTGCCGTTCCTCTGTTTCGAGTCAACACGGACCCCATTGGTCCTCACCCCGTCGGTTGGTTGCTCTAAGTACCCTAGAGCTAAAATACACATTAATCGACCTACTACCCTCTCAGGCTCGTATGAAATTTGGGTGCCCTCCGAAACTTTCTCTACCGTGTTCTCTTATCTCTGCATGAACCGCGGCGAATTGAGGTGCGGTCCCCTCAGATATCTTCACGAATGGTTCATAGATGGAACGTTTCTCAGTATTCTGGTGCACCCCCTCACTCGTGATCAGGTGAGGCAATCCTGGACCTCGGTTGCGCCTATTCAACTCATCCACCTCTCCGATATGGCTCCCTTAGCGAACGTAAGATTGCCGTAACGCTGAGTTGATTTGCCTCATGCTAACACCATATCAGTGACCACGAGAAGCGCAACGCTTGGATCGGCCCTTCCTTCCCTCTCAATCTCGATACCCTGCCACTTCGAAGTGAAGACATCCCGCTTCAGTACTCAAGCCTCAGTCTGTGTCCTCGCTCTCTCAAGTCTTTTAACCCTCACAACTAACATATTATTCAAATTCAGAGCTCGGATATTCAAATCCTAATCCACCATTCACGCTGGAAGACCGTCGCAAGCTGGGAGAGAATATCGAGCGGTTGCTGATGGGTGAGAAGGAGGCAGCAAGGGCACCGCCCAGGGACTAGTGAGAGATAGGACAATTGACCCTGTCACAAATTGAAATGACACGATTCTCAACGGGTGAAATCTTCAACCTGAACTTACCGGTGTGATTCATTCACGATTGATTGTATAATTGTAATGCTACTAGTATCACCTCAAGCAAATTCTATCATTCAACCAACAACAGGAAAGGAGAAGAGATACAACAAGTCTGCCGGCGCTCGACGCGTGGGGCAGTTATCTGTCACTCCCGATGCTCGAAATGTTGCCGCCATCCATATAATTCGCACAAGCACCGTCTAGAACGACAACGACAGAATCAGAGTATTATTCAAGCTAATGGGGGAATTTGGGCGGGAGGAGTGGTAGTTTGGTAGAGCGTTGGTTGGTCAAGCAAACATGAACATGAGATACGTTGAAAAGCCCTCGGAACTTGAGCGAATTCCCGTTTTGTGGGGGAGAGATAGTGAAGAAAATGTCGGTTTCGTATCAGATTGCAAATGACCAGGATATGATGACGGAGACATACCCGGATTTTCTCTGGAGGCCGTAGGATGCCGTCAAGAAGGTGTGATGGCGGCGGTGGTGGCTGGGAGGTGTTACGAGAGAAAGACTTCCATGCGCGGGGGGCGGAGCAGTTGCCAGAGAGGGGAATAATTTGGGGAGTCTCCAATGGAGTCGTGGTGGCAGGAGGTCCCATCGGTGTTGGAGGAGGAAGGTACCGCCATCTACCGAACACGTATTGACCCTTGTGAACATGGATTGCAATACTGTGGACTGATATCTCTTTCCTAGTATATCGGTTAGTACACGCGCCTGTCATGCATGAGATCCAGATCATTCGAGATCGAGCCAAAGCAGACCGCGCGAAAGCTGGGTTCGACTCCCAGGGGAAGAGCTCCCGTTAGAAGGCTGTAAACCTTTGCAGTTTTGTACATCATCAGACCTCGGCAGTGGCTATTAACGTTTCACTACGGCGCCATTAAGCGATGACCTCTCCTTGAACTGAGAACGGTGTTATGTGTGAGTAGCGTTCGAACCCCACAGAAAGAATTATATCGAGAGTAACAGGGCCCGAAAAGTAAAGAGATATATTATAAGCAAGAGGGAGAGGAAGGAAATCATTTTCTGACGATCCGCAACGATCCGTACGAACAAGGCTGTTCGACCGTTAAGGTCTCCAGCCACCCCACATCCGCCGGGAAAGGTTCCCCGCCAGCCGGCTGCACAGCGATGGTGTGCAGAACGGGCAGTCGCGACTTGACCATGTTCAACAACGTTCCCTCCGAAGTCTTACACGGGGACAGCGACAGGGCGGAAAGGCATGGCAGGTAGCCTCCCCGGGCCATCTCGTCTTTACCACCACCACCACCCCTTCCCTGAGTCAACAGACCAACGGTCAGGTCCGTAACAAGCTTCACATCCAACGCCAAACTCCGCACCGACTGCACATGCAAAGAGCGCACCAACGCCTCCAGATCTTCCTCACTAATGGCACCACTCGGATCCGATAAGCAAACTGTACTCAGCTCGCACCCCGAGCGCCGAAGGAACTCCGTGATGTACGAACACGACGCAGGCTGCCCGACGTCTTTACGGCCGAGGGCGTGAACGAGGCTGAGGGACGTGAGCGCCGGGAAGCTCACTCGGTTCAGGATCACAGCCGAGTTATACTTCCACGCGTTGATCCTGCAAATGCGGAGCTTCGGCAAGACAACGCGGGTGGGACGAACACGTCCAGTCTCGGGCCAGGGGACAGATACGTCCAGCTCCAACAGCTCCCGGCACTTCTGGAGTATATCCAAAAACTCGTCAACGCTCAAGTCATCCACCCCTTGCATCGTCATATGCGTCAGCTGTGTCCATGGAACACCGTTTAAATTTGTTGAGAGTGTTGATGCAGAGAACTTGTATCGGGCGCCCCAGTCGACACGTCGGAGGCTGGGAGAAGAGTATATCGCGTCCCATAGCTTGTCGGCATCCGCATTGCTCCATGATGGCAAGTCAACATGAGCAGATTCCAGAGCGCTCATAACACCCGGCGGTAACTTCAACAACTCGCCATAAGACGACGGTGGCCTGTCCTGGAACACGAACCCAATGGATCGCCATCGATGGGAATATTTCACGAAAAGGGCGAGGATGTCTTGCGTCGCAACGTGCTGCGTGACATCTCCATCGACACCATGTGAGATGAAAAGGTTGAGGGGGCATGAACCCGAGCGTTCAAGCCATACCCGGACGACTGGAACATGAGACAAATTAGGTCTGTGTATCGCCAGAGACGACCAGAGGGTGGGCATCGAAAGGGAGATGGTTCTCCAGTGGGAGCAAACATGGCCGAGGACGATAGGGTTGACCGTTCCCGCTGTGACTGTCGTAAGCGCTGAAACCCAAGGATTGGGACGATCTAGGGAGGATTCATCTTCGTCGACATAGTGTTGGAATATTTCCCCCAACAATTCCGGTGGAAGGGAACTGATGGGCGGAGGGGAAACGCTAGTGTTCGGAATCTGGCAAGGTGGCAGTGTGGAATGGCGAGGAAACAAGGGCTTCTCTCCAGCCCTCGTAACAGGTTCGTGGATGAGTGCTTTGCCTGATAAATCCCAAGTGAGAATCATAGAGTATCAAGGTTGCTAGGAACGACTCACTGTACTTCTTGAAGACACCAAACATGGGGGCTGTAGTCAGTTCAGATTGAGGCGATGCAGGTGGGTTTCTGAATATGCCTCTTTAAACGGACTGGCTTCTCCGTTGTCGAGTCTGCATTTCGCCTGGAGCAAAGACGGCTAGCCTGGAGTGGAAGAAGGAAGTCACCTCCGATACAATCGTTCAACTGGATTGGGACGTTGACTTGTCGTTTCCTTTTTCGAGCTGTTAGTCTGTTACCTCATCCATACATTCAATATTGATCTATTCACACCAACCTCAACACCGCAACACTCTCTACATGCGCCGTCTGCGGGAACAAGTCAAAGGCTTTGACACTCTCAACCTGATACCTCCTCCCCTCCGCATCTCCCTCAGTCGCCTTCACAATCCTCCCCACATCCCTCGCCTGCGTGTGCACATTACAGCTCACATACACAACCGTCCGACACCTAAACTTGACCAACTGCTCAATAAACTTCTCATCGCACCCCTTCCGCGGCGGGTCGATCACTAACACCGTCTCCTGGGTCGGAAAGTCGCTAACAGTCGCAAAGATGTCGGCCGCGTCGCCAGAACGGAAGGTAATTTTGGAGGACGAAATCCGGTTTAATATAGCATTCCGCGTTGCGGATTTTATAGAGTCTCGAGAGAGTTCGATACCGGCGACGGTGGTGAAGTGAGAGGAAAGAGTGATGGCGAAAAGGCCGGCTCCACAGTACGCGTCCACTAAATGTGTTGGACGCGGGATTGATGGCGCTGGCGTGGTGGGATTTTGGGTAGCGAGGGAGGACGTTGGAGAGGGAGGAAAGATGGCATCGCGGACGTAGTCGGTCAGAGGAATAAGAACAGAGTTATTGTTTTGGAAGAAGGACCCAGCAGTGTATTCGAAGAGCCGATCGCCGACTCTCTCGCTGACGAGTCCTTTGTGATCGGTGATGCAAACATGCTGAGCCAGTTCACTAGTGAATGTGTCTGGATTGACGCCGGCTAGCGAATCTCGCAATAGCAGCGATACACCTTTTTTGTATGTGTATATGTTTCTAGAATGCTCGAGTCAGCGTGGTAGTATAGAAGCGCCAAGGCCTGTACGTACTTGATAATATTGTCACGCATCGGGCCAAGAGCTTCGTTGATGATGGGTGTAGCAATCGGACATTCCTTGGCGAGAAGTCCGATCCATTAGCGAAAATCAAGTATCTACCACACAGGGGGACGCACCTCGATATCCATGGTTTTAGACGTTCCAATGCGGTTGAAGCCAATATTGAGCCAATCTGGCTTCTCGCCGTTGACATTATCTGGTTGTTTTGCACTACGAGGCGGTGCTTCAAAGTGTGGGGTCAACTTGGTTCGGTACCCATATTGGAGCGGAGATCCCATAGTGGACAAAATGGGAGGAATGGAGGCCTCGGGAAGGTCTGTATTGCGTAAGTCAACTGGTCTGTAGTGTCGATGAAAAACAAATACCGGAAAAGTTTTTGTATGCTTTAACCACTACGTCGCGTTTAAAATCCAGCTGATTCTCATAAGAGAGCATCTGGGAGTATAGGATGGTCAATGCCGGGGTCGGGCCGAAAAAACGCAATATGTTGCCAATCCACCTGGAATTGACACCCAGCGCATGAGCCAAAATATCGGCACTTGACGCGATTAGAGTCTCTGAGAACCGAATTGGGCTTGGTAATTTCTAGGAGATCCCCGTGCGAGTGGAGTCGAGCACTTCGGTATATCCGGACACGAGCTCTTTCACCGGGCAGTGCAAAGGGCATGATAACGACCCAGGGTTGCTTATCATCGGGCCAGCGGGCGATAGCTTCACCTGCCAAGTGAACAAAAGGTGAGCACCTGAGTTTAAAAGGCGCATATAGCGAAAAAGACGCAAGTAGAAAGAACATATAGCAAGACATATGCGCCACACGGATGGGAGCTCAGCCAACATACCGCTTGGAAGAAGGCTAGACACCTCCAACTCTACCTCTTGATGGTAAGCAAATGGAGAATTGAAATCTGATTTCTCCTCTAGCGCCTTGTCGACCACATCTTGTCCGAGGAGAGCGACGACATCGTGCCACAGCACGTCTTCTGGCGAGCATGGCTCTGGAAGGTTTTTAACTTTGTCCCGGCGTTTTTGTGTGCGCTTGGCGTGCGTTTTGTTGATGACCTTCGGACGTTTACCTGGGGGCACCTCGAGTTCACCTTCGGTGATGATGTGCACCTGGCCGGTTTTTGGCGACTCCGCCATCGTGACTGACGATCTTCGGAGAGGGTGCTCGAGGAGAAATCGACGGGGCGGGAGGAGGCGACGGTACGACCTTGACCAGAGTCGGCCCGGCATGCGAGGCCAAGGTGCACGTGTGAATTTGCCAAGACTCGCGCTGCCAAATACGGAGCAACAATGGGTGATGTCACTCAGGAGTAACGCGTTACGAACGCCAAATGTCCTCCATAAAATAGTCGCTTCTCTATCAAGACCCCCATTCGTTTCCCATGAAGTACCCCCTCCTGCTCTTTCTCGTCAGAAATGTCTTCGCTTCACCATTCCGTACCCGTTACTCGGATGGCACCTCCCACCGTCCCCCAGCGGTCGAACCAGGCTCACCAGAGTTCTGGGAAAAGCTCATCATCAGTGCCGCGTTGGTCTTGGCGGGCGGTGTATTCGCTGGGTACGTTTCTCAAATGTCCCAACCAATAGAAAGAGGCCTAAAGAAAGCCTACGATAGGCTGACGCTAGGTCTCATGGGACTTGACGAACTTCATCTCCGTGTTCTGTCGACGTCATCGGACGACCCAGTCGAACAGGAGAATGCAAGGAAAGGTAGCCTTTCAGTAGCCTTTACGCGGACAGCCCTCATGAATATATTGTTAGTCCTTGAACTTATGCGAAAAGGTCGACATTGGATACTTGTGGTCAGTAGTTCGCGCTACGTCTCGCCGTGGATGATCAGGCTTATCTGTGCTCAGGTCCTACTTCTCTGCAATGTGGTCAGTGATCGTCCTTGCCTTGTGGGTCGCTTTCAATATAAAAAACTTCCAATTGGCCTACCAGGTCATCAATGAGAGTTTGCCCATCTTCCTTGATAGTGCGGTAAGCTTCCTCGTCTTACGTTCTCCTTTTTTGCCGACTTCATAACTTCTTGGTTAGATTGGTGGTGGTGTCGCAGCAGTCGTTATATCTACAACTGCGATAGGTAAGCCCTGTTAGATACACCTCGCCCTATCCGCTCATGGTGGCATCCAGTCATTTTCGGGTACAGCTCTTGTCATCCTCATACTCGCTTATGATTTATCACTTGACGAATCTTCCACTATCTAGAGAGTACGTGTTGTCGTTCTTACCCAGATCTGGCACTCACCGACCTCCAGAATTATTCCGCAAGCTATCTGTGTCCGTTACGGCCTGTCGATAGGAGCAAAATGTGTACCTTTGGTCCTTTGTCTAATGTGGATTCTCGGTATGTCTTCCAATTCGTCATTACCAGTTTATCATGAAACTAACTTTCAAAGCACCCATCGCTTGGCCCATTGCCAAACTTCTCGACTGCGTCTTAGGCGGCAAAGAGCACACCACATACAAAAAACCTGAGCTCAGGTCATTCCTGCAGTTTCATCGCACTGGCGAGGACCCATTGCGAGACGATGAAATTGCCATCCTCAACGGTGTGTTGGAACTCAGCACCAAGAAGGTTGAGGAGATCATGACACCAATGGCAGTATGTGCTTTCAACGCCATATAATGTGGTATCACCTGATATTGTCTGCAGGATACTGTCACACTAAGCGCGGATTGTATACTTGACCATCAAAAGGTCGATGCTATGTGAGTCGTTTTTGCAGGTCCAACCACTCTATTTCTTCTGATCTTCTGCATAGTATACTTAGCGGCTACTCTCGTTTCCCAGTCCATGATCCTCGCGACCCCACCGCGTTTATTGGTCTATTGCTCGTCAAGAAAGTAAGTTACGAGATGACCTTGAGTCTAGAATATGACCGACCAGTTCCTTAGCTTCTGACCTACGACCCTGCAAAAGAACTTCCGGTGTCTGCTTTCCAGCTCTCGATACTCCCTGAAGCGCACCCCTCAATAAATTGTTTCCAAGCCCTGGATTACTTGTAAGTGTTCAAATCACGATTACCCCACCAGGCAATGACAATCTTATTTGATCGCTTCAAGTCAAACTGGCCGCGCCCATTTGCTGCTTATCACACGTACGCCCGGAAGGTCTGGGGGTGCAATGGGTGTCATCACTCTTGAAGGTATTGACTTTCGGGTTATCTCCTGCCTGTGACTCATTCTAATCATTCCTGCATACCAGATATCATCGAGGTGACTTTCCAAACACTGTGTTATCGCTCTTGCTTTCTACTGACACGTATCCAATCAGGAAATAATATCCGAGGAAATCATCGACGAAACAGATCGGTACGAAGACAACCACAGCAAACGCCGCGCACGAAGGAAGACCACACACGAGATAATGCGGGGGTACGTCCAACTATTTTTCACCTTTCACAAAGGTTCTTCAACCAACGCCTCTTTGTTTTATATAGGATTGTAGAACGAGAACAACGAAGGGCTGAATCGGTATTGGGTGAAAGAGCACCGTTGTTGAAGGGGGATGGAGACTCTTTCGCGCGAATAGACTCTTACCCGCGAACAGACTCTTACCCACGAACAGATTACTCTCGTCCAGAGTCGCCCTCGAGGACAACAAGCAATATTGGGACAGGGTATGGGGCGCTGCCATTAATAAGGGAGGGTTTGTCTGTGAGCGAGTCACCTCCGAGGACGGTGACGCTTGAGGTACCGAAGGGGAAGGGTCGTGGTCGTAGGGCTTCATGATATACCATGGCATAACGAAATGTACTGTACTTGTGAGGTCTGTTTGTTTGCTGTTCTTCGCTCGTCTGTTATTCTGCATACTTTAACTTATAATAAGCTTTGTGAGTTTCCAATGTATAATAAGTCACTGATCGATATTCAATGACTTCTGCGGAGGCGTTGGGAAAGTTGTGCGTGTCGATTGCAAACCGTAACCCAGATTTCCCTTTGCTATTCGAACGACGACGCATCGTTTCGAAACTTCAAAGGTCAACAAATGGTGTTAAACGTCGTGAAATCAAACAGCACGACGTCTTTACAACCTACAACTCGGACTCAAGAAATATATCCTGCGCATGCACCGCCGATAATGGTTATAATTAAAACTCTGTCAAGGGACCTGCCCCGACAGGGTTTCGACCGTATCCGCCTTATACGACACTTATCAAATCACCCAAGGATGATAGAGTCGGGCACGCAAAATCACGGCTGTAAAGTGTCCGGGACGAAGGCCCTCCTCGCCGAGCATGTCGACGACGGGTAGACGGAGTGCCTGCTGTTTCCCTTCGAGTCTGCGATTGGAAGCATTTCTGAAAGTGAAAAAAAAGCCGAGTAAATATAGGCCATACAAGACGAAGAAAAAAGAAAAACATTCCTCAAAGATCGGGAACTTCTTATCGAACAACGAAACCGACGTGGACGGGTTAAATAGCCCAAAGAACGACGCATCGGCTCCAGCATTGGCAGCAATCTCCAGACCTGCGTCTACGCAGCCGCGCACTTGAGAACTGGGTGCACCGCGAGCGGCCACCGTAGTACTAGATGTGGCATTATGTCCTAACGGGAGGGTCGCGGGCGTGACCTCGAAGGTTTCCAGCGCCGACAAGCTGAGGCTGGCGCTGGCGTCCAGGTCGAGAAAGACATTCACGTTCGCGATGCCATCCAACCCGTCGATCCCGATTTCGAGGCGTGGGATGATGTGTGCGGCGACTTTGGCATTGGAGGTGATAGAAGGTGAGATGGAGAGCTTGAGGGCTGTGGAGGATTGGAAAGGGAGTTGAGGGAGAGTGGAAGGATCAGGATATGGGGCTTTCGATCGAGGAGAAACGAGATACGTACGCTCTTGGCCGGGGACGAAGGATCCCCCGGATGAGGAACCGTCAGTGGGAGGGAAGAAGAGTTTGGCATTTTTCACGGCATAGGATAGGTCCACCTGCATGTCGAGGCCAACGTCAAGGGAAGCAGTCGCTTGAACGAGAATCTTGAAGGTCGGGCCCAGAGACAGGAGCCTGTCGTCAAAAAGGAGAGACACGGGCAATGAATCATACGTTGGAACGGGCATTCTTTCAACGGAAACATACCCGGGAAAATCGAGGCCTGGCACACCTACTTCAAATACTGTGAGCTGTCCCGAATCCGCTGTGCCCTAAAACCAAAATAAGCAATCGGTTTGATGGAGAATTTCTAAAGGGAAATGTCCATACAGCAACGGTCCCTTTCAGATCCAGGATCCCGTCAATTTGAGCTTGAGTAATCTCGGCGAATAGACCAAATTCAGTCAACTTTGGTGGCACCAGTGTGCCGGCTGCCGCGACACCAAGGACAATCTCAGCATGTGCTTTAACGATCGCATCGGCTTTGATATTTGCAGAGAATGACGGTGCTCCCTTGCAGCTAAAGGTTTGAGAGAAAACCGGAAAGTCCTTGTTAACGTCAATGGGAGGCAAATTTTTGGTATCCTTCACATCGAAGGTGTCGAAATCTGCCGAATGAGAAGTATTGAACACGGAATGGAAGAAGGAGAAAAGAAAGTGATCCTTACGGTGGAAGGCTTTTTTAATAAAGTCCAGGGACCGTTTCATAGGCACCGAGCGGCGGCGGCGAGAGTGGTTGGTAGGCTGTGTCATTGATACACTTCGGTTGGATCCAGGATTGGTCGAGCCATAAAGCGCTATCGAGACGTCTCCGTTTCTGTATAGAACAAATAGGGCATGATCACGGGAGGCCAAGGTGGATGGAAGCTCACTGTGAGGCACCCACGGCCGCGGCGGTAAAGTTGGTGTCAAAGGACAAAACCTTGACTTCTGGAGGATTCGCAGCGCCCCGTTGGGTGAGGGCGAATCTCTTCACCACATGTGAAGGGATACGCTGGTCCTTGGATACCGAGTGATAAGCCACGCGCGCGAACGCGTTCCGGCCGCACTGCAAGTTTCAGGTGAATTTTCGAAACGGAGAAGCGATTAGGTGGGACTGACATTCTCGGGCAAGCGGACGATCTTGTTGACGGGTCCGGTGTCCTGGTAGAGATGGGCACAGTTATGCTCATGGACACAGACCAGTCTGATGTCTTGAACCATCGACTTTGCGTCGCAGCCGAGGATAACCCAGCCGGCGGCCTGGGTGATATCAGAGATAGACTTGGGAGATCCCCACTGTTGGTGGGCAATAAATGCGAGGTCATGGTCATGATGCGTCGGCAGGAGGAGTTATAGTATACGGACTATCTTCAGAGACCCAGATGCTTGCGTGTAGGTGGGAGGAAGATCATAGAAGCATTCTCCTTGGAAACAGGGTTTGGACCAGTCATTCCGCTGCGCTAGAGCCGCCAAAGGCAAGAGCGAAAGAAGGACGGAAAGCCTTTTGAACGAAAGGGAGTGGTAGTTGGAGCGCATCGAGAATAAGATCTCCAGGACTTATTGCAGTCGAACGTTTGAAGTTTTAAAGGGAAATGACGAAAACGGGCCCGCTTGGGATTTGGAACGAAAATACACCAAAGACGAAAGAGGTCGAGAAGGAACAAAATCTGGAAGGAGAATGAGATCTGGGAACGAGGAAAATTGCGGGGAACTGTAATATAAATACCCATTGCGACGACTGTGTGTAAGTACGGTAAAGCTGGTCACCGATATCACGGTGGTTGCTCCGAGTCTGACTTGGCGAGATCAGAGTCGTCGCTACGGCTTCACCATGGTCCATCAGCATCGCGTAAGTTATAATCGTCGAAAATGGCCGAATGGGGATTTGCAACCTGCGGTGTCTTCGTGATGTTTGAGTCGTTCGTTCAAGTTGCATACGTATCTTGCTCGATTCATCGTCAAGTTAGAATATAAGGGTGGCGCCAAATAGCATGGATAAAATCACGTTGGAAGGATCTACCCAAAAGTCTTCTCTTTAGGCCAGTGTCGCTCCTTTCAATTTTGAAACGTCGATGGAGACAAGTATCATATGTTGCGAAGACATATCTGTCAGTGGTAGCCATGGCCCATGGCATCATTTGTGTCTCACGGGACCATGAGGACTGTACTAGGACCGTCCACCGACGTGCGGGTGAAAATTAAGCAACGTTGTTAACATGGTCAACAGTCGGTGGGAATTCGTTCGATATTGTTGGCGACGGCACATAGCCTCCACGCCCGGCAGAGACCGGTCAAAGATAAAATCCACCGAGACTTCAACTTCTTGATGGTTTCCACTAAGTGCAATGTCGTATTGCGATGGAAAGCCTTTCAAGCGGAGATGCCCAGGTAGAATTAACAGAGCAAGTCTTACTGTACCAATGTCCATAATTAACGTCCACAACTACATGATAAGCGAGTCCCCCATACAAGTTCGAAGGGGAGGCAGTAACAAGGACATATAGGCCATCACTGACAGAAGTCACATGCTTCCATTTTGACGGCTGGCTCAGCAATAGAGCCTAGAACCAACGAGATTTCCCGCAAGGAACTTGCTGCCGGTGCGGAAAGGAATCCTGCCAGGTCAGCTTCAGTGACGCCCTTGTCTGTCAGCGAAAAGTGCTGCAGACGGCAAGCAGAGCGCACTACGAGATCCGTGAGGAACGAGCACGACCGGGGTTTTTGCACGTCGACGTAGGATAGAGAGGTGTGGTACAACTGCAACGAGTCCAAGGCAGGTAGCGTAACTTGGCTAAGGAGTGGAGCAGAACTGCTCCCTTCCGCATAAATCTTGAGATGTTGGAGGTTGGGCAACACTATTGGGGTTGCGAGGATCTGAACACGGACAGTGTACGACCATGAGGTGGATATGTGAAATTCATGGAGGTTTTTACATGATTGAAGGACATGCAAGAGTTCTTCAGGTGTGGACGTGATGATATTCCTCGCAGTTATGTGTGTGAGCTGCTTCCATGGGATATGGGTCGGAAGCTGTTGGAAGTCGTATTCGCTGCCCCAGGCAACGCGACGGAGAGACGGTGAAGAGTGAAAGGTCGACCAAAGTCGGTCGATGTCCTCGTAGTTCCAGTCCGGTAAATCTAAATGCGCGGACTCGAGCATTCCTGCGGTGCCAGGAGGGAGATTGAGCAAGGGCTCGTAAGGAGGACCGTCGTAGAGGGACAATCGTATCGACTGCCATCTTCGAGCACAGCGGACGAAGTAAGAAAGAATATGTCGCGTCGCAGCGACTTGAGTGACGTCGCCGTCGATAGTTTGAGAGAGAGAGAGCGTGAGGGGACAAACGCCGGAACGTTTGAGCCAAAGCCGGATGAGGGGAATTTGCGAGAGTTTGGGGCGGTAAATGGCCAATGATGACCAAAGAGTCGGCATGGAGAGGGAGATGTTTCTCCATCGCAAACATATGTGCCCGAGGATTATTGGGTTCACGGTGGTGAGGTACCCTGTGGTGAGTCGGGATGTACCAATATTTTTACGGCGGGTTTGAGGGGCCTCGTCAAGATAGTGTTTGAATATTTCTCCCAGCAGCTCGACGGGGATGCGGTGGATGGGAGGTACATTGTCGTCGTGTTTAAGGTCCACTTTGAGAAAAGGCATTAAGGAAAGAATCACGAATGGCCCTCAGAGACTCACGCCTATCGGTAACACAGCCTGAATCCAAGAGTCTGTATGACATGGTTGAAATTCTTGCTGAGGAGAGTAAAGATGCGGTTCCGGTAGTCTCCAAGGTTCCGCCTGAGGCTGATTTAAGGCAGAAAATGCTCGCCTAAGGAACAAGGTCGATATCGTTGAAGAACCCCATGATACACAGAAGGTACAAAGGCAAGCCTGAATGGGGAAACAACAATTTCCATCTTGGGAACATGGTTTGTTATTTCCATTTCCGGAAGTGTCGGGTGCGCTCAATTGCAATTAATTCCTGGTTATTCCCTGCCACAGCAACGATCCTCTGGTACGCTCTCAACACGACATACTCATCGTCCCCAACGTTTCTCGGTTCTCTGCAAGGAATCAGTCTACAGCCCAAAGTATTTCCGAGTCAGCGTGAATGAAAGCTCCTCTTGAGTGGAAATTGAAGCAGCAGATCTAGAGCCTAGTCCGAATCCGTCAACATTGACAGAATGTCGTGACCACCAACTTGAACGATGGCTTCATTACCAATCTACTCCAGTCCCGTGGTCCGTATCGCAGCTGACGCTAAACCTGCAGCTAACCATCTCCATCCGTCGGCGATGTCGCCCAGCACCAGAATCCTTGATCATCTCGTACACCTCACCCCTCCTGGTACCGTCCCAGAGACATCTCAACAGTTCCGAGAACTAGGATTCACGTACATCGATCTGGTACCCCGAGATTCCCTGGTGATATCACTGACGAGTGCACATATAGGGTCCTTCCAGGTGGGACGCACACGGACGGCTTGACCGCCAACGCCCTAGTGGTGAGCGCCGACGTTCTTTCCATCCAAATCCCTCCCTTATTCCAACCACATCCACACAGATCCTGTCGGACAGCGTCTACCTCGAGCTCATCTCTTTTACCCATCTCCCGTCCTATTATCCCGAAGGCTCCCCCGAGCGCAAAGCTCGCGAGACTCACTTCTGGGCCTCTAAATCTCCTGGCTGGATCGACTATGCATTCCTTGGCAATGGCTCGCTCGTCCCAGGACAGCGCATCTCCGACGCCATCAACAAGCGCGCCGGTCACACTTTATATGCCCCCGAGGTCCCCGGTGGACGGGAGCGCCCTGATGGAATAGTGCTGAAGTGGGTATTATCGATGGCGCCGAGCGATGCCAGAGGGACGCTGCCGTTCTTCTGCGGAGATGTCACATCAAGGGAATGGAGGGTAAGTATCACGTTCATATATGCGCCCTTTCATGACATTTCAACGACGATTTGATTTAACAAAAACTCGCGATTGCACAAACAACAGGTATCCCCTGATCCAGCCCACGCAAACCATCCCTCGACCGCGCAGGGCATCGCGTACATTCGGATTCTTACTAGCCCCCAAAGCTTTGACAAGATCACAAGCAACCTCACGGCTGTTATCGGGAGTTCACCTACAACGTCATCGCCCAGCGAGGCAACCTGGACACTCGACACCGGACATCTTCAGGAGAACCGTCCTTCTCTGATTTTGAGCAGCCCGACAAACGTCGAGGAAGAGGACTATGTCACCCAGGGTGGGACAGGTATTCACGAAGTCGCATTCCGTGTTGGTAGTGGAAAGAATGGGACGGAAAAGACACCGTATGGGAAGATCCGATGGGTCCCAGATACATAGAAAAAGCCATCCGGTTATAAAAACATCCTTTACACTTGCAATCATGCCTTTCGGGTTTGATCATGCCTCGATTGGCAGTCATGCATCATGGACGATATTTGTGAGATGGACGACGAACTCGAATCAATTAAGTTAAAGGTAGAATCAAGCACTCGGGCGAACAGGTTTGCTGCTGTACATTACTGTCATCAGTAGTATACAGTCTGCCTACGGGAGACTAGCTGTACATCTGGTATCCAACTTAGTCCTCGTGTTTCAAATAAACAATAACGTGTTTTCAAGGAACCGCTTTTTGTGGGTCCAAATCCAGTGTCTGTACACTGTTATTACTAAATCCAAACACTGACAATACTTTCGAGTGGAGAAAGGTACTGGAAGCATGGCCGCAATGGCTGAGCATATGCATGCGCATATGTCGATCAGATACCATCCTGCGTCCAAGGCGGTGCCAGCATCTACATTGATTAAGTAGTGGACGACAAACGGCATGGGATATGTATGTTGTAAACAAGTGTCCATTGTGCAGCAAAAGGACTCGTGGAAGAGGCATAAGTATCAGATGGCGATGCGAAATCCGGTAAAGGAATACGTCAAATAGCGTGCTCTATAACTGAGATCGAGGTTAGGTATTTGATATCTCTGAGATGTTTGATTCGACATCCGATATTAGATATTTGGTGGGAGCGGATAAAATCCTCCATCTCTGCAGGGAATACCAAGGATATGTGGTACACGGAGGTGGAGGCTCGGTCGTATGTTCGACGAAGGTGTTTGCTTGACTTTCTGGAGTGGTGGCTCGAGATTCCTGGCGTATCTCCACGGCGTCGCCATCGAAAGAGTGTTCTGTTCATGCGGTCGCATCACATTGTAGGGATAGAATTTGTCGAGCCACATACCTATCGCCGCCTGGGGCCGCCCAGTCGTAAGCCCTTCATTTGACACTGAATCGGGGTCGGAAATTGTCCGTGTATTGATAGCCGCCCCAGGCCTATCGTTTTCTCTGCGCCGTTTGGTTTGTTCGCTCGTAGTCTTGAACAACAAGGTTCATTTGAAGAAAAGATGGTATTGTATGTATCACTTACAACCATATCTGCCCGTAATACAGTGGAAAGCTCGGAAACCTTGATAATCTTGAAAGAAAGGCCACGAATGAGCGCGATGTACTGATCCAAAATGGTGATGGCCTGATAGCATTGCTCTCTATATTGTTCACGCAACCTCTCCAGCCTAATGAAATTTGTTGAAAGGTTTGCTTATGCCATGAGTTGAGATGTAAACAAGTGTCACTTACTGCATGAGTTTTTCGCCGAGATGCAATTTCAGATTGTCTGGAATAAGGTCTTCCGAAAGTGAATTGTCGTAAATTTGTCTCGTTTCCTGCAGTAGTTCGTCCAACAACTTCATCTGGCTGCTGGGTGATAGAATCGTGAACATAGCGTTAATGAGACGACCGTGCTCATTAGCGCTAGTCCGCCAAGGAAATAACTGAAGTTGGTTGATTCTTGACCCATGGGGTGTAATCGATTCAAAAGTCGAGAGACCTGTCCTCACACTTCGGCTGGCTGGTATTAGTAGCACCGTACACGTTGTAGAGGCGTGTGCCCATGGCAATGTATCCACAGCATTCAACGGATGGAAATCACGGGACGTTCCGATTCGTTCCCTGAAATAACAAAGATAAGATGACTGTCAGAGGGTGTGTGTTCTGAATCTCAGCAGTGGTGGACGAGACGGTTCAACTTGTGACTGTTAGCAACGACTCCCGAACATGCCGGAGCGTCCGGAGTTTGCATCATGTGATGCCAGGAGGAGTCCTCCAGCATGAGAACCTGAATGAACCAGCCTAAGGTATCCTTGTGCGTCCTACATGACGGGCATGACTGGGTTCTACCATGGGCTGTCAATCAGCGAAACTCTGATACACTCCCGGAGTATGGCCTTACTCTCAACGTCCAAGAGACAAAATGGCGCGATATCTACCATTTCCTCCTTGAGCGAGGTCTGGAGCTTCGACCTCGATATAACCCTGGATGGGTACCATCTTGGCTCGGAACCGATCGTGAAGGGCTCGACAGCGAATATGGCATCGCAGCTAACGTAAATCAGATTGCCTCTGAACCTGTTTGGCTGGCTCAACCGTGTTCGTCGATTAGTTTCCTGTGGTCCTGGACGCCAAGAACATGAAAGAAAACCGAGTCCTTTGCATCAAAATGATCGAGAAAAAGACAAACGAGTTTGAAATCGGACGATATCTCGTTCCGGCTGGCTCACCTCGACGTCTCACGAACCACTGCGTCGAAATCCTCGACGCGTTTCTGGATCCATTCAATCCAGGAGTCAGCTACATCGTCATGCCACTACTGCGACGTTTCGACAATCCAGAATTTGGAGCAATCGGCGAAGTCATCGACTTCGTGACGCAAGTTCTAGAAGTTCGTCCATTTTACTCGAAATTTAGGTCAACCTAACTTATGTTAGGGAACAGAATTCATGCACAGCAAACTCGTCGCGCACTGGTAGGCGTATTTCATGCCTAGCTCCTGTGTTAAATGACCGATTTTTTCCAGTGACCTTACAGGCCCGAACATAATGATGGATGCGTCGCCCATCTTGCCGCGTGGTTGGCATTTCAACGCACCCGGAATGACTGCGGATGCTACAGGATTTGTTGCGCCACTCCCTCGCATCAACCACCCGGTTCGATATTATATTATCGACTATGACTGCTCGGTTCGATTCGGACCGGGTGAAAGTCCTATCGTACATGGCTTAGGAGGGCGCGACGATGATGTGCCAGAACTGATGCCCTCTGAGCGCGAAAACCCTTTTGATCATTTCAAGCTAGACGTCTTTACACTCGGGAATGTCTTTCTCAAAGATTTTAAACAGGTAAATTGGCACGGTTCCACCACGAATATTCACTGAAGACCGCCTAGAAATATACCGGACTTGGATTCCTCAATAGCCTCATAAAACTCACGATGACCAAAGACTTCCGCCAGAGACCCACCGCGGCGGAGGCACTCGAGCACTGGTACCAGGTCAAGTCGAAGCTCAATTCGAAAATTGCACGCCTGCGGCTGGGAAAACCCGATGCGTCAGTTGGCGATACGGTTGTAAATACTTTGGCGGATGGTATCGTCAATTTGACATGGCTGTTTGACGAGGTAGGGCAAGCCCACTTATACTTGATAACAAATTATCGTAACGGGTTTGGCAGGACTCTGGATCGTGGACGGCGCCATGATGAATATGACTCGATCAGTCACGGTGAGGGTCAGCGAGAGATGGGGATCACGCAGGAACCGCTACGCTTGCGTTCGACCGATTGGCGAGATGAAGTGAGGCTTAGGGTTGAGGATTTGAGGCCTGATAGTCGGAGGTAACCTCAGGTTCTCTCGTGTAGATGACTTGAACGTCCGACAAAGTGGCTTTACCGCCTAAGTATTCTTTTCCGACGCGAGACGACGGGATAAACCAGTGGACTCGGTATTCCCGTCTTGGTACAAAGACTAAGCGAAGCTAGTTTGAGGAGTCTTGTACAGTTCACCACCCATTGGCTTTGTCGTCGGAGAACAGAGTCAATTTCTTAGAAGGCTCACTAATCCTGACGGGGGAACAGAACAGCAAACAGCGAAAGGATATGCATTGGGGGGGGGTGGGGAGGGTGTCGATGCGTTGTGTGTGACTGGCAACAAGAAGTTAGTTAACACGGATCATAAGTAGTTTGAACTTCGCAACCGCATAGGCAACGTCCTCCATCATCCACGCAGCAATCCAAACATTGCAAGTACAATCTTCGTATGTTCTTCTCCTACCAGCCCGACATCTCCAATATACCCCAACCACCCCAACCACCCCTGCTCAACCTTTGCACACACGATCGCCGCTTTGGTGGCCTGTCCTCGTTCATGCACATGCGTACCCGCCTTGGCGACATAGACAGCCTCGTCAGGCCCAACGCCAGAGAGATGCAACGCATTAATGTGGATTTCTCCAGGCAGCAACTTAGTCCCATCTGCATTGCTTCTACGTGTCCCGGGGCCAATCGAACCCGCATTCGTGTTCGCCTTCACGAGCTCATGCCTCCGATTCCGAACCATCTCAACCGACGTATAATCCGCGCTGTCCCAATCCATCCCCCAGTTCTGGAAAAACGGCTTTACCAGGTCGATCCGCATAGAAGAGGCAAAGAACCCACCGAATACGACTCGTCCGCCTGCTTTCGTGTAGTCCACGAGCTTGGATACAAGATAGGCGTTGGAGTCATCGACAATTTTGACGTTGGTGATGAGGACTCCAATAAGGTCTGGTGAGGAGAGGAGGTCGAGGACTCGCGGGATGGAGAGGGTGTGATGGACTTCTACCTCCTTGCGGAGAACAGTGCAAAGATGGTTTTGAGTCTCGGGGAGGGGGGCCTCGTTCCCGAAAGATAGGGTCATGATGAATGGTTCGGGTTTGGGTTTGGATAGAGCCACCTCTTGCTTCTGCTCCGTGCTGGTCGAAACCGCCTCCGTTGGCGGTACGATGGGTTCCTCGTAGTTCGGGCGGTCGAGCAAGCCCAGCATAGCGAGAACCACGTTTGTCGAGGCCACTTCCCCATTAACGTCTCCAATATATCCCAAGTACCCTTTCCCTATCCTCGTCTGCACCGCCGACGACTCTGAAAGGTTCCTGACAGGGTCAGGAGGTAAAACCATAGACTCGATCCGTGACTCGTCCGTTGGAAAATAGACACCGTCTCCCATTTCGACACCGGCAAGATGCAACGCCTTCATGCTATACGATTTTTCCAACGAAGGGTTCCTTTTAGCCAGATCATGCGACTGATTGAGTGAAAAAGTGGTCCGATGGTAAGGCCCTCCTGTCCACTTGAGCCCCCACGCGGACTTGAAAAAGGTGTCCATATCGTTCCAATGGACGAAAGAGCTGAACAGCCCGCCGATAACAACGGAACCGCCGGATTTGACTAACTCTACGAGTTTCGAGACAACGGCCGTATACTGGGGTTCGACAATGCCTGGATCAGTAACAAGGACACCTGTGAGGCGGGGCGAAGCCAGGTGAGTTACGGCAGTGGCAGCGTCGAAAGCTTGTGTCCGTTTCGCTTTGGCAGTCAGAGCAGTGACGAGGTGCTCGTGGATTTCGGCGAAGAACGTTTCGTGTTGGAGGGAGAGCAGCAAAACAAAAGGTTTGCTAGCTTTCGAGTTTGAGGCCGACGCCTCCGCCGCTGGGTTTTTCGTCTTCTTTGCAGTTTGTTTAGCAGGAATCGAGGCTTTGGAAGGCTCCTGCGGTGCTGTAGAAGACGACGGTTGCGCGGGGGAGGGATCTGACTTCCCTTCACGCAGCCCAAACATAGCAAGAATAACCTTGGTCGAGCCGTCTTCCCAATTGATATCGCCAATGTAACCCAAATGTCCTTTCCCCACACGGGTATAAACAGCGGGCGATTGCGATAGGTCATTGATGAGTGAAGGGGCGAAAACCATACTCTCGATCCTGGATGCAGAGGAAGGTCGGTAGATTTCGTTATTCACAGCAAAGTTCTTCACGTGGAGAGCCTTCATACTGTAGGATGGAGACAAGGATGGGTTCGCCTTCACCAGCTCGTTACACAAATTGACCTGGAATGTGGTGCGGTGGTAGGAGCCATGCTGCCAGGGGACGCCCCATGTTTTCCCGAAAAAAGAATCTAATTGTTGAAGAGGGAAAAAAGTGCTGAATGAGCCCCCCAAGACGACGGTGCCGCCAGCTTTGACAAATTCAACCAACCTCGAGAGGATACGAGTATGTTTTCGCTTGGCGATATCTCCATTCGGTACCAAGACGCCTGCGAGATGAGATGAGGAAAGATATGGCATGGCACCTTCCGCGAGAGTTTTTATCAAGGGAACGTGGGACGATATAGCGTTGTATAGGGGTCGTTTGAAATCGCTGTCGGTATCGTCGGGTTCCAGCGCCAAAAGCAGGATGAAAGACTTGGTGGGAACACCAGGATTACTAGATTCACGGGTGGCTAGAGGAGCCCACCTGGCAGATATCTTGTTTGTCGGCCTCTTGAAGCGAGGGCCCATACGTGCCGGGCATATCGAAAATTGCTCTACCCTTGGCCACGAATTCTTCGTCATCCCACCACCCTGGAGGTAGATTCGACTTGTCATGAGAGTAGACGCACTTGGACTCGCCATATTTGCAATTCCCCAGTAAGAAAAAGAGGCATACGTTCTTGCCACTGTATCTAAGTGTCAACACGGGGTGTGTCCTCTCAATACTTGTCAGGACTCACAGTACATCACGTTCACTTTTATCGTCGGGGGCATGAGAATAGGGACAATCTCGTCCACTGGAGCAACCATCGTGGTTGTAATATTTGCAGGGAATACCATTCCCTTTATGTCGGTAATCGCTCGAGTCTGATTCATAATCAAGGTCCGTACTGGCATAAGTATCGGCGGAATCATCAGAATGAGAATCGTCCAAATAAAAATGGCAGCCGCAATCGTCGTCGTCACAATACCAATCATCATCGTCAGATTCATCGCCCGATGCTGCAAGGAGACCTTTTGTTATTGAAAGTTGTTCCGCCGCCTCGGTACAAGTCGGATCGTTCTGTAGGACGATCTGGAAATTTGTGGCACGATTTTTTCAATATTTTCCCGACGATAAAAGAAAGAACTGACCCGCAATTGTGGACCTATAATGCTTCAATCCCTTTCGAGCCAGTCCTCGACGATATCGAGTCTTCAGGTTCTTCGGCTCATATTGCAATGTACGAGTGGCATAAGCTGTGGCTGCCTCATACCTGGAAGATAAAAATTAGATTTGTCTATGTAGGGAGAACGCTATACTGTTCCAGTTTCAGAGAAACAGCTGCCAAATTTGCGAATAATATCGAGTGGGGACCACACGTCTCAAGAGCTTGCAGATAGCACACTTTTGCACCTGGATAATCTCCGGATTTGAAATGGTCATTACCCTAAAGTGAATGAATGTAAATGACGCGACGCGTCAGACCTTCTGAAATGACGATCGAAGGCAAACGAATCGCGTCTTTGAGCCACATCAGTTGTTCATTGGGTCCTTGGTTGGGTCCTTGGGCCCGATGATACACAGGTATCTCACGTCTTTTATTCGACGTTTCTTCGGGGGGGAGCTTTGGAATTATTCCAGAAGATGTTTGGTAAGAAGAACTTGCGGTCGACGGTCCAGGAGTCGACGTCACGACCGGACGTAGATTATGAGGCTGTGCAGCTCGAGCTTTACCGCGTCTCGCCATTTTTTGCTGGAAAATGGTGGTCAGGAAAGAGGTTGAGCCACGTTCCAAGAGGCTCGAGACGAGAAGCAAAGGCTTGTGCAATCAACATACGCAAATAAGTAATTTAGGCATTGGCGTGAATCGATGATCCGTTGTTTCAGTGACAGGCTGAGAGTACGTCGCAACGTCAGTTATCGATGGAGATATTGAATACAATCTAGTGGTCGCAAATCTCATCTTCGCGACAGATCCAGAACCCAAGTCCGTACTCACCATCGCTGGTTCAGACTCGAGTGGAGGAGCGGGAATCCAGGTTCGTTGTAAATATATGCTTCAGTTTAGCAGGGATGAATATATTCAACCAAACTGACCAGGCAGACCTCAAGACAATAGCAGCCCATGGATGTTATGGTACCAGCGTCATAACCGCTCTTACTGCACAAAACACCATTGGCGTGCAAGGGGTACATCCGTCACCACCTGCATTTATCGCGACGCAAGTGAATCAGCTCATCCTACACGTTGTTTTCCCTAGAACCTGATATCATAAACAGATTAACTCTGTCCTCGATGACATCGACATACAGGCGATGAAAACAGGGATGCTTTACGACGCAGACATAATCCTGGCTACGACGAACGCGCTCAGATCGCGGGATTTCATCCCTTCCTTCCCCCCTCTCGTGTGCGACCCTGTCTGTATCTCCACATCAGGGCATAAGCTCTTGGATTCCCAAGCGCTCCAAGTTCTCGTCGACGAGCTCTTCCCTCTTGCAAAAGTTATCACACCCAACAAAGCGGAAGCAGAGATGCTTCTCTCCCACCGACAACTCCCTGCTCATATCTCAAACCTCGAGGAAATGATCACCGCCTCGCGAAACCTGCTCCAACTCGGCGCAGAAGCTGTCCTCCTCAAAGGCGGGCATATCGCCACATCACACAAAGAAGTCCATAAAGTTCATGTGAACCATCCGGATGTTGAAATCGTCTATCAAGACCTCCTCGGGAAGAACATGGAGATTCTCCAATTGCATGAACAGGCGTTGCGCGCAACTTTGAGGCTTGTCGCTGATGTCTTGTGTGAGGCATCGGAGAAAATCACCCTTTTTGTTTCCCCGTATCTTGAGTCGACGAGTACACATGGGACGGGGTGTACGCTTAGCGCGGCTATTGCAAGCAACCTTGCGCGTGGTCTTCAATGTGCGTCTTGAATTCCGGAGAGATCAATTGGTTTGTTATTATGATCATAACTTCCCGCCTCAAACACAGTAAAAGAAGCGGTCAAGCACGCAGTGCATTATACACACCTTGGGATCCAAACTGCGTACCTTATCGGCGAAGGAAATGGGCCTTTGAACCACTTCCACGTCGTAGCACCACGGGTCATCCCTCTGTACGTCGTCTTCCTCTACGGGTGGTAGTCATCCATGAAATGTGAGGCGGTAGACCTACAAAGCTCAACCGACATCCGTTGACGCGAATGTTGATAGAAGGCAGCGGGACAACGTGGAAAGCATATGTTGAACACGATTTTGTCAAGCTTCTGGGGAAAGGGACACTCCCGAGAGAAGCATTCATCCATTTCATTGTGTTAGATCAGCTTTCCTCTTTAATCTCTCAGCGAGACTCATATTCAAATGTCTTCCGGATTAGGCAAGATTACCACTACCTCAAATACTACGCCCGCGCATACGCGTACGTGCCCCTTCATATAAACCTTCAGCAACCGGCACGAACAAGCTTCGTCTTAACACTCCCCTATCCTCTAGACTACTTGCAGTGAAATCAACAACCTTTGAATCTATCCAAATCACGATCAAAACGATCACGGGTGTCCTCACCGAAATCGGGACCCACAAGATGTTCTGCCTCACCTTTGGCATCACCCCCGCCGCGCTCGAAAACACACACGAGGCCCCAGACACGACCGCCTATGGCGCGTATTTGTTGGATATCGGGCTGCAAGGTTTCTCAATTTCGTTTCTTGCCTACCTGATCTCATTTCCATCATACTTTTTAATACCGCCTGACGGATGCCCTGTCACTAGGTGATACCACGAAGCTCTTAATGGCGCTCCTCGCCTGTCTCTTAGGCTATGGCGAAGTAGGGCTCTGGCTCAAACGACAGGCACTCTTGCCCAACAGCTGGGTTGTGGTGGAAAACAACCCCTACAAAGCGTGGATGGATGATTATGCGGGGGAAATGTACCAAGCCGCTGTCCAGGTCGGGCTTGGTTCGTACCTGGTCGTCTTCGATGAAACCTTTGCTGACGGATTTCTTGGATTCTTCAAACTGAAGAGATGATCGAGTCTCGAGCAGTCCTCGATCCGCCCTCGCCTGTGAGGTTTGAGAAGTGGAGGGAGGTTTGGGAGCGGTGTACGAGATTTGAGAAGAGGTTCTGGGATGTGGCCATGGAGGCTGCTAGCCCATCTTGATGTTGGGCCAAACCTGTATTTCCACTGTAGTATGTGTGTATTGCCCATGTATTTTATGTACGATAAATATGGGGAGTTAAATGTTGCAGTAATGGGCATCACCAACTTTCTTCATCTTTCATGAGATATAAATCTGCGCTATGTTCCATAATGGGGGTTTCGTCCTTGAAGGTGGGCTTTACATCTTCCTCGACAGCAATTTCAATCTTCGGCGATGCTAAATCACTCGTAGAATTGAAAGCTAATGATACAAGAGACCTTGTCTTGCGTGTCTTGGACTTTACATTCTTTTGCGCACTGGGACAGAGACCTGCAGTACTCAACTCGCACGAATCGCAACGTGGGCCGACGGGAAGGCAGATAACCTGGTTGGAAGGATTACTCTCATTGAAGAAGACAGGAGAAGCAAGATACACATGTACCTGTCCAAATCCGACAAGCATGTGATTGATATGGGGATGAAGTTCTGTTGGAAGCCATGATTGTAGATTCAACCTAATCGTGGAACGAATAGGCCATTAATGAAGAGATGTAACATAATGGTATAACGTGAGGGAATATCACATACCGTGTTTCTTCCGGATTCTTGGTGGAAGGCTTATGCCACCCTAATCGGTTGGTTATTCGGTGAACATGGACGTCGACACCTATCCCTACGTTCCTAAAAGGTCGATCATTATAAGGGAAATGGTTGAAACCAAAGGTGCCTTACAGGTTCCACGCAACCTGCAGCGCCAAAAAAGCCATTTTGGGACCGACACCCGGTAATGAGCATAGTTCATCCACGGTCTTGGGAACATCAGAAGCGAAGTCATCACGGAGACGTTGCGCCGTTTTCTTGATGTACCTTGTAGCTTGCAAAGTTAAGCATGGAAACTGCACGTAGTCTGAACATTCTCACTCGGTTTTGCGTCGCCAAAACCCGACTTTGGCTATCGCCTCTGATATTGTAGCTTCCTTGACATCAATTAAGGCGTTGACAGTGATGCTCCCGCCCAAAGCATCTCGAAGTTTCGAGACGGCAGCATCCGTGACTTCATCTTTGGTTTGTGAAGATAACATGAGCGAAATGAGCGTAGCCAACCGACGGCTCTGCAAGAGACAGTGAGAAGGATGACAACCATAGTGTGGCATAGGTCACACAAACTTTGGGATCGGACTCTTTCCACTGAGCTTGCTCGCAACCCATGGTATCCACGGGTGCCGTTATCCGTGACCGCATTTGTCTGATAGTGTCGTACGTCTCCTGCCATCCTGGCGGTGCTGGGTGAGGGATAGCCAGGTATTGGGGTATTGGTTTGGGCTTCCGAGGAGATTTCAGATTTTCTTTCTTTCTTGGCGTTGAAGCAGATGCAATATGCTCCGTTTCCGCTGACGAATATACCGTTTCCACATGTTCTGGCTCCTTTTTGACGGATTCTGAGCCGGAAGGCACAACGTCCACGTCGGCTTCGAACAGAGTGACAGAAGCACTATACGGACTCGTACGCGCTTTTAGTCGCGTCGAACGCCTTGAAACAGTTCTTTTCAGTCCAGTCATGATACGCAAAGTGCCAGGTTTGTGGCCCGTGGGGGATGGGAAACGGAGAGGTGAGGTAATGATGGTAAGGAGATGAATGAATAAAGGCTTATTTGGGTTTAGCCCCTCACCATCAGGGTCGCCCGCCGCCTGGCCGACGTCGCTGTCGACATGCGTGCCTGCTTCCATCTGGTCCGTTTCTCCTCCTTTATCGCACCACCCAGAGCTCGACCACGAGACTGGAAAGAGTCCTCGATAACCAGCAAGAGCTTTGGGTGGAAGCGACACCCCGTCTATAAAGAATTCTCGAAAAAACATTCGTTCAGCTAATTTGACGCCTCCCCTGTAGTTTCTCCGGCGTATTTGGGCCAACCTGTCTCGAGAGAACATCCCCACCACCCTGACACCATGCTCATTAACGTCATTCCAAACTCCAAGGCTACCCAGTCGGCTGTCGTCTTCTCTGTTGTGTTCGAAGACCTCGAACCAGAGCTTCCAAACCCCCAGTCGTGGACATCTCAGCTGCAATGCCTGCAGCGCGACGGTTTTGAGGTGCCCAAGGCGATACATGCCTTGGACAAGTCGGCAGGAATAGTCTCGCTGCTCCAGGATATTACCTTTGACCTCTCAACCATGGTCATCTCGTGCCAGTTCGTCGACGGCTCGTCAGAGCAATGGCCCCTACCAGGAGAAGGTTGTTTGGACGCCCTTCAGAAGATTCTTAGGGATGTCAACGAGTCCTCGCTGGAGATAGACCGGGAGCTTCAACGCGAGAAGGAGAAGGAGCGGGAAAGGGAACATAGGTTCTCAGAATTTGCTTCTCCTGCTGGAAAAACCACACGACACAAAAGGCAACGGTCACTCCTCATGACCCTAGTCGCTTGTGTAACTGCTGTCTCTCGACGGTCGACGTCGGTTTTCGACAACGATAGGTCCATTATACCTCTCTACACTCCTTCATCTTCTCGCTTCCCTTCGCCCCCTCCAACGCCAATCAACCCCACCGTTCCCAACCTATCCATCTCTCCACGTGCCCGTCGTAGGAAAGCACGTTCGGAACTGGTTGATGCGTTCCGGCGGTATGCCCTCTCTGAGCTTTCTGCCCACTTCCCTCCCGGAGGTTATTACACATGGATTATCCAAAGTATGCTCCGTCGTGCTACCGAGGCAGTTGACAACATCCTTAAGCACAACAAGGACTGGACCTTGTCGGAGCCCAACCCCATGACGCACTGTTACCCGGAAGACTCAAAGTACTTTTCTATCACTGCTGCCTCGCTTCCCCCAACTCCCTCTGTCTCGGATGACGAGGGGGGGGAAGGAGATACAGACACAGACGGCAGCTCTTTGCACACCCCTTCTGCTTCGCTATTCAACGTCAACACCTTCCGTCCACTGCCGGCAGACAACGTCCGGAACCATCGTAGAAGCCACAGTCTAGCCTCTTCTTCACGCCACTTCTCGTATCCCGGAGACCAAGCAGAGTACACTAACAAAGTCTTTCTCATCAACCGTCTCCACCGTCTTCTGACTGTAGAAAACGCCCGCCAGGCACAGATAGACGATGAGATGAAGCACCATTATGACGTGCTCGAGATCCGCAGCCGTCGTCGTGCGTATCTGAACAAAGAACTCCGTGGTAGTGTACGATGGGAGTGGCACTTGGAACTGGCTCTGGTTGTGCCTACCACAAGCTCGCCGTTGGCACAACATTCTTGGTCTGGCGAGGAGTACGAATACGCGCCGGACGAACGTGATACGTCGGCGGTATGTTGCGAGACCATTGATTACAACGACTATTCTCGGTTCGAACTGCGACTCCAGCGGACCAAGCCGTCTAAGCGGGGCGGCGCCGTCCCGACTCCTTCCGCCGCCACCACCACCACCACACGTCTCTTCCCCGTCAGCGAGGAAGAAGAGGAAGTCTCCAGTATGGAAGAAGAAGCAGACGATTTAGCGTTCGACGGCTTAGAGATTGACCTCGAGTCAGGACTCAAACATGACTCTATCCTCAGTGCTGATGGTGTGGAAATTGACGTGGATGGTGCTGTTGTTGTGGGGGAGGACGAGAAGAATGGGATAAGGGTCGCGCTGGAAGTGGAGAGACCGCAGCACCGCCCGAGGATGCGCACGAGCAGCATGTACGTGCAGCGCATACGTACCCCGGCCGAGCCTCCGTTGGTGACCGTGCCCCCGCGCACACCACGGCTCTCGCGGCCTCTCTTGCCTACTCTTGAGTCTGCGGATGTGGAGGAGGATGAGGAGGATCTCCAGAGGGAGAATCTTCCGGTGTATACTGAGCTGGACGTTAATGCCAGTGTCGGTGTGAGAGGCTATCGCGGCGGTGATGGTGTGGGTGAGGCCGTGGGTGGGTTTGGGGATGAGTTTACACTGGCGATGGATCTCCCGCTGAGCGTGAGGGTCCGGGACCGGGATATATTTGAGATTGGGAAGGGGATGGATGTCGACGTTGACGTGGATGAAGAGCGGATGTTTGGTTGGGACGGAGCTTGACTCTGTTTCGAGAGAAGGAAAATGATCTCTGACATCGGTGCTGCGCTTCTGATTTCTGGATACCTCACAACTCGCAAGACTACAGGGCATTGGGACAACTTTTCATTGGGTATTCGGAGTCCTCCTTCTTTCATTGATACCCCGACACGAGGATGACTCTGCGGACTATTGAGATAGCTCGCTCTCTTTTGTTCCCTGCATCTACTGCCACATACACCGTGTGTTTTCACATCTGCATATATTTACCTTTCCTTCATTTACCTCCCTCGTACTTCGCATTGCTTTCAACTTGCATATACTTAACTGCATTCCGTCCATCCAATTACTACCCTGCTACGCGACATTCGTATCTTATACCTCACAATAACCGACACTACACACACACTTTTCTCCGCACAGCATAATCTACTTTCTTCGTACTTATCAGTAGTCGAGTAACCACTGCGAAGACGTCATCTTGGAAATTAAATCTTGCAGAGGAGCCAACCACTACAGTTCGCGAAGGAAGTTGGGCCATGAATCACTGTGATCACGTTCAGTCTTTCCGCGATGATCTGCGATTTTTGTGCCATTCCAGTAAGCAAAGTGATACCGGTGAAGGAGACATTGTTTGTATTGTTCATCATTACAATATACATTGCAGCCTGCATATCAGATCCAAATTGACTTGATAAGTGCGAGCTATACGGTCTATCATTCGTCTGCCAGTGAGAGCTAGTAGACTGCGGCATAACTATGAGTAAGTCGTCCCGTCGTCCCATTACCGTGACACACAACACCACACACCTTAAATTTGTGTCCAATATCCCTTGAAGATTAGAGATACCATCCAAGGCGGCCTTCCGTGCATTCAAAGAACTCCCCGACTTTCCATGTCTTCCTCCGATGGAAGTTTGCTGTCGTTTAGATGACTGAACCAATGATCCTGGAACATTTGTTCTTGGGCGACATGCAAATGTTCTCCCACCCCAATTCCTGCACACTCGAGAGGCCGGCCGCGTAGTAGCGTTGCTTTCAGGTACTTAAAAAATGGGTCTAGTGGTTCCTAGGAAAGTCGACTAGCGCAATGGCGGATGGGCGATCAGGCGGGAATGTCATAGATAGTTTGTACTTGTCGCGAATGTTCACGAATTGTTCCTCGGTTATAGGGATTCCATAGACCAAGGGAGGGGGTAGCCATCCATATTCCCGCATGACGGAGGGCTTGAGGAAGTCCATGAGATGGTCCCGAGGAAACATTGTGCTTGATGCCTCAAAGCCACACTAGATACAAAACCCGTTAATTAAGAAAGCCTTAAGATCTCAAGATAACAGACTTTGAAGCCCCTAACGGAATGTTCTGGGAGTGCGAGTCCTTGAACGACAACCACTGGGGGACATGATGGATGAATGTTTCTTCCAGGCGTGTTGTGGCGGGCAACTCATCATGAGACCGTTGGCAAGAACCTCAAAACCCCGAAGCCGGCCATCCAAACGTTAACATTTGGTTAACATGAACGCGCTTGCGTTCTACGCGTTGCTTTCCAACAAGACAAAAAAAATTCTGCCGGCTAACTTTATAAGCAGCTTGTGTAGACTTGATTGGCTTGAATGGGGGTGGCTAAGAGCCTCCCATGCCGATCGCAAGGTTGGTGATGAGTGGCGCGGAACAACCAAGGCACAACAGTCCAGGTTCAATTTTCATCTACTGTACTTACAGCGCAAACTTCCAGAACAAAAAACGAACTGATGGTTCCAGACTGCGTATCAACGCAAGGAAAGCGTCCAGCTGGTCATTCAATATTCAATCTCGAGCGGCAATGATAGCGTCCTCGGCCCGGTTCGTCCCTTTGGCTCTGGAAAATAACTCAAGAGATGGAAGAGTGAAAAAAAAAACACAGATCTGATCTTACACACATATTACTTTATTCTAGCAGCTCTCGTGTCTGGGCAACAATACCCTTGACTTCAGGGAAACGGGGGGTGATTACACAATCGAATGGTAAGGGGTGTCTAGATGAAAGGGAAAATGTCATAAAATGCTGTAGGGGAGAATGGGATGATGCTAACACGGCCAGTCCAGGGGTAGCTTCGAGCATATTGGGGAGGATCGGTTTCCCTGCTTCGTCCTTCCGGGCAGAGATATTTGCCGCCCATAGCACAGTTGCAATGTTGATGAAGAGGGCATCATTCGCCATATACCGTCCGACACAAATCCTATCGTCAGACCTGAATCCATTCAACTACTGGGAATGCAAGGGATCCTACATACCTCTGTCCGAAGCCCTGAGTTAAAAGGTATGATGATCAGCATAATCAATCAACAGGACTTGTCAGCACCTTACAAATGATACATGTCCTATGCATAGATGATAGTCGACGACTGAGTACCAATATGGTTCAGGCATTGAATAGAGGAAGGAGTACCTTCTAGGAGGGCGAGAAGCAAGTGAATCAACATGCAGTCACTATGCCCTTCAAATAACACACACACCATCCTTTGTATCTGCTAAAGCAGGAGTGGTCTGTCCGTCTGGGCCGATGAAACGGTCCGGATTGAAATCGTCCGCGTCAACTCCCTAGGATAAAGTAGAAACCAGGAGATTTCCTACAGGGGTCGTACTACTACCCACGTAGATTGTTGGTTCACGGTTCATACACCTGGACGAGTAATGAGGTTCCTTGAAGCACGAAAAGGCGAATTTAAATCGTACCATATGTTGGCTAGACAGATCGTTCCTTTTGGAATGAAGAATCCTTCATACCAGTCGTCCTGGAAAAGGTTGGCAGGGTGAGAGAAATATGTTGCTTTGTCTGCCAAGAGATGGGAAGGCTTACCTCCATGGCACAATGCGGTAGTCCTGCGTCACCAACCCTGGGTAAGAATGTGTTATGAGGTTCATTTTTGAGAAGGACTCACCGAGAGGAAGAACGGCCCGCCAGCGTAACGCTTCTCGGAGAGTAGCACGTACGTAGGGAAGACTATCTCTATCACCCAGTGTGGGCATGCGAGAGCGACCGACGACCCTATCAAGCTCCTCTTGGCACTTCGTTTGCACCTCTGGATGCGCAGTCATACCCAGCAGGAACCAGGACATCGTGTTGGCAGTCTGTAGGGTACAGTATAGACGAGCACAGTGGTCTTGATACTACTCACCGTCTCGGACCCTGCAGAACTGATGGGCGTTAGCATTGACAATATTAATGAAAGTTTCGGATAGCGAATGATACATACTACATTGCAACAGCTGTCCACGCAGCTTCTGCCTCGCTCAGACGATGGCGCCCTTGTTCATGAATCAATGTTCCAGCAAAACTCGGGCGTTCGTCCCCTTGTTTCTACATGATCAATGAGTGAGGCAGAAGAGAGAAACAAATGAAGTCATCACAATCCGATCTTCCACTTCACGGAACATGCCCACAAACATGTCAGAGTATTCTTTGTATCGTTGTTCCGCGATTCTTTTCCAGTTTGCCACCGACGACGGGATATATTTCATCCATGGGAAGAACTCGACAAGATAATTTCCGAGATTGCCATAATCAAGAAATATGACATTGAATGTGTTTGCCTTGATGACAGTTGGATCGTCGGTAGATATCACCATGGGGAGGTCATATACAACAGATAGCACTGTAGACACCGACGCTCTGCAAGTTTGCAGATTAACGAAGGCCCTGCATGTTGACCGGTTACACCCACCGAAAAAATTCAATATCCCATTTGGTCGGGTTTTGCAATACGCCATCAATTAGCCTAACAGCTTCCTTCGCATGAAGGGGATGAAACTCGGTTACGCGTGTCTTGCTGAGTGCCTCGTGACTAGCGCGACGCATTCTCCGATAACTATGCTCGTCATCGGTGTCATCAGTGGTCCATCGAAGATGAAGGGACTCAACGCACGTTTCACTATACTTCATTAGAGGCATCAGAAATCCACCACAGAGAATCTCGCCTAGCACTGACGGTGATGGTCGGCGGTGGGTAATAGCTGAGGACACCGTCGGAACTTACTAATCATCCGAGGACGATCACTATAAATGTGCCCCCGACGCTCCAACAGGTCAGCTGCAACCCGATGCGTGTTGATGACGAGGATCCCTTGGCCGCCAACCGTAAGGTACATCAAAGGTCCTAGATTGAAACAAAAGTCAGCTTCGCTGGATTATAGAGGGTTAGGAGTTGGACATTCCATATTGTTTCTTCCAAACCTCGAACTCCTTCCACGGCGCCTTCGATAGCTGGAAGAGGTTACCCAGAAACGGGATACCCTTGGGCCCCGGTGGCAACTTCCCCTTTGCATAGTTCTTGACGATTCGAATTGTGTAGACCGAAATGAGAGCGACAGACACGCAAAGCGCCACAGGGTGCCAGTGGGCTTGAAAGTTGAGAGCCATAAATGGGCTCGAAGTGGGGCCGGGCGGTTTAGAACCAAGTGAGCAGATTCAGCTTATATCCTTCTAGTCTGTCAATCAGCCACGTACTCCAATAGGAAAGCAAACCTGACTGAACCCTACATCCGAGTCGGCCCAGCCGGCCCCTGACAGTGACCTGTAACTGCCGTGCGCGATTTCTCCGCTCCTGCTCCACGTGTTTATTTCGTACGCCTTGATGATGTTCACCAGCTCTGGTGTTTTTGCCAGATATGGAATTATCCATTGTGGCAACGAACGATCGCTCATCGTACGTGGTCTTTTCTTCGTTATAAGTCCCTGATGAGCCCTAAATGAGGCCAGGATTTTACAAAAAGCACCTTGGGACAGCGTTGTCATGACTGTAGTCTGACTGGGTAATGATGTGACTTGAGTCAGGACGTCCGACTCTTGACTATAGTCCGACTGATCAAGGGTTTCAAGGGTTCGAGGCTTGGGAACGAATCGGCGAATTACGTCCATCACTCAACCCGAATCGAGGAGAAGACTGAAGATTCTCTCAGACATCGAGGAGCTCGTTATGAAAATATAGTTAGTTGATGTGCTCACCGGAATCGGTAGCGAGGCAACTGTCAAGGCTGGACGATGGTGGGAGTACAGCTTTGTGTGCGCAAAATCTTCTCCGTGTCGGCTTTAACTATGACCTTTAACCTGCAGGCGGACTACAGAGTGCTAGATATCAGCCTACGTTCATTATAGCTTGCCACAGAAACCAGCCATTTCCTGATGCATTTACACCTGTCAATCTCCCCGCCCGCTTTCCTTGGTTCCTTCGCTCTCGTTCCAGGGTGTCTATCTCGTTCGCCTTGATGGCGTTTTACAAAGTCTGGGAATCACGTATGTCTGCGCGCGCTATCCGACATGGAATATTCAATTGCGGTCACTAATGATTTTTTGTCATACATCACCCGCTTTCTGTCCTATTTACGTCTATATATCGATGGGAAAGCCCCATTGTGGGTCCTCTCAGAGATCGAGGAGGCCGTTCTCGCTGGTGAAAATGTCATTGACATCCTCATGGGTTCAGTAATGAGGCAACTGTCAAGGCCTGGCAAAAATGGAAGTACGGGCGGCGGACATGCGTGTGTCATATTTTTTCACCTTACGAACCGAAGAAATGCTCAGTTCCTGCGTCCGACCACAGGGTGTGGTATCTAGAACACAGCGGTTACGAGCTAAAAGATTCAAATTCAATCCCCAAGTAGCTTGTCAATTATGTTATCGTTATTTAATATGGCTATGGCTACATTCTTATGTTTACCGTACGATTCGTTCTGTTCGGGAAAGTGACAAAACATGGTTCTCGGTCCGGCAATTCTACGGTCCGTGGTTCTGCGATATCGGAGGGAGAACTTCTTCCCATCAAACGCTTCGCTCGTGACGTTACCTACAGGTCAGGAAATCTGCCATACAGTTTCAATTCCTACTCTATTGCAGCAGCTCTCGTGTTTGGGAAATAATGGTCCTGGCTTCGGGGAAACGGGGGATAATCACACAATCAAATGGTAAGGGGCGTCTAGATGAAATAGAAGATGTAATAATCGGTTAGAAGGAACTTGAAGGGATAATGGATGATACTAACATAGCCAGTGCAGGGATAGCTTCGAGCGTATCGGGGAGGATCGGGTTCCCTCTTTCGTCCTTCAGGGCGTAGACATTGGCAGCCCACAGGACGGTCGCAATGTTGAGGAAGAGTGAGTTATTTGCCATAAACCGTCCGACACAAATTCTATAACCACATGTAAATCAATTCTGCTGCTGCTGCAAATGCACTGGGATTAACATACCTCTTTCCGAACCCCTAAAATAAGAGGTATCTGATCAGTCTAACCGGTCGAAAGGATGTGTTGGTGCCTTACAAATGATACATGTCCTATGTGTAGATGATAGTCGACGAGTGAGTGCCGGTATTATTCGGGCATAGTATGGAATAGGGGAAGGGGTACCTTCTGAAGAAGGCAGGAAGCAAGTGAATTAATGTCCGAGAATTATGCTGTCAAACAAAACACACACCGTCTTTTGTGTCTGCTATGGGTGGAGTAACCTGTCCATCTGGGCCGATGAAACGGTCCGGATTGAAATCACCCGCGTCGGCTCCCTAGGATAAAGGAAAAATCAGGCAATATCCTGCGGACATCGTACTACTACCCACATATACTGCTGGGTCGCGGTTCATACTCCTATGTAGACAAATAATCAGGTCTCTTCCAGCACAAAAAAGCGAATTTGGAATCGTACCATACGTTGGCTATACAGACCGTTCCTTTTGGAATGAAGAATCCTTCATACCAGTCGTCCTAGGAAAAGAGATGAGTATCCGTAGGGAAATGGGGAAAGGCTTACCTCCATCGTAAAATGCTGTACTCCTGCATTTTTCGAACCATAGGTGAGGATGCTATAAGATTTATTTTTTTTTTCCAATGACTCACCGAGAGGAGCAATGGGCCGCCATCGTAACGCTTCTCGGACAGTAGCACGTATGTATGGAAGACTATCTCCATCCGCTAGCGTGGGCATGCGAGACCGACCGATGACCCTATCCAGCTCCTCCTGGCACTTCTTTTGCACCTCCGGGTACGCGGCTATACCCAGCATGAACCAGGACATTATGGTAGCACTCTGTAAAGCATGAACAAAATAGACGATAGTCGACACAAGACCACATCTCACCGTCTCAGTCCCGGCAGTACTGATGGACGTCAGCATTGGCCATATTCTTAACATTCTCAGAAAGAGAATGGTGCATACTATATTGAAGCAGCTGTCCACACGGCCTCTGCCTCGCTCAGGCGATGGCGCGCCTGTTCCCGAATTAATGTCCCGGCAAAGCTCGGGCGTTCGTCCCCTTGTTTCTACATGATTGGTGAGCGAGGCGGAAAAGAGCAAGAAATGAAGATCATCACAATCCGATCTCCCACTCCACGGAACAAGCTGACAAACAAGTCAGAGTATTCCTCGCACCGTTCTTCCGCAAGTCGTTTCCAGCTCGCCACCGACGACGGAATATATTTCATCCATGTGAAGGACTCAACGAGATAATTTCCCAGCTGGCCATACTCAACAGATATGACATTGAATGTGTTTACCTTGACGACAGTCGGATCGTCGGTAGATAATACCATGGGGAGGTCATATACAACAGACAGCACTGTGGACGCCGACGCTCTGCAAATCTGCAGATTAACGAAGGCCCTGCATATTAACCGGTTCCACCCACCGAAAAAATTCCGCCTCCCATTTGTTGGGATTTTGGAATATGCCATCAATCAGCCTGACAGCTTCCTTCGCATGAAGGGAGTGAAACTCGGTTACGCGAGTCTTATTGAGAGCTTCGTGACTAGCACGACGCATTCTCCGATAACTATGCTCGCCATCAGTGGTGCATCAAAGATGAACTTGAAGGGACTCGACGCACGTTTGATTATTCTTCATCACAGCCATCAGCAATCCACCACAGAGGATCTCGTTCATCACTTTTCGTCATGATTAGCGGTGAGTAATGGCGAGAGAGGATACCTCAGCACTTACAGATCATGCGAGGACGGTCGCTATAAATGTGCCCCCGGCGATCCAATAAATCAGCTGCAACCCGATGCGAGTTGATGACGAGGATTCCTTGGCCGCCCACTGTAAGGTACGTCAAAGGTCCTGGATTCAAATCGAGGTCAGCTTTGACAAAGGGGGATCAAGAGATAGTCATTCCATATTGTTTCTTCCAAACTTCGAACTCTTTCCACGGCGTCTTGGATAGCTGGAAGAGGCTACCGAGCAATGGGATACCCTTTGGCCCTGGTGGCAACTTCCCCTTGGCATAACTCTTGACGGTTCGCATTGCGTAGACCGAAATGAGAGCGACAGCCATACAAAATGCCACAGAGTGGGCTTGAAAGTTGACAGCCATAGACATGCTTGAAAGCAGCGGTTACATAATACGAGACCAAGTCACTGGATGTAGGGAGGGTGCGTTCCGGGTGAACGGCCTGCCGTACTTCCTGCAGTGCTTACCCGCCCCGCCTTACATGTTTCCTCTCACGCGCACTTACAGAAAGGTTTGACAGGCAGACTGAACCCGTGTCCCTACATCCGAGTCGGCCCTACCAGCCCCCAAGTGTATGCGGTCATGACAATCAGTCAAATGACCGGTCAATGACTTTGACCACCCGATGGACTCCGATAGAAAGGCTGTAGTCGACCACCCCGTGGACGTCTTCCTGTGTGCAGTCCAATATGCACATCCGCTCCTGTTGCATCTGTCCCTTGAAAACTATTTGAGCTCGGGCCGGTCTCACAATTGAGTCCATATTCCCGGCGCCTGAATGGATTCTTACCAAGTTAAGCTATTGCTCACGGCGACATGATCTGATTACTCACCAGCAAGAAGCGTCTAGGTGAAACATACAAAGTGACTCGAAGTACCTTAAGCTTGGGTCTGGGGATAAAATATGCGCTGGCAAAGGACTTGTCATGTCCTGCTTTCGAAGATAGGGAGAACCCCAAGAAAACCGTATGCGGGACCCATCGAAGCCATGATGACCTTGAGGCTCGTCCACCCATATCTTCTTTGCGGGTTTGGCCAAACGAGGGACCTGTGTGTGTCAAAGCAACGATGAGGATGAGCGTGGACGGTTGCATGTCAAGCGTCGTACGCGTTTGCCAAACAAGATGGCCGTCGACGTGATGGTCGTAAAACGTGCAGATTATCAGGAACCACGCAGCGAGATACTGGAAGGTGTTCCAGGGTTTCCTGATCACTTGTCAATGGAGCATGTTGCCAAGTCGTTTCCAGGCCAAGATCTCTCTACTACTCTGCGCGGCTTCTGGGTATGGCCTGACCATGCGGTGTTCTCATCTTGAGCAGAGCCCTCGGAACCTACCCACAACCCGCGGTTATGGAGAACAGCCCACGAGATACCACTCGGGCCCTCTATGTAACAGGGTAACTGGGACGAGGGTGAAAGGAGGAAGAGGGAGGATATTCGGGACATGGATGAGTGGTCCTCGTCGGACGGTAAAACTGGCTTGCTCATTATTTGCAGGACTTTGGGTGATGTTTTGACGATCATAGCGGCTGTCAAGGCGGCTGAAACCGACGTTTGTGCATATAGCCAGGAGGCCAGAAAGAAACTATAGAGGAAAAGTGGAAAGGAATAAGGAACAAGGTGGCCGCGGCCGCGGCAAGGAAGGCTAAGGTGAGGAGCTGGATGAGCTCGGATTAAGTCCATGACTGCTTCGGAAAGGATGACATGATGGTCGGCGCTGCTACCCATAGAACCATCCTCAGCCAATATTTACATAATTATGACGCACTGAGTGGCGGAGTCAGCGTTTGCATGGCGAGCGAGCATCATTACGTTACGGTTTTGTCGGGTGTAGAAAGTCGGTGTCGCGGACGAACTTGCTCGAGGCATGGGAGGAAGAACGAGACGATCACGAAGACTTCACTTTGCCCTGGTTAGTTTTGTTTATAGTGCGGTGACCAGGCCAGTGGGATCGAGGGGAAGGGTGGACTGTGGAGGCGTGTACGACGGCGGCCAGGGCCGTGCCCATCGCTGTGTGAATGGGATGGAGTATGGTTCAGGGGTGCTTACTCGCCATGATGGTATGTAGTCAGGCTGGGCGACTCTCTACTTCGGCGAGAGAGAAGGACGGGATGTGGCAACAACGCGGGGGTGTGAAGGACGGGATGCAATCGGGTGCCTGAAACTTCACTCTATAAATAGAACTCGGAACCGTACAACCAGCCAGAGTCTGAGATACTGGATGTTGTATCATCGATAAAGTGCATGGTTTCCGTTTAACAATGCTCGTTAGCGTTACCTCCGCTCATGTTGCATGTGTCCCTTGAGACCGAGCAGGTTGTTCGAGCCCTCGCGAAATTGTATCCAGGGGTACTCGAGGACATCAACCTGTAATGAATAGAACAGCTCAGTCGACACGATGGATTAATCAACTATATATTGGTATACCTGTAGTGAATAGAACAGCCAGCAATCGAGATGATGGACGTTGGGAGAATGTATGTAAGTAAAGGGTCCTGAGTAACATACCTCAGTCGACACGATGGACGAATCGACTGCGGCATCGGTCGGTAGGTAAGGTAGATAAGTAGAGAGCGGGTACGTTATAAATGAATGTAGGTACGAATAGTTACGGTGGCGTTTGTAAAACGGGTGAATGTAGGGACAGGCATGAAACTGTGAGCCGGGTAACCGAATCACAAGGGTATCAATAAGCGTATTGAAGATGTCGAGATCGCCGCGAGAGCCAACTAGAAGAGGACCAAATGATGGCTTGAAACTGCCAGGAAAATGACTCAGTGAGGAGAGTGAAAGTTACAATCCGACCATCCTCACATGTTCAATGACTCTATTCCAGCAGCTCTCGTGTCTGGGTGACAAGGGTCCTGGCTTCGGGGAAACGGGGGGTAATCACACAATCGAACGGTAAGGGGTGTCTAGATGAAAGGGAAGATGTTATAATCGGTTAGGAGGGGAGAAGATGATACTAACACGGCCACTCCAGGGATAGATTCGAGCGTATCAGGGAGGATCGGGTTCCCTCCTTCGTCCTTCTCGGCCGAGATATTTGCAGCCCACAGGATGGTCGCAATATTGAGGAAGAGTGAGTTATTCGCCATAAACCGTCCGACACAGATTCTATAACCATGAATCAATTCTACTGCTGCAATTACATCGGGATCGTACATACCTCTGTCCGAAGCCCTGAAAGATAAGAGGCCCGGGTTTTATGATCAGCATAATCGATCGACAAGATTTGTTGGCGCCTTACAAAGGATACATGTCCTATGCGCAGATGACGGTCGACGGTGAGTACCAATACTTCGGGCATAGTATGGAATAGAATGAGTACCTTCTGAAAAAAGCAGGAAGCAAGGAAATCAATGTCTGATAGTTATGCTGTCGGACAGCACACGCACCATCTTTTGTATCTGGTATGGGCGGAATAACCTGTCCGTCTGGGCCGATGAAACGGTCCGGATTAAAGTCGTCTGCGTCGGCTCCCTAGGATAATATAAAAATCAGGGGATTCCCTGCAGACACTATACAACTACCCACATATATTTCTGGGTCCCGGTTCATACTCCTAGACAAATAATCGGGTTTCTGGAGGCATAAAAGGGGGAATGTGAAATCGTACCATATGTTGGCTATACAGACTGTTCCTTTTGGAATGAAGAATCCTTCGTACCAGTCGTCCTGAAAAAGTAGCAGGGTGAGAGAGAAGTATGTTGGTTATCTGCCGGGAGATGGGAGTTACCTCCATGGCATAATGCTGTAATCCTGCGTTTCACCAATCATATGTGAGGAACACGAGGTTCACTTTTGGCAATGACTCACCTATAGGAAGAGCGGGACGCCAGCGGAAGGCTTCTCGGACAGTAGCACATATGTAAGGAAGACTATCTCTATCCGCTAGCGTGGGCATGCGAGACCGACTGATCACCCTGTCCAGCTCCTCTTGGCACCTCTTTTGCACCTCTGGATACGCAGCCATAGCCAGCATGAACCAGGACATTACGGTAGCGCTCTATAGTACCGCATGAACAAACCAGACGATGGCCAATACGTGGCCACTTCTCACCGTCTCAGTCCCGGCAGTACTGATGGGGGTTAGCATTTATTCTCAAATAGAGAATGATACGTACTACATTGTAGCAGCTGTCCATGCAGCTTCTGCCTCGCTCAGCCGATGGCGCCCCTGTTCCCGAATCAATGTCCCGGCGAAGCTCGGGCGTTCGTCCCCTTGTTTCTACATGATTGGTGAGTGCGGCGGAAGGGAGAAACAAATGAAGGACATCACAATCCGATCTTCCACTTCACGGACCATGCCCACAAACATGTCAGAAAATTCTTTGTACTGTTCTTCCGCAATTCTTTTCCAGTTTGCCACTGACGACGGGATATATTTCATCCATGGGAAGAACTCGACAAGATAATTTCCGAAATGGCCATAGTCAATAAACACGACATTGAATGCGTCTACCTTGTTGATAGTCGGATCGTCGGCGGATGGTATCATGGGGAGGTCATATACAACGGATAGCACTGTGGATGCCGTCGCTCTGCAAATTTCTGGATTAACGCGGGCCTGGCATATTGATTGGTAACACTGACCGAAGAAATTCCTCATGCCATCTCGTCGGGTTTTGCAATAGGCCATCAACCAGCCTGGCAGCTTCCTTTGCATGACAGGGATAGAACTCGGTTACACTTGTCTTGTTAAGCGCCTTGTGACTAGCGCGACGCATTCTCTTCCAACTGTGCTCGTCATTAGTGGCGCATCGAAGATGAAGGGACTCAACGCACGATTCATTGTACCTCATCACAGGCATCAGAATTCCACCACCCAGGATCTCGTTTAGCACTGACAGTGATGATTAGCAGTGGGTAATGGCGAGAGGAACACCGTGAGCACTCACTAATCACGCGAGGACGATCGCTATAAATGTGGCCCCGACGGTCCAATAAATCAGCTGCAGCCCGATGCGAGTTGATGACGAGGATCCCTTGGCCGCCCACTGTAAGGTACATTAAGGCTCCTGGATTAAGATGGAGGTCAGCTTCGGCAAGCGACGGTCATGAGGTGGACATTCCATATTGTTCATTCCAAAACTCGAACTCCTTCCACGGCGTCCTCGATAGCTGGAAGAGGCTACCGAGAAACGGGATACCCTTTGGCCCTGGTGGCAACTTCCCCTTGGCATAGCTCTTGACGGTTCGCATTGCGTAGACCGTAACGAGAGCGACAGACATGCAAAGTGCCACAGGCTGGGCTTGCAGGTTGAGAACCATGGATGGACTTGAAAGTGGGTAAGGACAACGTGAACCGCTCACCGTATTTATTCGCCCCGCCTCTCAAGTTTCTTGTCACGTACTTTCGTCATGTAAGTACGGAGAATAGTTTCACAGGAAGACTGAGCCCGACATCCGAGTCGACCCTCCCAGCCCCTAAGTGTGTGCGGAAGTCGAGCATCAAACTTCCTAGATCTGCATTTTTTTCATCGCCTTGCATAAGCAGGTGCCATGAACAAGGTCAAGCGTCCGACGTGAGGTCGGCATTTTTTTCATCGCCTTGCATGAGCATGAACCAGGTCGAGTGTCCGATGTTCGTTGTTTTTCTTCCAGTCCAAATGTAGTGTCGATCGTCGCCTCCATTTGTCTAGTGTCTGAATTGTTTCTCTCTTGGCACTCTCACAGTTGGCATGACTCCCCGCCGGCTACGTACGTTGACAGGATCCCTGACAATTCCCCCAAATGTCTAATCGAAAATCGGACAGAATTTGGGGTCTACGGACCTAAATCTCTGTTGGAAAGTCCGGAGAAGCAGGGTACCCAAGGGGTATGTCGGAGGCATGTCCGGACAGGCCACCATCTGTTGTCAGCCGTCAGTTGGAAGTCCGGACAAGATTGGACTTGGCGGAGTGACAACAGTGATTGGTGTTGAACGCGGTTCATAACGAATTTTTGTTTCCCGTGCCGGCGGCCGATTGTATGTAATACCGACGGGCCCCCACTCTGTTCTTGTTCGGGACGTGGCACCGCGGGTTAATCTATCCTATCCTATCCTAAACAAGCGCACATTGAAGCAACAAGTCTAGATGAAATCTAGACAAATGAATTGAGTAGCTTAAACTTGGGTCTGGCCTAAAGTGCGCCCAGTGAAGGACTTCTCGTGGGGACTTGGCTTCAGGGGCCTGATGACTCACCAGTAAGAAGCGAACATTGAAGCGACAAGTTTGGGTGAGACAAATGAAGTGAGTAGCTTAAGCTTGGGTCTGGGTGCGCGCCGGTGAAGGACTTGTCGCGTTTTCCTATGGGCCTGTTTTAAGGTATCAGGTTTATGGCAAAGTTTCCAGAAACGTTAAGATGGAGACATTACCTCTTTTTTCGCGATCCCCTTCTCTTGGCAGGAGGCGCTCAGGGGGAGCGTTCGGATGTATCACGCATATTGCGAATGGATGATATTGAGGTTTACACTCCTATTTGTCGCCCGGATAAGGGGCGTTCTATCATAGTAGTCTGGCATGAGCAATTCGAATAGCATACACCAAGACTATGTCGCCAAAGAACTAATGCTCACCTGGACGCTCGCAAGTGATTATTCCAGACTGTGATAGCAACACGCAACGAACGCCTTCAAATCCGACACGACGGGCCGCGGCCGACTCGGACGGAACCACGATGCAGACAGCTGCTTCTCAAAGCAGACCCACTCACACCGGAAAGTTAGAGATTTCGATGTAGTTCAAAACTTAGTTTAATTGCAGAGTTTCAGGAAATCATTTAAATTGATCTGAAAATGTAAACTAAATGGAGTTTTTCAGCCCATCTGAAAAATTAGTTGAAAACATTATTTTAATGAAACATTTTCAGATGACACAAATTATTTATTTCAGGTGAACCGAAA
>Ga0307516_10000298_pt1 | contig 64394 bp, 70 predicted proteins | sample 19_EM_MG_FD_203310 | JGI IMG/M metagenome (GOLD analysis project Ga0307516, IMG submission 203310) | Populus trichocarpa ectomycorrhiza microbial communities from riparian zone in the Pacific Northwest, United States - 19_EM | ecosystem: Host-associated > Plants > Roots > Unclassified | place... | reverse complement strand
CCTACTCTCTGCTACGCTCTATTGCCTGATGAAACTCTTTTTAATTCTAGTGTGTTGTTGAAAGTGGAAAGCCGGGGGTGAAAGTCGCCGTTTTTATGCCCCGGCTCAAGGAGTCCCCAACTGTACATAACTAGTTAATGGGTAACTTGGTTCTGACTGGTCAGTTTTAAAAGGTGTGCCATATCCAGAATGTGCCATTCGACAATAATTGCCTTCCCTACTGGTCATCTTGACGGACTGCAACGATCCGCCGTGTTTCACGCGGCTGCATATCTACGAAGTGGAAGTCTGCCCGAAACCCCCCCTACTTTGCCCCTACGTGGCCGAAACGGGGGTAGCTCCAGATTCAATCAGAGGAACGTAGATAGCTGCCTAACGCTGAGGAAGGGCAGACCGAACAGCGAAGGTGAGGGCAGAAGTTCACACGAGTCCGAGTCGGTTATTATGCCTGTGCTGCCCTCCGGTGTCAGCCTGTCCCTGCCATTCCCGCGCTAAACCCATTTTTTCCTCCCTGTTTCCCCCACTGAGTCACAAACGCCTGAATCGCAACCAAAGACCGAAAACCGAAGAAAAAAGAACCATTCATGCATTCCATTTCCACTCATTAAGAACCCCCATAAGACCTCCCAGACCGTTCCCAAACATCCTAAGAACTCCGGCTCGTTTGCTCCAACAGAAGAAAAACAATCGTTATAGGAGAGGAAAGAAAGTTGGTGCAGTTGGTATGTAGAGTAAAGGGGATGCATGCAGTAACGCCGAAAGTAAACCGAAGAAGCCATTATCCTGCACTGTCGTGTAATGTGTTGTGGGGGTGATGGTAGAAGTGGTGGTAAGTTCGAGGAGTCGCGTTTCGCCCGCCAGGGGATTTGCGTCGTGAGGATAGTTGTGTAGCGGTGTAAAACCAGTAGGCTCGGGTGCTGAATCGGCTCCGATGGCACCCAACCGCCGGCAGCCTAGCCACAACAGCTCCCCGAGCAGCAGTTCCCACAACACTGACCGCAGCCGTGACAGCAGCTGGTGCAGCAGCCGGTCAACGCGTTGAAGACCTCGCCGAAGCCCACGAGGATACCGGCGCAGCACACGTTGATGGCGTTGACGCAGTCGGCGCCGTTGGCCGTGTTTCCGCCGCTGCAGCACGCGAGCCAGGACCAGGCCTGGCAGTCCCAATTTCCCTGATGGTTCTGCGGCTTCTGTTCCTCAGGCTTGGTCTCCGCCGAAGTGGTCGCACACATTGGCGGCTCCGCCGTGTACGATTTGTCTTCGAGTGTGGTCATTGCGGACGCGGGGGAGAAAAAAAAAGGAGTGCGGACGGGTTGGCGGCGTGTTCTAGAGGCGACCGCAAGGTGAAGAATTTCTGTGAGGGGGACGGATTTGGCGCTGTAGTGAGAATGGCTTTTCGGCGATGTTTAGCGGCTGAACGACGGAGGACAGAGGAGATTAATAGAGCTCGAACCACCCCCCTTTCTGGCATGCATTCCGAAGCGAATCGAGGAGCCTGGGCCAAGCCATTTTGTCAACGGACTTAGCGCTGACGCAGGTGCACAGCCCCACCGACTGTTTTCTCGCGAAAAACAGGGAAAGGCAAAAAAACCTTCCTCACATCATACAAGTGGCCACTCACCACTCCAACACCCCGCCAGCACCCCCATACGTGCAACACCGCACAGCACAACATCCCTATCCACTGCCGTAGCGACACCGCGCAACATCCCTATCCACACTGCGGTCAGCGTCCGCACGCACAGCTCGCTGCATAACCGGCCTGCACACGAACAGTCTCCTTGCATATCCGCGTCCGCACACGTCAAATGGCCTCCGACGACGAGCCGTCCGTCTACGACGAGATCGAAATCGAAGATATGACATTCGACGCGGCGCTGCAGTTGTACACGTACCCGTGTCCCTGCGGCGACCGCTTTGAGATTCTGCTGGACGACCTCCGCGACGGCGAGGAGATCGCTGTGTGTCCCTCCTGCAGCCTGATGATCCGGGTTATCTTTGAACCTGTGCGTTTCCTCCTCCTCCCCTTTTTCCCGCAGTATCCGTCGGAGCGCACAGCCTGACGGGTGTCCAATCCGTATGCAGGAGGACCTTCCCACGGCTGCGCCGTCCAACACCATCCCACCGATGGCTGCGGCTGTTGCCGTCTAGACGCGCTCGCGGTGAAGTCGGGTGAGCGATAACGGGGCGAGTCGACGGGTAGGGCTTAAGGCTTTTTTCCCCCTCGGTTGGGAGGGGCGTTCCGGCGTTATTTTTGGGTTTGGTCGGTCGTGTGAGGTCATGAGCTAAAACACTGTTGTCGGGCTGTGAGGAATCCTGTGCTGGAATCCTGTCACTGGGCTGTGAAAGACATGAGGCATCCACCCTTGGGTTCTCGCCCCAGGTAGGACATCGGTACCCATCGAGTAGCGGCGCCGTTTAACAGCTACATACATACCATCAGTATTTGCGGCGAACAGGCTGACAAAAATTTCATCAGCGGCGCACTCATGTAAGAAGAATCTACAGGGTGCTCGTCATCTTGCAGAATTTCCAACTCTGGCCACAAGACCATGACCGTTTTTTTTTTCTTCTGCACGTGGCGATGTTCGGTTCGGCAATACATCCGGCCATGGCTGGAGATCGCGACCGTCGCTTTCGGAACATGTTCCGCGTCGATACTGCGGTTCTATTGGACAGCCGCTTTGGGACCCCGCCCCATCTCAAAGCGGACAGCTCAGTGGAATGGCGAAGCCTGCTTGGCGAGAAGTGCATATTGCCATGGAGACGATAGCGGCAGCTGTGCACGGGAAACAGCAGTTCACATGATGAAACGAGAAAACATACCGTTCCGCTATCCGTCGCGTCGACCGTCTGTTTTGTATCTTCACCAGGGCGGTCTCGGGTTGCTGAGCACCGACGTGAATGCAGACCGGAACGCCCAAGGGGTAGAAAAGTACGCAATCTAGACCATAACGCGGAGCTTGCGGACCAGGTGAAATTGCCGCAAGCCGATGCTCGTCGAAATCGCCTATCTATCCAGCAGCAACTGGAGAGCGGTCAAGTCAGTTGTGAATTAAACAGTCTACATAAGCTTTTTTTCGATGTACTCCCTGTCGTGCTCTCCGCGATCAATCCCATCCTCCTGTCAGCAGCTTTTCCAGGTTTGCATTCAAGGTTCCACATTGACACGCACCAGCACGCACTAGCCGGAACCATCACGATCACCTGTTGGGCAACCCCGCAGTTGACAGCCTGCGCCACTGCCCCCCCTCCCCAACTCTGATCGACCTCAGCCAATGCGAGTGACAAGCGAAGCCGCATGAGCTGAAAGTATATCTATATCCCTGGTTCACATACCTACGTGGGGGACGGAATCGGCGATCCGTGGGGATCAGCACCCCCGCAGCTCCACGGCTACGTTCTCCCTTCTCCCGCAGCGAGATCCTACGTACACAGCCCGCCGGAGCCGGGCGGACACAACCTCCATGCCGTGGCTGCGAACGAGTCAGCCCGTGCAAACTGCCGAAACCGGCACGCAGTGCGCAAAGATTGGCGCACGCGCACGCGCCCGATTTGCCTGTTCGGGTAGTGCTTAGGTGGGCGAGCCGGATGCACCGAGGGAGTGCTTTTACAAACCATGCGCCGGATGCGGAGCGCGTTGGGCGTTGGGCGCTGGGCGTTCCTGAAGGAGGACGGCGGTGACGTCTGGTGGCTATTGTTAGATGGGATGCGGTTCGTGTTCCGGTGGCTACAGCCGTCTCTTCTCCGTCGCCGAGCCGCACACATCCATCCACACGGGTGTGTTCGGCATCAGCACAACCGTCCCGAACCAAGCCGTATCCCCCCCCCGGCTGCAGAACGCTCCATGGCTTCTCACTCACATCTGACCCGCTCCAAGCCTTGCGCCACGGCCCTAAAAACACGAAAGGGGCGGATGAGTGGGCGCAGCTGGCACCAGACGAGCCGGACGCTCATGCATGGGGTGCTTCGGTACGGAGATCGGTACGGGAGAAGACGGCTCCCCCCAGGTCCCTCGTCCACCGACGCCACGTGGAAGGAGGCAAAGGCGTGGACGGACGTAAAAGCCACCCACAAGAAATACCGGTACAGCCGGAAGGAACGACGCAGGCCGGACTTCACCCCGGCCAATGCGAGCAAGCGGCTCGCCTCGAGTGGACGAAGAGCCGACCCACCGCCTAGTGCCGGTTGTGCCCGGTACAAGGCCCAGACGCGGGGTCATCTTTTTGAGAATTTCCCGCAATGGAAATGCCAGCAGAAGATCCTGTGGGCGGATGTGCGAAGGGACACCGGAGAGGGCAAGAATCGTTTCAAGATTCGAGACCTCTTCGCAAAGAACCTGGAGTCCCTCGATACCATGTACGTGGGGCGGCGGATGCCGGGCGCGCCTGAGGAAGATGTCCAGAGCAAGATGGGGGCGCAGGCAACGAGTCGTAGGGACAGTGGACAGGAATCGGAAAAGCATGTACACCGCCATGATATGGTCCAGATAGGTTGTATGCGATTGAACAAACGGAAAAATAGTAACACGAAATGCCATGCTGTCACTCCTCCGAGAACACGATCCGACACCGCTATGGTCTGGCCCCAATGGAGGAATGGGCTAAGCCTTGCCCAGAATATCCGCCTATCGAATCCGCGATCGAATCTCCAGCATGCAACGTTCATTGCTGCACCTCCCTTGCCCTTAGCCTGGGCCCCAGCACACACATAGGGAATGACGAAAGAAACCCGTATCCCTTCTGTCCCTATCTCCAGCACGGCACCAGCGCGGAGGGGCGAGGGCAAGGACAGCGGTGATCTCCTGCTCCTCCAGTTGTTTCTCCCTTCAACGTGGTCCCTCCTTCTCCTAAGCCTTTCCTCCGCTTCCCTTTGCCCAAATGGAGGTTTCGTTGGTTGGCTCCTCTCTTTCTCTGTCGTGGCTAGGAAGCTAAGGGTGACTGAGCGATCGCTCTTGGCCACTGTGTTGCCAGGTGTTGCTTTCCGTAGAGTCTGTTGGTATTCTCAGTCACTGATACCGGGGGTAGTGGCAGGCCCCTACCCACTTCTTCTCCGAGATCTCCCGCTCCAGGTAGGCCAGCGACTAGAGGAGCGGCACTGCTCTGCACCCGACGGATCTACAGCCCGTCCGTTTCACCCCGCGGGTGACTGGCTCATCTATCGCCAGCTCGGGCAGCCCGTTGGCCTTCTGGTTGACCGGCGTTCCCTTGTATTTTCTCTACCTCATTCATCGATCGCATGCGACCTGCCTAGACCATGGCGATGCACACGCAGTCCGGGTCCCGACCGCTGTTCGACCCCGACCCCGATCAGTCTGCGGTGACTCGTTGCGGGTTCCCTTTGCCCTCTGTCCAAGCCTGTCCCAAAAAAGATAGTGCACCAAAGAAACGACAAAGAGAAGAATAGAAGGAAAGGGCAAAAAAAAAAGCCGCTTCCCTACTCCCCTCCCGCGGAGGCCATGAAGGAGGACGTGGGAAGGAACAGCAGCCGTTCCACCGGCGGCGCTCCTCTGACGTTGAGTATCGCCTAATTATCAGTGATTGGAATCGAGTGATATGTAATGTAGTAGCGGATGGCGGCTGTAGTTTGCTATGGGAATTGTGGCCGAAGTGGGAGCAATACGGATGTGTCGAACTGTACTGAAAGTTCGCCAACGCACGGTCCCGGTATCGGTGGATGGGCAGGAGTGCCAAACTTGGATTAGAGGGCGTTCGACACTGATCCCCCCCAGAGGTGGGAGAGTCATATATCGTGAAGGGCAGAAGTCTGAAATGTCACAATTCGGACTGATAAGATCAGTGTTGTTTATCTCATTTCATCAGTGGCGAAATTCGCCCGACAGCTACTGATTAGGGTATACACACAAAGCAGCGAAATTTGTAGAGACGTCGACTTGGAACTTCCACCCTTTATGCCCTCGTATACTCTCCATTTCCTTCCTTCCCTTAATACTCCCTCCCCTCCTTCCCTTCTTCTCTTGCCCCATCCGCTTCACCTTCAAACATTATGAACCCCGATACCGACATCGATATTCCCAACATAAGTATGTTTCCGAAAGGTAACTGCTACTTGCTTTCTCTACACCCTCTGCCCGTCGAGCGATAACCGCGACAGCATTTCCTGACACGTGCAGTGCTCAACTACGGTAATATGATCACGTTTCGCCCCCTCTACAGGCGCTAGCTTTCTTGCCGTCTTGTTCACTTCCTCCCCAGCCGAACCCTCGACGACCAACAACCGCAGCACCAGTTCGACCTGTCAAGAGATTCTCTGACATGAATAACACACTCTCGTCCAAAAACTAGGAGCAACTGAGCAAGTCTCCCCACTACGCTCACCAACCATCCTTTGGAAGGTTTGTCGTCTCCGTTCCACTCCATCCCATCACCTACTACGTACGTTACTCAAGGATGAAAGCAATTGATCCGAGGTCTATAAATCTGGCCGGGAGGAAACTTCTCTTGAACTGAGAGTCTAGCTGTCAAAGATGATTTTTACCTTAATTCACAATGTCGAGAACTTCACTGACCCGGGGGGGCTCCTTACTCTCCAGGCCAAGTTCAACAGTAGGGTGTTGCTCGGTAATGCCACCCTGCCTCGGTAATAAGGCCTCGAAAGTGGTAGCAGTGGATGTCGACTACGACTACTACTACGACCCGATTTATCGCTCGTCGGCTCGTCTCCGTATCCGGAGCCTTCAGCGCTTTCGAGACAATCAAAGGCTCTCCTACCTTCGTGCTGAGAGCCTACCTTTCCAACCGTTAACAATGGCTTTACTTCCACTACTCCCAAGCTCAGCCGGGGGCTCAACTGTCGCGGATAAGTTGTTGCCATCACTGGGTAAGTTTAGTCCCCCCCCCCCGGCACCCATCCTTCTTTGCACAGCATATTATCCGGAGGTGTTCTCGGGCGCGGGAGCAATATTGCCGACGCTCTCAGCGCACAATTGGGGGGGGGGATAGCGATATCCATCGGCTCAGGAGCTGTCTTCCCATCCAGTTCTCGAGCAGTCAGAAAAACGGATGGCGGGGCTGTCGGCAAACTTACCAAGTGCAGCACTACTGTTGTCTTCCATTAACCCGACGTTCGCTAGCATTGATCACGTTTCCAGCTGAACACCAACCCCCACCAAAACCTCCGTCTGCGCTCGGGGCTGTAGGAAACGCCATGGTCGAATCCAGTTCGGCCCGGCGCAATAGTCTTCGTTGCTTCCAACACTGGCGTTTGGCGACGTCGGCATTTCTGTCGACCCACCACTCAACTGCCCGCGAGCCACTCGCGGCTACAAGGGCGGACGCCGAGAAGGCAGTGGAAAGTCCCAGCCTGCACAGACCCCAGGAGGAGAGCCTTCACGCTGGGGGGTGGAGGGGTGGAGGGAGCGCGGGCTGGCGTGCACCCGATGGCGTTGGGGTTGTGTACCTAGAAGAATCATTATTTCTGTTAGATACGTACCCAAGTATGTACATCATTCTCCTGTGTAGACGGGGCGGCGGGACATCTCCCAGCACCCAGATCGCCCCCTCTCCCCTTGCTCCCACGCATCCTTGTCCGCAGCAACTCGAATCTCAACACAGCGGGAACCGCACCCACCCATCCGAGTGACACGCCGTGGGCCGATTACAACCCCGCTTGCCCCAGAACGGACGGCGTGTTTCCCACCCTTCCGCGAGAACGGAACGAGCAATAGTGCCACCCTTCCGGTCGCTGCCTCAGCCGTCCACACCGAGCCACTCGTCCCGCGCGCGCGTGTTGTGCGATCAATCACATTACCGCGTCGGCCGCCCTCCGTCTCCTGGAGTCCCTCCGGACCCTCGTGCTCCGCCCAAGCCCCGGCCCGTATACCCACATGTATGCACGCACGGAAAGCGAAGCCTGGAGGTGGAGGAAACCCATAATTAAAAATACATAGCAATCTGCCTGCCCCTTCCTTCCCCCCCGCAACGTGGAAGCAACGAAGAGAAAGCAGAAGAATGGAGAAGAGAAAGCATTGGAGTATCATCAAGCATGAATCCGAGTCGAATAAACAGGAGAAGAAAGCGAACGCAAGCAAAAACTCCCGTGGCACCACCACTGCCACCGCACACCACCGACCGCCGCCCGAAATCCGCGCCGTGGGCCCCTCGAAGAAAAAAGCAGAACATCTATCCGTCCAAACCTCCGCGGCAGGAGCCGGTCCGGTCTTTAGAAGCTGGTGGGCACGATCGGTGGTGGCGGCGGCGGCCTAGCCTGGTAGCCGCCTTGTTCGCCAGCGCCGTCCTTCGTGTCCGCGGCTTCCTCGCCGGCCTTGTCGTCTGCCTTCGCGGTCGCCGAAAACGCGGGGTTGGGCGCGTAGTCGGGGACGTTGTTCCGCGAGGACGTGGTGGGTGACCGGCCGGCTAGTCGCTGCTTCTTTTCCTCCAGCAGCTTTTCGGCCTGCTTTATCCGCGCTTCGAGCAGCGCGAGCTCTGAATTCTGGTACGAGACGCTTTGCTTTCTGCGCTCTGTTAGTCTGGGGCGCGAGTGGAAAGGGCAACGGCGTGGGCGCGGGGAAACTGCCGGATAGTGCGAAAACGTGACAGGCCCGGGGGAAACAAAAAAAAAGGGGGGGCACGCCGTTCCGCCGAACCACAACACTCCGATCAAGAGAATCGTAACACTCACTTCCGACTAACGCTCTGATCGAGCTTGTCAAGCTGGTCGTCGAGCAGGAAGATATCATTGAGTTGGTTCGCGAAGGCACGGGCAAGAGTCCTGTGATGCGGCCCCTCGGTTAGCCCTACACGTTCGGCAGACGGGTAGTGACGGGTAGGAGGAGAGTGCAGGCGGGACTCACGACGTCGGTCTGGCTGATTTCGCGGCGGCAGCTCGGAACTCGAGGTCCAATTCATGATCGGAAGCCATTGTTTGGGACGGGTACGTTTTATCGCAGTTGTTTGTCGGAGGCGCGGGGCGGTGTGGGTTTTAAGCGGCGACGACGAGGACGACCGACAGCTGCAGCTGACCGAGACGCGAGATGAGACTTGCGGAGACGTGCGTACGGAAGGACGAGGTGAGGCTCGTCAATCGAGCGCGTGTCGTTCGTTCCTTCTGTTTTTGGGGGAGGAGGGGGGGGGGGGGTTGGACGTGACGCGGTCAGCTCCTCGCTTGTTCCTGGCGATAAAGATAAGAGCGTGACAGGGAGCCGGAGGGATGACTTGGTCGGAGGGGAGGAGCGAGGGGAGCAAGGGGAGGAGAAGACTCACTCGTTTTCAGACCACGGCGGCTGGATGCGGACGCTTCTGGATCTTTTCGGTGCGACCCAGGGGGAGACGGGGATCCGGAGGAGGGGACAGCAACGAAGCAACGAGGAAGGCTGAAGGAGGAGGTGGCGACGGTGGTGGTGGGGGAGGGTGGGCGAGCAGGATAGGGAGGTACGAGAGCGCACGACGACTGGCGGTTCTGCTGCGTTGGGGGGGGCGGTGGAAAGGAGATGGAAAGGAGGAAGCAAGAGGCGCCGACGCTGGGCCGCCACTGTCTTTCTCGTGCGGGACCGTGGACCGTGGACCGTGGACCGTGGACCGCTGGCCACGCATCGCTCTGGCTGGCACGCAACGTCGCATCTTCGCCCTTTTGCGAAGGAGCCCCTGGCTGCTGCCGTTGTCCAGCCACCAAAGGGACAAAAGAAAAGAAACCGAGCTGGGGCGGTTGGACCTCCCCGTGGCGCCGATAGATACATATGTACCCATCATAGTCGCCAGGCAGAGCCGAGGGTGGTGGCAGATGATAGCGTTGCGGCCAAGACCGCCAGGTACATACATATGTAGACGGAGAACAAATGGGCGGCGTTGCAGGGGCAGCAGGGGAGGGGAAGGAGAGGGGGAGGAGAAGGGGAAGGGGAAGGAGAGGAACCCTGGAGATCCGAGGTCCGCGAAGTTAGAGTGTCTAGCATCGAAGGGGGCCAGGCAGATCTTCACGTGTGGGCTGGCTGCGATATTCGCTTCTTGTGGGGACGGGCCCAGCTTGCAGAAAGCCCTCACGCCCGCGTTCGTCCACGAAACATCCATCCCTCCATCCGGCCCTTCATTGCGAGTGCGAGGGCTCGGCCGGAGTCCCACGCTGACACCAGGCGCGACAGCTCGGCGGCTATCGGCTGTTTTGGCATCGCACACGTGACACGTGGCGGCGCGAGAACATACGTATCTCGAGAACCGCGGGCGACAGCTGAGCAGCCTGGCCGGCAGGCGGTGGAAACGCCGGGCGGGCCTCGAAGCGCGGACTTCCCGGAGAGCACGACGCAACATGGTTCGTCTGGCCCTCGGCAGAACCAGCAGATTCTTCTGGACGCCGTCCTCTGCTCTGCGCATCGAACGTTCCAGCCGGAGAGGACACCCTGCCGCTTTTTTTTTGGCTTTTGGCTTTTGACGAGCCGGAACAGATGATGTCATGTCGTGTCCAACGCGGGCCCCCAAGCTGCGCTGATTGCGCCAGTGCGACGTCGTGAGAAGCGTAGGTGCGCTGCGTGCCAAAAAAAAAACTCCCGAGAGCGAGCCAGCCCCTCTGGACTTCAGCCACCACCGCCTCGGCCGCCTGCGCCAGTCCCAGCGGCGCGAGCAGGATTGCCAGTCGCCGCCCGCTGTGTGTCTATTAGATATCCATGCACAGCTGTCAAGATTCTTGCTCGCCGTCCGGCCCGAATCTGGATTCGGGCTCGCTGCAAGTGTGCCGCACTCCCGCACTGCGGAGGGTCCGCATTCTGGCAGCGATCATCGGGTTCGGCGGCGTTCGTCCAGAATCGACAGCACGTGTGCAGCGCAGAAGAAGTTTGTCGCTGGGGGTGGACAGACAGACGTCCAGAAGCACCGTCGCCGTCCAGCGCCCAGAAGTGAAACCCCAATCGATGACGTCTACGAGGGAAAGTAAAATAAAATAAAAATAAGCTCGGAGCCAAAACAGAACGGAGCTCGAAAGCTTCCGTCGGGGTCTGCACCCACCCAGCCAGCCAGCCAGCCAGGACCGATAAGCGCCACCCCACGGGGCTGAGCGGCAGCCGACAATATATTTTCCGACTGTATCCCGCGACTGCGAAACGATCCTCCTTCGCCCCTCCTCCCCCCCCTCTCTTCCCCGTCAGCGATGGCTTCCAGACCCACCGAGCAGATGCGTCTGCGGCGCAGCCCCCAGAGCGTGCAGTGCAGCCAGCGCCGACCGTCTCTCGCCAACCGCCAACCGCCAACCGCCCCCGCCATGGCGCCCCCCCAGCAGCAGCAGCAGCACCAGCGGACGACGGCGAAAGGACAGCACGGCACGTCCGCCGGATCCGAGTACGTGCCGTCGGACGACAGCGATGCGCCGCGGCTCGTCGCGCGCGTCCCGCCGGCGCCGTGGAAGTACTACGAGAAGTGCTCGAACGACCACGTCGCGGCGGCGTGCGCGCGGCTCGGCCGCGTCGCCGCCGGAGAAGCCGCCGCCGCCGAGTCGCCGCCGCCGGACTGTGCTGCGTGCGCACCCGCGACGGCGGCGGCGACGACGACGACGGCGGTGGCGAGATCGGCCGGAGTCGTGTGCGTGAAGCGCGTGTTGGAGGAAGCGTGCGTTTGATCGGGAATCCTTGCTGCTGCTCGTCTGCATCGATGACTCATCTAGCTGGGGGCTAATGGCAGCTCTTTGTGAAACCCGCAGGAACTGGAAGAGACTCGCTGTGCTGGCCGCGTTCAGGACCAGGAATAACGGCGTCCGCCGCCTCGACGGCGAGATCTCCTCGTGGTCCAAGCCGAGCGGCGGCAAGAAGGCCCCGCGTGTCGACCCCCGCGACGAACTGCTGAGAGAGCTCGACGCGATCAAGGCGGCCAGCGCCAGGCGGTAGCACGGCGATCGGCGGACGGCGATATAAGGCGTTTCTCTATGTAACAACCTATTCTCGAGTTTTTTTTCTTCTTTTTTTCTTTTTTCTCTTTTTTTTCATCACGGCGTACACACTACCTACTAGAGGAGGCGCGCTGGGTTCTGGATTCTGGGTTCTGGGTTCTGGGTTTCCTCTTTCTTTCTTTCTTTCACTCCTCGTTTTCTCCCGGTTGGCTTTCTCCTGTTGCGGCGAGTTGTGCTTACTTTCCTGTACCTATTTCACCAGCACTGGCCTCCGGCGTGCGAAGGTGTGCGATATTCCTGTTTTCTTTCTCTCGAGGCTCTCTTCTCTCCTTTCCACTCCCTGCCATCACATCTCGATACCTAGATGGCTTGACGGTTGGTGCGTGCGTTCGTACGCATCTGCCCGACGGCTGGCGACATGCTGCCTGCAGAACCGCGATCGACAGGATGTGTAGATATCCCCACGTGTGTAAAAAAAAACGCAGGGCGTCGGCCCCCCGCAGCACCCCGCACCGCGGCGGCCCACTGTCCGCCACCCCGCCGGCAAGCACGCAGTGGAGTAAGCACGTCCTTGCCGCGAGCGGATGTCCATGCGCACAGCGGCGCACTCCTCCGCAAAATCCGTGAGCGAGGCGGGAGGGGAGCGGAGAGCACTGACAGTCGGGGCCGCGGGAGGAAAAGTCGGTTCTCCCCTCGTCGGCGGCCCCGCGCGTCTGCGGTGCACGCCCAGGGAGATGGTCACGGGACATCACGAGACATCACGATTCCCTCCCCCGCGGAGCAGTCGCCAGCGGGCAGGAAGGGCGCTCCAGCGTCCGGGCTCCGGGCTCCAACTTCGCAGGGAAATACACCAGCTGCAGCTGCAGCCCCCCGTGATCCGAGCAGCTCGGACTGGGCGCCCTCGGTTCGACGTCTCGGGCTCGGCGGGGTGGGCGAGGAAGCGGTCGCGGTGGGGAACCGTTGGCGGCAGGAAAGGGAAGCTGGCAGGCGTCAGCTACATCTCTCCACCGCTGCAACTTATCTCCATCGCTGCGACTCTGCGCCGCGGTTACGGAAGCGGCACTTTACTGCTGCGCCTCGGGCAGGGAGCCAGGGCTGGCGCTGGGTCATCTGCACTCGAGCTAGATATAGATGTGATCTATATCCTCCGCCCACGGCAGCGAGAGTCACTCTGCATCGGACAGCGTCGCGTGTCGAGCCTGCTCCGCGCCTCGTCGGCTCGATACGAACGCAATCCAACGGCGGGGTGGGCAACGAGTGACGCGCGATGACCGCCGCGCCGCTTCCTCGACCGCGCGAGTCGAGACGGAGAATCGGCCGAACGAAGGCAAGGCCGCGTCGGAAGAAATACCTTGACGAGCAGCGCGCGGACGTGACTGCCAGCCCGCACGCGCGCACATCCGTTTCCCCACGGAGAGCTGCACTCGCCCTGCTGACTCCATCCGAGAACACAGCGGATCAGCGACGTCCTGGCCCCGCAGCAGCAGGGGAGCGCACCCACCTTGTTTTTGTTTTGTTTATTCGTGCACACCCACCTTGTTTTTGTTTTGTTTATTCATGCGCACCCACCCTGTCGGAGGTTGATGATGATGACGATGGTGATGGTGATGGTGATGGTGATGGTGATGTTGGTGTTGATGGTGATGGCGCCGATGATGATTCATTGATCGCAAGAGAGTGCACCTTGCCGGAGGTTGAGTGCTTCGCGCAGGCTGCAGCCCGTTGCGTTGCGTCGAGTGACACGATCGGTTCGGCCCGGTTCGCTGCTGGTGGTGCCGGGAACTTCCGGGGTGACATCCCTCCACCGCGCAATGTCGTGCGCAACAGGCCGGCAGTCGCTTCCGCCGCCGTTCGCGGACCACCAGCCTCGCGCAGTCTAGTGCTGACGGTTGACGAGCGGCTGCCGACAGCAGCGAGGTCCCACGGAAGCCCGGTCGGGGACTCGTGGACCGTTCGGATCGGTCGCAGCGCAGACTACGGAAATATCCGGCGGCCGCTGCAAACGACTCCGCCTTCTCGCTCTAACACCCACTCCGTCTTCTCGCTCCAATGCCCGCTCCGTCTTTTTGCACTAATTTTTCGCGTGTTTTTTCTTTCCCCCATGCAGCCGGATCGACAGTGGCAGTCTCGCGAGCAGCAACTCGTCGGGCCACTCGGTAAGCAGTCGGTAGAGTGTCTCTCTCCTTGTGCTGGTTGTTTATATTTTCCGCTGCTGACGCAAGAAGAGAAAGATCCGGTTCCACACCGCTGCTCTGCTCCACTCTACTCGGGACTTGACAGTGGGGGCCACACTCGCGCACTGATCAGGTGCGCTCAAGCGGCGGCCCAGGTGCGGATCCGGCGCCGCTGTCGCTCGGCGTCGGCGGCGGCGACAGCATGCTCCGCAGCGATCACGGACAGATATGGATCCTCCTGGCAGATGGCGCTTTGGAATCTCCCTTGTCCGTCGGTCTGCGCCCCCTGCTCCTCCCCTCCGTCGGAATTTGCGAGCCCGGGGAATGCATGTGCGATGGGATGTGTGTGTTGCCGTCCCACCCGCTCACCTGCTGTTCTCGGTCTCCTGTGTCTGCCACTCCGGACGTCTCGGTTTCCTGCACCCGATCTCCGCTCGAACCTCTGTTCCTCCCATCTCCAACCACCTCACTGCCCCCCCACGGCGGACCGAGAGATAGACAGCCACGTCTGCGCTCGAATGAGAGCCGGCAGCCGCTCCTTTGCCCCGCTAGAAAGTCCGCGGCGTCCACCGTCCCGCCCCACCCCATGGCAATCTCCGCCCCGTCGACGCCCGCGACGCTCGCGACGCTGTGGGCCTTCACCGCCGTCGCGCTGCTCGCGATCCTGACGCGGCTGTGCTGGCGGCACCGCCGCCGCGAGCCCTTGTTCGCCGAGGACCTGTGGATGGCCTTCGCGATCGTGCCGCTGCTGGCCCGGCTCGCATGCGCGCACTCGGCGGCCGTCAACTCGACCGTGTACTTCGACCGCGCCGCTCATCCGCTCGACCGCATGTCCGCTGCCGAGATCCAGCGCCGCGCCCTTGGCTCCAAGATGATCTTGCCCGCCCGCATCTGCTACGCCGGCTTCCTGTGGTGCATGAAGGTCTGCATCCTGATCTGGCTCGAGAAGGTCACCGGCAGGGAGCAGCCGTACGGACGAGCCATCACCGCCGTGTACGTGCTGGTGGCGACGTCCTTCGTCGGCGTCGTCCTGAGCAGCCTGCTCGAGTGCCGCCCGTTCGCGCTCTACTGGCAGGTCTGGCCGGACCCCGGCGATTGCGTCATAGCGTCCGTCCAGCTGGTGACCATGGGAGTCCTCAACATGTAGCCGCCCCCACCCCCGGCCCCCCTCGTCCCCGCATTCACTGACCGACGCCCCTCGCCAGCGCGACGGACCTCTGTCTGATGGTCATCCCACTTCCGCTGATCTACAGGGCACGGCTCCCAATGTTGCGCAAGATCCAGCTGGCGCTGCTGTTCTGCGTCAGCATCTTCGTCGTTAGCATCACGGTGGTCCGGATGCCGGTGATCTTCGACGACAACGTCGCGCAGAAGTCGCGCACACTGTGGGCCTCAATCGGTGGTTCCCCTCTCCCCTCCTCCTCCCCCCCCCCCTCCCCCACTTCAAGGAGCGGCGGCAGCGGGGCTAATAACGCGAGACGCGCGCGAGAGAGTAGAGGTCATGGCAGCTTGCCTCGTCGCCAACGCGCCGGTGTTCAACAGCTTCCTGCACACCGTCAGACAGAGACAGCGCCCGTACGCGGAGCACCAGGCGCCGCCCCGCCCGACGGCCGGCGAAAGGAGGGCCCGGATGCCCGTGACGGGCCAGGACAGTTTCGGCAGTCTGACACGGCACGAGGGAGCGGACAGCCAGGTTACTTCCTTCCGTCCCGTCCTGGGGGAGCGTAGACCGGCTAACGGACGGGCAGGCGGAGGTCGAGGACTGGAGGGGCGAGCTTATCCCTCCTCCGCCGGGGGGAGTGCCGTGGAAGGGTGGCGAGGAAGCTGCTGGCTGCGACGGTGGTGCCGCCGGTCCGCAGAACGGGAGCACCACTAGCTGGAAGGACGAAGAGATCGCCGTGCCCCTGCCGGCCACTCCGCGGTCCGTCCGGAAGGACGGCGGAGCCGTGACACTGGCGCTGCTGCCGAGCCTGACGCCGCCGCCGGTCGAAAGGGCGGCTAGCGGCGGAGGCAGGGCCTAGTCCGCGATGTGGCTGTTTTTTTTTGTTTTGTTCTCCGGAGTGTATGTATATATATATTTAAGTATACGACTACGGAGGATATAGACGGGCACATATGGGTTGCTATCGCACGCTGGACTGGGCTGGACGGAGTATGCGATATTTTTTTGATTCAATACTCGCATGCGACCGATCTCTGATCATGGCGAGCCTGACTCAGAGAGCCAGAACTGAGGCAACGGAAAGGGAATCTACACTCTCCGAGGCCCGAGAAGCCAGTCCTACTTATTCAAGGACACCGACTCGATGAGCGCAGATGATCCAAAACTCACCCAGCACCGTTTTTACAACGGCTTTTTATCCCCCATGAACCCCTCCTGGCACCAAAATGTCCAGCATGGATCCCACGCAATATTGCATTACATACTTCGCTCAATAGTCCGGAGCGGGGTAAATCCCCGAGTTAAATCAGTACTTTTATTCTTGAGCGCCGCATTATTTAATCTCCCACCGTGCCATATATGTTCCGTATTACTAAGCCACTGAGGAGCGGCGATATTGAGACAGAGAGAGCATTTCAGACACTTTCCAATGTGTGTGTATATGGACCAAATATCTTGGAACCTGCGAATGCCACCCACGAAGGAGGAGCGCGGCCTTCCCATCATTGATACGGTGGCCGGATTTCGCCACGAGGAGATGCGCAAACATTTTCTATGGCATCGGAAAGCCGCCCAACAGACGGCAGCCCCCAACGCTTCGCTCCGTGGGTTCACGCTTTACTGCCCCGTGAATCGCTGAATAGTTAGGACCAGACGATACAAGTACGGGCAGTAGCACCAAGAGTCACGTCACCCAGATACACGATGGTCATTCCCCCCCCCCCGTGGATTTGACAGCATCTGGACACGGGCGTACCATGTGGCCATGCGGTCGTAGCCATCCATCATCTTAAGGCAAGAGCTCCAGCCGGCTATCTACATGCCTAAGACGCTTTCTCGCGGCAATTGGGTTGAAACCTACAAACCCGACATGGCGCCGCTCGATTCCGAGCGCCGTAAAAGGGTTGACCAAGCTGGACCCGAACCGCTCTGTCCCAGCGCGGAAGACGATAGTGGAGAAAACGAACTTGTCCTTGGCCAAGATACCCCGGGGTAGGCCTACTAAAAAGCGTGTACAGAAGGGCGACATGCGGAGGAATGGATACAATCTAAGCAATGGTCGGCTCCAATAAACCCCGCTATGCTGTAGCGTCTGAAAAGGTGGAGGCCACTACGCGCCCAAATATAGGCAGCCGCACGCACATAGGAATAAAAGCCGGTTTTGTAACCACGCCTTGACCAGGGCAGGTGTGGGTTGTTGAGGACAAACACAAAGTCCTGGGCAGTCCACGCCTGGGAGGTTTCTTTTCTATCCTAGGGAAATAATAGACATCCCAGGTCTAAAGAGTTTAAAGACAGATCGGACGGAGCATGCGTTTGCGTCCGCGCTACGAGATCGACGACCGCGGGTGACAAACCGTGATGCGCTCGTCCCAGCGCTAACCAAGTCGCTCGCGCTTGCACAGGGGTACGCGCACAAGTTGCCGCCAGCGAACACGGCGGGGGGCCGCGTCGGATGCAGCACGCACTCCATGTAGCAAGCAACCAACATAGAAGCCGCGCCACCCAACGACACTGCACACACTCTCAGGTCTCACATTCACAGCGGACCGCACCGCACCTCACGTCCAGGATTTAACGTCGCTCTCACCTCCGCCCGTTCGAAGTGCCGACACAGCCTTCGAGCGATATCCAACCCCCCAGCGGCAACCCCAACAACGAGGAGCAAACAAACAAACAAACAAACAAACCCCCCAGCGAAGCAACCATGTCGCGCACGCAGCATCTCCCGCCCTCCGACGAGAAGGCGTGGGTCTACGTGGCCGTCGTCCACTGCGCGCGAGTCCCGGCGGAGCCCCGGTGTGCGGCGGTCGACGAGGCCGAGTGGGTGCACGCGGAGAAGCCCGCCGTCGCCACCGACGACGACGAGGAGGAGGAGAAGGAGGAGAAGGAGAAGGAGGACGAGGAGAAGGAGGAGGAGGAGAAGGAGGAGGAGGAGAAGGAGGAGGAGGAGGAGGAGTTCGCCGTCGTGTGCGGGGGAGGCGGGGAGGAGGGGGAGGAGGGTACATGGGACGGCGCGGATCCCGTGGAGGAGCTTGAGGAGCGCGCGCGGGGCGTGCTCCTGGGCTGGCTGCGGGAGCGCGGTTGAGTGCTGGCGAGATGGGAATGGATCTGTCAACTTTTTGTCACCCTCAGGATGTCCATTTTTTTTTCTCGGGACGGAAGGTGCAGCACGCAGTGAGAGGTCAGGTACATGGTACGTACGCGCTCTGTCGGCCGAAAGTGTTTCGCAACTATCTACACTCCGCGTACATACATACACGCCCCCCATCGGCTCGACCTACAAGCCCAAACACACCGCGGGGGCGGCCATCGCGCCCAGCACGCGGACGCCGACATCGCCATTTCGCGGGGGAAGAGGGGGGGGGAGACTGCCCACATTCGATACTGAGACCCGAGGCGGTACCGGGACTCGACCGACGCCTGCTGCGTGCACGCCGGTGAGACGGCGGCGAATGCCAACACCGTCGCTGCTGTCGCTCGTTTCCACTGCATGGCTGGCTGGCTGCTGTGTATGGTAGGACTCCGCTTTGGATGACTCCCCGTCTCGGAAGCGGGCGCTGGGCGACATCTCTGCAGCTAAGGGGAACCGTAGATAGCGCGCAGCCGGTGACGAATTCCTGCGTCGTCTACATCTACAAAGGCTCTCTACATATATAAAGCATGTAGTCACATAGTTCGTATTTTAGCGGCGGCTTGTGCGACGTACGCTACCGACGCCGTGATTCGCTGTAAGCGACTCGATCCGGGCGGGTGACTGCTGGGATGGATGATGATTCATTGATCAGCCGCTGGGACGGAGGAAGATGGCAAGAATATCACTCGGGGCACATCCCCCGCATGTCAATATCGTCATGATCCAATAGGGTCGCACACGATTAATGAATCATCATCATCATCCCCCGCATGTCTGTCGGTAATTCCGAAGCTCGAATATGGCATGCACACTGGCGGCAAGCGTGGCATAGTTAGTGCCACTCAAAATTTGAACGGAGGATGGCTCCATGCTGATCTCGCCGAGAATTCGCAGTCCAGTCACGACACTACAGCACTAACTACACATGCCCCTGCGCCGCAACAAGCACCAATCTCGCCTCGCATTGAGGTTGCTGTCCTCGCGAGCGCCGAGTTCTGTTCCGTTCCAGCTGTCTCCAGCGGGGATGTAGATGCATACCCCTTCGGTGCTGACATGGAGGTCGCAGTATTACCGTTAAGCCGAGTCCGACCTCCCCGTAGCCACCGAACGCGTGCACGTCCTTTAAGTGCAGTGGTATCCACACGCTGGCAGTGGGCGACGGCGTGTACGTGATATATAACTATCTGATGCACCGTCGCGGAGAAATGTTTGCGTCGGTTCGGTCGAGAAGCGCCGACTCCGCGCGGGGGCACTTGCCAGCAAACTGTCGAGAGCAGGCCCGACAAGGAACGGACGGGACATCCCAGGCCGGCTGCGCACCATGGCGGACTACGAGCGACTAGTAGTGGGAGCAGGGAAAACGGACTTCCCATCCTGGAGGTCGGCCTGGAGTCGGCGTTAGTTCTGCGTAGGTATCTACGTCTGGCCGCAGAGGGTTAGCACTCGACAAATATCGGAGAGCTAGATATACAATACTGTTGCGGCTCACCTCGGCGTACCTCGCTCGTGAGAAACAATGCAGCCGCTGGGGGATGGTGCATGTTTTTGCTCTGCGATCGGCTGCGAACACGAGCTGTCACTCGGACCAATCAACCCAATCTCTGTATTGATAATCCAATATCGTGGCAGTGGGCCTTTCTCGAGTTCGGGACGGACTGCAGACCACAGCCGCCGCAATCCCCACGGGTCAAATAAAAGATAGGTATCACGGTAACTAACAATATCTCATATCCTGCGAATAAGGTGCTTGCTTCTCGAAGCAAGTGTCCGCTTCTACGATGTCGTATAGCAGTCGACGGCCTTGAAATCGCGCTGCACAGCACGGCTCGCCGTCCACTGTTTCGAATCTGACGTACATTTCTGTCCGTCTACAGACTGCCAATTCTCAGGCGTATCAACCCCCTACGTCCTTGGCGCCGAGAAACGCGTCTCGATAAATGTCTTCTGCTCCCTCTTCTCGTGTGCATAGTAGCATTTGGCGATGTTGTCAACCCGAGGCGGTGCGTCATGATGAAGGTTGGATCGATCTCTCCGTCCTTGGCCATCGCCGGGAGCTCGGGCCAGTCTGAAGCCGATCACCCAACCGTCCCAAGGGGGAAAGGTGTAGGAACCCACATTTCTGCACACGAGATTGCCCGCACCCGATGAGGCGTATTATTGAGGTTTTGCTGGGCTGTGCGTGCATAATTAATGCTCTACACAACCTCCGCGTGGAGCCTACATATAAGCACATATATAAGCATGAGCAGAAAGCTGAGCGTGCACACTTTGCCAAGATGTAAACAAACCACCTGATTGGCTGACAGCAACTACACCGCGGGGTACTGTAGAGGACTCTGCCATCGTCTGAAAACGTCCACAAGAAAAACCGACTTCCTTCTGTTTTTACTACCCTTCGACTCTAGTGCATTCACTGTACTAGATATGAATTCCAAATTCTTACTGCTCCGAAAAGCCCGTTAGACGAAGGTTCTCATGGCAATGGTCGATTCGGAGGTCTTCGGCTACATAGATTTTGATAGACCCCAGCACCTCTGGACTGCCAAGAGCATGTGAACACCCCTTGTGCATACTCGACCTAGCAAAACCTCGCAGCGTGCAAATGTCACGGATTTGTGCACGCACAGCCCAGCAAAACCTCGATGGTGTTCAGCGCACCGTCAGCGAGTGGTTCATAATTGCGATCCGTCAGCACTAGCCCGATCTATCGATGGCGGGGGAAGGCGGTATGTACAGCCAACGTAGTCGTCAATGATCCCGACGCGCCCGAATTTCCTCGTCGAAGTGATCGCCTGGTTGACCAGTTCGCTCGTATCCTGCTCCACGCCGACCGCCAGCTCGAACTTGTGGGGCCATCCTTTCGCGTACTCCCCTCCCGCCGCCTCGATGCTCACATCTACACCGCCGGGCACGCGGTCGTGGATCTCGGCGGTCACGGTCCTTCCGTGCGGGAGCTTGGTGTGGTCCAACACCTCGATTCCGGGGATCTTCTTCAGAGCAAACTCGGTGCGGAAGATCCCGTCGATGCCGGCTTTGAAGGCAAACATGCACACGAGCAGGCCGATGGGTCCCCTGCCCCTAGACCGCAACAGTGTCGCCGCTGTAGACACCTGTTTCCTGAACCGCGTGGTAGGAGGTCGGCAGAATGCCGGACAAATACAAGCCTGGAAGGATTAGCTTTGGTCGCGCGGACGGGGAAACGGAGATGGAACCTTCTCGTCCGGCACTATTCTGGGCAGCCGCAACAGATTCTGCGACGCATACGGCACGCGAACGCACTCCGCCTGTCCACCGGCATACCCACCGACAAAATTGCTGTAGCCAAAGATGCCACCCATCTGCGAACCGTACATGGTCTCGTGCAGAGTAGGTTCCTTTGCGGCCTACGCGGTTAGCCCTTCGCTGGCGATACATAATCTCCAGTGCCCGCTATCGTACATAAGTGGGGGCTATCAACGTTCGGTTCCAAACTGTGCATCGTTACTCTATCTTTGTGTGACGGGGTGTGCTCGGCCAACGAAGCGAGGTCCATTTCTCTACATATGGATCTGGTTATGTAGTTATGTACACTTACGTAACTAACTACCGCCCGTGCGCTTATTCGTGCATGCTGTCCCCAGGTTCCCGGACTCCTATCCGTGCAACCAATCGTTCGCCATAGATACATACATGAGTGTCGCGTATATTATGACGTATCACACCCCGCCGGGCCCTCCCGGCACCAGGTCTAGGGCGATTATGGCAACATGCGTATGAGAGAGATATGGAGATAAGCATGGCCGGTACCTTACCTGTCCTGTCGCCACCTCTCATCAATGATAGGGGGGATAAGGGAATCGGAGAATTTCCCTCGTTCCAGTGGTACCGTCTTTCTACCTTTCCAAATAGTGGATGAAATGCTGGTGGGTATCGAGATATTGTTGTAGCTTGTTAGTGGGATCGGTACTGCCGTGATCATCACCGCTGTAGCAGCCAAAGGAGATGGAAGTATATAAGGTACCGACTATCGACGTACGGAACACTGCCGAGCCTCAATCCCCTCTGCTGCAATGGCTGACCCGTCCCTTATTCCGGTGCCGAAGGGCCCTTCGGCAGCCTCCAGCACCGCCCCTATCCGGGCAAAGGACACCGGCGCCACAAACTCGAGCGCTGACCGTCCTCGCTGAACAGCTTCTGCCAGCCCGCGATCGCGAACCAAGAAGGGGCGCGCCGCTATGATCGGGAGGCGGAATAGGCGGAGATAGAGGAGAAAAGGATTACCAAAGGGGCTGGAATACTCCTCCCACTCATCTGGCTCTCGGTGTTAACTGAGACTAGATTGACTATGTATTCACCTATCGCTAAGAAGCCCTTCAGACATACCGCGAAAACGACAAACCTTTATACCGCAGGGGCACCGCGTGCTGATTGGTATCTGCGGCCTCAACATAATCATGTTCGTGTCGGCGAACGCTTATTACATGTGGAGGAACGGACAGAGAGATCAGATGTGGAACGGAGTGAGTCTGAGTGAGAAGGAGGAGTATCTCAGTACTACGGGATAAGTCGCAAGTGAACAAGCGGTTGAACTTTGAGCTTTCGCATTAAGGGATGCAATGTATGTAGAAATATTGGAAGATTATCGTCATTTGAAGTAGTCTGTCGCGTACTGTACAATCGCTTTTTCTCCCCCGCCGGAGAAACAAGCATTTCTCTGGATTTACTTAGATCCCACCACCAAGTTCCTAAATCCTCTTGGTAGTTGACTTGAATAGCTGGGGGCGCCCACGGGTGATGCCATTTGTACATGCCGATGGCTGGCTGCTCCAACTGTCATTCGTACATAGGCCGCCGCAGGATGTTGTCAGAAGTGGTGATCAGGTAGGGCAGTTTGTGGATGATGGGTGCAGCGCAGTTATTCTGGGGGCTCCTGTGGACAACAGGAGCGAGCAAGGCAGCTCTGCGCGGTGGCAGGGAAGAGGAAGCGGACAAAAAGACAGTGAAGCTTCAGCGACGCAGAAGGAGGCATAAGAAGTGCCCTTTTCCTTCCTTTTCGTTTCCTTTCGCTTTCCATGATGTCCTAGGGATGCTGCGGCACCGCAACGAACTGGCGGGTGCGCGGTTCGGGCTAATCCCCTAATCTCGGATGATACACCCAATAGATAGTGTGACTGTGCGTTCGCCGCCGTAGGGTCGGGGAAGTTTACCCCGCGTGCAGTCCTCTTAGGCTGTGGCGAACGACTCCCGATCTTCCCTACGCGAACCGGTGTCCAAGTTAGGGTGACGATTCAGCAGAGTTCCAGCCTGTCGAGAGCGGTAATTGAGTGTGAAGGATAGAAAGACGAACAGTTGATTGAAACATCTAGAAGAGACTAGAAGAGATGTGAGGAAGCCACAAGCATAGGTAAAGAGGATGGAGATTTTTCTTAATTCATTATTCGCATGTGGCCTAGCTAGATCGTGGTGAGAACAAACTGTCCGCTTCCCGTCCGCGAAGACGGGTTGTTGCAAATTCCCCTTTGCCCGCCGCTCATGCCTATCCCGAGAGTAATAGAGTGCACCAAGGGAATTAAAGAAACAGCAAAGAAAAAGACAAAGAAATTCACCCCCAGTCTCCTTGCTCCTTTACCGCAGAGGCCATGAAGGAGGGCGTAGGAAAGAATAGTGGACAGAGGCGGTCCGTCCCTTCCACCAACCATGACTAAGCTAGATAGACCGAGTGATATATTCTGACACAATTTGAAGGTTAGTGTTGAGAATAATACATTAATACTTACTTGTTATCGGTCCTGCTTCAGCTTCATCACTTCCTCCACATATCCTCCCTGCTATTATACAAGGAGATGGTACCGTAACGGGACATTCTGTATCTCGATGGAAGAGGGAGAGAGGCAATCATTCCATTTTCTGTACATCATGCAAAGCATCCAACTTTGTCCCCTCTCAAGATTGAACAGAAAAAAACAATCGAAATAAACGTAACATGTGACCATCCGCCAAACAAATGCCCACACACCGAGCGGCAAGCAAGGAAGGAAAAAGACCAAACCAAATGTAAGAGAAGCCCAAGACAAGACGAAAGACATCGATACCCCCCCTACTACCAACCGCAAACGAGGTCCCCGCAAGCAAAAACGGAAAAGCAGAGAAATGAAGAAGAAAAAAAAACCTCCCGCCGTAAAACCACCGTAAGCTTTCACGCCTCCAAATCAATAACCGTCGGGGCTCTTCCTATCCGCCCATCCCTTGCGCCAACTACTTCATCTCCTCGTCATCCCTCATGAACAAGTGCCTCATGCTTGTCGGCAACTTGTCGACACTGCCGCCGTAGTTGCTCAGGATCCTCTCCTTTTGCTCGCTGATCTCACGCAGGACGTCGTGGGGCTCAACAGTGTCGTCGCCTCCGCGAAGGAGCATGCCAGGACGGTTCGGGTGCTCGGTGGGCTGCTGGGGAACGGGGACAGCTATGTGCTTCGGTGAGTAGCGGGCAACAGCGGATGGTAGTCACTGAAAGTGGGTGAATGAAGGACAGAAGGAGAGGAGGACGAAGGGAGGAGGGGATAGTACCTTCCAATTCCTTGCTCTTGACCTTGATGCGGGCCGACAGCGGCGACGAGGTACGGCTGAAGTAGTCCAAGATGGAAGTGTCAATGAGGCGCTTAGGCGCAGCGGCCTTGGTGCTGGCTGGATTGGGTTTGTTGATTCGGAGGGACACGCGCTTAGCGACCACCCGGGCGGCGGGTTTATTTGATATTACAGTTCTGGCCATTCTGTTGATGGTCTGTGAGAGGCTGTATTGTGGTCGTTCCAGGTGGGTGGTAGTACTTAGAGTGTCGAGAAGCAGGGTAGGGTGGTGTTCGACGGAAATACAGAGAAGACGAAAGTGCACAAAAGGCCAACCCACCTACAATGAAGCCTCCTGGCGTTTGTGAATCCGCTACTTCCCTATGAGATAGTTTCGCACTGGCTGAGAAAGCCAAACAAGAAGTATTCAGCTATCCAATGAAGTCCTCCGTGAGATCTCATCTGTAAAGTTATGACTGGGATCTCACAACATGGGCAATGGCAGAGCCAGTCACTCGACGAGCGATTTGGGAAGAACGCAATCATTCCTATTAAAACACAAACTTTTCAACACAGAATTAGAGGGTAGAAACAATGCCTTCGTCGTAAAAGAAACACTGATCGCATGAACATCCATCCTTTACTACCGCTCCGAAAACCACACATCGCGAATCATTAGAAAAATCAGAAAAATCAAACGCGAAAATCAACAAACATCTCCTTCAGAAAGGACGAATACATTTAAACATCATCATCTGGAACACAGACATGAATGTCGTCGAGCTGGAATGCGACGGGTTTAGCACCCTTGGCAGCGCTCGCAACTTCCTTGTTAGAAGGAGGCTTCTTGTAATTCTGGATTCCGGCAAAAGAGACGTATGCCAAACCGCTCCAGTTCAGTTCCACTAGCTTCTGGAACGGCTGAGGGCCGCTGAGATTGATGTCACCGCAGATGCTGGGGTATCCAACGTAATACTGATCCTCGACGGTCCAGGCGCAGTAGACGATGCCGGCGTAGTCGGGTTTGGAAATACTGCCGATAGGTTTGGTAGAAACCTTGAAGGACTTGAGGACGAAAGAGCTGGTATCTCCCTCGATATCAAAGGTGATACGACGGAAAGTTGGCTTGCCACTGCTGATACGAGCATGAAGGGCGAGATACTGAGCGCCCTCAATTGTATCTTGGCTGCACGTCTGATCCAGATAGTAGTCCAGCTGGTTACAATTGACGAGTTGCCTGTAAGAAATCAGTGATGCGTTCGCTTCATAATATTAAGGGATACCAACCATCCATCGTCGAAAGTGAAGTTCTTGTACTCGAACGGAACAGGAGGCGAGATCACTGGCTCCTCGGTAGTAACGAAGTCATCGAACTAGACATGTTAATACCAAAAGCATTGGGCGAGGAGAGTGCAAACATACAATCAAAACCTGGGATTTGTATCCGAAAGGGCAGTCCGGAGAAGGGGTTTCGGTAGGGACGGAAGACTCAGTAGAAGAAGGCACCTCAGTTGGAGAGACAATTTCCGTTGAAGTAGGATGCACCGTAGGAGTGGGAGAAACTGTAGGAACGGAAGTCTCGGAAGGTCCCTCAGTGACAGTCGGCTCCTCAGTCTCAGTTGGGAGAGGAGATTCGGTAGGCCCTTCGGTGACAGTCGGCCCCTCCGTCTCCGTAGGAAGAGGAGACTCAGTAGGCTCCTCGGTGACAGTCGGCTCCTCAGTCTCCGTAGGAAGAGGAGATTCGGTAGGCCCCTCGGTGACAGTCGGCCCCTCCGTCTCCGTAGGAAGAGGAGATTCGATAGGCCCCTCGGTGACAGTCGGCCCCGTAGGAAGAGAAGACTCGGTAGGCTCCTCGGTGACAGTTGGCTCCTCAGTCTCAGTTGGGAGGGGAGACTCAGTTGGCTCCTCAGTCTCAGTCGGGAGAGGAGACTCGGTAGGCTCCTCGGTGACAGTTGGCTCCTCAGTCTCCGTAGGAAGAGGAGATTCGGTAGGCCCCTCGGTGACAGTTGGCTCCTCAGTCTCCGTAGGAAGAGGAGATTCGGTAGGCCCCTCGGTGACAGTCGGCTCCTCAGTCCCAGTCGGGGAAGGAGATTCAGTAGGGCCCTCGGTGACAGTTGGCTCCTCAGTCTCAGTCGGGAAAGGAGATTCAGTAGGCCCCTCGGTGACAGTTGGCTCCTCAGTCTCAGTCGAGAAGGGAGATACGGTAGGCCCCTCGGTGACAGTCGGCCCCTCCGTCTCCGTAGGGAGAGGAGACTCGGTAGGCTCCTCGGTGACAGTTGGCTCCTCAGTCTCCGTAGGAAGAGGAGACTCGGTAGGCTCCTCGGTGACAGATGACTCCTCAGTCTCCGTAGGAAGAGGAGACTCGGTAGGCCCCTCGGTGACAGTCGGCCCCTCCGTCTCCGTAGGAAGAGGAGACTCGGTAGGCCCCTCGGTGACAGTCGGCCCCTCCGTCTCCGTAGGAAGAGGAGACTCGGTAGGCTCGTCGGTGACAGTTGGCCCCTCCGTCTCCGTAGGAAGAGGAGATTCGGTAGGCCCCTCGGTGACTGTTGGCTCCTCAGTCTCCGTAGGAAGAGGAGATTCGGTAGGCCCCTCGGTGACAGTTGGCTCCTCAGTCTCCGTAGGAAGAGGAGATTCGGTAGGCCCCTCGGTGACAGTCGGCTCCTCAGTCTCAGTCGGGAAAGGAGATTCAGTAGGGCCCTCGGTGACAGTTGGCTCCTCAGTCTCCGTAGGAAGAGGAGATTCGGTAGGCCCCTCGGTGACAGTTGGTTCCTCAGTCTCCGTAGGAAGAGGAGATTCGGTAGGCTCCTCGGTGACAGTTGGCTCCTCAGTCTCAGTCGGGAAAGGAGATTCGGTAGGCCCCTCGGTGACAGTCGGCCCCTCCGTCTCCGTAGGAAGAGGAGACTCAGTAGGCTCCTCGGTGACAGTCGGCTCCTCAGTCTCCGTAGGAAGGGGAGACTCGGTAGGCTCCTCGGTGACAGTCGGCTCCTCAGTCTCAGTCGGGAAAGGAGATTCGGTAGGGCCCTCGGTGACAGTTGGCTCCTCAGTCTCCGTAGGAAGAGGAGATTCGGTAGGCCCTTCGGTGGCAGTCGCCTCCTCAGTCTCCGTAGGAAGAGGAGACTCGGTAGGCTCCTCGGTGACAGTTGGCTCCTCAGTCTCCGTAGGAAGAGGAGACTCGGTAGGCTCCTCGGTGACAGTCGGCTCCTCAGTCTCAGTCGGGAAAGGAGATTCAGTAGGGCCCTCGGTGACAGTTGGCTCCTCAGTCTCCGTAGGAAGAGGAGATTCGGTAGGCCCTTCGGTGGCAGTCGCCTCCTCAGTCTCCGTAGGAAGAGGAGACTCTGTAGGCTCCTCGGTGACAGTTGGCTCCTCAGTCTCCGTAGGAAGAGGAGACTCGGTAGGCCCTTCGGTGACAGTCGGCTCCTCAGTCTCAGTCGGGAGAGGAGATTCGGTAGGCCCCTCGGTGACAGTCGGCTCCTCCGTCTCCGTAGGAAGAGGAGACTCGGTAGGCTCCTCGGTGACAGTCGGCTCCTCAGTGACAGTCGGCTCCTCAGTGACAGTCGGCTCCTCAGTCTCAGTTGGGAGGGGAGACTCAGTTGGCTCCTCAGTCTCAGTCGGGAAAGGAGACTCGGTGGGCCCCTCGGTGACAGTAGGCTCCGAAGTCTGAGCAGGTTCCTCGGTAATTGGGCATCTCCGAGAGACCGACTCCGTGATAGTCATAGACTTCGTCTTGGTGACCGTCAAAGTGCTATTGATTCCCTTTGTTAGTCCTTCCCTTCCAGCCGATGCTGAGGGGATAAACTCACCGAGGCCAGGAGATCGTCTCGTACTCGATGGCTCTCTTCGCGGGCTTGACGCCTGGACGCCGAAAATCCCAGTAGCCACCAAGAGTTGGAGCGCAAGTTACGACGTAAATTGAGGTAAAAGTCTCGGTAGTAGTAGTGGTAACAGTCGGAGGGCCTGCGTTATTGATCCTAATCGAGAAGAATTAAATCAGTAAAGTCGAAACAGATGCAACTGACACTAGCGTGCAACATGAAGAGAGCAACAGGCCAGCTAGTTGGAAGCAGGCGATATTCAGAGTAAAAAGCTCGAAAGGATGGTGTATAGAGGAAAGGAAGGTAAGGAGAGTAGGGAGTTGTGTTGAGCAACCTCATGAGGGAGAGTGATGGTGAATGAAAGAGAATATGTAGATGGGGGCTCGCGGAGGAAATGAAAACATACCTAGGAAAGGCATCACCAACAGCCAGGAAGGCCATGGTGAGCAGGATAGAGCTCTTGAACAGCATTTCGAAGGGGTGTGGGAGGAACGAGCGTAAAAAGGAAGAAAAGAGATTGTTTGTTGAAGATTGTAAAGAGTGTGGAAGTAGGAAAGGGAAAGAAGAGAATGAGCGGTGAAGGGAGATTTAGAGAGAAGGGTGAGAAAGCGGGCCACAACAACAAGTTGGCGGAGCGAACTTGTGTCGATGTTGCTCCCGAGGCGAGGATGAAGGAAGGGGAAGTGAAGGAGAGGATGAGGTTGGAGGAAGAGGAAGAGGAAGAGAAGGAAAGGAGGACGGAGGCGGGCCTTTTATATGGTCCAGGTACGGATTTTGGCCGACAATTTCCTTTTCGGGAGGAGCTGGCATGAAGTTGAGACGTTACATTTGATACATTTGGTACATTTTTACATATTGCTGTCGGGTGTGGTGTGGTGTGCGTGAGAAGACATCCCACCGATGACGAGCGATTGCTGTGGCCTTGTTGGGTACGAGCAATCTTGAATGTGGCGCGGATCTATGGCCTTGATTGTGACCAACCCACACAACTTCATCAAAAAGAAGCAATCGAGTTGGTTAATTTTGTAGTATCAAGCCGCGATGAAGCCGGATGTTCGTCACTAAAGCATCAGCGGCGGGCTGACGTGATGTATACATACTAGCATCCCGCAAGTACCCTTTACGTATGTACATGTGTACATACATATCGCCCCATCGATAAAAGCATAGACCGGATACGAAGTGGTGAGCATGTTACGAAGAGTGAGGGAAAGCACAGCAGACGAGTTCGATCACCGTGTATTGAAGCAGTCACTCTATGCGTCCATCCTAACTACCGGGCTGAAAGGCCAAGGTCTTTCCCGATGGGATTTGCGCAACACCAATCGAAACATTTTTTCTAAAGAGTCCGCTGGGAAGCAGCTGTTCAGCCAAGGATACTCTTTGGGATTCGTGTTCTGTGAACCATGTGTTCTATCCTACTCAGTCCATACCCAGCTCGTAGCACATCCAGCCCAGACCTTCTTGACCGCCCCATCGACCTCGACTGCATGAACACCGCCGACCACATCGCCGCTGCCCTGGCTACGATCCCGCCCACAGTTCCCATGCTCGCCCCAGCCCCACGTAACCACCTTGCCTCCCACGACACCAAGGCCGTGCTCACTGCCCACTGCCAGCTCCTGGACACCTCCCAGTCCCTCCGGTGGCAGCTGTCCTTTGTCTCTCCTTCCCCAGCCCTTCACCGTGTCATCCGCCATCAGCACCAACACACTCCCCCACGCAGCCCCAACGTGTCTCCAGCCCAGCAGCTCTCCCTGCTCTGGCGTGTCCTCCGCAAGCCCAAACCTCCCAGTCCCACCTAGCATAGCATGTCTTGCTCCCGTTGCACTGACAGCAAGGGTGAACTCACGTCCACACCTTGCCGCTGCAACTGCAAATCCCACCTGCACCCGCCGCGGCGCCCCGATGGCCTTCTCCATTGGGTGTCCAAGCTGTCCCTTCCTGCCGGCACCCCACCCCCACACCTCGCCATTGTCCATGACGGCAATCGAGTGTGCCATGCCCGAGCTCACAGCTATGATCCTGGCTGCAGCGGCGATGGGCTCCATGCGGGTGAGCTCGCAGCTCGTAATGTTTGCTCCAAGGCCGAGCTCGCCTTTGCTTCCGAACCCGCAGACAAATATAGCACCCGTCGTCGAGACGAGTATCGAGAACTCCCAGCCGGCCGAGACTAGATCCCAGCTACCTCCATCAGGTGGAGGGGGCACTCGCTGAAACCTAGAGAAAGATTTCCCCGAGGATACAGGTAATCCGCATTGCCCGTGCGTGTTTAGTCCGCTGGAATACAAGCTTCCGCCGGGGAAGAGCACAAGTGTATGATTCCCACCCGCAACCAGTGACTTCGGCGGACCGGTTTCAGCAAAATCAGACGTTGATATACATCCCGTCGGTATATGGGTGTCCTCTTCGTGCCCGATCCCTAGTTGTCCATTTCCATTCGATCCAAACGAAAGTAGCATATTGGTCGTCGTCGTCGTAGTCAAGTTAACTAAGTCGCACTAAGCATGGGCCATGCCGGGTAAACTCGGCATTCTGATTACTCAGCGCCAGGCCCCACAGAAACCCTATTTCACAGTCCCGTGCGGCTCAAGCGAGAAAGGCCCACACACACAAGTGCACGCAGCGCGCACTCCCGGGTAGAGTCTGGCAAGTAACAGAATCGATTCGAAAATCCGCAGCGACTACCCGCCCCACACTTAACGCCACACCTCGACCGACCGAACGAACGACCACCCCCGAATCGATCGAGAGTACACATCATGGCTGGCGACGCCCCTGTTCAATCCGTCCAGTGCTTCGGCAAGAAGAAGACTGGTATGTTTTCAGCCTACTTTTTTCTCCCCCGGTTTCGCGATATCGATAATGAGAATGCTACAATCTCTGAAAGAGGAGGGTGTTTGGTGCAAGGAGAGGGACGAACTGTGGGCTGCGGTGAATGGATGGGAAACTCGGGAATGGAGATATTATAGCTGGAACTATGAACAGTCGACTGACGATAGTTGTTCAGCTACCGCCGTCGCTCACTGCAAGGCCGGCAAGGGTCTTGTCAAGGTCAACGGACAGCCTCTGCACCTCGTGAAGCCGGAGGTCCTCCGCTTCAAGGTGTACGAGCCCCTGCTCATCGTTGGTCTGGAGCAGTTCGCCAATGTCGACATCCGCGTGCGCGTGACCGGAGGAGGACACACTTCGCAGGTCTACGCCATCCGTCAGGCAATCGCCAAGAGCATCGTCGCCTACTACCAGAAGTTCGTCGATGAGCACTCCAAAAACCACATCAAGCAGCTGCTCGTCCAGTACGACCGCACCCTGCTTGTTGCTGACAACCGTCGTTGTGAACCCAAGAAGTTCGGTGGTCCCGGTGCCCGTGCCAGGTACCAGAGTACGTTTTGCCTCCTCACGTCCGATACCGCCGGTAGATGGCTGCTGACGGAATGCCCGAACAGAATCCTACCGTTAATTTTGTTTCCATCCTGGGGTTGGCGTCGGGGTGGCTTTGGTGCCGGATGGACACTTTCATGTGGGGATTACGAGTATTTCCGCAATGATAATCCATACTCCTTGTTTGCAAAAATGAGATGGTGTTCTTTCTACATTTCTGGGTCTGGATTTGGGCGTTAGATGCGGAGTCACTGCAATAACTCAATATTACGGTAGTGAAACAATCTGGGCCTTGCATCCCGTGACAGTGCGCTTTGGACCAATCCTATATCTTTTCGTGTATATCTCCATACCGACGAGGACTTCTGTCCACGCGGTATGCTTATATGTAGTGTCTCGAGGAATGCGTCGATTATCTTTACTGCACGTCCGCCGGTGATCGCCCACTACCGCAAGAGGGAGCACAGCGCCAGCCGGCCCTGCCCAATGGTGGAAGAAGGAAAAGAAACCATGGTACCCATTCGTCTCGCTCAGGGCAAGACATCGAGAGTCGCCAGCAGACTATAAGAAGTTGAGCATGCGCACCCAGAAGTGTAGCCAGCTGGCACGCATCACTACAGCATCACCAGAGCCCCAAAAGAGCCCTGAAAAACAATCGTGTGCAATTCGCGGAGGTCGCCCATAATCAGGTTGCCTGTGGACCAAGTCAACTAATTCACAAAATTCGAAAAGGATAAAAAAAAAACATTTTGTGAATGTCGCACCTTCACAAGTTTTACCTATCTTGGTTGGGGGTGCCAAGCCAACATATCATAGCCCTAGCCTGAGCCACAAAAACGCAGTCCTCCGCAAATTCGCACAACCCACACGCCGCGGAACCCCACGCACCATTTCCAACAACACCAGTATCACAAATCCGCACGTCCCGTAACGACAATCCGGCTCCGCCCTGCACCCCGACTCTCCCTCGACGTGTGCACCGACTTGACAGTTTTACGATCTCTGAAAAGTCGCCGCCAATATGAAGTTGAATATCGTACGTGTTTTTCTCTCTCGTCCGTTTGGGATGGTAGGCGAGAGTTGCTGGGCTAACAGTTGTGTGTCCTATAGTCGTAAGTTCTCAAGCCTCCGCTCTACTCTGCAATCTCGCGCTTCGTTGCTCCCCGCCCCCGTCCGATCGTGCTCAGCCGAGGTCTGCATGGAGGAATTGGAGGAATTGGGGAAGCTACGACTGTATAGAAAGAGGATGTTGCGATGATGGGAGATGATTGGCTGGGGGGGATAACTGATGCGGCAGGGGGGAAATCGCGAAAATGGCTCCTGGCTGACTGTCTTTCTCCTCGGTTGACAGCTACCCCGCCAACGGCTCCCAGAAGCTGATCGAGATCGACGATGAACGCCGCGTTCGTGTTTTCTACGAGAAGCGTATGGGCCAGGAGGTCCCCGGCGACTCCGTCGGTGACGAGTTCAAGGGCTACGTCTTCAAGGTCACTGGTGGAAACGACAAGCAGGGTTTCCCCATGAAGCAGGGTGTTCTGTTGCCCAACCGTGTCAAGCTGCTCCTCTCCAAGGGTGCTTCTTGCTACCGTCCCCGTCGCACTGGTGAGCGCAAGAGGAAGTCCGTCCGTGGATGCATCGTCGGTTCCGATTTGGCCGTTCTCTCCCTCGCCATCGTCAAGCAGGGTGAGGCCGAAATCGCCGGTCTTACCGACATCACCCACCCCAAGAGGCTCGGACCCAAGAGGGCCACCAAGATCCGCAAGTTCTTCAATCTTACCAAGGACGATGACGTACGTTTGGCCGGCAGCCTGTGGATACCAGGGATCGAGAACTGACGTTTTTATGCTACTGCAGGTTCGCAAGTACGTTATCCGCCGCGATATTCAACCCAAGGTTGAGGGCAAGAAAACGTTCTCCAAGGCTCCCAAGATCCAGAGACTGGTTACTCCTCAACGTCTCCAGCACAAGCGCCACAGGATTGCTCTCAAGAGGAGAAGGGCTGAGGCCGCTAAAGACGCTGCTGTATGTTTCCTCCTCCATTTGCATCGTCGATGTTCAAAGCTAACTCACCTCCACAGAACGAGTACACCCAGCTTCTTGCCAAGCGTGTTGCCGAGGAGAAGAGCAAGCGCACCGAATTGAAGAAGCGTCGTGCCTCTTCAATGAGGAAGGAGTAAAGGTTGCTTTGGGGGGAGGTAGTTCAAAAGGCATCAGTCACATTTCGTTTTTTCCTGGGGGCGCAATTTCGTAAAAAAAACCCTCGTCCTTCCTGTGCACATTACGGTAGTTGCTTAGATGTGATCTATTCTTGTGTGAGGGATAGACAGAGAGAGGCAAAACTGGTTACGAGGCGGTTTTAGGAGTGGGAATTGGAGACTTCATAGCAGCTGCTCATGGGCTGTGTAGCTACCCCTGCGAGCTGCGAAGCTTCACCTCATGGGTGTCAGAGAGCGTGTCGGTGATATCACGTGCCCCACTATGTTCAATGCAAACAAGTGATTTACATCCCAAGGCCCCAAGACCGACCACAAACACAGCAATAACTCAAACGCCAGATCCATCAGACGCACACAATTCCGGCATCCGATAACAATTCCCTACACAGGGGTTACGTGGTTATTCCATGATAACTGCTTCGAGGAGATTTTGTCACAACGTGGATCTGCTAGACGACCCTGTCCCGAGATCTAATACTCCGAGTGAGGGGCCCATGATCTACCAAAGGCCGCATCGCATCAACCGAAAGCTCTCAACGCACGGCACACATTCATCCCCCGACCTCCGTGCCCATAACGAAATGCGGTCCGCAGCTGGTCGGCCAAGTACCGGGGCTCTCGAACCACGCGGAAGAACATGCGCGGGTGGGGGCTGGACGCCGGCTTTCATGGGGTCGAGGGAGCTGTCCTTTCCGCTGGATTCACTGGCTGGACGGGGGGTCCGGAGCGCCGAGGCCGTTTCGGGCCGTGTCTGTCCGGGGATCTCTCGGCGTTTGTGCGATATGTGCCGTTCGCGTTGGTGGTGAGCAGGACATGCAGTACTTACGCTACACGGTGCTCGTTGCTGGCCCTTCATCGCGGCAATCGGTCGGAATCGGGCTCGGATATGCGACCTACGTACGTAAGTATACGGCAAGAGGGTTAGGCGGTATCGAGCGGGCTGTTTCGTCCTGCGTCGTTCATGACACCAACAGCGATCCGCGGTAAGCGATACCGCAGCTCCGCCGTCTGTACTGCCGGTGGGCATGCTGTTATGGGCTGGGATGATGCATCCAGGGTGATCCGGAACAACAGTGCCATATCTAGATGTACTGCGCACCCACATACATTTTGGAGTACTTTACACAACTAATCTTCAGGGGGGGGCGGCGGGGGCCGGTCGAAGCGGCTCTCGCTCAACGGACATGTCTTCCCACTCTCTGCTCTTCTGTTATGTACTCATGGCCATGGCTATATGGACCCGGAATATTCATGGTTAACGGTCCACGGCGGAGAACGAATTGCGCTTTCTTTCGCAAGGATGGAGCTCTGTGGTGATTTCGCAGGCGGAACAACTAATCCTTTGGGCATTCCCGCGGCGGGTCGTCTGGGGGGCTCGATTACCCTGCCGGAGGAGTCAGCAAAGAGGCGATGGGCAGTGAAGGCGCTATCGTTTGAGACACCTATGCTGCCGGAAGCACTTCACAGTCACTCTCACAGATTGTTGATACAGTAACTATCGGGGAAGGATCAAGAAGAAAGATGGTGTTGAAGGAAGCTGCGCCTTTACCGCAAACAATCTCTTTGGGCAATCCCATACGCACGGGCGATGCATGCCTTATTCAAACTCCACTGGAAATAAAGCGCCGATCGGCGACGGCAAAGACGATCTTGCACCGTCTCTCGATACCTTACATGTCGGCAGGTGGAGCTGACTGTTCCGGCGGCAGTTTGTGGTAGCGGAGCTGTATGCTCCGAAATTTTCTCCGGGTGAGCCAATTAACTCAGCCTCAACATCAGCGGGAATTCCCGCGAAGGCAACTTTGCATGTGCTTCTGGAGGCTGGTCGGCCAGACCGATGAACCATTGCATATAAGAGAGTGGCCCGCAGTCAGCCTCACACGCTCTTCGTCCTTCTCGGCGGTTTTCTTCCCCCACTGCACCCGCCGAATACCACGAGCCAGCGGGCCCGTCGCCCGTTTTGGAGTCTGACTGCGACGACCACACCGAGCGTCCTCGGTGTTGAGTCTTTCGAACGCAGACGGGATGAGTCCTCAGGGTGCAGACGTCGCTCATTCCTCTGCGTGCCTGGGGTCGTTGGGACTGCGGTAGTCGGGGGCCGTAATTGCGTGGGAAGATTAAGGATCCACTGCGAAAGCGGCAGAGAAGAGCGTGGAGTTCGGCGTCGCCCAGCGATGCGGAGTCAGGGCTCGCAAGCCCATGTCGTTGACTTCGGCAGGTTCGGTGTCGTGAAGTCTAGGATAGTTAAAGATTCGAAACATAGATAGCCAAAACCGTCGCACTATGCTTATTCCGACCGGAGGGTATTTCTTGAGATTGAAATCGCTCAACGATTGACATGAGACCATGGCGAGATTGGTGCCACCGCAAGAACCTGGCGCGGTGGCGGGAACATGTAGTTCCGATCGGAAATATCTGGGTATCGACGGGTGATTCTTCGGACGTGGATCCGCCGCACATGTATCTATATGCTCCCTGTGCTGCAATACGGCTCTACATGACACCCCAGACTGGACTTGCCTGTACATAGCCGCAGAGACATTCGGCTACCTATTCCTTCCATGCAGATGACGCATTATGAAGAATTCTGCGCACTGGATGGGCTTGGCATGATTGACATGGGCAAAGCATAACATCCGCGCCGATGACTTGGGCATCCGCCTTTCGTAAGAAATCTTTTCGGGAAAATAACACTCCGCTCATCTCCTTTTCTTTTCTTTTTCCTTTCTTCTTTACGTTTTTGCCCCCTTCCAGGATTTAAGAGGATGAGGCTGCATCTTCTGGCAAAGAAAAGGAAGGAAAGAAAGGAAAGGAAAGAAAGGAAAGGAAAGAAAAGGAAGAAAGGGAATGAAGGGATGGATCAGAAATGCTACGGACGGCCATCTTTAGTAGAGTCCTGCCTGGCTGCTGCAGCCCAAGAGACGGCGATCAACCTTTCATGTTTCTTAAGTCAGCTTCGTCTCCCACCTGACGTACATACGCTCAACACTTCGACTGAGTCTGAACATGTGTTTTTGAGATCCTGATCACCCAATTCACTTTACACTTTGCATTCCTCCACTCGATTCCTTCTCTTCCCGCAGATGGCAGATATCCGTTGATCCACCCGCACTTTCTTCTTCTTTCCTTCGTCTCATTTGCGTCCCCCCACACACCATCTCAGGACGACAAACAAACAGCGTTAACGTTCGTTGCCGTTCGAGAGAAGTGAAAGGTGTGTAGAGTTCCAGAGCCCCTACTCAGAAACGGACCAACCCTGTCAGGGTTTTTTTTTTCCTGCCCCAGATGGGAACCTTTTTTTTTTTATTTTCTATTTGATGTTAACGCGACTTGCTCAACAGTCTCCAGCTTCTTTGTCGGTCTGCCAACCCTCGCGTCACTCTTTCCTCTCGTTTGCCTCCGGACCCTCGAATTGTTGCGGACAATCGAGACAATACCGAACATGAACTCCATCAAGCTCATCGCAGGGTCATCGCACCGGGGTCTGGCCGAGGGTGTCGCTGGCCGGTATGTTCCGTCCTACATGTTGCGCGCAACGCCTTTTGTGGAACTTGCTTTTTTTTTCCCCCGGTCCACTGTACTGACGGAGAAGACGCAACGGAACAGTCTCGGTTTGGAATTGACCCGCGTCAAGGTGTCGCAGAGCTCCAATCAGGAGACCTACATCGCGATCCAAGAATCGGTTCGGGATGACGATGTCTTCATCATCCAGTCCACCGCACCCGGCGAGGTCAATGACGGTCTTATGGAGTTACTCATCATGATCAACGCGTGCAAGACCGCATCGGCCCGACGTATTACCGCGGTCATCCCCAACTTTCCGTACGCACGCCAGGACAAGAAGGACAAGAGCCGGGCTCCCATCTCCGCAAAGCTCGTCGCGAATATGCTGCAGGCCGCCGGCTGCAGCCATGTCATTACGATGGACCTCCATGCCAGCCAAATCCAGGGGTTCTTCAATGTGCCGGTTGATAAGTACGTGTCTCTGGTGGCGGCGGGAGGGTTGGTTAGCTAGCACGATGGCGGTCATAGCTAACGGTCGGTCGGGTACAACAGCTTGTATGCGGAGCCCTCGACGCTGGACTGGATCCGTCGGAACGTAGACTACAGGAACGCGGTGATCGTCTCTCCCGATGCCGGCGGTGCGAAGCGGTATGTATCACTATCCTTCCCCCCTCCCTGCCACTTCTTTTCCCCATCCGCCGCTAATTCCTGGGACCACTAGGGCCACATCCATTGCCGACCGCCTTGACCTCAACTTCGCGCTGATCCACAAGGAGCGTCCTCGTCCCAACGAAATCGGGCGTATGGTTCTCGTCGGCGACGTATCCGGCAAAATTGGCATTCTAGTCGATGACATGGCCGACACCTGCGGCACGCTGGCAATGGCGGCGCAAACCCTCAAGAAGCATGGCGCAACCAAAGTCATCGCCATAGTCACACACGCGATCCTTTCGGGTGCTGCTTGCGAGATCATCGAGAAGAGCGAGCTCACCTTGCTCGTCGTCACGAATACGGTGCCCCACGACGACAAGAAGAAGCGATGCAAGAAACTCAGGACCATCGACATCTCCCCCACCTTGGCCGAGGCGTGTAGACGCACTCACAACGGCGAAAGTGTGTCATTTCTGTTTTCGCATGCGCCGCCGCCGAGCTGAGGCGAGAGAGATGACGTGCTGGATGCCACGGTCGAAGTGATAAGGGGGTTGTTACATAATAGGTCGTCTTCACTTGGCCTGGCTCGCGTCTTTGCTCATTTGTTCCATCAATCTCTAGGTCCTTTGTGGGGGAGGGGGGCCAGTCTGCCAATATTTGGTTTGAAAGTATTTTTAGGCGGTTTGCGCCTGTCCTTCCTCAGGAGGGTTTGTATCAGTGCGCGTGTACCATGTTACGGGTTTCTCCTCACTTATTTCCGGGTTTTTTTTTTCTTTTTTTTTTCTTCCCTTCAATTTCGGGGACTGCTCCATCTTTCTTCCCACTGACGAGAGGAAAGGGTGAACGGTTTTGTTTTTTACTTTCAGTTCCGAGTTAGTTTTTTTTTAAAAAAAAAGTACTGATGGAGTAGTCTGCTTTAAGCTTTTTTTGTTTTTGTTTTTAATCTTTTTCTGTACATACTTATAATTATTTTAAGCTGTTGGGCTGACTGGAGAGGAAGGGAAGGGTCCCCCATAAGAGTACTACAAAAAATTCATAGGGGGGGTTTGGGTTGCATACGTGGAGGAACCGGGACTGGCATTGGGGTGGGAGTTTTGATGCTTTTTTTTGGGTTCTTGGTTTCTTTCTGTGGCTCTGCTGGGACGGGCGAAGTGCGGGGAAGGAACGAACGAGGCACATATGTAGTTAGACACGCATAATTACTTGCCTCATACACCGCGAACCGCGGAGGCGGAGAGCGTAGAGACATTCATATATAGCGGGGGGAAATGGGATGAGCTGGAATGGGAGAGATAAAAGTGAGAGCAGAGAGAGCTCCAGATACATACTTACATAGACTATACACGCAAAATGGATTCACATATGTGCATACAAATCAGTCGTATACACATACAGGTGATGTCTCTTTTTTTTCATTCATTGTATGCGACCTGACTGTCATGACAATATATACACATAACTACAGTCCGTATTCCAGTCCGCCATCCCCACACACCCGAAGGCCTGCGGGCTCGTGACGGCCCCACCTTCTCCCCGCCCCCCACCTGGGCGCTGTCACTCCAATCACTTCGTCCTCGCTCGCCTCCCTAGAAGCAATCGCCCTCTCAGCTACGGCAGCTGATAGGACTGTTGCTTCTTTCCTCGTCCCTCCGATCCTCCTGACATCTCACTAGCAACTTCCCCCACCGGTGGCAGCGCCGCCCGCCAGCGTCCGTTGCCTCCAGAAAGTCAAGAACTACAGTACTGCAGCACTCATATACTAGTAAGTCCCGGATCTTGGATCGGTCCTTGCCGCGTAAGGTCTCTGCCCCGCGCCCGCGCCCAGCGCGTCTTCTGCTGGCACTTCCAGTTTGGAAATCCTCGAAAGGATGCTCGCGGGCCTTATTCTTGTACTGACGCCACCAGCACTTTGTATTCGGCCGATTGGTCGTCCAATGTGAGTATTCTCCAGTCAGAGCATGGCCTGTCTTGAGCTGGTAGAACATTGAGGTTAGAGACTCCTAGCCGCTTGCCACCGCTAGCCCTGCCGGCAGCGCACTCGCGCGTCTCCTTCGCCTTTTTCTCCGAGGTCTTCGCGTTTAAGGAGTGTGAGTGATCGAGGGAGGGACATCGAGCGCTGGCCACACCTGTCTGAGTAGAAATGCCACTCTACACCACGCGCGCAACGTTCATCTGGCGCCAGCCTCGCCCACCCATCAGCCTGCTCATTGCCGGGAACCCGTTTATGAGCTGGGCGCCATCGAGTCCGATAGTTATGCCCGGCTTGGCTCTCTTCGGGGGGGGTGGGTGACAATGTGTTGGCGTGCCTGAATGGCGTAACATTGACCTGCTCCAGGTTCGTCCGACACCATACGTGCAATTGCTGCCTGGGCATCTGTGAAGACGGTCACCAGTTCGGAGAGCACCAGTTTTGTAGCAGTCCGAGAGCTGTCGGTAGAGAGTGTCAGGCCAGGTCAGGGCTGTTTGTGGATGACTGAGTTAAATATCTAGGAAGTCGGGAATCAGGATCGAATGTTTTTTTTTTTTTTGGTTTAATCGCACTCGCATTCAGCCTACATAAGTAGACTATGGCGGCGTACTTTTTGGTTAACTGTCCACCACGGCCGCGATCAAGTCCGCAGATGGCTCGTTATAGCTCCCCTTGCCCTCCGCCCTGGCTTCCCAAAGATACTATATAAAGCACAAATTACAGTCACCCCTTTCCTCGTCTGCCTCCAACTTGTTCTCCTCTCCCCTCACCTCCCGCTCCAGGAGTTCCGACTCCGACGTCTCACCCGGAGCCTCTCCCACAGCCCTATCCAGAGCCACCCTTCGTCCCACGTTTGTGATATCGGTCTGGGCGGAGGGTAGGGGGGAGCTTTGCAATGCGCCGCCTTCGGGCGGGCTGCAGACGGGAAACCGATAGTGTGTATGTATGTACATCGCTATGATCCGATAGGGTCGCAAGCGACCAATGAATCATCATCATCGCCATCACCACCAACCCACGCCCGTGGTAGATAAGGAGTCCAGGATCGCCTGGCTGCACCGCTCATCCGCGAAGAGGTCTCAGACCTTGAACCGATTCTTCCTCCTCCCAGTCACCCGCCACATTCCCGCCCACAGGATTTTCTGCTGGGCCTTCCAGTGGGGGCAGTTCTTGAAAAGGTGCTCCCGGGTCTGGGCCCGGTACGGGCCCTACCAGCACTTGGCTGTGGGCTTGTTCTTCGTCCACTTGAGGTATTTACTGGCCAGTGAGACAATGGCCTGTCTTCAACTGGTAGAATCTCGCTGCCAGCCGCTTGTTGCCCTTCACCGGAGCTGTATCCGGTTCCTGAAGCACCTTCTCCTGACGGCAGTGTGGTATTTCTCCTGAGCGACCCGAGAATCCGCCCATGCCTTTGCTTCCTGCCACTTCTTTTCCGGGATCCCTCGCTTGAGATGCAATAGATCTGGGAAGAGGCATTGGCAGTCTGCCTTACCTGCCTGAGTATTGCGGCCCTTCATCGGGATTGAATGCGATGAGATGCGGGTGCGAACGATGAGAGAACGAGTGATCGGCATTGACGAATAACCGCCTTGAGCAGCTCACGGCTCTAGACACGCGAGGAGAATAGAGTGGCGGTTGCCTCCACCAGAACAGCGAGGAAATAGCCCTCGAAAGCCTCCCGGCCCAGACGGTCACCGTTCCGCCATTGATGTGGTCTACTCCGGCGAAACGCCACAAACACCGCACACCGCATCACATTGCATCACATCACATACTTATTCTCATCGTACGAGATTTAGAAGAACACTTTGATTCCGCACTACGTACAAACCCCCTCAGTGCAACCTGCACGTTGCCTTGTTTGGGCCATCCATCGTGCTGCACCCAAAGTGCCTCCAACCAGTCGCTCTTAAAAAGCAAATAACACAAAATCACAGTACACCCCACCCCAACCCATCGAAGTAACCCGAGAAAAAATTAAAAAAAAAAACAGTCCCAGAGAAACAAACAATTATCCTATTGAAAGAATGAAATGCCTAGAGAAAAAAGCTAGGAAAAGCAAAGAAAAAAAAACCGCCCGGATGCCCGATCAAACAAGAGCGAAAACTGTGAAGAAACACAAGTGTCCTAAACAAATTTGTCTCGCCCAAACGGAGAAGTAGATCAAGCGAAACCAAAGTACCTATCGCCACTGTTAGCCTGTAATCCATGAAAGACAAAATAGGGTTACATACTCCGCGCCCTGGGTGATGGCCGTCAACAACTGTTGTCTCAACGTCTCGTAACTCTCGTATTCCGGCAAATCGAGTTCTATGACTCAGTTAGCCATAATCCTCCTAGATAAACGGATTTGGTATAAACTTACGGTTGAAGCAGGTGTGCGAGCTCGGTAGGCGGTCCTTGCTTCCATAGTCTCGGTGAATATTGAACCTGGAGAAGCCGTTCATACCCTCCAGCTCCTTGAAGCCGTTGAGTGGGACTTTGGATGTTCCAGTGACGAATTGCAGCAACTTAGCTCGTTCCTCCTTGTCGAACGACCTCACAGCACGCCAGAACCACTGAATCTGCGACGAGGAGGCCGAGTAGTTGTGGTACTCAGTGTTGTTTCGCCAGTCGTCCAGATCGATATCCGGCATGCCTGAAATCAGCAGCTCCAGTTCCTGCTCGTTGAAGATATTGACCAAGTCTGCGGGAACAATGTCGTGAAATCCGACAAGGAAGTGTTCGATTTGTTCTTTCACGCTGTGCAAGAGGCGGTGCTCAACTACTCGGCGAACGTAGTCCTGCTTGTTCTCGTTGGTCACCGGGATGAGGCGTCCGCCGGGGATCAGGTCGATCGTGTCTCTGGCGCCGAACTGGTCTACTTCGACCGAAAAAGTCTCCTGAATGATATCCTGAATGTTGTTCTCCAGCATCCAAACCATGGACTTGTAGTACTCCAGATCCAATGTCTCCATGTCCTTGAGGGACACAGGCTTGCCGAGGATTTTCTTGTAGACCGCTCTGCTGAAATGACAATCGAGGACTCTCCCTTCGTACAAGGCTTTTCCTATAATGCGTCCAATGAATTTGAAGAAACTCAGATGTTCAGGGTTGACCTCGCTCGAGCTGTTCGGATGGAAAGTAGTCCTGTCCGATGCAACCGGAATGAATAGTGCATAGTCCGGGTTGAACATCTGCCTTGCCATGACCTGGAACCACTCTCGCGTAACACCGCCGGCGTCGACACCCTCCTCGCCATGGAAGCGAATACTCAACTTGGCGTACTTGATCTCGTCGCCAGTTTTGTAGTACATACTCTTGTACGAATCCAAGAAGACTTGATCGCGACGAACAGCGAGAGGAAGCGTCGGATGGGGGTCGCGAACTCCCTGGCGAGTATGAAGGCGACGGTTGAAGTAGTTCCGCTTATTGTCGAAGTCGAGAACCTTAGGGTTCTTGGTCAACTGCGAGAACGACCCGCTCATCAGCTTGGGGTTGTTCCGGACCATCTGGTTGAGGATCTTGCGGTGGTCTTCGGTGAACTTGAAGAATAGCAGGCGCATCGATCGCGCCTCGGGGTTCAACTGCGACTGCTGGGCAGGGTTTTCCAAGCTTCCGTTCTTGCAAACGACCATAAGAGCCTCGATTAGTGGCAGCAGGATGGTGGCCACGTGAAGCATATCGGAACGCTCATGGATAGCAGTGAGGCAGTCACTGAGCTTCGACCAGAGAGGCGAAAACGTAAGACTCTCGTAGAGCTTGGACAGTACGTCACAAGCTTCCTCGGTAGCCACAGCGTCACCCTCATCCTTCTTGTCCTTGCCCTCCTTGTCCTTGCCCTCCTTGCCCTTGCCCTCCTTATTGTCCTTGTCCTCCGATTTCTCCTTCGCGGCACGCTTAGGATCAAACAGATAGTCAAGCGCGGTGAGAACTCTAAGCAGTTTCGCTTGCTCGGAACTCGCAGGAGAGAAGTTGGCCAAAGCCATTCCCTGGACCTCAGTACCATTCTCAGCGTTCCGAACTTGCAGTAAAAGCTCGTCGAGATGCCCCAAGATGATAGAGCCAAGTCCTTGAGCCTGACGAATCAGTTCGGCGCCGAAAACATCCTTGGAGCCCGGGATGCCCGAAAGATTTTGCATAGTGGCCAGAGTCTCCCGGAAGGTTTTACTGGAACACTCACGTGCCGTGAGGATGTTGACGACCAGCCGAAGGTTATGCTCAGGAACCACCGGAGGAACCAGATTTCGCGGCTTCTTCTTTTCTTCTTCCTTACTCCCTTTCGCTTCGTCCTTTGCATCGCCCTTAGCCTCAGAACCCTCGGCAGCCGGGGCGCTAGCAGTAGCTCCGGCCGGGGCCTCGGTTGCCGCGACAGCGGTGGAAGCGCTGCCGGCTGTGGTCTGTTCAGTGGTAACCTCCCCTTCTTTGGCTTTCTCTCCGTCTGACTTTTTCTTATCCTTCTTGAGTAGGATAGTCAATGGGCGCGTAATCTCTGAGAGAAGCACTGAAAGTTGATCCATAACGCTCGAACTCTCTGTAACGAGCGGTCGATCCAGGAGTGCCAATAGCGCGTTGAGTGCATACTTGCTAGCCTTGCTCTCGATGGCTTTGCCCTTGCCTTTGCGGTTGATGGGCTTCTTAATTCCCATGTTGATGTCGTGCTCGTTCAGGAAGTAGGATGAGATGTGCTCGTTGTAATTAACAAGGAAAGACAAGGCTTGAAGACATTGCTGAGCAACCATGAGCGGCGAGACCTCTCCGCTTGTTTGCGTAAACACTGTCGGTCCAGTATTGGCTCGAACCAAAGTGGTAGGCGTCTTAGCGGGCGTCTTGATAGGCTGCATGGTGGTCGGTTGCTTAGCCCTCACAGAAAGCTGAGCAAAGCACCTCTCAACCGCGGTCATATCGGCGCTACCATCATGAAGAATTAACAGGAGCAAGTTAACCACTTCGGCGCGGTTCTGGCGGTTGTCACTGATACTAAGAAGAATCTCATGAAGAGTCGACCGCGTACTGCTTGACTGAGGCATAAACATCAACCGAAGGAGTGTAGCAACACCGGCCTTATCCAATAGTTGAACGGTACCCTTGCGAGCAGGCTTCTTGACTTTCTGTTCATCGGGGTTCCGCAAATGCGCTGGTACACGGTTGCGCGAGGCATCAGCGAAGTGGCCGTGATAAATGCGGTCACCTCGCAGGGCATTCGCTTCCTCGAGGATGGAATGGGGAAGATGAGCCAAAGCTTCGTCATCCTGCTCCATCAAAACAGTCTGTCGCAAACCAGGTTCGAGGGTGGCCAGGAAGGTCGCCAAGTCAAGGTCCATATCGCCTGGACCTCCACTTCCGCCTTGGGCTCTAGCGGTTTCCTGTTCACGACGCCGTCTGTCCTGTGCTTCCTGGTCCAAAAGCTCCTGGCGGATATCATCGGGAAGAGCATCCAAGAACTCACGACTGATTTCGCTGGCTTGGTTGCTACTTGCGGCCGCGGCGCGGCGCTCACGGATATGCTGAGTCAGAGCCTCCTCCCTCATTTCCTCGGGTATAGCCTCCAGGAACTCTGGGTCGATGCCCATGCCAGTGATATCCATCTCCCGTCCTCGGATCATGACCGTCGCGCGTTCCGGGGGTGCAGAAGGGCCAGCGGTAACAGCTGGTTCCGTTGGCTCAGTCTGGGTGCCGTCGTCTTCCACCCTGGTCTCTCCCGCCGGTGTGTCTGCAATCTCCGCTTGACCACCTTCAGGCGCACGAGTAGCAGCCTCGGCGGCCACGGCTTCCTCCTCCGCCTTAGCACGCTCGGCCACCTCCTTCTCTTCTGCTTCCTTACGGGCCTTCTCCTCAGTTTCTGCCTTCTCCTTCGCAATTCGCTCCTCCTTGGCTTTTTTAGCTTTTTCTTCCTCCAACTTCGCCCGTTCGATTTTAGCCTGCTCCTCGAGCTCCTTACGTTTCTTCTCCTCCTCAATGGCCACAGGAACAAGGCGGTAGAGGATGGCGTCGACGACGCGTTGGGCGCTTTCTTCGATGCGATTACCGAACAAAATGCGGGCCTCTTCCATCCAACGAGCCGGAGTGGAGCTGGGCTCAAATCGGCCAACCTGATTGGGGTCGTCGCGAGACAGACGCATAGGCTCGTGCGGAGAACGGAAGTGACCAAACATGGACCGAATCTCGCGCTGCATACCGTGAGGGAAGCGATGGTGGGGGATGGTGGCTTGAATCTGCATAGAACCGTTATGCATGACACCCTCGCGACTCATGAGGCTCATTAGAGTGTTAATCATAGAGGCTGGGCCGTTGCCAGATACGGGAATGCCGCGAAATTCCTGATGCCAGTCAGTTTGGTACTCTTGACGGTGCGTGCTATGACGTAAAGGCGCCGGATCGTTGTCGGCCTGCTGAAGGAGCGGATTCTGCTCGCGGTTGCTGGCAGGGACGCGTTCCCCAGAGGCGCCTAGGTAATGCCGCGATCGCCCGGGTCTCCCCACTGAACGGATCATCAGTGAGCCAACGTGGGACAAGCTACTGGGAATACGTGACGACATACTGAAAACCGGCGGTTCTCTCGGCCCGCCACTAAGAGTGAACCAGCCTGCCGTACCCCGAGGGTGGGTGCGTGTCATGATAGGGGCTTCTGCTTCCGGGAATGCCCATGGATACGCTACCGCCAACTCCTCTTCATCGTCATAACCCTCTCCAGACATCATTGCCTCCTCGTCCAAATCGTCATCTTCTTCCTCCCCTTCCATCTCATCTTCCTCGTCACCTTCCTCAAGGAAGCCATCGTCTGGGTCCTCGATGTTCGGGCGTTCGTTCCCTAGGGCGCGCATAACGGCCTCTACGTCGTTGTCGATGTCTTCTCCAAGGATTTCCTCCTGATCAATATGGTTGTCGTCAATGCCGTCGGACTGCCAACCCTCCTCTCCGCCACTCTCGTATTCATCATGGTGGTGGTGCGAATGATGGTGAAGATGGTGGTCTGCCAGCTCGTCAATTATCTCCACCTCACCGTCATCGCCGTCCATATCATCGTCTGACAAATCGTCATCATCTTCTGAATCCGAGTCATCATGTTCATCTTGAATGACAGTCTCAACCTAAAGAGGTTAGTCGTACCATTCCAGGCCTAAACTCAAGAACAAGACAAACTCACGTCCATATCTTCCACATCTTCATCTTCGTCTTCATCACTGACCTCACTACCCTCCTCTTCGCCAATCTCCTCCTCAAACTCCATCTCGTGGTCATATATCTCCTCCTCATCTTCATCTTCGTCATAGTCACTAGCATCGTCATCATCGCCCATTTCGCCGCCCGCAAAGAGTCCCAACGTCGAATTGCGATATAGATCCGGGGTCTCCTCCCTAGGTTCATCGATACTTGACAGCGACGATGCAACCGATATATCATCTTCGTCTGTGGCTCCAGGAGTAGACAAGCCGGAGGTCTCACTAAGTTCCACGGCGGTCTTGGACAGTAGCTTAAGCGGTTTAAGCATTGATTTGATGACCTTGCGTGAGTTTGGATAGTTGAGGTCAATATCGGCGAGTGCGTTCGTGAGCGCAGCTATGTAATTCTTTTCCAACATGATCTTAGCCAGGTCACGCTGAGGCTTGTCGCTGAGTCCCACAGATGAGGAAACACACGGCGGTCGAACGGAGAGGACCTTGTAGAACAAATCTCCTAGGCTGGCCATGCGCGCATACTTCATGCTCAGAGGCTCAGGGGACGCATAGGCGTCTTTGAACGACTTTAGGGTAGTCTCGAAGAAAAACTTCCGCACGAAAAGCAGATCGGGCTCATCCTCGGCGGTTGAAACCTCACCCGAATGCGTGCAAAGCGAAACGAACAGATGAATGGCCCATTGGCTAAGTTTGTCCTTCGTCTTCTGCTCAATATCGTCGGGAGCTGGCGCAGTGAGTGACTGCTTGGAGATCAGATCGTGAAGCAGGTAGTTAAAGATCGCCGAGCGAGGCTTCGACGGAGTGATTGGATCTCTAGGATCGGCCTTGCGGTTGAAGTTGATGAACTCAACTTTGCACCGGTTGTAGCAGCAAAGAAGTTCCATGAGAGTCATCAAGATGAAGCACCGATAGAAGAAATACGGATGATGCTCTGCCTTGAACTCCGGTTTTTCCGGCTTGGGGGCTTCAACGGGCTTCGCTGGACCTTCGGAAGCGTCGCCCATAGTCACATCAGTGCCTGGTTTCGGAGATTCCTTGGGCGGAGGTGGAACCAAGCCGTTGATGTCCTTGATGGCGAAAAGTTCCATGAGCAAGAAGTGAATGACGCCATCCGGCTTCTCAACCCCCGGAGGCCTAACCTCAATGGTAGTCTTTGGCTTCTCATCCCCAGGCTTTTTCTCCCCAACCTTCTCTTCTTCAGCCTTCTTTTCTTCAGCCTTCTTTTCTTCAGCCTTCTGTTCTTCGGCCTTCTCTTCTGCGTTCCTGGCTGTCTCCCCACTGCTCTCACCCCGGGATTCCGCAGCGGGGGCCGTGTTCTCTTCCGTCTGGGCTGGCTTCTCGCTCTCTTTGAGAATGATCCCTTGACTCCTAAGCTGGGGATCATACCGCGAGAGCTTGCACAGCTGCGCGACGACATCAACAAATATATCCGGATTCCTCAAGATCAAATGAGCACAGTTCTTAGTAAAGCTACTAGTGTCAAACTGTCTTGAAGTTCTCGCCGAAAATTGCGCGCGGATCTCCACCGTCATTACAGCCCTGATGGTCACATCGTCCTCGATGACATGGCGAACCATCATCAGTATCGCGGGTTGGAGCCTGTCGACGTTGTTGCCGGCTTGGCGACGGTACATGTGGAAGACCTTCTGTAGATAGCCTCCCTGCATCAGGCGGGCCGAGAGCTCTCTCCGCCTCGTGAGAAGAACCAGAACCCTAGTGATGGCCAATGCAAGAATGCTATCGTCTTTGTCGACCAGGGGCAGAATGGTGAAGATGGTATCAAACAGCGCATCTTGATCTTCTTCGGAGACTTTGATTCCAGAAATCTCGACAACAGGCGACTCAGTTCCGCTCTGCCCGGGAGTAAACTTGATCCTGTCGGGCTGTGCGTTCTCGGAGAGCAGTTTCTCGACAACAAGAAGGATGTTGGCAATCCAGGGTGCACGACTTCCAGGGTAGATTTTGATGAAGCCAATAAGGGAGGACAGCTGCTCGTTAAGGTCCTCAACGGCAGCCTCATAGAACCCTTGGTTCTGCAGGATAAGTCCAAGCAGATGAGCCGTAGAAGCAATTTCCTTAGCCTGAGGTCTGAAGTCGTCCTCCATCTGTAGCGAAAGCAGCGATTGGAAAATGGTCGCAGCAACATCTTTGCGTGTCTCTTGAGACGTAGCCTCGAAAGCCGACCTTATCAGTTCTGCAAGCTCAAAGGTGATTTCCGCCTGGACCTGAAGTACATCCAGTGAGCGGCTAACCAAAGTGTCGCGTACAGCCGCACGAAGATCGCCAAGGTCTTCAACGGTAACGACCTTCTCCTTCGGCGCTTTGCTGTCTTCCTTTTCAGGCTCCTTGCCCTTGCCCTTATCGCTAGCAGACACAGGCGGAACAGGCGTCTCAATGCTCATAGCCGAATCATCGTCGGTACGTACATCTGCAGGAATGAGTGGAGGTGGTGCCATCGCAGGATCTGAAGTTTCCACGTTGGAAGGAGTAGGCGCAGGCGGAACCGACACCGCCGGCTCGGATGGTGGCTGCGGAGGCGCACCTTGGCCACTAACCAGATCAATATCGATATCGGTACCGTCATCCTCGTCATCGCCCTCTTCATCATCCAAAGGGTCATGGTGAGCGCGGTGAGGTTGGAGTGGACGAGCAGGTTCTCCCCTAGACGACAACCAGTTCGCTGCGGTATCGACATTGCCACTACATCGCATGAGTGCTTCCTGAGCACCATCGAACGAGAATCCCATATCGGTGAGCTGCTTTATCCTCTCGTCTCGCGGTACCATGGTCTGCCAAGAGATGTTGTTGTTGAGTTCGGGTCTCTTCTCGAGATCCTTCCGCGTAAATGCGGAAGTCTCATGATCGCCCTTGAGGATGATAGCAAGAATCTCAACGACAGATTTGACGATTCCTGATGTAGCCTTCTTCTCCATTGTGTTGCTCTCCCACATATTTTGAACAACAGGAAGGATAGCGGCACGGAGTTCAACCAGAAGCTGATTGGAATTGAAGTAATCTACTTTGGAGGATTCGTTGATCGATCTCATGTGAAGAGCTTCGGATTGTCCGGAATGCTGGATGGCTCTGTCGGAAACCAGGTACGAGAATACCAACAGTATTATCCGAATACCACCGTACGCATGGGCTATGCGGTGCTGATCGTCAGGAGTCATTTGCTCGACATCGTCAGAAGCCGGTAGATCCTGTAGTTCGTTCCAGAATGCCCAAAGTATCTTCTTAATCACTTCGAGGCCGCCTAGCTGTTTGAAAGTGATCAGAACGGTTGTAATGGCGAATGGCTGTCTCTCGGGAGGCGAGTTCTTCGGTGTGTTGAAATAATCCCGAGGAATACCCTCAAGCAAAAGCGACATAGAGGAAGATAGCATGACGATCCAGTATCCGTACTTGTCCGTAATTGAGTCCGATGATTCTAACCCACATATTAGCCTTTAATCACTAAGCGAGTCCAGCCGAATAATACATACCAATTCTCTCCCAGGTCAGATGCTTGTGCATGGAGCTTGCAATGCTATCGACCAGCTTGAACGCAATATACTTTTGCAGCGGATCATTGGTTCGTCGATTGATCACGCATTTCGCGAGTCCTGGATGATATCAGTCGCGTCTCGCACGTAACCACGAATCGGAACATACCTTGCAAGAAAGGATTGATTGCCGTGGGAAGCTGTCCGATCAAGAACCGGATGGTCTTTACGTTTCTGAACCAGGATGTATGCCCGTCCTTCTTGAAGACGGCTTTTTGGGCCTCCATCTTCTCCTCGTTCGATTGCGGTGCCTCGGCCTTTTTCTCACCGGTAGTCCCGAAGGAGCCATTCGCAGTCTGAGCAACAGACACGTCAATCGCAGTAACTGTACTCGTAACCACCGTGGTTCGAGTGACTTCCTCCCAATCCGCTGGAATAACCTTTTGCATCTGAATCTCCTCCCATACGCATTGACGTTGCAGCGCGCCAAGTTGGGCGATAAAACCTCCCCCTCCTCCCTTCCTGATGGTGTTCAGGATTAATTGCACGCTCTGCCGAGCATTGAACATGGACTGGGCGTACAGATCCTGGAGAAGGAAGATCAAGGAGTGTGCAGAAACTAGATTCTTGACAAGTGTTGTTCCATTGGCCTTGACGCTTCTGACAGCTTCCTTCTCAGCTTCCACCATCACATCATCGTCAATCGGAATCAACTGGACATCGCTCGCAGGCACGCCACCCTGTAGTCGGGGAGACAGCAATGATGCAGAGTTGGTCAAAGGGGCGAAGTATGGCTCCTTATCGATGTGATCCAGGAATGGCTGCAACTTATCGACTGACTTCTGAGCGCAGGCGAACACCGTTTGAAGCGTATCGACGAGATTGCTCTCGCACAATAGGTGCATGTTGCGGCAGAGCGTTTGGTTAGCAAGGCTAGTAGCAAAGTCATATGGAAGACAAGGCAGGTTGTAGAGTTCAAGCAACTTGTCGACAACACCACGTCGAAAAAGATCACGTGTATGCGCCGTATTGGTAACGAATCCGTCGAGATACCTCATCGCAACGTCGATATAGTCCGTGATTGGGAGCAAATCCGAAACCTTTTCGGACTCCTCGTACTTCAGATCCTGCAAAGTGCAGACGTCTTCCAACGATATGACCTGGCCGACGGGAGCGCCATCCGGATTTGTTTCGCCAATAGCCACTGTCATCAAGGCATCAGCATCGCTAATCTCCACGTTGGCGTTGTCGATATTACCCTCTGGAGCACTGCTGCTCGGTCCGGGTTCGTTGGCAGTGTGTTCCGTCGCAGCTGATCCAGCCAAAGCCTTTCTACCACCGGAAACCACTAGTCCACCCTTCCCATCATCCAGCCAGACTTTCGCTCCGATGCCGTACTCGGTCGCATACGTTTTACCGACATCAACGAGCCTGTCTAATATGTGCAGTGTGGACTTCAGAACGCTCTCACGCAGGTTAGGATGATGGCGAACAAGTTCATCGAATTGCGTTCCCAATAGATTATCGAGCTCTCCATCGATTAAGACCCTAACGTGAGCGGGGCTCTCGAATATCTCGAAGAAAGAATCCAGAGCACCGGAGGCTTGGATGAGATCGAGACCCAGAGGATTGAGACAGAACGCGCCTAGAGCATTAGGAATGGAACTGATAGCATCCTGAGAAGGCATGATCCTCGAAACGTTGAAGGGAAATGGTTGCGCTTCGGACTTCGGCTCCTCGGGCGTCGGCACCTCTGGCGTCGACTTCGTGGGAGATGTACCAGTCACGGACGCATCATCTTCGCTGCCTCGCGGAACAACGACCGTTGTAGATGACTCTGCTGAGGGGCCGGGTTGCCCAGCTCCCCCCTCAGCCTCCTCTTTCTCCTGCTTTGCCTTATCCGCTTCATCTTGCTTCTTTTTCGCCTCCTCCTCTTGCTTTCGGCGAGCCTCATCTTCCACCAGCCCCGTTTTACCGGTGATAGCTTCCAAGAAGGCGTGTGTGATGTGGGCCTCGTGAATCACAGCGTAACTGGTCGGTTCATTATGGATGAAAGAGCTGATCATGGCAACGACCGTACTCCAGATATGACTGCCCCAAACACCTCCTTGAGCAATGACCAACCTGATGGCTTCTAGCAACTTCGGATTGTCGACGAGATTCCGGAGCAGACGGTCCACTCCAGCACCAGACTGGCCCATCATATGCTGCATGAACTTAGTGACCATCTTAAGAGTCTGCTGTCGTTGATGGCTAATCTTGTAGTCTGTCTGTTGTGTACGGTAGATGTCCGGAAGTCCCTTGCCAGACGCCACTTCCTCGAGCCCAGCTTGTGTCTCATACGACACGAGATCGACGACGGCGTCCAGGCCCTTCCCATTCGCAAATACCTGGATTGCAGTTGGCACACCGAACATGAGATGGTCCAGAATACTGAGGGCCTTCGGAATAAATGGATGAGCCTTTATCGTCCGCAGGTTGATCATATCGGAGAGGATAGGTATCAATCCGGCGGAAACGAGCATTGATGCGGTGTGGGCACTACTGGGCAAGCAGCACAGCAGGGAAAATAGGGCTTCTCTCCATTCCTCTGCCTCGCCACCGGGGTCGTTATTATCGTCATTACTCAGCTCCACCACGGCCTTCCGCATGAGGTACAGCAAGACACCATGGTTGACGTTGACACTCAGAGCACCACAGACATCGGCATTTCGGGCTTTGTGGCGGGCTAAAGCTTCCAATCCGTTGAGCGCCAAAGATTGCAGCCATTTGGGTATCTCTGCGCCCTTTCCTTGCCTCTCTCCTCCTTGTACCAATTCAGCCAATTGGTATGGCAATTGCAACCTCCGTGGTTCGTCCTGATCGAGAACGAGAATCTTCTGCGCAAATTGCTGTTCGTTGTGGACATAGGCCAAGTTCGTCAGGGCCAATATCCGGACAGCGAGAATCTTTCTCCTGCTCTCGATATCACCCGCCAAAGCAGACGCCACACGCAGCCGATGAAGGAACTCGTAATGGGAATCCGCTGGCAAATCGGGAAGCGTGGATTCGATGATCTTTTCGAGGGTTGACGACTCCTTGATCTGACTGAAGGGGACCTCCAAGGTCTGCATACCACCCGACATGGCAGATTCCGGAACCTCTGGCGCCGTTTCTTCAACCGGACGCGAGCGAGACGCGAATCCCGGGGTGTTCTGCAGTGATTGTTGGTGATGGGAATGGGTGTGAGAATGGTGCAAGGACGACCGCCTTGCGGGAGTCGGTGTAGTCGGATCCCTGGGCACGAAGGGAGCTGGTGTTGGAGGTGACAGAACCTTGGGACTAACATAGTAGCTGATCCAGACCCCCCCCCATTCCTCCCAGCTTCCTTCCTTATCGTCCGCCTTGCCTTTTCCTTTGCTGGGAGAGGAGCCGGCGATGGGATCACCGGGATTCTCACCCCGAGCAATCCGTCCCAAATCATTGGCGCAGACTGGCAAAAACGCACGCGAGGAAGTGGATTTGCCTGCACCATTGATGCTCTTCAAGAAGGGTGACGCGAGCGTCACCACCTTGCTAAGGTTAATGTTGTAGTGCGAGGCCAACAACGCAGCCTGCGCCGCCGCACTGCCACCCCTTGTCCGAGAAGTGTAGTATCTCTGAGCGAGTCGCCAGGTGAGACGCAACGAGGATATGAGGACATCGATATCGGTAGTGTTCAAGAGCTCACCGATGTTCTTTTTTTCGCCGCAATTCGAGTCAGTATGGTTGTATTCGCGCCGCGGCCGCTATAGAAAGAGAACTTACGGCGCTGCTAGCGTACAAACTTCGGTTTCCACAATTTTCAACTAAAAGACGGGTGAAATCCAGAGTTGCGATCACCAAATTCTTGTCCTCATTCTCCCACGGAATTGTCTGTGGGCCGTCCTTAAACTTGTATTTGGTCACCAGATCTTCGAGTATGGTATCGAAGCGGTTGAGAAGTTGGATCCAGTGGTAGAGATCGCCACGTTGGAATGGCCAGTCGTGCGGAAAGGTCCGTAGAACTGGTACAAGCTCCGACAACGGTACAGATACAGCTTGCGAGATAAAGTTGCAAACGAATAGTGACTATAGATCACATCCCAATGCATCAGCAACGACCCAAATGTATAGCAATCGGTGGAGATCAGGGCGAGTATCACTCACCTTAGTCGCCTCGTGTTTGGCTGTCGCCGACTTCTTGATCTTCATGATGCGAGCTCTCGCGCGATGAACGAGCTAGAACTTTACACCAGGAGAACGTACACACACACACACCGCCTTGCAGTGTCTTTTGGAGTGGATCTAAGTACGGATGGGAGGAGGTCGAAGGAAACAGTCGTCGAGTGAAATGTAGGTATCAGCGACGCGACGCGGGGGTCAAGTCTGTGCAGTAAGAGCTAGCGGGTTAGTTCAGGTCAGTCGTGTGCCTATTTCGTTGAATCACGTTATGCAGCAGAAACAGATTGGGGAGAGGGTGAGGGAGGAATCTGTAAGGAAGAAAGTTAGGAAGAGAAAGGAAGAGTTGTGTTGAAGGTTTGCAACGTACGAGAGATTGGGAAGTTTGGCGATGGCGGGGTGATGACGATAGTTAGGCTGGGTCTGGGGCTGATCAGCAGAAGCGTGTGAGAAGAGTGCAGTCTCCGTCGATTCGCTTTAGCCGATTGAAGTCAGTGTTTCGCAGCAGATGCCCTAAGGATGGGAGGAAGTTGAAGTTGGTCAGAGGAAGATGGAGTGGTGGTGGTGGCGGTGGTGGTGAGGGAGGGGGGGTCGATGGTGTCAGAACGGAGGGGAGGAGTTTGCTCGCAGGTGGGTGCGACGGATGGTTTTGGTTGTTTAGGGCGAGGTGCATCCGTTTGGCATTAGGCGGTTTATAGCGTTCGAAGGTGTGTTTCCTTGGGTCCAACTTGTGCTGGATCCAACTTGTCACTGCCCACTCTCTCTGCATTTCTTCACGGGTTCGGGCTTCAAAGAATGCAACTTACGGCAGGAAAAAATCCGAAAAGCCAGGGCAAGAGAGAGATTACGGTGCAAGGAGGCCAGCATCTAATGCTAGATGTTCCACGCCATATAGAGCCTGCGGAAGAGATGGCAACAAACGGGAGAGAACGAGACCAGTACCGCAAGGGCGTGCAATGGGTAGAGCTCAGCCCCCGCTTCTTTTCCTTCTCATCGGCTACGAGCTGCGCTGTGCCTACCGCCCTCCAGATCCCAACCTCGATGTTGCCCGACGCGTTCCACACGACCACCACCAATCGAAGTCTTTGCAATCTCTAGCTCTCTGCGGAGTCGTCGACGTGCATGATCGCTTCCGTCCACCCGCTCCGGTCGAGTCGTCCTCGCCACTCGCACAAAACGAATGGATGGGCGTCGGTGCATGCGTCATATGCAAGTACTCTGTACATATGTGAAGCCACTGCCTGCCGCCAATCTAGCCGGATCGGTTTTCCGGGTAACTACGGCACCTACAATCTATGCCAACCAGCAACGCACAGAGCCTCATCCCGTCTCTTCGCCTTGCCCCTCCGGGTCTGGCCCCGCTTTTTAGCTGCAGATACATATGCGGGAAGGCCAAACGCCTACAACACCACGGGGGGCACGTGCAGGACTGCAGCTTCAAGGGAATCTTTTGCTGTCACAGAGGGCGCGAGTGAGCGAGCCGATGCGAAGTGTGGCCCCGAATTCCATTCCCCCCCCCTCTCCTTCAGTCGAGACTGCTGCGGCTCTCAACATCATCAGCCTCACCAACGCTAATACCGGCAGTGACGGAGGACAACTCGTTGAGACGACAACCGACATTCACGGAATAATGATCCTTTGGCAAGCTCTGTCGTGACAACGGATGATCTTCAGGAGGCGCTGACACCAGCGAACGACGGCGCCGGGCAGGCTGCATTAGCACCAGACTCCAACCATTCGGGCCGATGGAAGGCGTTTACGTTTTGCCTGTTCCCAGGAGGTTTGATCGGGAGTGTCCACATGGGAAAAGCCATTCGGTCCAGTGTTAAGTAGGGAGATACATAAGTACTCAACGTGACTCGAGGCAGTGGTAGTTACTAGGGAAGAGCGGGAAAGTGAAGCCAGACGGAGTTGCGGGAGTGAAGCAGCCTTGCGGCGTATTCTAGCACCTGCCCTCCAGCATTTTTTGTTTGATTCCTTACTTTTGATTCATTATATACCTACTCACATGCGACCAGTTTTGGTCACGGCAAGGCTGGAGCTGAGTCCGGGATTGGAGAAGAGAAAAAATCTTATCTTCTTCAAACAGCATATAAACATCAAAAATCAATTCCAAAGCCACGAATAATGGATGTGAGTGAGAATTCATGACCATATTCTTCTACATCGCGCACAGAGCCTCATCCACGTCGCCTCTTCGCCGTGCCCCATCCGGCTTGACTCGATTCGTTAGCTGCAGCTACGGAGGGCCCGAACACAACACCCCGAATATTCACGCACATGGAAAAGACAGCCACTGGAAAAAATCGATTGGCCGGATTGGACGTGGCTTCGGGTCTTTGATGGAGGAGATAAATCTTCAGCTGAGAGGTGGAACGAAGTGTGCACTTGTCGCTTTCCCCGCCACATGTTACGACTGCAGAATGGAAACAAAAATAGCCCTCTACATATGATGTGTATATGATGTGTGTTCCGGTTTGGGGCGATAACATCATCTTCAAGGCTGGACTGGACAGTTCTGATAGGATGAGTAGCGATGCACCGCCAGCCGCGAATAATCTGGGTCGAAAATACAAACCAAGAGGGTGTGTGCGTCCGTTCGATACGCCGGCTATGCATGTACGTATTCTACCCGATGGGTGTTTGTGTATTCCTCAGCGGTTGGCGGCACGCGACGGACTTCTCCCGACTATTCGTTCATGACTGTTTTGAGTGGCTGTCTTCTCAGTCGCTGCCCCGCCTGCGAGGAAGGAACAGAAGGGAAACCACGAAAATTGAGACTCAGGAGATGCGGTAAATTGATCGCGAAGGCTGCGGTAGAAAGAAGGAAGAAGCAGCACGCTAATCCGGTGCACTTGGCAGGGACGCGTTAACTCGAGCAACTATCTTACCATGCTAAAAACGGTGGGGATTTATCCGAGCTAAAAGCAGGAGTCGTTGTACTAGTGTGCTATCTAAAGGTACTCTATCATACTGCTGTGATAGATGGAAATGTGGAGTCGAATGAATCCTCCCTGTATAGTACATAGCTAGCAGACGTGGGAGTTCATACATACCTAACTCCCTAATTTTCCTAAAGCGACCAACTACCCCCAGCGGTGGCCGCGAGAGAGAAATCAATAACACCTGTTCCCTCCCCCTCTTCTTCTTCTCTCACCACCCTTCGATTTCTCAATCTCTAAAAATACGTGACTCTCATCTCACTACCGACACACCACCGCACTTGCAGCCCCACCCCACGACATCCCAACTTCAGTCTTTAGACTTGATCAGAGCTTCCTGACAACTTCCTCTCGCTCCGAACGCCAGCTTCTCTGGTCCGAGGAGCTTCACCCAGCCCAGCCACTATTGTTGTTCTCCCCTCGACACTCCCTGCGTCATGGCCATCGCTCCCGACAAGGCCGCCGAAGAGGGTCGTCCTCCCACTACTACAGGCTCCGTCAAGGAAAAGAAGGCTGTGAATAGACCCCTGAGTATGGGCGAATCCTTGAGATCTGTTAAGTCTGTCAAATCCAATGCAGCTTCTCATAGGATCTCAGGCGGCACGGTTGCGAAAGAAGAAAGTGATGATGGAAAAGAGGATGGTGACGAAGACGACAAAGACAATAAGGTACTCATTCGTCCTTTAGCACATTCCGAACAGTTAGATATTATGTTGAATTGCCCTCAGCATCCTCTGCCTACATCCCTTCTCTCCAACACGTATACCGATTCTGGTGCTTTACGTTGTACTGCGATAACTGTCGCCAAGGGGACAAACTAACAGGTGCTGGTATATTATAGAGGGACACAGAAAGCAGCGATGAAGAAGGGTTCGCAGATGCCCCTGAATCTACATCTCCTCGTCCACCTCCCACTCGCAGCTTGGACCGGCTATCTCGTTCTACAGTCTCCTCGGTTACCGAGACACCACACTCTCCACCGAGCGTGGCTTCTCCGGCAGACCACCGCAGCAGCCAGGCATCTTCTATGACTGCACCGACTACCACGAATGGCTCTACCCAAGATATGCCCACGACAGGGAGTCTCAAGTCTCCAGTTACCCTTCAGAGAAGACTTTCGGTTGCCTCACTCGACGAGGTCTCTCTTATAGACGAACTGCCACCGTCCAAAGCCTCGCCCTTGCCGACTGAAGCCGTCCCTCCCTCGCCTCCCTTCCCTCCGCCGCATACGCCGTCGTTGGTGGAGTCAATCACGAATAGGTTCTCACGGACGTCGGGAAGTTCCACGGGCTCTGCAACAGCAAAAGCCAATCCGCCTGCACCTCCAGTGACAGCGCCACCGCAGTCTAGAGCTAGGGGTCTATCGTCTGCTTTCCTGTCGTCTTCCAGTGTTCCAGCGCAATCCACGGCCGCGCAACCCACCCCCCCACCGGTCAGACGATCGCCGTTCAGCTGGCTGCGCTCCAACTCAAACGCTGCCACGCCCCCAACTCCGGTGGCCAGCTCGAGACGTGGAACATCTTCCTCTACGACATCGGTAGCGGGATTGGCGGCCCTTGGCGCGGATAACGAACTTCTGATCAACCGCTTGGGTAATAATCGTGACCCCGAGAAGGAGAAGGAGGAGCAACTACGCGGAATGGAGAACCTCCGGGAGAACTTCAAGAAACTCAGGGAGGCGCGGTCCCAGAGTGTGAGCTCTACTAACGCACTTTCGGCGAGTACAAGAGGTTCGATATCATCCATCGCGTCAGCTTTCAGATCGAAACTCATCGTTGGCGCAGCAGTAGCGGAGGAACCGGTGCCAGCAGCGCAGACTCCCGGTTCCCCCGGAAGCGACCCGTCTATTGCCGCCTCAGCGAAATCCGAAGATGACATTGACTGGGATTTGTGGCAGGCTGTGGTGGACGATGCGTACAAAGTTGCCGCCGAGACACCCACGGAGCTCAATCGCGCAATTCAGGCCGGAATTCCACCCACTCTACGTGGCACCATCTGGCAGAGTCTGGCGGCCAGCAAGTCGCTGGAGTTGGAGGCTATCTACCGCGAAGTTGTTGTGCTTCCGGCGACGGCTACGGCTGAGGATGCGCGTCCAATCTTTGGGAACCACTGGCTCTGGGACCCCTCTCCTACCTCCAGCCAGGCATCTTCGCCGAAGATGGGATCCCGTACCAGCCCCAGGATGGAACCGAAAGGAACTGCAACCAATACTATGAAGTGGGGACACACAGTTGCTCAGCTTGAGAAGGTGATCAAACGTGACCTTGGTGATCGGACTAGCTTCGGAAAGTACAAGGTCGACCAAAAGGCACTTCTCAATGTATGCAAGGCGTATGCACTCTTCGACCCTGCAGTCGGTTACACACAAGGCATGACGTTCATCGCCACTGTCTTACTGTTGAATGTTTGTGTCCCCACATATAGATTTTGATGCCGAGGAGGAAGTCGCTAACTGTTTGCAGATGTCCGAAGAGGAAGCATTTTGCGTCTTTGTCAAACTCATTAACAAGTACAAGTTGCGCACTATGTTCCAGGAAAAGATGAGAGGCCTCGAGTTGCGATTGTACCAGTACGATCGCTTCCTCGAGGACTACGAGCCGCGGCTGGCCATTCACCTCAAGCGACAACACATCGAATCTTCGCTCTACGCCGCGCAGTGGTTTCTCACGCTCTTTACATACAAGTTTCCTCTGCAGCTGGTTCTCCGTGTGTTTGATCTCCTGTTCAGCGAGGGCCTCGAAGGACCAATCCTCAAGTTCGGTATTTGCCTGATGAAGCAGAACGTCGAAAAGCTTCTCACGTTAGAATTCGATACCCTCGGGCCGTTTCTCAAGGAGAAGCTGTTCGACGTGTACATCGATACCACACCATCGCCCCATAGCCTACTAGAAGCTGGATTTTTCGGCAACGGAGGCGAGAAGGAAGTCTATCGTGCCAACGACATGATTTCCGACGCTATCGAGATCAAGATTTCGTCCGAGATGCTGGAGCGCTACGAACAGGAGTGGGAGGACGAGCAACGCGTCAAACGTGAGACAGAGCAAGAACTTGAGACTCTCCGCCGCAGCAATGCCAGTCTCCAAGCCAAGGTCAAGAAGCTCGAAGAGCTGAACGAGGAGCTTAACCGCGAGTACGTCAATATTGCCAGCTCCGAGGTCGGCCTCAAGGTACAGAACGATCAGCTAGCAGATGAAAACGAGGTGCTCAGGGCGAAGGTAGACGGTCTCCGGGATATGGTGGACAAGCAGCCGCAGGAGGTCGAGGATCGCCTCAAGGGGGAGATGGAGGCCCTCATGCAGAAGAACCTCGCTGTCCATCACGCGAATCAGAGTTTGGAAGAGAGTATGATGGAGATGGAGAAGGAGCTGGTCAGCACCAAGATGCAGCTTGCGACTGTAAGTTCCCTTTCATTTCACATCACCATTCGCCCATTTCATCGAGTATCGATCGAGTACTAACCGATGTCTCACAGGTTAACGAGGATTACGATCTACTCAAGAACCGATGGAACGATCTCAGGAAGGCTCTCGGCGACTGATGTTTTGATCGTAGTTCTGGTCAGAAGCAGCTTTCTCTCCTCTTTTTGCCCTTTCTATGTAAACTTTTTTGTTTCTTTTGTTTTTTTGTTTTTTCTTTTCTTCCTTGCGTTTTCATTTGATGCATGCGCCTCGCGAGACTACCATACTGTGTTCTTTTTCCTTTTCGGTTGAAGGTTTCATGCGTAGCACTATTGCCATCGTTATACGGGAAAAAAAGCAATTATGCTTGCTGCTATCTATAGTTTACGAAGGATGGATGATGTGATATGAGGAAAGACGGGATGAGCAGGAGGTCAGAAAATATAGTGGCATACTTCCTATTGTACAGTGCAGTAAGAGACGATGTTTGTAACTGTGGGATGAGCTTGATGGTACTTGATAAGCGGTGAACCGGCGCGGTGAGCTGCTTGCATCGTGAGGAGTCCAGCTAGAGTATCCCGTTTAACTAAATAGGGGTTAGCCGTCGCATCACGTGTCAAAAATTTTATTCGCTACCCTGTCTACCGGCTTGACCTCCGGCTTCGTCTGAACTGTCTGGTGTCCCCACCAACTCATACACCGACCTACAGCATGTCCTCCCCACCGCCTGCCACCTCTGCGATGCTCGTCGCGCACAAGCCCAAAAAATCGCACCCTACCTCGACTACGTCGAAAACCCGCACCGAACTCGTCGCCGCGCAAGAAACCTACGGACGCGGCCTCGCGGCGGTGAAGCAGAACGCGAAGGACAAGAAGCTGCGTGGCAACCTCAAAAAGATCGAGCTACGGTACCGGGACGCGGCGACTTCGGCGGCGGATGCGGAGTTGCTCAGACCCGAATCCGGCCCAGGGTTCATTGAGGCCGAGGGCGAGCTCGAGAGGACGTGGAAGGTCAGTCAGACACAGATCCGTGAGGCTGTGGATGTGGCGACGGCGGAGAAGGGGTTCGGGTTGGATCTGCAGTTTGGACCTTATTGCGCGGATTATACGAGAGACGGCAGGGATCTTGTGCTGGCAGGCAGGAAGGGACATGTTTCTACATTCGATTGGAGGGAGGGGAAATTGGGGTGTGAACTCCAGCTTGGAGAGACCGTGAGAGATGTCAGGTGAGCTCAGCTCTTGGGTGGATGAGTGGGGCCGCGACTGATGGTGATGCTGTTTCTAGGTGGCTCCACAATGAATCCTTCTTCGCCGTCGCCCAGAAGAAGTACGTCTACATCTACGACCGTCAAGGAGTGGAGATACACTGCCTTAAGAAGCACATCGAAGTAACAGCGATGGAGTTCCTGCCGTACCACTTCCTCCTCGCCACTATCGGTAATGCCGGGTACCTTAAATATCAAGATACATCTACTGGAGCGCTCGTCGCAGAACTGCGGACGAAACTCGGTGCGCCGTCCTCGATGACGCAGAACCGTCGGAACGCGATTATTCATGTGGGACATGCGAATGGCACAGTGACGATGTGGTCGCCAAATATGTCCACGCCGCTGGTAAAAATGTTAACGAACAAGGGGCCCGTTCGGGCCGTCGCCGTGGACAGAGGCGGGTACTACATGACAACCGCCGGTGCCGATAGCAGGATGAATATCTTCGATATTCGGGCCATGCGCGAAGTGCACAGCTACTTCACGCCCACGCCGGCATCCACCCTTGCCATTTCCGATACCGGCGTCCTCGCCGTCGGCTGGGGCGGTCACGTAACCCTGTGGAAGGACGCTCTCAAGACAAAACAGAACTCCCCCTATCTCTCTCACCACCAAGAATCCACAACGATCAACTCGCTGCGCTATTGTCCATTCGACGATATCCTTGGCGTCTCGCACAGCAAAGGGTTCGCTTCACTCATCATACCTGGTGCTGGAGAACCAAACTTCGATGCTCTTGAGGTCAACCCCTACGCCACGAAGAAGTCGAAGCAGGAGGTCGAAGTGCGCGCGCTTCTGGACAAGCTACGGCCCGAGATGATCCAATTAGATCCTGAATTCATCGGCCACGTGGACACCAACCACGCCGACCGCTCCAAGGAGCGCCTCGAGGCGGACCAGGAGCGACGCCTGCAAGAAGGCCTCGAGAAGGACGATAAGTACCGCACGCGAGGGAGGAACTCGGCGCTGAGGCGGATGCTCCGGAAGAAGAGCGGGAAAAACGTTAGGGATGAGAGGAGAGAGAAGTTAGAGAAGCTCAAGGCGCAGAGGCAGGAGAGGAATAAGAGCGTGGTAGCCAAGAGCTTAGGCGCCGCTTTGGATCGGTTTGGACCTAAACGGTAGTTGTGGTGTCGGCAAGGTAGACTACGGCAACGGACGGGGTAAAAAGTTTGGATGTTTTCCGAGCCGACTGGGCGTGATGTGTATATAGTGATTCCACGGTGTTAATGGATGGCGGTTTGCATGGGACACGGGCGGCAAGCAGGCTGCAGTCCGGCTTCGCATACTGCTAGTTCCGAGTGATCCACTGTGCCCACGTCGTCGGAAAACAAATCACCATTCCGTCGCTTACTTTGCGATTCAGCATTTCTCTGTGGCGTCCACCGTCCATCCCCGCTCGCGCGTGACCGGTATCGGAAAAGAGCTCGGTAAAAACTCGGCCATCGCAACTGGCAGTGGCGACTCGATGACTACCAGGTATACGAAACACGAACTCCCAAAGCCAGGCAAAATAGTGGTGATAAGACGACAGAATTGAAGAGGCAGGAAACGAACGAATTCCGGGGGGGGGGGGGGGGGGTGTGATTGGGGAGCG
>Ga0307516_10000297_pt1 | contig 64485 bp, 60 predicted proteins | sample 19_EM_MG_FD_203310 | JGI IMG/M metagenome (GOLD analysis project Ga0307516, IMG submission 203310) | Populus trichocarpa ectomycorrhiza microbial communities from riparian zone in the Pacific Northwest, United States - 19_EM | ecosystem: Host-associated > Plants > Roots > Unclassified | place... | reverse complement strand
CTGGATCAATTCCTTGACCGCCCGGCCCGCATAGACAGCGTCGGCCGCCTCCAGCTTGGTCAAATAGGTCTCGGCGGCCTGAGCCTTGGTCAGGTAGATCGCTGCTGCGTCGGTCTTCTTGAGAAAGGCGCTGTCTGCGTCCGTTTCCTTCAGGTACTGGACATGCGGGTCACTTTGAGCGACGTGCGCTGCCAGCAGCGTTGCGCAGGTGCCCAGGTCTGTGTCCACCTTGACCGTCACGGAACCATCGGCTACGCGCGCCAGCAACAGCGACATGGACACCACGTAGGCCACCGCGCTGCGCGTCACCAGCGTGCCCGACGACGAATAGACGGCAAACAGGATGCCTCCAGCCAGGGGGTCGCCCGCATAGATTCCGATCTCGCCTACGGCGTAGGTCGGGGCCGTCCATTCGGGAAACGTCGCTGAGATCTGGAACCCGTTCGGCCCTTTTGGTGCCGACGCATTGATCGCGGCACTTTCCTTCAGCCCGACTAGAGACCTTTGGCTGTAGCTGGGCGTGTACTTGCCAGTGCCCAGCGCCATGTGGGTCAGCTCCAGTTCCAGGCCATTGGCCTTGGCGTTCTGCGCGGCGGCCAAGCCAACGTCGGTGATCTTGGGTTGAATCGCTGTGGCCATGTGCGACGGAGCCGGACGCCCCCTGTGTTGCAGACGGCGAACATGATCATGCGCTGACCTTGTCAGTCAGGGGGGCGTTTTCCGAACTGCGCATTCCGCAGCCATGGCAGGCCGACCGAAACCCACCTGCAGACACCGGTAGCCGCTCAGTTCCGCAGCGTGTCCGGCAGTTCTTAGCCCTGAACGGCTTTCCCGCCGGCTGTTCGGAGCGCTCCGGAGCCGCCGTTGGAGCACGCCGTGGTGCTAATTGAGCGGCATCGGCGCCGTGCCGGGAAACTCACCCTCGACGCCCCAAACCACGGAGTCGTCCTGCGGATGGTCCCACGGCTGCGCGCTCAACAAGTCGGTGATCGCTGCCGCCGACACGGCCTTGCTGAAATAGAAGCCCTGGAATTCATCGCAGTCGCGGTCTCTCAGGAATTCGATCTGCCCCTGGGTCTCCACGCCTTCGGCCACGATGCTCATCTTCAGCGACTTGCCCATCGCGATGATCGCTTCTGTGATGGCTCTGTCCTGCTCGTTGGTGGCCAATTCGCGAACGAAGGAGCGGTCGACTTTGATCGTGTCGACCTGAAATCGCTTCAGGTTTGATAAGGACGAGTAGCCCGTGCCGAAATCGTCGAGCGACAGGCGGATGCCCAATTTCTTGAACTCCATCAGCACCTTGGTCGACTTCGCGACATCGCGCATCAGCATGCTTTCGGTGATCTCAAGTTCGAGATACGACGGATCCATCCGCGTCTCGCTCAGAATCGAGCGTACGTCCAGGAGCAGGTGATCGTCGTAGAACTGGCGCGCGGATAGATTGACCGCCATGCGCAACGGTGGGTAGCCGAGATCCCTCCACGTCACATGCTGTCGGCAGGCGGTCAGAAGCACCCAACGACCGATGGGCACGATCAAGCCGCACTCCTCGGCCACCGGAATGAACTTCGCCGGGGACACTGTCCCGAGATCCGGGTGTTTCCAGCGCAGCAGGGCCTCCACGCCGTTCATCTGGCTGGTATGGCAGTCAACCTTGGGCTGGTAGTGCACCTGAAACTGCCCGGCGTCCAGCGCTCGGCGCAGGCTCGACTCAAAGGCGAGCCGCTCGACCGAGTGCGTATTGAGTTCAGCAGAGTAGAAGGTGAACGTGTTCTTTCCGTCTTCCTTCGAGTGGTACATCGCGATATCGGCGTTCTTCATCAACGCCCGCTCATCGTCGCCATCGCTCGGGTAGACGCTGATACCTATGCTGGCGGTGACGTGGAATTCATGGTCGCGCAACGTGAAGGTCCGAGAGACCGCGGCCAGCATCTTCTGCGCCACAGCCTCAAGATGTTCCCTGCCATCAAAGCCCGGGACCATGATGACGAACTCATCGCCGCCTAAACGCGCGATGCAGTCGCTCTCTCTCAGGCAAGACTTGAATCGTGTCGCCATTTCCTGAAGCAGCAGATCGCCAGCTTCGTGGCCGAGCGTGTCGTTGATGTTCTTGAAACGGTCGAGATCGACAAAGAAGACCGCCAACTGCCGGTTGTAGCGCCTCGCTTCCTGCAGGCCCTGCTCAAGCATCCTTGAGAACATGCCGCGATTGAACAGGCCAGTCAGCCTGTCGTGGAAGGCGAGTTTCTCGATTTGCTGAGCCGCCAGTTGCTCCTCCTGCAGACGGCGCAGGATCGCATCGTTGAGCTTGACGCCCAAGAAGCTCACCAGAATTGCGCAAAGAAACCCTGCGCCGCCGACCGTATAGATCTGCCAAACTGTGGCGTCCAAGAGTTGGTCGTAGATCTGTGTGTATTCGAGAATCACTGCACCAATGATCGGCTGATGAACACCCGACCCTTGCAGCGGCACGGTCGTTTGCTTTAAGCCTCCAGGATTCGTGGCACTGTGCTCGATGAACACCCTGGCCTGGCCGTCGTTGATCGTTTTTCCAACCTCGTTGGCTTGATCGCCAGCGTAGGTATCGCCAATATCTGGCAGATCAGCGTCGGCGAGAGTCCGCTTCTCGGCATCCACGATCACGATGTCGCGTTGATAGAGTTCACGAAGCCCTTCGACGTACTGCTGCAGGTGGTCGTTGCTCAACGCCGCGTTGTACGCAACGGACCTCGCCAGGTCGAGTGCCTCAAGCTGAGCGCCTCTATCGACGGCGCTCAGTTGAAACCGAATCACGACCACGGTGAACGCGACGATGACCGCACAGGCGGCCGCAAATGCCAGCGTGATCTTTCGACGGATGCTGTTGGCTTTTCGGATCGGCATGGCTAGTTTCTCCCGGGACGCTAGGCCAGCGTTCGACCCTCACAATGCGCTCTGCGAGGCGTCCGAGTCTGTGCGCCTGCGCACACCATGAAAGTTTGGGCATGCAGGGCATCCATAGGTGGCAGGACGACTTCCGGGGATTACGACACACGAACCACAGTTCCGCGCTCGGAAATGAAGGGGTCCATCTGCGTCCGCCATGCCCAGGCCACTACACTGCCGCCTCCCGGTTTGACGCCTTCCTCCCTGGGCGTCTTTCTTTTCCTCCCTGAGAAGACCGGTCCTTTTGGGGCGCCGTTTGAGCTATCGCGGCGCCCCATCCTTTTCGACTGATGTCCCGCCAATTCCATCCCGAGCCCGCGAGGTCACGCAGCAGTTGCGTCGCCTCCATGAGTGATCTCGCGGTACCTTCTCGGTAACGATTGGTCTCATAAGCCTCCAGGCGAGCCCCTTTGATCGCTGGGCCGACAGAATGCGATGCCCTCCAACGAAGAAGGCCAACCCGCCCGCCCGCCCGCCCGCCCATGAAGAGTTTGAATAGAGCAGCAGCGCGTCAGCGTCAGCATGTCCCTCGCGCCATGACGTGGCTGTCCGCAGTCCTGGTGGCGATGCTGGCCGCATCACCTGCCCCCGCCCTGGCTTGGGGTGCGCAAGGGCATCGTCTGGTGGCGGCAGCGGCCCAGGCGCGACTCACGCCCGCTGCCCGGGACCAGGCGGCCCAGTTGCTTCGCCTGGATGATGCGCCGTCGCTTTCCAGCGTCTCCAGCTGGGCCGACGAGGCTCGCTCGCCGGTCACCGCAAAGTGGCACTACGTGAACCTGCCGCAGGGTGGTGGCTGCCACTACGAGGCACAACGGGATTGCCAGGACGGGCAATGCGTCGTTGAAGCAATTCGGGCGCAGACACACAAGCTCGCTACCAAACAGTTAGACGCCGAGCAGCGCCTGAAGGCACTGAAGTATCTTGCTCACCTCGTGGCGGATGTGCACCAGCCCTTGCATGCCGGTTTTGCGGCCGATCGCGGAGGCAATCTCTACCAGGTGCGCGCGTTCGGGCATGGAACGAACTTGCACGCTGTGTGGGACGCTGGCCTGATCGAGGCGTGGCCCGGTGGCGAGGCGGCGCTTGCCAGTCAAGTGCGCACTGCGATGGCCAAGGTGCCCACTGCGGCCGGGCCCGGCGCATGGGCAGAAGAATCGTGCCGCATCGCTTCGACTCCAGATTTCTATCCCAAGGACCGCAAGCTGGAGGACGCCTATGTCGACCACATGTCGCCAGTGGTGGTTCAGCGTCTAGCGGCAGCAGCAGTTCGCCTGGCAACGACATTGAACGAAGCCCTGCGTTAGGGTGGCAGACTAAATCCTTGCAAGAAGGTTCGGCAGTCGAGCAAACCGGAAAGATGTCTTGTGCGTCACCTGGCGCATGGATTGCGAATCGGCCGGTGAGGCACATGGTGGCCATCTACATTTCAGGACGTTTGGCCGGATGGAACCAACTGATGCGATATATCGACATACGGCCATCTGAATGGCTAGACTTGGCGCGCCGCAACTGCTTGGAAGTACTCGATGGCAACGCTCGCATCCATCAAGAAACAGATCGCAGATCTCGAAAAGAAGGCCAACAAGCTATTGAAAGCGGAGTCGGCCAAAACCATCGCGAAAGTCAAAGCCCTGATTGAACGCCATGGCCTCACGGCCGAAGACCTTGGCTTCGTTGGTGCCAGCGGTGCCAAGGCTGCTGAAAGCAAGAAGGTCAAAGGCACGAGACGTGGAGCCAAGGGCCGCAAGGGTTCCGCCCCTAAGTCTTCTGGATTGCCGGTGTACCGCGATCCAAAGAGCGGCAAGACGTGGACGGGCCGCGGCAAAGCGCCAGGCTGGATTGCTGGTGCCAAAGACCGCAGCAAGTTCCTGATCGAGACGGCTGGCGCCGCATATGCACCGGCCACGGGTATCGCAACGACGCAGAGCTCAGCAAGACCCAAGAAGGCCAAAGTCGCTCGCACTGCGAAGAGAGCAGCTGCCTCCAAGCCGGCGAGCAAGAAGGCGGCCGCATCGCCAGCCCGCAAAGCGGGTGCAAAGGCGCCAAAGGCCGCAAGGTCAGTTACTCGCGGGCCTGCGCCCAATAAGTCCACGGGTGGTAGCGTGGCGAAAGGACGCAAGACTGCGCCACCGCCGCCCGCACCGTCAATCACTTGATCAGGCGAACTAAGCGCCTACCCGGATGGCCGGGCGGTGCCTGCATTCCTGTCGCGCCAGGGTCCCTGCGTGTTCGAAAGTCGTCATGAACCTGACACCCGAGATTCTGGCAGGGGGAGTGGCTATCGTGGCCGTGGTGTTCATCGCCTTTCGCGTGCGTCGGCGCCCTCCTGAGCGCAGCGCTGACCGAACGAGGGCGCCGGCCGACATGCGGTTCATCTGCGGGTCATGCCGTGGGCAGTTCACTCACACCCGCCGCACGATTGCTGCGTGGCAAGGCGGTTCCCGCCGCTTCTTCTGCAACGACTGCCACAAGCAATGGCGGCGCACGCATCCGACTGCAGCCAAGCCCGTCGAGCGTGAAACCTCGGCCGCGTTCCCAGAAGGTCACCGGGATCGAGGTTTTGGCCCAGGTCCTCGGCTTGTTCGCGCCTCAAACCCAGGCGGAGGTGGCTGCCTGGGCATGGTGGCCGTGCTGGTGGGGGTTCCTGTCGTTGCCATAGCAGCGTTGCGCCTGTTGGCGTAGCGCTTGCCCAACGCGTTCCCCTTCTCCCACCCCCTGCAGCCGTTCCGCTTGCATAGACCCATGGGGTCTAACAATGCTTCAAGCTGATTGGTGCTGTAGACCCTTCAGGCTTGATGTCCCATGCAGCCAGCGGGGCGCCATCCGTGTCGAAGATCTCCCGGTGCTCGCCTCGACGTCCAGCCGTTTTGGTTCGCCAGCACGCCGCACGTCCCAGCACCCCAAAGTCGTCTCGTGGTCTGGGCTCTGCACACGACTCAGCGGGTTCAAAATACTATGTCTCGTCATGGCCTCAGGTTGCGAACCTTGACCGCCCTGCCGCGTGGCCAAAGCACGCCACAAGATTCACCTTCCATCTCCGATGCCGTCAATGCAAGTTCTTTCCTGGCAAAAACTCAACGACGCGATCTCACTCAAGCGCGAAGAACTTCAGCAGCTCGTAGAACAAGCGGCGTTCATGCGCCAAAGCGCCATCGTCACCGCACGCAACATCCTGAGGGCCTACGACGTGTCCCTTGATGAGCTCAGCGCCTCACTCGCTGAGGACGAGAAGGCTGCGCTCTTCGCGGTTGACGACGAGCGAAGGTTGCGCCGAGTCGCTGCCCCCAAGCCAGCCCCTCTGGAGCAAGACGGCGAGGTGCTCTATTCGGGTCCGCTCAGCCGACTCCCCACCACCGTGAAGACGGTGCTCGCGAACCAAGGCTTGCGGACCTTCGAAGCCATAGCTCAAGCGGTCGATAGCGGAGAGATCGAGCGCCTTCAACGAATGGGCCCGACCCGGCGCGCGCAGCTGGATGCCTGGCTCAGGCAAGAACGCTGAGACAGTCTTGCCCTTGCGGGCAACCGGCGGCAGCTCTGACTGAGCGGGCTCGCAGGCAGGCTGGATGTCAGAGCGCCCCGATCATTGGTCCGCCCCTCGCTCGTCTGGCCGAGCCTTGGGCCTCAGACTTGCGAGGTACTGCTTGACCCAATTGTTCGCCGCATCAGAGACAGAACGATCAGACAGTTCTGCCAGGTCATCCATGTAGCCCAACCCCGCCTTGGCCAGTTGGTACTCCGGCCCCGAAAGAATCACACGCCGGTCGCGAAGAAACCGCGTTGAGACGGCGTCGATGAGGTGCAGCTGGGCGCGCATCTCCTCGATGCCGGCGCCGATGATTTCGGCCACCCGCGCCCAGGTGTAGACGGCCAGGATCCACTTCGAAAGGTTGAACTCGTTCGCTTGGCCCCGCGCCATGGCATCAATGCATGCGATGTGAGTCAGGCTCAGGGAGCGCAACTCGTTCGGCCCGAACCTGGGCCTGAGCCCGCGTGGCGGCATGGCCTGCACAGGTTCTCGTCGGCATCGTTTGCGGCTCATGCCCTGCCCCTGGGAATGGCCGCGGGGTAGCTCATGTCGTGCTCTTTCACCCTGGTGCACCTTGGCGCAACGGGTGATTTGGCTTCGACGCTTCGATATCCGCCAATGCAGCCACCGCGGTGGCTACTTCGGCGCCGAGCTGCTGGTTCAGCCATCCGACCAAAGCGCCCAAGCGCCTGACTCTTTCGGCGCGGCCCATCTCCGCGCAGCGACCCCAGCGCTCCAACTCGTCGGCACCCCGCCGCATTGCCGCGACCACTTCCTCTATCCCGCTCAGCAGGCGAATGTCGCCGTCATGCAGGGAGACGACGGACTGCTGCGTCGAGGCTCTAGACCGATCGAGAGGATCATGTCGCCCAGGGCGTTCGGGCCAGTCGGTTCGCCCGCGCTGGTCCTCTCCACCGGGCCGATTGGCGCACCGCACGTCGCCGCATGGGCCACCTGTCAACGCGCGTACCCTTCCCAATATCTGTCCCACGGTTCCCTCCGTTTCGTATGAGGCCAGAACATCACGCCCGCGGGCTGAAGCCGCCGTTCGTGCCGGCCGACACATGTCCGCGCATCGCCCCAAGCCGCCTGTCTGGCTGCGCGATTCGCTGAAATCACGCTCAAAACGCTATGGTTTGCTATGGCCTGCAGGCGCTGCTTGACTCGCTGGCGCAGCTGAGTCGAGAGTCCCCTCGGGCTTCGCCGGTGCATCAATGTGCACCGAGCTAAACGGGACGGTGAAGGCGTGGAACACATCGCGTCCCTCGACGTGGCGAAGGATCTGGCGCCCCTTGGCATCTATGCCAAGAAAGCTGTAGTCCTCCAGGGTGTCATCCAGTCGCCGGATCTGGACCCGAGCGCCCAGTGGCGTCGGGACGCGAAGTTCGTCATGTAAGAGGTATCCCCTTTGCTTTCTCATCGCTCTCTCTCTTGTAATTTGGGGGTGACGGAGTCGCGTACGTAATGCATTACGCAGACGGTCGTTGTGTGGCAACGGCTATGCGATTCGCCGCCACATTGGTCTCAGGGACATGGCCCGGTCATACACGGGCGTCAACAATTCCTGGCGCTGACCCGGCATTTCCGCAAAAGGCCTTGGCATGGTCGCGACCCAGCCCAACGGGCGGTAGGGCAACCGAATGCCTTCGCTGATGAGAGGAAGGGCGCGCCGTATCCGTTCTTCGTCTTCAGGCGCCATCGTGTCGAGCAACAGGGTCCCCGGCTCGCTGCCACCCAACGCAGCGGGACCTGCGCCATCGCCCATTAAGTCATCGCCAAACTGGCACACCCAGCCCCGCCCAACGGCTTCAAACTGCGCGAGGAACGCTCCCAGCCGGTCCAGCAGCGTCGGGTGCGGCTCCCATAGCAAGAATTGGCGTCCGGTGGGCGACGCCGGCGGCTTAGGCTGACCCGCCTCCCAGTTCGACAGCCATTGCTGCACCTGCGTGCCGGTAAGGTACAGCCGGTGCCGGCTGCCGGGGTCGATCTCCAGCGGCAAGCCCTGCTCGGCCAGTGCGTGCAACACCTCGCAGGTGGCTCCGGGCACGTAGCAGTGGCGCTCGTGCGCTCCCTGGTTCGCTCCCTGTTGAGTGACGTGGTTCTCGAAGTGGGCGAGATCTGTGAAGATCGCCGCCGCCCGCTCAGCCTCATCACCGTTCGGGTAGCGCGTCTTGCGAAATGCCAAAGGCAGCAGAGCCCCGATGGATGCTGAGCCGCGCAAACGGTCGATCTTGCTGTCGTGCTCACTGTCGCGCGGAGTTGGGCACCGGCTGTGGCCCCTGCCTTGGTGACCTCCAAGGCCTTGGCGTTGATCGGGCGCCGAGGCGACTGCATCGACCCAAACCAAGACTTGGGCCTGCAACAGTGCCTCGAAGGCCAGGGGCTTCAGGCCCGGCTGTTCGCGCGCGAGGCGGCACATCCAGACGAGGCGTCGCTCGGCTGACATCGAGTTGCGCAGGCGCGGCAGCATGGGCAGGGCTCGGCGGCCCGCGAATGAAGGGGTGTCGTTGTTCATGCTCTCGTTCCCTGTTGCGGCTCTTCCCAAATCTGCGGGTCCTCCAGCTCCTTCGACCAGGTCGACTCGCCGTTCTTCACGCGCCCAGCAGCGTCCAGCCACGCGGGCCGCTCAAAGAACGCCTTGCCGGAGTAGCGATACAGCGCGCAGAAGATCGCCATGTCGCGCGGATCGGTCATGCCCCAAGCGCGTGCCATGCGGATCAGCCTAGCCCCCAGCACATGTCTGCGATTCGTCTTCATTCCCCCGAATGCCTCGGGCACGATGTCGTCGACCAGCCGCAGCACCTCTTTCACCGTGCGCTCCTCCTCCTTGGCTCGCTCTTGCGCTGTCCTGCGCTCGGACCGCACTACGGTGGCAGTGCCTGCGGCCGTGATGGCAGGCGGCGCTTGGTCGTTCGCTCCCACGACGCTGTTTCTGATCTCGCCCGCCTCCGGACCGACTGGCGCCTGAGTCTTGCGGTTCATCGCTGCGGTTCCCCGTCCGTCAGCACCTGAACCCAGGAGCGCTCTCTCTGCGTCACCTGTTGGAGCGCAAGTTGCCATGGCATCTGAGCCAAGAAGTCGTCGCCAACTTTCAGCGCCATCGCCGCATAGATGCCAATCTCCTGGCTGGAGTGCATCCCCAGAGCCTTGGCCGCAGCGATCTGCCGCGCAGCAAATGCGTGACGCTCGTGCATCGTCATTGCGGTCAGGCGGGCGCCTGCCAGCCGGTTGACGTACCACAACACCTCGCTATCCAGCGCCGCTGTACTTGCGGTGACCACCCCCGGCGCGTTCACCACCCGCGGCGGTTGCGCCGGGTAATGCATGTCATCCGGCGCTGCGACGCCGAATGCGGCCACTGCACCTGCCAGGATGCCGGCGAGCAAGACCGTTGCATCTCGGCCAGCCCTCAACACCGCCTTCCTCGGATCAATTCTCTTTTGCTCCACTTGCTGTCCTCCTTAATGGCAGCTGTGCTGCGTTCATAGGTGTTCTTTTGCGGATGCATGGGCTCGGCTCAGGCACGTCCTATCGCGTGCGGCGATGCGCGCTCTTGCTGCCCATGCAAAGCCTGCGTCACCCGCGCCACCGCCGCCGTACGCCTCGCTTGCACTGCAGTGACGGCGCGTCCACATCGAGCTGCGGCGGCAGGCCCAGTGCGCTTGCGCCAGCTGTGTGGGAAGTCGCGAACCTCACCGGCTCTTTGGCGCCGAAGTCTTCGCTGATTTCCTGCAGCCGCAGTTCGATTTCGACCACACGGCGGGCCAGCCGCGCGAGTTCAAGCAGCAGTTCGAGTTCTTCATTCGAGTCCACGATGTGCCCCTCCCTTAAGGACGAACGTACGAGCGGTTCACAGATAAATCGGGCGCAGCAGGGCACCGGCGCTCTGTGTTGAGCACCTGGTCGCTTACGAAGCGCGGTGAATAAAACTAAGGCGGGCGACGGATCTGCGCTGCAGGCTTGCGGAACCACAGGCAGGCGGCGCCAAGGTTGCGGCCGTGGAGGCTTGAACTGATCAGCAGATAGCCCGGCCCCAAGACAGTCGCCCTATGCGGAGGACATCAAGCTACGGGCCGGATTGCGTTGGCAGCTTCATGAAGAACCCTTCGAGACACCCCTGCTCAGGGTGGTATCTATGAAGTGCTGAACAACCCGGAAGTGGGCAGCCTCAATCGGGCGGCGACTCCCTCAACACCCTCGCGACGCCATCCCTTCGGGCGCCCTGGCTTTGCTGCTCTCGTTGCGTGCAAAGCTCAATCGAGTGAACTCAGTCTATGAGATCACAACCTGTTTCCGATAGTCCCCCCCAATGGGGGACCGCTCACTCAATTGAGAAGACCCGGTGCATTCGCAACCAAATGCAGAAGCGCTTACCGCGTCCCGCCGTGATTGACATCCCCCACCCGGGGCGGTATTGCGTCGAATGCGACAACTCGCTGGTAACCAAGCGCACTAAATTTGGGTTTGTCCTGACCGGATAGGCTGACGGGGTCAACGTCGCGCATCAAGCGCGGAGCGGATGCAGAGAAGTCCGCAAGCCATTCCCATGACAGGGCAATGGAGATTGACCTAGTTCTAGGGAGATGCGTAATCGTTTCCACGGCGTGGTGCGCCGCAGCGTCGTGTGAATAGCTGAGCGCTGCGGGGCGCTAGCTGCCGAAGTTGTGCACCTTCGCGCACGGCCACTATCAGATCGTGATTGCCGTGAACACGTCCGCCATGTCCTGAGCCGCATTGACACCGCGCTGGCGACTCGCGAACAGGCACGCCACCATCACGGCGACCTGAGCGCAGTTGATGTCGGGCGCGATGCGGTAGTTCGCCCCACGCTCGTCGACGCCCATGCGCTCGATCTTGCTGTCGGGCGACAGTCGCTGCACCTTGGCCCCCAAGGTCAGCAACCGCAGCGCATTCAGCTCGAAGTAGGCGCCGATTGCGGCCTTGAGGTCTTGCTCGCTGAACACCGCATCATGGTGCTCGTCCCGAAACTGGTTGGTGACGTGCAAGAACCCGGGCCGCTCGGCCACCTCGTACTCACCCTCGCGCGATACCAGCAGGATGTCGGTGCTTGGCGCATACGCGGCGAACACTGAGACGGGCCGCCCAAAATAGCCGGCCACGTTGATGCGCATCAGCACCGTGGCACGCATTGGGCTCACTCCCTGACTTGCCAGGTTCGTGGCGCCGCGTCCGCCCACGTCCCCTCATAACCAGAGCCGTGCGCCTCGGTCACCACCAGATATCCGTCCGGGTCATCTTCCGTGCCCAGCCCCTTGCCGTCAGCGTCGGCCGCGCCATGGGCCGGGTGCATGAGCATCGGCACCGTTGCATGCATGTCGATGTCCACCGTCAGCAGCGTCAGGTTCTTGACCTCCTGCGGCGTTGGCACCGCCAGCAGTTCGGGCAGCTCCAACGCCACCGGCCACGGCTCATCGAATCCGGCCAGCGGGAAGCGTGAATAGAAACGCCGGTTGGACAGTGCCTTGCACCACAGGTCCAGTTGCATCGCAATCGACTTTGCCGAACCGGGGTCCGGCGCCGCAATGGCCACTTGCGTCTTCACGTTGGCTACCACCACCCGCAGCTTGAACACCCGAGCTTTGGGGTCGTTGGGAAGTTGGACGAACGCCTCGTCTGCCAGTGGGCGAACGTAGTCGGTCGGTGCTGGCGTGAAGTCGTTGGACATCGCTGCGATCATGATCGGCAGGTATGGGTTCGGCTTGGGGTGAAGCTCGGTGTCGTTCTTGCGCCAGGCCGCGAGCATGTCCTCGACCTGGTCAACCATGCGACCGGGCGCCCACACTGCCGCGCGAGAAAACCCCCGGCGCGCAAACTCGGCCACGGCCGGGGTGTCGCCCACCATCTGGGCATAGAAGCGCTGCAGGTAGCGACCGAACGCTGCCTTGATGGGATCGGTGAAGTTCGCCAAGGCTCTCAGCCCAGTAGGAGGCCAAACCGGCGCAGCGTGGCGTCCACGTCGGGCGACATTTCGGAAGCGACATTGGCCTTTTGCAGCGGAACCAGCGGCATTGCCAGATAGCGGCGGTAGTCGTCGGCTCGTTGCATGCCCTTGGCCGCGTCCAGCACATGAGTGCCCGGCCCGGCCTCGGTTTGGCCCTTTGATTGGCTTCTCGCCAAGCGACCAATGAGTACATCGTTCTCCCGGCCCAACCGTTCCAGCGTATCGAGCACGGCCAGGTGCTGGGTCTCAAGCGCCTGCAGCATGCCGCACAGCAGCGTTGCCGCCTGGGTGCTTTCCGCGATGGCCTGGTCGAACAGTGCCAGCAGTTCTGGGTCACGCTTCACCACGGCGGCCACAGCGTCCAGCACGGCTCGGTGTCCGCGGTTGGTCGTGTAGTTGGGTTCCAGCACGTAGTCGAAGCCATAGAAGCCCTTGGGGATCATCGGAGCGGACCCCGGTACCGCGTCGATGGCGCTGGAGAACCCGCCCGCCTTGGACTGGTACAGGGCCTGCGCCTTGTGGCCTTCGGCCGTGTCCAGGAACTCCACCCGGTGTGTGACGTTGCCGCACTCGTCCGCTCGCAGCTCGATCGTGCGCAGCGCAGGCTCGACCGAGACCGCCACGCCGTCCACCACGCCGCCCTCTTGCGGTTCCATGCCGAACTTGATGCGCGGCCAGTGGCCGAAGTAGCCGAACATGTCGCCCAGCCGCACCTTCTCCTGAACGCTAGGGCCGTTGATGATGCTGGCCAGCGCGGCGCAGTCGAAATGCCGGTCGACGCCGCGCGCCTGACGCCCACGTTCGTTGACGTTGTAGGTGATGGGGTCGGTTTGGAGCATGAGGGTCTGATTCAGACGCAAGTTGCGTCGATGGAATGCACAAGGATGTGGACGGCGCCATTGGCCGCACCAAGGTCTTGGATGTCGTAGTCGGAGGCCAGGAAGACCGTCAACAAGATGCGCGCCGGAATCACCGATCGCAGCGAGGCGGCGGTGGCCGCCACGTCGATGCCACCGACGTCGGCCTGCGCTTCGATCGTCACGTTCACGCGCGAGGTCAGGAAGTACCCCTCGGACACCTGGGTCACCGACAGGCCCTGCGGATAGCCGTCGAGGCGTCGACACCACATCTGGTCGCAGGTCCAGGCACCGGGCCACAGCAGTTGCAGGTACAGCGTGAGCATCGACAGCCCGCGCTTCTGGTTCCTGCCCCGCCAGGCCTTGTAGAGATAGCGCATCGCCGCCTCGTCCTGCCGACGCAGGATCGCCAGCCCTTCTGTCTTTACCGCCGCTTCGACCAGTTCGAACGCGCCCAGGTGCGGCACGCCCACGAGGTTCACAAATCGCTCATCGGGCCGGATGTGGGTTTCGAACAAGTTGACGAACAGGGCCTTCAACTCGGCCTCCAGGTCGTCGGCCTCATGGCTGTGAACGATTGGCGCAAGCGCCGGGACGACCTGTTCGGTCAGCAGCGCAGAGCGGTCGAAGTCTTGAGCCACCTCAGGTGTTCCACAGGCCTGCGCTGTAGCCGGCCCGGATGATGGTCACCGTGATACTCGCGTCCGTCATCGGCATGAAGTACTCGGGCAGCGTGGCCTTGGGCATGGTCAGCGTCACATCGAAATCGGCTTGTTCATCTTTGAGTGCCGGCACTTGGTCGCGCAGTAGCCGGTAGATGGCTTGCTTGCGCACCGGGTTCTTGATGCCGCGAGACACCTCCGGTTTGCCGCGGCCGTACTGGCCGAGCAGCGCGGCCTTGATCTGCGCCGCCACCGTGTCGGCGTCGTGCACCACCGACACGCTGCCCGTGACGCTCACCTGCATCGGCTGCTCGACGGCGGGGACAAACCGAATCCGGTAGCTGGAGTCGACGCGCTGGATCAGCTTGGTCACCGCCTCTTCAAACGCTGCTCCCGTCATGCCATCGATGAGTCCTGCGACGAACAGGGTGTTGATGTTGGCGGCGCCGGCACCGCGCACCGCCTCCTCAAGCTGTTCGTTCCAGACCGCGAGGAACACCACTGGTGTGATGTGCCGGCGCAGCAGAAAGTCGAACTCGCCCAGGTACACCGCGTTGTTGTCGTAGATGGACGGGTAGCGTGCCATCACGCGCAGCTCATCCACCGTCACGGGCGGGGCACCGGTGTCCGCGACGCTTTGCAGCTCAGCCTCAAGCAGCCCATCTGCTTCGGTGTAGACGTATTCGAGCGTGAAGGTATCGCCCGGCCCTAAGTCCGTCACCGCGCCCTCGCACTCGCCGACGCGAAGCTCGAAGGCGTCACCCGCCTGCACGCCATATCCCACCGTGTCGCGCATGCCGAAGCAAACGTACAGGCGCCGCTGCTCGTCCACCTCCACCTGAAACGCCAGCGCATTGGGCTCCACGTTGGCGAAGTCGGGCGAAAACCAAAACTGGCTATCGCCCTTCCAGACCTCCAGCGAGCCGAGGTAGACGTCCATCGTCGACGCGGGAACCTGAACCCGGTAGAACGACACCGGCGCCGTGACCGTGTGGGCAACGACCCGGCTCGTGCGCTGAATGGCCTTCACGTCAACCGAAGTCCCGGGCGTTATCGTGGCCGCGGCCTCCACTTCGAAGATGCGACCTTTGGGATCGAAGAGCCGGCGGCCGGCGGCCAGTATGTAGGGCGAGCTATGGCCGTTGGTGACCGTCAGCACGACCCGGCACGAGCGGGCCAGCGGGAGAACGCCCTTCGATGCCGCATCGGCCAGCACCATCCCATCACGAACCTTTACGAACGGCTCGAACTTGGCGACATCCACTTGCTGCGACAGCATCGCCAGCATGGTCGACATAGCCGACAGCTGCGCCAGCACGCGCGGATCCCCCGCGTTGACGAACTTGGCGACGGTGGGATAGGCCGACAGCGAATCGACGGCCGCCTGATAGAACTCGTCGCGCGAGACGGCCGTCATGCCTGGTTCGCCTCGACCAACACACCGTGAACCTCAAAGACGATCCGCTGCCGATCGGCCAGCGCATTCCGGTCACTGAGGGCGTAGACGTTGACGGCGCCGTTTGGCAGAGCGCCTACCAGCGGTACGTCGACGCGGCACTTCTGCACCTGGGCATCTGCCAGACCCGCGGCCAGCGGGGTTTGCAGAATACTGGGAATGTCGTGGCCGTAGTCGCTGCCAAGGTACGCCCCGCTCGGACAGCCCAGCCAATGGCGAACCATCGCCAGCACGTCCTCACCGTTGATCCTGTCGGTCACCATCTAGTGACTTTATGAGCACGTAGACGTTGCCCGCCCGGCCACTTTTCCGACTGGCTCAGGTCGCGCACTGCAACTTACGCGCAGCGTCCGATCATTTCCGATCTATATCATCGGCCTATCTCAGGCGGTCGCGATTTCACAGCGTGAGCGCACATAGAACTCTGCTACTGCCACTCGTTGGGCGACGCTTCACCGTTGGCTTGATCAACACTGGTTGTCGGTGCGACAGTCGAGAGAGCTAACGCCGCATCAACGGGCACGAAAGGAACTCCGTCGCCTGTGCTCTTGGCGATACGAATTTGCTGATCCGTCATAGACGGCACGGTCGTCCGCACCTCGGGTTGATCGGGCCATTCGAGCACTCTCGTCACGTCGGTCATGCGTCGCGATTGATTGACGCACGAGAAGCCCAGGAAGCCCGACGCCACCATCAGGACGATGGTCCCAGCGAAGGACCCCCATTCTCCCGCCTTATAGAAGGCCGGCAACCCGTACGAAAAGGCGATGCCTACCGGTATGGTGAGCAACAAGTAGAGTACAAAAAATCCAACCGCACTCCAGAACCTTTTGGCCGGAGTCGCTACTGCGGGGTTCGGCGTCAGTTTCCCGAGCATTCGGTCGCCTGGGTTGAAAAGCGTTCTGCAGCCCGCATAGATCCGAAAGAATTCGGTGGGGAAGACCTTTCGAGCGCCAAGCCTTATCTCGTTGGCCGAGAACAGCGTCTTCCCCATGATCGGGGCGAACCCCGCCTCCATGAGGAAATCCCCGCTCTTGCTGTACTTCTCAGTGTAGTCATGAACATGCTGCAGGCGTGCTTTGTCCTTGGTGCTGCGCCTCGCAAACGGACTCATCAGTTTGAATATCCCTGCCGCCACTGCCGCCAGTGGCCCGGACCATTCCTGTGCATTCCTAAGAATCAACTCGAATGGCAGATTCCTCAGCATCTCTTGCAAATCCAAGTCCTTCTCCTCAATCCAAAGTGGGTGTCCGCCGGCAGTGAACATGACGTGGGCGAGCGGCAACCCTGTCGTCGGCGGCTCCAACTCCTAGGTCCACGCTAACTTTGCGAACCGCCGAAACGTTCGAGCGCGATGCCACGGGCACCAGCGCCTGTCGGGTGCTTCTGCAGAATGCAGGCCGCGAGCGATCGTTTGTCACGGTGAGCCGGCACCTGAAGACAGAACCGGTGCGCGATCCAGTTCAGTCCACCGCGTAGGCCGTAGGGCCCTTGACGCGAGACGCCGATGCCTTGGCGATGCCGAGCGCGTTTTCCATCGCATCAATCGGCGTCACCCCGAAAATCGGACTCGGCTTCAGATCGGGCAGCTCGATCGTGCAAGCGTAATTGCCATCCTGCGTGGGCTCAGGCTTGCCAATCGTGAACCAGCTTGCCGGTTCACTGTTGCCGTCTTCAAAGACCTTGATAGTCACCATCGTGCTTCTCCATCTGTTGGCTGCCAATCGGCGCGGCGCCGATCGTCTCACGCTTCGATTTCGAGAGTCAGAGACAACGTTGTGACTTTGGACAGGAGGCGTACTTGGCGCTTTCGCGGTCAGTCTTGGTCGCCACGACTCAGAAGCAAAACGAGGCGCATGCGGCTCACCTTTGCACGCTGGCACTGTCAGAGCTGCTCACTCGCGCCGCTACTGCCTACGCATGAGAGTTACGCGTTGCCCGGTGGTGGGTTGGCCCGCTGTAACCGGCAGGGCCTCGACGGTTGACAGGAGCCAGCGATGCGCCTTGTCGTCGGACGTATTGAAGCACTCCAGCATTGGAGACAGCGCCGCTGCGTCGGCGAGGCTCAGCTCCAGCGTGGTGGTGCCGGACGTCTCGTCGTGCGAGATGCGCGACACCGTAGCCTTGGGACCGGTACAGCGCTCGATCTCCAGCAGGCGTGGCTCCAACTGCAACGCGAAGAGCCGACCGTCCTGGTCAGCGTTTGCTTGCCAAGCGAGCGCCGGGCCTGACACCGGTGCGGGCATGCGGGCTTGGGCCAGTTGCTGAGTGACGCGTTCCAGGTCGCCGCGCAGGCGATCGATTTCGCGCTGCCGCGGCAAGAGCCACGCGATCAAGGCTGCGGCGATAAGCAGGCAGAACACCGCTACCGCCGGCTTCAGCCACGGTAGTGTCCGCCGGGGCGTCAGTTCAAACTGCAGGTCGCGCGGCAGCATTCAAATCTTGTTCAACGCGGACACCAAAAAGCCAGGAGTTCGCTTGGCCGGAGCCTCCATCGCGATGCGCCAGGTGGCGAGCGCGCCACCAATGTGCAGACGCCGCAGCGTCGCGGACTGCTGCTCCTCCATGGTCTGCAGCGTCGCCGCGGCAGAAAAGGTACCGTGCTCGTCTACCCGCCAGTATGTGATGGTCTCTTCATCGCACATCGCAGCGTTTGTCAGACGACTCCCGGTCACCGCCGTCCACCAAGGCCGCACGCAGCACACGCTGCCACCGCTGTCCGCTACCGCCGCCATCAGCCCGTCGACAAGGCCGTCCTCCGTGGCCACGGCCAACCAAGCATGAGACGCGGCGGACCATCTGGCCAGACGAACGGACACGGTCCTGGCATCAAGACCCAGACTCGCGCCCAATGCGGCCTCGGCTTCTTCGATGCTACGTACCCCTGAGATCGGCTCACACAGGTGCAGCTCGCATCGGCGCCCGCCCAGCCAGATGCGCCAACGGCGCTTCGGCATTTCGGCCAAGCAGGCCCGCACTGATGCCGCCCAGTCTTCGGCGAGCGGATGGAGCAATACGTTGCCGTTCGCTCTGGTTGCGAGCGTCCTGCCGGACAGGTAGAGATCAGTGATCTCAGACTTGGCCAACAACACGGAACAACTCCTCCAGGCTGGTTTCCGAGCGCGCGATGCGGTCCATCGCTTGCTGCAACAGCGGGCGAACGGTGCCCGCGCCATCGTCTGCTTCAAATGCCAGGCGCTTCAGCTCGGTCACCTCGGCGCCGGCCAAGATGCGGTCGCGCAGGTGGTCGCCAATGATGTGCACCTCGGCTATCACGAAGCGGCCTTTGTAGCCGGTGCCGTGACAGAGGCTGCAACCCACACCCCGGGGCAATTCGCCCGGCAACTGGCCGAACGCGGCTTCATGTCGCGACCACCAACGCGCTTCGTCGGCAGTGGGCACCGCTCGCGTGGCACAAGCCAAGCAAAGCCGGCGCATCAGCCGCTGCACAACCACACCGTTCAGCGACGACACGAAGCCGAACATGTCCAGACCGAAGTGCCTGAACCGGCCGGTCACGTCGAACAATGAATTGGCGTGGACGGTGGTGAACACAAGGTGGCCGGTCAGCGCGGACTGCACGGCGATCTCGGCGGTCTCGCCGTCGCGGATTTCGCCCACGAGGATGCGGTCGGGGTCGTGGCGAAGGATGCTGCGCAGGCCGCGTGCGAAGGTCAGGCCCTTCTTTTCGTTGACGGGAATCTGCAAAACGCCGGGCAGCTCATATTCGACCGGGTCCTCGATCGTGATGATCTTTTCGAGGCCGGTGTTGATCTCCGACAGCGCAGCATAGACCGAGGTGGTCTTGCCGCTGCCGGTCGGACCCGTGACCAGCAGCATGCCGTGCGGCAGGCGTGCAAGGTGGCGCAGCCGCGAGGCGCTCGCAGCCTCGAAGCCCAACGCGTCCAATGACACCTCGTCGCCGCGGCCGCCTTGATCATCCCTGTTGCGCAGGGTGGACTTGTCCAGCAAGCGCAGCACCGCGTCCTCGCCGAAGACGCTGGGCATGATCGATACGCGCAGGTCAAGCTCGCGGCCCTCAAAGGAGAAGCGAAAGCGGCCGTCTTGCGGCAAACGCCGCTCGGTTATGTCCAGCTGCGCCAACACCTTGAGCCGGGAGATCACCTCTTCGGAAGGCTGAACCCCATCGAGTCGCTCGAAGCGCGCCATCACGCCGTCGAGACGGTGTTTTACTGTCAGACCCTGACGGTCACATTCGAAGTGCACGTCGCTGGCCCCAATGCGCCACGCGGCCAGCAAAGCACGATCCACAAAGTCGACGATGACGGAACCGGCGATCGAGCGCGCGGCGTGCACGGCTTTTGACCCATCGGCCGTTTGTTGCGGTGGCGGCGCCTGCCAACGGGCCAGCTCGTCCGCGGTGGCGGCCAGCGGTTCCGGCGAGCGTCCCAATGCTGCCGTGGCGCGCTGCAGCGCTCGCTCGTCCCACGGGTCAGCCATCGCCACGCAAACAACGCCGGTGTCGTCGCGCAGGGCGGCCACTCCGGGCGGCACGTTGGCTTGACCGGGCCACCGGGCAGGCGCGGTCAGAGCACCAAGCACACGCACTCCCGTGTGCTGCGGCAGCAACTCTGGCCAAGGCCAGGCGGGTTGTCGGCGCTGCAGGGCATCCAACACTGTCGCCTCGCCCCGCTCGGCGCGTGCAGAAGCAAGCTCGCGCAGCACGTCCGCGGTCGTCGGCTGCGAGGTTGTGGATGTAGGCAACGCGCTCATCGAACTGACGCCGCAATATCAAACACAGGCATGTACAGCAACACCACCATGCTGCCAACCATCAGCGCGACGCCAAGCAACAGCACGGGCTCGACAATCCGTGTGGCACGTTCAACAAAGGTTTCGAAGGTCTGCCGATGCCTCTCAGCGATGGCGCGCAGCACGCGGTCGAAATCGCCGCCACGCTCACCCGCGCGGATTAAGCGTTCGGTCACCGGGTCGGTCAAACCGGACGATTGAAATCCAACCGAGGCCGAGGCGCCCTGCTCGATGCGCTGCCGCGCCAGCAACAGTTGAGCATGCGCCTTTGGCCCCTGCGCCAGGCTCAGACACACACCCAATGCTTCGTGCAGGCTGTAGCCGCCATGAACGAGCAAGGCCAAAGCCTCGAACAAACGTGCCCTCTCGAAGTGGGCGACTTGGCGTCCAAGCCAGGGCCACACAGTCACTAGCCAGACACCGGCTTGGCGTGGCCGAGTACCCGTGGCCGCCCACAGGATCAGCGCCAACAACAGGGCCAGCCCGACGGGCACCAGCCAGGGCTGAGCGGACAAAGTGGCGCTGAAGGCCAGCAACACGCGCGTGGCAGAACTCACCCCGGCCCCCGCCTCTCCGTACAGCGCCGCAAAACGGGGAATGACCACCAGCAGAAGGAACACAGCGATCAAGCCGCCCAAACCCACCACCACGGCGGGATACAACGCTGCACTGATCACCTTGCGCCTCAAGCCGCCCACCATGTCGTCGAATCGCAGGTAGGCGTCCAACGCGTGCGTCAGATCGCTGGTGCGCTCGCTGGCGCGCACTGACGCCACCAGAAGCGGCGCAAAGCCACCCACGTCTTGCATCGCCGTCGACAAGGCCTTGCCTTCGCGCAGCCGCGCGAGCAGAGCCTCATAGATAGAAGCCGGGCCGGCAGCAGCACCGAGCGCGTCCAGCGCTTCGACCACCGACAAACCGGCTTGAAGTAGCGCACGCAGCTCGCGGCACCACAGAGCCAAATCCTGGCGCTTCGTCGGCTCAGCCACTGCCCGAACTCGGGCGCGCCGTGCCGTGCGAAGTGCCAATACCGTGGCACCATCTTCGGCCAGCAAGACCCTCGCCGCCGCTTCGTCTGCCGCATGCACATGCCGCAGTTGCACCGCACGGCTGGTCGGATCGAACAAGCGGGCTTCGAAGTCCATGGTTTGGCGGGGCTCTTCAGTTGCTGATGTCGGCGTCGTCGCCGCTGCCACCGGTCGCCTTGTCGCGGCCCAGGCTCACGATGTCGAAGTCGTGCCCATTGCTGCCCGGCGCACGGTATTGATACGCCATGCCCCATGGGTCGTTGGGAATCGCATTCTTCATGTACGGCCCGCGCCAGCGTGTGTCCGCGCCAGGTGACGTCATCAATGCGCGCAAGCCCTGGTCGTTCGTCGGGTACTGACCCATGTCGAGCCGGTATGCCTGCACGGCCTTGTCCAGCGAATCGATCTGCGCTTTGGCCGCGGTGACTTCCGAGCGGCCGATCTGGCCCATCAGACGCGGCCCAACGATGCCTGTCAGCAAGCCGATGATCAGCACGACCACCAACAGCTCCAGCAGCGTGAAGCCACGCACGGCACGGTAGGAAGAACGCAATGTCATGACGGTTGTCTCGGTATGAACGCCCAGTCTGCGTAGCGCTCGGCTGCAGGCAGGTCAGTGAAGTCAAGGTGTTGTGCCACGCGTGCCCAGGGGCGTTGCTCGGAGCAGCTGCGAATGCCGCTAATGTCACCCCGTTCATCGCGCAGCAGCACCCAGTCGGCCTGGCCCGTCATGGGGTCGGAGTAGAGGGTGCGCAGGTGCCGGCGCGTCCCCACGAAGCGGGTGTCGAGCACCAGCTGCTCCAAAGTCTGCGGGTAGCGCTTGTCGCTGCCAGGGGATGAGGCACGGTAGTTCGCCAGGGCCTGAGCGTAGGCGTCGCCCACCCGCAACAGCTGGCGCTCTTTGTCGCGCGCCATCCTGTCGGACCAGCGCTGCGCCACCACGGCGCCGGTGGCAGAAGCAACGGCCAGCATGATCAGCACGAAGATCCAGCCGAAGCCGCGCTGTTGACCCAGTACACCGTGCCGCTCACCACGCCGCATACGGCCTCCCGTCGCGTGCTTGGCCAGCCGCCCCGCTATGCACGTCATAGACCTGCCCGTCAGTACCTTGCGGCGGCGGCAAGATGACCCAAGTGTCACTGCGATCGGTGATCGGGTCGCGCGGCACTTCGCGCAGATAGCGCTCGTGTGCCAGCTCGGCCAACTCGGCAGGGTAGCGACCACGATCCGCATTGAATTTGTCGATCGAATCGCGCAACGCCGCCAGGTTTTGCCGCAACACCGTCTCACGCGCCCGGTCGACGTGCTCGATATAGCGCGGCACGGCCAACCCCAACAGCAGCGCGAGCGCGGCCAGCACGACCAGCAGCTCGATCAAGGTGAAGCCTCGCCTGCTGCTGACGTTCAGGCGCTTGGAATCCGGACGGTTGGGTTGCGTGCACATGACCTGCTCACCAGTCCTTCAGCGGCACGCCATTGCTGCCCACCCGCATGGAGCGGGACTGCACGTCGTACACGTCCACGCCCGGACGCGGCGCGTCGGGTGGGCTGTCGTAGCTGCGCAGCGCCCAGCTCGCTTCGGCGCTTTGCTCAGCCGGCGCGAAGGGATCGCGTGGCAGCCGGCGCAAGAAATACATCATCTGGCCTTGCGCGCCACGGGTGCCTTCAACCAGCACCCTTAAGTCGGGCGGATAGCCCGAGCCACCCGCCGCGCGGGGAATCTGGCCACTGTCGACCGCACGCTTGTAGGCGTCCAACGCACCGCGGATCTCCCACAACGCGTCGCGCAGCGACTGCTCCTTCTGGCGCTGGGTGGCCAGTTCGGCCAAGGGCGCTGCCCCCATCGCCAGGACAGACAAGATGGCCAGCACCGCCAGCAGCTCGACCAGTGTGTAGCCGCGCACCTTCACGGAGCCACCTCCAGCATCAATGGCGGCGGCAAGGCAATCGTCGGCCGTGAGGCGTCGAGCGAAATCGGGCTCGCGCGGATCACACGCAGCTCGATGCGCCCAGACTTAGGCGCGAGCAATTTCCATTCAAGTACTTGCCCACTGCCTTGGGCTGGCGTAGCTTCATTGCGCAGTACACCCGCAAGGATCTCCCCGGTCGTCTCTTCGGCCGATGAAGACAGGCTCACCTTGGCGCCGCCCTGTTGCCACAGATCGCCCTCCTTGGCCTGCACCAACCGAAGCTGCCCAGGCTCGGCTTGCAGCTTCAGGTTCAAACCGCGCAAGCCTGCTCCGAGGTCGCCGTCGAGCGCCAAGGTGAAAGGCTGACCTGCCTTCAGGTGGCTGGGCGGCTGCCAGCGCAGCGCTATTGGCTTCGCAGGTGCCGCGGCCGGCGTGGCGTCAGCAGGCAGCGGCGCAGACGTTGTGGCGGGTTGGCGTGCACCGTCCGCCGCGGCAGACGCCGGAGACGAAGCCCCAGCGGACGCAACCGGTACTGACATCGCTGTTGGCGCCGCTGTTGACGCCAAATCGGGTGCCACCCGACCGCCCACCTGCCGAAGCCGCGTGTAAGCCTCGGTGCCCACCCACAGCTCTGCCTCGCTCGCGTCCGGCTGGTGAATGTTGCGCACGATGCGCGGCGTGATCGCCAACACCAACTCGGTGCGGCTGCCGTCGTCGAGCTGGCTGCTGAACAAACGGCCCAGCACCGGCACGTCACCGATCAACGGCACGCGGCTGGCACTGGTACGGTCTTCCTTGCTCAGCAAGCCGGCGAGCAGTTGGGTTTCGCCATCCTTCAAACGCAGCGCCGTGCTCGCGTTGCGGGTACTGATCTGGTAGGCCACCGTGCCATTGGCGGTCTTGAGCTGGCCCGCGAGCGAGCCCACTTCCAGCGCCAGCTTGATGGCCACTTCGTCGTTCGCGTAGATCGTCGGCTCGATGTCCAGCTTCAGGCCAACATCCAGGTAGCTCACCGAATCGCTGACGAATCCCACTTGTCCGGTGGTCGTCGTGATGATCGGCACCTTGTCGCCAATGAGAACTTTGGCCTTCTCACGGTTGCGTGCGCGAACGCGCGGGTTCGCGAGGATCTCGAAGTCACCTACCTCGCGGCGCAGGTTGAACGTGACGCCGCCCACCGACACGCCAATGCGGCCTTCGTTCAAATCGCGCAGGTTGGCCACCGTCAAGCCACCACCGGCGGTAGACGCCAACGGCGTCAGCGAGACAGAGTTCGGCAGCTTCACGCCCAGTTCGGTGAGCCGGGTGGAGCGCACCTCAAGCACTTCTAGCTCAAGCAATACCTCGGGCTCTTGCGTGTCATATAGGCCGATCAGGCGCTCGGCCAGAGCGATGGTTTCTGGCGGCTCGCGCAAGGCCAGCATGTTGCTGCGCTCGTCAACGAACGGATCCTTCAGCTTCAGCATCGCCTTCAGGAAGCCCGCCGCGCCTTTGGCCTCGGCATTGGCCAGATAGAAGACGCGGATCACTTGCTCTTGGTACTCGCGCTGCTTCTCAGGCGTGTTCGGGTAGAGCAGCACCGTGCGGTCGTCCAGCACCTTGCGCGCCAGTTGATGGGTGCTGACGATCAGGTCCAACGCGTCTTCCACCCGCACCTGCTTCAGGTAGATCGTGACGCGCAGGTCCTGACGAATGTCCTTGTCCAGCACGAAGTTCAGGCCGCTGTGGCGGCTGACCAGATCCAGCACTTGGCGCATGCCCGCGTCACGAAAGTCCAGCGAGATCGGCCGCTGTTCGGCCAATCCGGACTGGGCCACGCGAAGTTGCTGTTCGCGCTGAGCTGCCTGCGCCTGGCGCTTCACCGCCAGCAACCCGTCGTGACGTGGCTCAGCCTTTAGGCCTTCGTCGACCAGGCGGAGGGCCGCGGTCAGTTGACCGCGCGACACGAGGCCCTGTGCCTCCTGCACCGTGGCGGCCAGACGGCGGCCGGCGCGCAGCTCTTGTGTCAGCTGGGTCACGCGGTTGTTCGCCGGGTCCAGTGCCTGGGCGCGCGCTAGCAGGCGTTCGGCCTCGTCGGGGCGGCCCGCGTCGCGTTGGCGTTGGGCTTCGTCCAGCCAGCGCTGCAAGGTGGCATCACGCACGCGCAGGTACTGCGAGCGCAACGCTGCGTCTTCGGGATACTTGCGCATGCCGCCTTCGAGCGTGCGTAGAGCTTGCTCGGGTTGGTCCTTGCCCAGTTGTTCATCGGCCTCGCGCTGAACGAGGCTGGCACAGCCAGCAAGTACGGTGGCGGCGGCCAGAATCAACGGCCAGAAGAAAAGACAACGCTGAACGAAGAGGCGCATCAAAGATGGAGAGTTAGGGTGCGTTGTCATCTGGCAAGGGCAGGCTCACCGCATGTTCCGCCAGCGGATGGCGCAATCGAACCTCCTTGGCCGTCACGGTCTCGATCACATAGCCGCTTGTGAGCGCAACACCTGGCTCCGCCACGGCGGTTTGCGTGCCGTCTTGCAGAAAGATCAGTCGCTGCCCTGCAGGAGAAAGGAAGCGGCCGATCACCACATGGTTCATTGGAGGGGCTGTTGGCGCCTGGGGCTGTGGTGCGTGTTCTTCGTGTGCCTGCACCGGCGCTGCTTTGACCTGCGCTTCGGGCGGCGCTGACGGCGTGATGTTGAACGGATCGCGCGACGGTGGGCTCAGCGTCGGCCGCTCGCTATTGGCTGTGACTGGCGCTGACACGCCTGGCACGATCTCACCAAGGGCGCTGGATGTTGATGGTGCAACCCGCCTCGGGGCATCGGGCACGCTGCTTTGAATCACCGCCGCCGACTCGTTAGGCCACCACAATGCCCAAGCACTCGCCAACAAGCTGCCGGCCAGTGCCCAGACGAGCGCGCGGGGCAGGCGTGGCGCTGCTGAAGTGCGGGTGGCAGAGGCGTCCATCTTGAGAGGCGCGTCGGACTAGCGACTGCTGCGTTCAAAAAGACGCAGTTCGATCGACGCCTCCACCCCGGGCTGTGCGGTGCCTTCTGCGGCGCGGCGCAAGTCCATCGATTTGAGTGCCAGCGATTGAGAGCGCCGAGCCAGCAACTCGCTGAGCCAGCGTTTGATGTCAGGGTACGCCCCGCGCAGTTCGACTTGAACTGCGACGCCCAGGTAAGGAGCACCTCCTGCCCGCGACAGAGGCGACAAAGACATGCGCAGTATCCGAACGTTGAGTTCCGACGCAGCCACCATAGCGTCGGCAGTCAGTGAATCGCGGCTGCCCAGCCCAACCGCGGCATCAGCCGGCAACAGAGCCCACCAAGGCTTGGGCATCGACCTCGGCGACAGAGCCGCCGCATCTGCCCTGGCTCTCTCCGACTCTTGGGCCGTGACTAACTCACCCAGCAAGCGCCGGGCATCCCGTAGCTGCCCGTCTTGCCAGTGCCAGACAACGCCCGCGATGACTGAGCCGAGCAGCAACCCAACGGTGGTGATCAGGACGCAGAGGCGGTCAGCGGCGAGCAGCCGTTGCCACAATACTGGCGTCACAGATAGGCGCTGGAACAGAGGTTTGACAGAACGTGGGACTGCGACTTGTAGCGTCATCCGTGATGCTTGGGCATGTCGCCCGGCCCCCTTCAACCCCTCTACGAATTGCGCGCCATTTGAAACTAAAAGCGCTCCTCCAAACTCGCTCCCCGCAACTTTGAAGCATCCTTCCTAACGGCTTGAATCTAACAAACTCACCAGTCCCTTAGGTAACGAAATCCCTGCTGATCTGCACCCGTCGAATAGCCCATGGCCTCAAGCGACCGGTCCTCGTCGGAACGTTTCAAAAATTCCGAGAACCTTTTGGACACAGCCGTCGAAAGTAGCGACCCCGCTGCGTCAAAAATCTGGCTTGGCTGTACGCCAACCCTTACCGCCGCGTCATAGTGAAGGCTTAATAGGAGCGCATTGTCCCGCCAATCATTGCGCCACCCGTCAACACCGAGCGCTACCAGTCCGCGAAGCAGGTGAGCCTTATCACTTGTTCGCACTGCCAGGGACGCCATACGCTCGCTATACGCCAATAGCGTAAACCGCTGCCCTTCTGCGATCTGGGCCGCAGCGACTTGACGCTCTGGAGCCGGCAATGCCATCCATTTGTCGAGCAATTCACTGATCTCCGCATCTCGCGGGTCAGGGATTGGCTTCGGCCCATATCCTTCATTTTTTTCGACATTGAGCCAAAGGGCAGAAGAGAATATATTCATCTCACTTCCTTTCTAGGGCGCTACAGGAGGCAGCATGTAGTCGCCGGATCGAGTATATCCAGCTTGCTGAAGCTGCTGGAGTTCTCTCGCAAAGACTGTAGGTCGATTGTTTGCCGCGTCCCACAGATTCGCTTTGGTCTCAGGGGATCCTACATAAACTTTTGCGTTTTGGCTAATGATGTTCGCAATCCAAGCGTCGTTCTTCTTTAGAGTCCAGTTGGGAGTGTTAAGCACGTTGTGCTCAAGCCAGGACTCGGCGACGGCCGTATCTGGGCGGCGCCCGATAACGTAGGTCAGGTCCTTTGCAGCCAAATTGGCGGCTAAAGCCTCTCCCGGCGCCAGCCCGAGTTTTGCCCGAGGTGCAACTGGATGATCAGCGCGCTCGGCGCCAAACCGCAATGTTCCGAATCCCGTAGCCATTGCTGCATTGAATCCTGGAACCTTTTCGGGTATTTCCGAGGCCCATTCTTCAACAATATCATTAGGGCTCTGCCATCCGGCTGTCGGTTCTAAATTGCCCGCTTCAGCGACCCACTGCTGACGCATTCGAGAGGCTCTTCCGATCGCCCCACCATCGTCCAGTGCAGTGACCGCACCTTTTGCCGCCGGTGATCCTCCCGAGCCGGCCGGAGCCGCATCACGGGACTTGATGTCCGGTTTGTCGTTGCCGTCCTTTGATTTTTCCTGACGTATGTACTGCTGAATCTGGGTAACCGCGGTCCTGAACTGCGCAACCAACGTGTCGTAGGCCTTTGCGGCGTAACCGTTGAAGCCGCCCCCGAACGCATTGGTTGCCACATTCCCGCAAATGCGTGAGCCGACACCCGCATTTCCATCAGCGCAAAACCCGGTCGGGTCCGTCAGGTTCGTCGGATTGTTCAGCACATAGCTGTAGCGGTTGTAGCTCTGCCCATTGATCGGGTCCTGAATAAGCGGATCGCCCGACACGAACCGAGCTGTCAGCGGGTCGTATACCCGCCCGTTCATGTGCACGAGGTCGAGCTGATCCAGCATCTCGTGATGCGTGAAGCCCTTGTTGTCGACCACACCGTCGAGCGAATCAGGGGTCGAGTCGCTGTCAGTGACACTGCGGCGCTTGCCCCAGGCGTCGTACTCCAGCCTCTCGACCAGGTTGCCGTTTGAGTCGGTGATTGCCACCGGGCTGCCGAGCCGATCGGCGTGCGTCCACATCAGTTGCGTCGACTGACCGGTCTTATCGATCTCCAGCCCCACCCCGCTCGGCCAGTAGGTCTTGATGGTCGTCACGCCCGCCTTGGTCTCCACCTCCTGCGCACCGGCATATATCGTCACCTGCCCATCGCCACGGGTCTGCTTGGCCCGCTGGTGCTCAGGTCCGTAGGCAAACGTGCTGCTGTTGCCCTTCTTGGTGATCGTGACCGGCATGTCGAAGCTGGTCCACGTCAAAGTGCGGCCGGCGCCCTTTGTGAGGTTGCCGTTGTCGTCGTACTCGAAGGTTCCGGGGATGCTGGTGACCGCCTGCACCGCATGGGGCCGCACGGCACCTACACCCTGAGGCGGGTACGTGTAGTTGCCCACGCCAGCCTTGATAGTGATGTTGCCCGCGGCGTCGTAGTGAGTGTCCTTCGTCGGCTTGCCGTCCACCGTACTGGTCCACAGACGGTTCAGCTCGTCATAGGAGAACTCTTCGTCGAAGCCGGACAGGTCCCACTGCTGGTTGCGCGTGTGCACGTTGCCCACCGCGTCGTACGTGTAGCCCTCTTGCAGCCGCACGACGTTGGCCGCGGTCTTCACCATCCCGGCTTCCATACGGCCGGAATAGCGATTGAATGTGTTGCTGTCGGTCAGCCCGTTGCCGAGTTGGGTCAGCGTGACGCGGTTCGAAGCATCCTGCGTGAGCACCTGCGACAGCACCCGCCCCGCCCGCTCGACCGACGACTGATAGCCGTAGCCGTTGTAGCGAAGAGAGAACTCCTTGGCCGCGTCGCTGCCGCGCTGGTAGGTCTGCTTGTTCGGGCGGCCCCACACGTCGTACGCGGGTGTGCTGGTGTAGTTGCCATCGGACAGCACCTGCGTCGTCGTGCTCGGCCGACCCAACTCGTCGTAGCTGTGGATGCGGCGGTAGTCCTTCTTGCCCTTGCCGTCGATCGTGTAGGCCTCGTTCAACTTGCCCACGCCCTTGGTGGGCGCCTTGTCGTAGACCCAGTGGCTCTCCAGGTCCCGTTCGACTCGCTGGGTCATCCGATCCAGCATGTCGTAGTCCGTGTCGGTGGACTTCTTCAAGGCGCGATCATTGGGGCTGACTTGCCGGCGCGTCCGGCCGACTGCGTCGGGCGTGTAGGTGATCAGCCCCAGGTCCGGATCCTCCAGCTTCACCTTGTGGCCCAGGTCATCGAACCTCACGTTGATGACGTTGCCGTTCGGGTCAATCGTCTGACTCAGGTTGCCCCAGGCGTCGTAGCCGAACTTCGTCTCGCCATTCTTGTTGTCTATGACCAAGCGCACCTGACCCAGCACGTTGCGCTTTTCGATGCGCTTTTGCGACTTGGGGTTGTAGCTCGTCACCACCATGCCCTGGTAGTCGGTGGTGGACGACTGGATGTTGCTGAGTTCGTCGTACGTGCTGACCGACCAGATCCGGTCCAATTGGTCGTAGAACTGACGGCTGGCCACGTACGACGGGTCACCCTTGTAGCGTGGGTGGTCGGTTTCATACGGTCGCCCGATCCGGTCATAGCGCTGTTCGACCAGAATCTGCCGGCCATCGAAGCCCCAGGTCAGCGATTGCATGACGTGGCCGGCGCTGTCCTGATAGGTGACCTTCGGCACCGCGATCCGGTCGCTGCCATGGAAGGAGTCGACGACCTGGGCGACCGCCGCGTACTGGGGACAGTCGTTCACGCACTTCTTGACGTAGTTGCGCGTCTCATTGCCGTCAGGGTGCAGTTCGACCAATGCGCGCCCAAAGCCGTCGACCGTTCGCTTGATCTGAAGCCCGTTGACGTCGATGTGGCTGGTCAGCGCCCCGCTGCCGTAGTTGTAGTCGTTGGTCTCGCTGTGCTTGAGCGCATTCGTCACTGTGACGGCCAAGCGCCCGTTGGGGTCGTAGTCGGTCTTGCTGGTGCGCTCGACTCGCGCCAGAGTGAGGGGGTCCACCCACGACTCGGTCTTGCTGTTGACCAAGCCGAACGGGTTGCCGCCTCGCTTGTAGTCGATCGTCAGCGTCTGCTCCAACGTACCCCACTCTTGGACCATCTCCCTCGATACACGGCCACTGAAGTTGGACTCATACCAAAACTCCCGGTCTCGGGTGATCTTGCGTTCGTCGCCGCTTTGCTCCTTGGTGACGAAGGTCGACTCCAAGAGGTTCATCAACCAGTGCCCGACATCAGCAGCGTAGTAGGTGTTGACCGTCTTGGTCGTGAAGACAGCTGACTCGTCCAGGGCAGAGCCTTCCGAGACGGTCTTGACCTTGAGCAGGTTGCACCGGTTGTCATACTGGATGTCGTCGCCATCCACCCCGGACGTGGTCACGGTACCTAGGGAGGTGTCGTTGTTGTCATAGCGCACCACCTTGCTGCCGGCGCTCAAGGGGCAGTAAGTCTTCTGCTTGTTCGACTGGACGATCGTCTTCTGCAGCCACCGGTTTGTCGTCTCGGAACGCGGCTTTTTGTAGCCGGCATCAACGACCTGGCTCAGCACCGTCCCCACGAATGGCCACTGCTGCGAATAGGTGGTGGTCGTGGTGATGAACTTCTGCTCGTCCCACTGAGTGACCTTGGCGAAGCCCAGGGACCCACGTCCGGCCACATCAACGCCCGCATCTTCGTAGCGATAGCCGAAGCTGCGTTGGGATGCGACGCCGTTGCTGTGGTACAGGCGCCGAACGATCTTGCCAACGCCTGCTGTCGGATGCTGCGGATAGGTCAGTGTGCTGGTGCCTGACTTGGTGACGCGACCGTCAGCCACGCCGTCCACATACTCGACCCAAGACGTCGCGCCAACGCCATTGGTGACCTGGTGGATACGGTCCAGCGCCCGCGTGTACGGGGCCTGGTCGCGCGGCTGGAACACTTCCCAGCTTCCGCCTTCCACTTCATGCCACACATGGTTTTCGTCGTAGGCGCCCGGGTGGTAGACCATGACCTGCGTCCGTCCCGTGCCCATCAGGTCCATCTCGAATTGGACGCCTGACGGAAGGTTCGATACCCCTGTCCAGGGATCGCAGACGATGTTGCTGTCGTCGGTGCCGGTGCCTCCCGTGGTGTCGTCGCCCAGGATGCGGCACATCTGTGGCTCGCCGTACTGCTTCTCCCCATTCACGACCTTGGTCGGCGTGGCTCTGAAGCTTGGCTGACCATCGCCGATATAGTTGCCAACCGGCCCGGGCGCCATGTAGGTATCGCCGCTGTACTTCCTGCGGACTGCGCAGTCCAGCCGACGGCCGGTAGACAGGCACGCGGTTAGCTCTGCGCGGCTGTAGGCCTGCTGGTAGTCTGGCGCCACCCACTTGAATTCCACGAAGCCGAACAGCGGGCTGCTGTAGCCGGTGCCATTGAAGTCTCCGGTGGCGTTACTGCCTACGTTGAAGGTATAGGGCGGCAACACTCCAACGCAGCCATCGGGCCTGCAAACCGGTGGGTTGTATTCGCTGTAGTAGTACGGGGCTGCTGTTGCCGCGGTGTCAGCGGTCTCGGGTTTGCGGAACCCCGTCATCATGATCGTGGGTCGCTTGTTCTGCCACCTGTTGACGTAAAAGCAAGTGTTGCCGCCGTCATCACACCAGTTTCTCAGGTAGTGCGGCTCGGTCCAGCGCACGTCCTGCTGCTTGCCTGTACCGGCGAAGTCGAACATTTCGTTGAAGTTCACGTACTGCGCTAACGGTGTCAGCGGGCTGCAGCACTGGGCCTTGTCGTAGCCGAGATAGTTGACTGGCGCGCCTGGGTCGTTGATCAGTTCGCTCTGAATAGCGAGCGTCGCATAGCCAAGGTCGTCATTGAACCGGCTGTACATGGCCGATCGCCCTTCGCCCAGCACGTCGATAACGTGAGGGATCTGATAGGCCTTGTTGCCGCCGATTGACGCAAGGTTGTTGTTGCAGTCGAAGACGATGGTCGAGCCGGGTGCGCCTTGTGGTCCCTTATAGGCAAGGGGCGACAGGCAGATCTTGGCTGCACCATCCTTGATATGCGCCAACAGGTCGGGCGCACCGTCCCCGTTGAAGTCGCCGGTCCCCAGCACCACGAAGTTCTCGCCAGTGCTCAGCTTGTACTTGTATTCGTCGAAGCCCCCTCCCCGGTTGTGGAAGTAGCGGTACTGGCTCGCGTAGACACCAAAGCCCAGTGAATTGGCATCGTTGACCAGGATGTCATGGGTCATCTTTTCCGCCGTGGGCCATGGCGAAGAAATGCGCTTTTCCAGCACGTCGGTGAAGCCGTGATTCTCGAAATCGGCGAAGGCAAAGTAGTCCGGGTGCATTGCCCAGACGTACGAATCGCCCACCTTGCCCGTCGTGGTTAGAGACGGGCCGCCAAACCACTTGCCGATGCTGACCCAGCCCGCGTCGTTGCCCGGCTTGCCCCATTCGAACGTGGTGGCAGGCAGACATTCGGACTTTGCGGATTGCGGGTTCAGCGCGCACACCTGAGCGGTGGTGAGCATGCTGCGACCGCTGGTCGGGCTTCGCTCGTAGGTGAATGCGTAGTCACGCACCAGCGTGCCATTAGCCGCCACGTCGCCGTCGAGGTCGCTGCCGTAGTAGGTCTTGATGTGGCTGATGCGATTGCGCAGGTCGTTGCGCACATCGTCGACGTAGCGCTTCCAGGCGTCCGGACGTGCTTCCCATGTGAACTGCACGGCTGCGTGCGACTTCAGTCCCACCCCGCCATAGCGGATGGTCACGGGCTTGTGTTCACCCGTCGTGCTGTCCTGCTCGTAGGTGAAGCTGATGTAGTTGCCGGCGCGATCGTTGATGCGGTCGATGGCCCAGGACAGCGAGGCAGCCTTTTCGTAAGGCTTGACTTCGTTTGGCGGGTCGCCGGGATTGATCGCCGAGACAAACGCCCTGACCTTGCTGGAGCGGGTGGAACCGGCTTCGTCGCCGCCGTACCAGATAACCCGGTGATCCTTGGTTTCGACCTTGAAGCGCAGCGTCTTGCCGGTGCCATACGCCGTGATGCGGCTCATCTGGTCGATCTCGGTGCGGTACTCCGCCTTGTCGGACCAGTAGTTCTCGTCGGTGAGGGTCTTGTTCGCCAGCACCAGGCGCTGCCCGTCCAGGCACAGGCGGTCGCCAATGTCGAACTGAATGCGGCCGTTGATGCCGTCTTGCGCAATGGTCTTGCCGCAGCGATGGATGCTGGACATGCCGCCCAAGCTCCAGCCCAAGCCCAGCGGTCCATTGCCGCCTTGGCTGCTGTAGCTGACCGACAGGTTGGGCTTCAGGCCCGCGGTGCCGGGCGGGACTTCGATCGGAATGCTGTAGGTTGCTGCGCCGCCGTTGCTCACACCCAGTTCGCCCGGCAGCGTGCCGGCATCGGGATTGGTCAGGTGCGGCGGCGTGATGTCCACCGGGATGGGTGCATCTTCCTTGAGCACCTTGATCACCTTGTTGGTGGATTTGCCCCCGAACCAGGTGCTGGTGGAGCGGATCATCTGCCACTGGAAGTCGGCATTGCCCGGCGTAGCCGGCGCCTTGATGGAGAAGGTGAAGGTCTTCGTCTCGCCTGGGGGAACCGGTGCGTCGACATTGACGCGCGACAGGCCCCAGGTCTGGTTGTCGGCGGGGTTTTGCGAGCCGAGCTGGTAGGTTGAACCGGCCCCCCAGGTGCCGGTGCCCGTGTTCTTCATCGTCACGGTGGCGGTGTAGCTCTGACCGGCGTTCACGCTGGCGGGCACGTTCTGGTCGACAAAGGCCGCGTCGAAGCTGACCGAGATCGTTTCCATCGTTTCCACGACGGTGGCCGTGCCGTTGGGACCGGTCGCCGTCCAGGTGCACTCTGATGGATGGCCGACCCAACTCGCCTGTGCAACGAGTGTCTCCGTGTCACTGACCTTGCTCTTGGTGCCCTTGCCTACATAGCCTTTGCCGTCAGCAGATTTGCAGTCGTAGTCGACCTGAGTCGCGTTGGTGGACGCCCAGGTCAACTTGAAGGTCTCGCCCGCCAGCATGGGGTTGGGATCACGGGTGACCGACAGCGTGGGCTTCGGCGGGATCACGGTCACCATGACCTTGTTGCTCGACTCACCGAACCATGCCTTGTCCTGCACCATCCTCCACTGGAAGGGATAGCTACCTGCCGTGGCCGGAGCGGTGACCTTGAACGTGATGGCCTTCGTCGCACCCGGCGTCACCGCCGCATCGAGCTTCACCCGACTCACGCCCCAGGTGTTGTCATCGGGTTGCGCGCCGAGTTGGTAGGTCGAGTTGGCTCCCCAGGTGCTCGTGCCGGTATTCTTCAGCGTGACCGACACGTCGTATTGCTGGCCCGCCACCATCGGGCTCAAAACGTTCTCGCCGATGCGTTGGGCATCGTTGTTCTGCTTGATGACGATCGTGAGCGGATCGGAAATCCCGGAGATCTGTCCCGAGTTGCCCCAGGCGCGCAGCTTCAGCACATGGGTGCCTGCGCCGAGATTGACGACGATCGGCCCCTCGCGCAGTTCGTCCAGCCACTCCACCTGCGACTGGCAACCGTGCTGCGGCTGGTAGGTCTTCTCTTCGAGGGCATCGGCCCCCTTCATCACCTCGACCTTGACGATGCTGGTGCCGCAATCGCCAGCCTTCAGGTCGACCACCTTGTAGTGAAACGAGACGGGAATGGTCTGGGCACCGGTCACCGAGCCGCTGGGCGGATCGAGCCTCAGATCGGTGTAGACCGCCGCCTGGGCGCCCTGCATCCCTGCAAAGACGATGACCAGCAGCAGCACGACTGCGCGCAACACGGGGACGCCCACGCGCCGGACAAAGTGGATCCAAGCGCGCACAAGGCGCGATGCGTCGTAAGCCATTTTTGGCTCCTCCCGTTGGTGAAGACTCTTTTACTGCGTCCCTTACTGCGCTTTTTGCTGCGTCTGTCGCGGGGCGGATTGTTGCTGGCGCTTTTTGAGCCGGCACTACCCACTGTTGGGGGATTGACTGGAAAATGTGTTCGGCTGGGTCTTCCGGCCCAACGATGGGCAAAAGCGAGTGCTCTAGCCCAGGATCTCCGTAGGCAAGTTCGCCCTGAGCGATGCCTGTTACACAAAAGTTTGGGTCGCCGCAAAGGGGGACCCTGCGACGACGGCCCGGGCGCTCGGTCTGAAGCCTCGCGAGGAATTGGCGGCAACGCTGAGACCTTGGCCGTTCCGACCGGCGCCCGCTCGCGGGAGAGTCTTTGCATCAGTTAGGCGGCAAACTGCACGCGTCCCAGCCTCCGGCGACAGCAATCCTCAACGCTCTTGGAGTGGCGTGATCTAGCTTCTTCGCCACGGGCCGTTGAACATCACCGTTACAGTAGCTGCCTCCACGCTCTGCTGCAGCGTTCCGGGCACTTCCCTTGCGCAATCACTCTGGCACTGGTGCCGCGGCAACGGATACAGCCGCACTCGGTGTGAACTCTTTTGTCGCAATGGCGCTGGTCCTCATTCTTTTCAAATAGCCAGAGGAGCGATTGCTCAGTCATGGTCGCCACCCGCCTGATCGAACGTCTGGACGCCGCCATCGGTGCCGCCGCCGAACCGCTGCAACGCGAGTACCTCAAGGCCGAGCGAGCCGGGGCGATCGCGCGGCTGGGCCTGCTGTCGGATGCGCGCTTCACGCTCGCCGGCCTGCGTGCCCAGAATTCGCGCCACAAGGACACGCTGCTGTCGGCCTGGATCAGCTTGGTCGAGGGCCAGATCGAGCACTTCGACACCGTTGCACCGAAAGCCGTCAACAAGTTCCAGAGCGCATTGGAACTGGCCGAAACCGCTGGCAATGCGCCAATGCAGGCTCTGGCCTCGGCATGGCTGGCCACCTGCGCATTCAATGCGGACGACGTTCCAGCGATAGCCCGCCACGTCGCGGCTGCACTGAAGCTCGCGGCGCCGGACGACCACGCTGCGCGTGCACGCGTAGGCCTGGTGCTGGCCGACACTTACAGGTGCGGAGGTGACGACGTGAAGTCGCAGACTTGGTACCTGCGTGCCCGAGCCCATGCCAGTGCCGACGGCGACAGTTCGACGATCAGCGCGATGTTGCACAACATTTCGGCGATGCGCGCGAGCCAGATCGCGCTGGCCGACGCCTTTGGTCGGGCCGATCTGGATCTGGCTCGCAAGGCGCTGCTCGAAGCCGAGTCGACCGCCAACTACGACTGGGGCACCGGCGTAGCGTCGCTGTCGACGATGGTGCCAGTTACGCGCGCGCAGTTGCTGGTCACCCTGTCTCGCTTCGAAGAAGCCGTATGTTTGTTCGACGAGCACATAGATCGCGCCCGCCGGGAGGGTATGGCTCGCCGTGGAGCACGGCTACTTGCCGACCGCGCGTGGTGCCATGTGCGCTTGGGCCGCGTTGCGCAGGCGCTGGCCGACACCCGCGCGGCGGAAGCCGGAGTGAAGGGGCAGCGCGACGCAGACGATCGCGCTGCCGCTTATGCGCGCTTGGCACGCATTCACCGCCATGGTGGGCGCGACAAGACGGCCGACGCGCTGCAGGCCAAGGCTGACACGGCGCTGGCCGAACACGAGGCCGCGCAGGCGTCTTGGTGCCAGGTGCTGGACGAAACGCTGGCGGGAGTCGGTCAGGACGAGGCGTGAGGCGACGAGGGATGGTTCCCGCGCCCCCGGCCGGGCGGACGGCGAATCGCTTAGGCCAACGAAAACCGAAGCCACGCTGGTCGGACACACGTTCTGCTTGAACTGTGCGGCGAAGGGCAGACCCGCTTCGCCGGCTCCAGCCCCGAGGTGGATTCAATCAATCTCCGAGCGCGGCGGCGAGTTCTGCTTCCAGGTTCGCAACCGCGTCCGCTTTCAAGCCCTGCGCTCTTTGGGCGTCCCCTTCGCTCGGAATGACCTGAGCATCTTCCAGGAATGCGAAGCTGCAGGAATCCCAAATGTCCGGCGACGGCAGGCCCTCCCATTCCTTCGACCGTTTCGACTCAATCACATACTGCGCCCGGTCGTTGAAGTGGTATGGAATGCGGCTGCCCTGGTCGAGGATGGCGTTGCGGTCCCTTGAATCATGGAAGGCACGCGCATCGATGGTGAACTGCCCGGCCCGTGTCGCCCGCGCGATGCTGACCATGGCGTGCGCACGCTGGTTGAAGAACGATTCCTTCAGCGCCGTCTTGAAGCACGGGTTGCCCCAGAGCACCTTGACCGTGTTCGTCAGGCCCAGTTCCTGGAGCCGCTTGTAGACAGCAAGGCCCAGCCCCCCGCCGTCGATGGCAACGGTGGCATTGGATAGCCTGCCCGCGATCTGCAACACCTCAGCCCCAAGGGCAGTCGGCTGGATCGTGTTGCTGATGATGGGGAAGTCCACGACGTGCACGCGACGCGGCTCCTGCTCGTGGGACTGGCCGTAGCCCACGGCCTTGGCGATGGTCACCACCGACTTGTCGCGGTACTCACCAGCGCCGACGTCCACCAGCACCAGCCAGCCCCAGTCGTCGGTAGGACCGACGCAGCTCGGCCGCCCGATGGCCGCCTCCAGGTCCCCGCGGCTCAGGAGCTGCCCTTCCAGGTTTGCCGGGAAGCGCCCGCGCACCTTGATCTGGTACTGCGGATCATGGCGCCCGCCGTATTGCAGGATCTTCTCCGCCACGAAGCTGTCCGAGACCAGCGGCGAGTCTTCGGAATCGAACACCAGCGCAAGCCACACTCCGCCGCGAGCCTGGCTCAGGGAGTGATGCGTGTCGTAGAAGAATCCGGAATTTCGAGTGGGCTGCGACGCAATCACCATGCGGTTGCGCGCATCGGTCAGCGACCCGCCGATCACCCCAAAGTTGGCGTCGGGCACGCCCGACGCCTCATCGATCAGCCACAGAAGCCAGTCGCGGTGCGCGCCGGCCAGGTTCTCGGGCGAGCCCCGAGGCGCGGTCTTGCAAGCGATCCACCAGTTCAGCTTGAAGCCGGCAACGAACACCCGTTCGTGCTCGATTACCAGGTACTCGCACAGCCACGCGTGCGGCCCGGCCTTGATCTTCGCGCGGATGTCGGCGAACTCCTTCCACACGCCATCGTGCACGGTGGCCAGCTTCGGCGCCGAGATGATGGTGTTCGACTGGTGGTAGCACAGCAGGTGCCACAAGGCGATCACACCGAACGAACTCGTCTTACCGGTTCCGTGCCCTGAAGCGACCGAGACGCGACAGCCCGGCACTTGCGCACCGGACATAAGCTCGCACTGCTGCGGCGTCAGGACCATCCCGACGACCTCGACAGCGAAACGCACTAAGTCGAAGGCGTAGCGCTCGACGAACTCCAGGTAGCGCGGATCGTCAGGCAGCCTTGGGCGCGGCGGCGCCAAGCCTTATGTGCCGGTGCTTGTCGACGAGCGGGACGTCGTCTCCTGCGCGTCCAGGCGTGCGGAGCGCCCCTGCACCTTCACCGCCAAGTCGAGCATGCGCTGTGCCCCATTGGCATAGATGGCGTCCAGATCCTCACGCGAGATCTGCGAGGCTTCGCCGACTTGCTTGTTGTCCAGCTCGAATAGCCCAAGGTGGCGCATCGCCTTGTCCAGCGCATCCATCTTGGGCCACAGCTTGAGTTTCTTAAGGTGTCCGACGACGGCGCCGCTCATGCTGTCGGTCAGCTCTGTCACCTCCAGGCTGCCCACCGCCGCGGCCGTGGGGTCGTCCCATTCGGACGGCTTTTTGAGCGTGCCGTCGTCGTTGAAGGCACGTCGAATATCGACCAATGCGACGGCCGTAAGCTCGCGCAGGATGCGCACGCGATCCAGTCCCGCGATCTCGATGTCCCGCCGCCGCGCCTGCTCGATCGCCACCTGAACGTTCGGTCGGCTCATCATCAGCGAGGCCTGCGAACGGGCCGTCGCACGATGGGTCGTATTGAAGGCCCGCATGTAGGCCTCGGTCTGGTTCAGCTCCTTCAGGTACTCGACCACGAAGCGCTCTTCCCGGGTGTTGAGCGGCTTGAGCGCCTCCTGCATCCACAGCGATTCCTCGTCAAGCGTCAACGGCTCTGCGGTTCCCTTGGCGATGGACGAACGCGAGCGGTGGACGTGGTTGGCCGTCCCACTCGTACTCCGTTTGCCGGAGGTGCGCGGCGTCGCCTTGTCGGTGTCGGTCGGAGTCTTGTCGCTCATCGAGCGATCGTCATCCCCCAGCGTCAGTGCGAAATGGGGCGTTTTCCGAATCGCGCTCGACCCGATCAGGCTCTTTGTGTGAGGTCACTCGGCGGCAGGCGCTCCAGGATCAGCAACCCTGCCTTCGACCACCCGAAGCGCCGCCATCCTGCGGCGAGGAAGCAAAGTCCAACGCACGTCGGTGGGATCGTATGCTCAACTGCAGGCCTCAAGCGCCAGCACCTTGGTCCGACTGGCGGGGGAGATCGCCAGCAGCGTTCTCCCTGGTTCCGCGGCCTCATCCGCTCGTAACAGTGCGATCCGCTCCTGCTTGCTCAAGGCCTCAACCGCACCATGGGTCACGAGTTCCAGCTCGGTCATGGTTTTGAGCAGCGCCGCCCCGCCCGGCATGTCCTGCCATGCCTCGTCGTTGAGCGAGGCAAAGCGGCGAAAGGCTTCGGTTGCAGCGCTCGATGCATTGATCACGCGCCGGGCCAACGTGATGGGCCGTTTCGCCGCGTTCATATGGGCTGTGATCGTTTCGAGAACCTGCACAGCGTGCTCTCGAAGCATGCCCTCAACCTGACGCAGCATGGCGTGACGTTCGGCCGCCGCCGGGTCTCGCTCGGGCTCGCTGCTCAAGCCCAGCAGGAAGTCCACGCTGACACCGTAGACCGTGCTTGCCACGCAGAAAACGGCCAGGGGGGTGTTGCGTCTGCCCGCTTCGATGAGCGACAGCTGGGTGCCGTTCTCGTAGCCCATGCGCACCGCAGCCTCGCGCTGGTTCCATCCGTTCAGCTCGCGAGCTTGCTTGAACCTGGCACCCACTGTGGACCTGACCACCGCATTCGCCTCGCCTCGCTTGAGCCTGCCGCTCGGCAACGTCGCATCTGCGGGCTCAATGACTTCAACTTCCTGATATTCGCTCACCTGTAGATCTCCCTGATTGTGATTCCGTGCTCGCGCAGCATCAGCTTGCGTTTGATGATGTAGTCCCGTGTACGCGTCGCCTTACTCTTGACGTCTTCAACGACGAGTTGGTCGCTCTTCTCGCGATCCCGGTAGACGTAGTCGGCAACGTACGTGACCGACTGTTCGACACTGCCGTCGTCGCGCCGCTGCGATCCGAGCAGTTCGAAGGGAACTTCACGGCGCAGGTCAGCGATCAAGCCGGCCCGCTCCAGCAGTTGCAGTTCCGTGTGGCGTTTCAGTTCCCGCTTGCTGCGATAGGCCTGACCATTGACCGTCACGGACTTTGCGCCGTACTTGTTTGCCTTGCGGCGCGCTGCAGAGCGCCGCAGGGCCGCCACAGGAATAGCGACCGATTTCGTGTTCGCTGGGTCAGCCACGGCGAACCTCCTGAGGATTGGGGCGTTGGCGTCCCAGCGCGCCCGAGCGTCGGCGACCAATGGTTCGGTGGCGCCCGCGCTCACCGTCGTGAACCTTCGACTGTCGCAGCAGCAGTGGCGCCAACCGTTCGCTGCACAGCTGGTGGTCGTGCACGCGCAGCAGCGCGTCGATCGCTTCACCTTCGTCCGGCTGCGCGCGGCGCACATTCATCGTGTCGACCCGCTGCTCGATGCTGTCCAACGCATGGCTTGCGGCCAAGGCCACGCACGCATCCTCGTTGCCGATCCCATGCCTGCGAAGTGAAACCACGGCGTCACTCACGCTGCGCAGCAGCAACAGCTCGAAGTTCCCGTAACTGCGCTGTCCAACCAGACGTTGCAGCGCAGCCCGATAGGTCTCGACCAAGTCGGCCATTCGTCGGGCGTACGGGCGCGGCTCTGCAATGCTTGGCCTACCGACACTCATCTGCCGCAAGGGAGTGTGCAAGTTGATGGGTTGAGCGTTCGTCATTACCGTTTAGCTGGTTGGTTACTTGATCGACTCACTTTATTTGCGTTCCTGTTTTATTGCAACGTTATAACTATTCCTGTTGCCGATGACTCCGCCTTGCGAATGCTGCCCCGCAGCTGACGCTGTGCGAAGGTGCCCTGTCACCCGCGCATGGGTCTTCGCGCGTGCCGTCTCGGTCGCTTGCTTGGCTATGGCATCGGCGCTCGGCTGCGTGCGCTTGCCGGTCAATTGCTGCTTGAGCGCCGCGAGGATCGAACGCACGTTCTCAGGTACACCGCCTAGCGTCGCCGTCTCGCCGCCAGAGTCTGGCGCCTTGTGTCGCGGTGCCGGCAGCGCCAGGTAGGGCTCGGCTCGGGTCAGGGTCAGGCAGCCCGCCTCAACCGCCGCCTGGACGGCCACGACTCGCAGCGCAGGGTCTTGCCCTTCCGAGACATGCCAACACGGTCGCTCGCGATCGATCCTGGCGTGTTCGAGCAAGCGGGCATAGGTCTCTCGAAACGCCATACGCGCCCCCACGGCGTCGCCCTGCGCCAGCAGCGGCTTCGCTACAGCGAAGGCCTGGGCCATCTCCTCGCACCACACGACGGTCTGCCGCTCGTCCAATGCCGGCAACGATCTTGCCCAAGCCTCCTCGACGCCAGGCCGCCCGTCCTGCGCCAAACGCGCTTCGATCTTGGCAACGATGTCCGCTGGTGTGGGCGCGAATCGACCGGTGACCTGATCCAGGACGTGCTGTTGCAGCCCAAAGCGCACGGCGTCGAGGCTGTAGCTCCGCAGCGCGGCAAACCACTGCTTCAAATCATCGCCATCGGGCATGTAGGCGCCGCGACTGAGCATCCGGCAAGTACCACCTACCAATTGGCAGAACTCGTCGAAGTCCTGCGCGATCATGAGGGCGCTCTCCACATGTCTCCGTCACGGTCCAACAGCGTCGGTTCGCGCCAGTTGCCCGCCGGGCCGTCAGCGCTGTCGCCGAACAGCTCGGCTTTGGCCCGGCGCATGCTCTCGGCCAGTTCCTGCTCCGTCATTTGCGCACCGCTGCGCGGCGGTCGGCGAGGACCGATGCCGCTCGGCCCATCTCCTCGCTTGACCCAGTCGGCGCAGAACCCTTGCCAAGAGCGCTCAGCGGCCACCTTGACCGCTTCGCCGAGCGTCATGCCAGCCAGTACCGCCTGCTCCTGAACGCCATCGAGGGCAAGCATCGAGTTCACCGCCCGCTTCTTGGCTCGCACGGCCAGCCAGGTGGCCGCTACCTTGGGATCCACGCCTCTTGCGACCAAGACCTGGGCGTCGAAGAGTTCGATCTGGGGCGCTCTGCCGGTGCTGCGAGGCCTGGGTTGCGGTGCCTGGCGGGGTTGGGTCGGGCGGGAGCGCGCCTTTAAGTCTTTGCTCCCACTCCGTTCTTTCTTAGAGTGAGTTTTTACTTGTGTCGTATTGGCCGGGTCCGGCTTAGCCGTTTCCGGTTTACCCGTAAGCGGTAAAGACGCATTGGCCGATTGGGTCTTACCGTCCTGGGTCACAGCCAAGCCACCCCCGCCAGCCGACTCCGAGGCTTGCACTCCCACGGTCGAATTCTCGGCCGTCTCGGCCCTCACCTCGTTTGTCGACGACCCGGCCGTTTCGGAACAATCCAGCCGCGCCACAGCGCGTGACGGCGTCTCCTGCTCCTCGTCGACGGCGACTACGCGAACCCTCGGCGGCGTAACGTCGACGGGCGCCCAGGTCGCGTCGACGGTCGAGGCAGGCGAGTACTCTGCAGCCGTCGCAGCGCTAAACGAACGGCTGCTGGTCGCTCTCGACTGCCTGCGCTTGCCGGCCTGCTTCTGGGGCAAGAAGTCGTCGCCGATCTCTGCGTCTTCGAACGGAAGCTCGCTGACGACGTACTCGACTCCCGCCATCGTCCCGTCCTCGCTCCTCAGTTGCACTCGCTTGACGTAGCGAGCGATCATCAGTTCGCGGAGCATGCCGTACACGGCATCCCGGCCACTGGCCACCCGGATGGCGTGCAGGGTCTGGTTGACCAGGTTGGCAATCGATACCGTCCAGTGGTCCGGCTTGGACAGCAGGTACAGCAAAGTTGCGCGGCTATCCCACGACAGCCTTTGGTCGTTGATCACATCGTTGTTGATGACGCAAAAGTTTCCGGTCGGACGGGGGCAGCGGCGAATCACTTGGACATTCCTTTGGGAGTGGGCACGGCTGCGCCGCGCAATTGGAGAACTGCGTCTGTCTGAGGATCGAATGGGCGTGACAGGTCTCACGACCACAGACGTGTGTCGTGTGACTTGGTCAATGAAGGTGCCCGCGAACTGTCTGATGGCCTGGGGCCAGCGCGGGCTACTGCGTGAAGTTGGCCTAGTCGACGCGCCGCAGGATTTCGGTCGGACGCTCCGTCTCGCGGCCAGCGTTCAGCATCCTGGAAACGGCCTCCTCGATTTGCGCGACGTCGGCTTCGTGGGGCTGATCCGAGATGTGGTATTCGACGTTTGCAGTCGCGGCGTCGCTCGAATGAGGCTCTTCCCGCCGCACGTATCCCGCGACCATCAGTTCGTGAAAGAGAGCTCGGAGGGCCTTGTCATCATTGGGCTTGCCTCTGAATCCAGCGGCTGCAGACTCAAGGCTCTCGAAGGTGTCCGTCCAGCCATATGGCTTGCTCAACAGGTACTGACCCAGGCCCCGGGCGCTCCACGACAGCCTCGGATCATTGTGGACTCCGTCGTCACTCTCAACGTAGCGGACGCCGTCGGGGCGAGGAGCGCGGCGGATAGTCATTTGCATCACTTTCATTTGCTTGGGTCTCGGCTTTCGTCGGTTGAGAGACACGCATATGGAAAAGCGGCGCGAGTTCGGCCGCACCCCTCGCTGCGTGCGGGGCGATTTCGTAGAACAGAGTGATCGGCCAGGCGGCGAGCCCGGCGCTATCGGCCTACTGCGGTTCCTGATCCGACGGCTGCGACCGGCCAGCGAGCGCGATGCGCCGCATCGATGCGACCCGCGCCGCGGCTAGGTCACCGACGTAGGTGATGCGCCTTGCAAGTGCCGGAGTCGGCGGCAGGGTTCGCAACACGTCACAAGGGATCGAGTCGTAAAGGCGCTCCAACGTGCGCCCGAGATGAAAGCGCGGCGCTTTGGATGCGCGCTTGTAGAGATCGCTCACGGCGGCCTGCGATACGCCCGCCTCAACTGCCATCTGCGCCTGCGTCTTGCACAGCGCGCCCTGAATGGCATGGATCACTGCGCGCCAATCGGTCTTGTCGTCAAACTCGATGCGCTTGAACGGCCCCCGCGGAGTAGCGACAGACGGGGTCTCCTGAAAGATCGTCAATTGGGAATCCCTGTGTTTTCTTGTTGGAATCGAGTTTAGTGGTTTCCCTATCTTTTGCAACTTTATAGGAATGCTTATAAACTTCGCCCCCAACAGGAGACCCCCATGCGCACCCCCCGACGACAACCTCAAGCTCTCACACCCTTCGCCGATCGCATGCAAATCGCACGAAAGCGCATAGGGCTAACGCAATCGGAGGTAGCCGAAAGGCTGGGCCTGACTCAGCCCACAGTGTCCGTGTTGGAAATCAATGGCGAGCGAAGTGCATACCTGCCGGCGTTTGCCCGGCTGTACGGTGTTGACGTGTACTGGCTCTACGACGGCGAAGGCGACATGCTGAGAGGCACGGGTCGCAGGTTTTCCGTCGAGGCAGAAGACTTTGCCCGCAAGCTCGACAGCATCGAAGACCTGGACGTCAAGCGACGTGTCTACGCGCTGAGCCAGTTGATAGCCGATCTGGGAACCCTTCCCTCATCAGCCGAACCAACCCGCAGAGTCGCGTCCAAATCTTCCCCAGGGGCGGCACTCTCCGCCAACCCGGCGCCCAAGCGCCCTCGCGTCAGCAAACCTGCCGCTGCAGATAGTCCTGAACCCAGCGATAGCCGGACGACTCGTCGCAAAACACGCGCCTGATCACTCCGCGCATGGCACTCTCCACCTGGTAGCGAGATCTCGTTTCCGCGTCGACCCACGGCGCCACTACAACGACCGGCAGCTGCAGCAGCGACACCCCGGTACATCGGTCGCACAACGACACTGCCGCTTCAAGGCCGAACATCAGCACGGCCTGCGACAAGTCCAGCAGCAGAATCCTGATCGGGCCGATGACTTCAGTCTCGATGTCGGCAAGCAACCTCATGACCGACTTCAGCGAGCAGGGCCCTGCGACCGTGACCGTCACGGCCCCGCCGCCATCGGCAGCAGTCCGGATACGAAGCGAGTCGCAGTTGTATGTGAACTCTTTGACGATCTTGCGGTTCAATGGGATCCCCTTAGGGATTTCCATTCTAGGCAACAAGTGGTTATTTGTGACAGCACTAATCAGCTTAGCGCACTGACAGCGAGCGTAAAGTTCGGTGGAAACGCTCTCATATTGGGAGTTCACGACAAAGTAGGTTTCATTGTGTTGGGCATGATCCTCGGCGCCCGAGGGCTCATCGAGTGAGCCCGGCATCGGGCTCATGACTTTCGTCATCTCACAAGCCGCCAGATCCGACCTCCAGATGTCCCGTGACCTTTGGTACGCGGGACCATCCCGACGCAGCGGATCTGTCCGGCGCGCACAAGCCAGGCGTAGACCGATCCGAACGCTCGGTCATCAGGAGGAACGATGCCGGCAGCTTTGCAGCTGTCGGTCAGCTCTTCCCCGCTGGTATCCCCACGACCAGCCAAGACAGCCAGGACGTGCATGCGGGCTCGCAGCGAGAAGCTCGGCAACGACAGTGATGCGCGCCGTTCGCAGTGGTCGGCCGCCTCCTGACCCGCAGCGCGCTGTTCGAGGGAACCACCTGAAGAGCGGGGCGTTTCTTGCATGCAAATGCCTTGCGCGTTGAACAAGGCTTCCGATGCTGTAGCCCAAGGATCCGACGCAGCGGGCGCGTTTTCCCAATCGCACTGATGTCCCACCTACACGCGAGGGCGCACCGTTGGGAAAACGGCCCTGCTCCCGCCTTGGCGCCCTTCCTAAGGTGGCCGCACCGGGCTCGATGTCCGAGCCTCCCTACGAAGGACTCCCTTGCGTCTCAGAACCCCGTTCATCGTCGGCGGCTCGGCCGCCGTCTTGCTCGCTCTGTACTTCACTGATCCCGACGACGGGGTGTCCACCGGCATGCTGCTGTTGGCGCTCCTGGTTGGCATCCTCGCCATCGCGTTCGCTCACCTCGGCCGCAAGGCATTGCACGACTACCCGGAGGCCGAGATGCAACGGCTGTTCGGCACCGCAGGCCAAGATCCTATCGGCGCCGGCCTCGCGCTCATTGCCTTGGCGATCGTGTTCTCCGCTCTGCTCGGTGTGTTCGGCAGTGCAGCTCGCGCGGCCAGCGTCGAAACCTACATCCCCGTTGCGGCCTACGCTCAGTTGCCCACGCTGAAGACCGAGGTGAAGACGCATTGGCCCGACCATCCTGCTCCAGAAGTGCTCGCTGCCTTGGTCGAGCACGAGTCGTGCGTGTCGCTGGCGGCAGCGAACTGTTGGAACCCACGAAGCCGCCTGAAGACCCAGCGCGAGGAAGGCGCAGGACTCGGTCAACTCACACGCGCGTATGGCCCCGGCGGAGCGCTTCGCTTCGACGCCTTGGCGGAGCTGCGAAGCCGTCACCCGGTATCGCTGGCAGGTCTGACCTGGTCCAACGTCTACGCGCGCCCCGATCTGCAGCTTCGGGCGCTCGTCTTGAAGTCGAGGGACAACTTCATGGCGATGCGAGTCGTAGCCGATCCGCTTGAACGACTGGCAATGGCGGATGCGGCTTACAACGGCGGCCTGGGCGGCGTTCAGGCGGAAAGGCGAGCCTGCGGCCTCACTGGTGGCTGCGACCCGCAGCGCTGGTTCGGGCAAGTCGAGACCGTGTGCCTGAAAAGTCGCCGACCCCTGTATGGGGGCCGCTCAGCCTGCGACATCAATCGACATCACGTCACCGACGTGCTGCTGGTCCGCTCGCCGAAGTACCGCGCGCTAATGGCCTGACATGGTGCCGGTGCTCATGATGATTCGGCCCGCTCAGATTCTTGCCGGGATGCTTCTCGTGTCGCTTGCGAGCACCGCAGGCGTCTGGTTGCATGGCCGTGCCGAGTTGGCCGAGGCTCGCCAGTCATACACGGTGTTCGTTGCGCAGGTCGAGCGCAATGCGCGCGAAGCGTCGCAGACAGCTCGAGTCGAAGAACAACGACGAAAGGGAGTCCAACTTGAGATCGTCCAACTTGCTCGGCAGTCGGCGCAGCGTGCTGCCGAGGATTTGGCTCACCGCGTGGCTCTGTCTGAACGGTTGCGTGAGCACGCCAGTCAGCTCGCCAGTGGTTGTGCCTCCTCCGGCGATCCCGCCGTTGCTGATGGAGGCGAGGCAACCCCAGCGGCCGGCGCTGTGCTCGCCGACATGCTCAGCCGGATTGAGCAAGCTGCTGGAGAGCTTGCTGTCTTTGCCGACGCGGCCGTCAATGCAGGCATCGCCTGCGAGCGAAGCTATGTCTCATTGAGCGAGTCCGAGGGAGAGCGATGAACCAACAATCGAAGCAACCGGACGATCTGTACAACGTCGTCATCACCCACGAACTTGACGGCCTGCAGGTCACGCTCCATGGCAAGCCCATGAAGGTGGCGTTCGTGACCGATGACGGCGCGGTCTTCGCTGCCGGCCCGGAGGTCGCTGACTTGCTCGAAGTCGCGTCTGTCGACGGATACCGCAGAAGGCTCAGTGGCCTGGGCCTGTACCGCAAACTGACACCCCAGCACTAGCTGGCACCCTCTCAAGTCGAATGAATCAGCCCACCGACCGTGGGCATCTTCTGTGTCCGTCCCCAAGGGCAACTCCCTACGCCGGCACGACACTTGTGGGACGCGGACAATCTGTCCCTATGAAAGTCCTGAGCGTCAACACCGCCCGAGCCGAAACGCGCGAGATCAACGGCCGCGAGGTCCTGACCGCAATCGGCAAGCGCCCGCGGACCGGCCTGGTTCCCTACCTGCCGCTTGGGCTTGACGGCGACGAGCAGGCCGACCAGTCAGTACATGGCGGCCTAGCCAAGGCGATCTACGCCTATCCTCACAAGCATTACCCGTTCTGGCGCACGGTGCGGGCGCAAGCCGGCGTCGCCGCCTGGGAAGGTGAGCTGCCGCCGCCAGGCACGATGGGCGAGAATTTGACGCTCGATGGCCTGGACGAGCGCGACCTGTGGATCGGCGACCAACTCCACTTCTCCGACGGCGGAGTGCTGATCGTCAGTGAGCCGCGTTTCCCCTGCTTCAAGTTCAACGCAGTGATGGGTTTCAAACAAGCTGCGAAGTTGATGGTGCAGTCCGGCTATTGCGGCGCCTATCTCGCGGTGTTGACGCCGGGAGCTGTTCAAGCGGGGCAAGACTTCACCCTTCGGCCTGGCCCGCGCGATCTTGCAGTGCTGGACTTGTTTCGATCGCGCACCGCAGGGAAGAAGTTCTAGAACTCGTCGGGTTAGAGATGAGAACGCAACGGAATGGATGCGCGGCAACCATTTGGCCATCGCGAGTCCTCTCGACTCCTTGACCCTCCCTCGGACTAGCCCTCGACGAAGAGGGCAAGGTAGGCGGCGAGCCGATCCGCGCGAATCGGCGAGCTTTCGAGCAACTGTTGGCAGTGCCCTTCCAGCTCAATGTCAGTGAGCTGTGACTCGCACAGCCTCGTCAGCAGCGTGCGTGCATCCGCGACCAACGCCGTCAAGCGGTCCAGCGTCAAGGCGTAGCTATCATGCGCCGAAGCGGCCGCTGTCGTTTTGTTGGTCGGGTGCACAACCACGCGCAGGGTGACATATCCGTCATAGTTTTTTTGGAACCACTGCTCGGCGACAAGCAGTTGCCCATGCTCCTCTTTCGTCAACGGGTTCTTGTCCAACTTGCGGCTCTTAGCCTCCAAGATCCAAGCAATCTTGGTCGGTAGCAACCACAGCACGTCCGGCCCTTCACCGCCATCGTCGTGACGCTCCGTGGACAGGCCGATCATCCTGCCGAGGTCCGCCAACGCCTGTTCGAACTGGTTGGCAGTTGCGTTAGCATTGAGCTTCGAGACCACTTGTTCGAACTGCTGCAGCAGGCCACGTCGCATGTGATACCCACGCAGTTGATATGCGATGGCAGCGCCCTGCTCTCCGGGTATCGGCAACGGTCGGTACGGTGGCATGACGCGTGGCCGCAAAAGATTTCGATTGGCGCTAAATGCAGACCGCTGCAGTTCGTCGCTGCGGTCGTTCTGGCCCCAGTTGTGTGCGATACGGCCCGCCATCTGGAGAAGCCAGCCGCGCGTTTGATCGTCCGGCGCCTCTTTGCCGCTCGCCACCTGATCCAGCTTGGCTATCGCCTTGTCGTAGTAGCCATCGGCCCAGTTGTTGAAGGCCTTGCGCTCGGCCGCGGCCACGTCAAAACGCTTGGGATCGGCCGCTTCCTGTTTCACATTCTCTGCAAGAGTGGCAGCGTGATACTCAATCCAACCGCCATCCCGGCTTATGCTCTTGCTGATCGTGCTGGCAAGATCGTTGACATCCTTCACCTCCTTGCTGACCGTCGAGCCCATATCGAGCTGAGCGCGAGTGGCACTGGTGAGTAGTCTGAAGTTGGCGTCCTTCGCGATCCAGCCAGCCAGGTCCGATCCAGCAAGCAGGACAACGCAGTGATCACCGGAACCACGCGCGCCGCGACCGATCCCCTGTTCGATACGCTGTGCCAACATTCGGCTGATGGTCGCGCCGCCATACAGCGTGGCAGCACGCATCAACTCATAGTCGGAAGTACCGGCCGGGAGCCCTTCCATGACAAGGAGCCGGCAGGAGTCACCGGGAAGGTCGATGCCATCGTAGCGGTTGGCGAAAACTACGGGGCCGCTCGTCGTGCGCGCCTGCAGCGCCTCGACCATCCTCTCGACCTGATCTGAGCCCTCGGCAAACTCCGCCACGTCTTCCCAGGCCTTCGCCGCGAAGTTGGAGGGTACGAGAACGACGGCTCCAAGGTCTTGTCCTGCGACTTGCTTCAGCAGGCCCTTCGTGACCTTGCTTGCATTGAAGTCGAACTTCATCAAGTTCGGGATCAGGATCATGCGCTCACTGACACCGGCCAGCGATCGCGAGGCCAGGGCCTCATTGACGTGCCTTGGTTCGGCGTCAAATGTGCGCACGATCTCGCTGTCGTCCGCGATCGTTGCCGACATGTAGATGCGACGCTGCGCATCCGCGAAAGTCGGAAAGCTGCTGACCAGTGGTAGCACCGACGTGACCGTAAACGCGTCGCTGCTGATGAGCGCATGACACAGGTGCAGGTTGTCACGCAGCAGCGGCCAAGCGTAGGGGGTGTCTTCCCCATCGCTACGCAGCAGCCCGCGAGCCGCATCGATCTGTTCGTGCCATGCCCAATACGGCACCTCGACCACCAAGTTGCTTTCGCCCGAGACGATGTCGTCGAAGGTGCCGAGCCGATCCATGCTCTTGAAGGCGACCCTGAACAGCGTACATAGCGCGTCGTACCGCTCCCTGGCGTCCTTGGCTTTGACTTCAAGCGTGAACGACTCGCGAACCTCCGAGAACGCAACGTGTGCATCGTCGAGGATCACAGCCCCCGCCTTAACCGGCATTCCGCTGCCTCGGACCCCAAACTTGCTGAACCCGTTGAACAGCGCCTTGTACGACGCGACCATGATTGCCTTGCAATTCATGAAGTCGTCGGCGAGCGGCTTTCCCCGAACATACGGCACCGCGGCGATCCCCAGTGCACGCGCCTTCTCTAGCGTCTGATTGACCAACTGGGTCGTCGGCGCCAAGTAGAGCACTGGCTCCTTCAGTTCATTCAGTGTGGACTGCGCCATCAGCAAGCCGACAAGCGTCTTACCGCCGCCGGTATGGAGCTTCACAACCGTGTCCCGTTCGTTCTTGCGTTTGAACCACGCCTCCAACACCTCAGCCTGACTAGTGTAGAGGTCGTTTATGCCTTGCGGCTTGGGCAGGCGGCGAAAGATCTCTAGCGGGTCTACAGGGACGGCTCGCTGGGACTGGGACCGTAGCTTGTTGAAATCCACCATCTTTGCTTCTCCCCTCGTTGAGGCGTATTAGACGGTGCTCGCGCGCCGGCGTCAAAAAGGGTGGAAGGTTCCACCACTCCCCTGGCGACCACGCCGTTCGTCACTTCCACCCGAAGGGGTACGGCTAGGCCCAGGGACAAATCGTCAATCTGATCTACCACGGCTCCGCGTCGACACCAAGGCGGGGTCCGGGCTCGGCCACTAGACGTTTGAAACTACTGTGCACCCAAACAATTGGTGGCGTACAGGATACTTTCAACCGACACAGCGTTTTCCTCCGCCCATGGCCAGATTCTTTCCATCACTCGATCATGCGGAGTTCCGCAGCGAAGGCGAATTCACCCTCTTTCAGGAACTGGCGGCACTCGACGACGGGTTCGCTGTCATCCACTCGCTGCCTTGGCTGCGAGGCAGGACCGAACGGGTGTATTCGCAGGAGCTGCAGGAGTACCTGCGCGTCTCCTTGGCCAGGAAGCATTTGTCCGGTGAGGTGGACTTTGTGATCCTGCACGAGAAGCTGGGGATACTTTGCATCGAGACGAAGTCGGGGCGGTACAAGCCCTCGGGCGTCCGATTCATCCACGAACGTGACGGATACGAAATCCATCCTCTGAAACAGGTCAAGGACAATACCTTCGTCCTAGTCCAGATGCTGCAGTCGTGGCAGATGAAGTGCCCGGTCGGATACGCATTGCACTTTCCGGACTTCGATCTTGAGAGCTCGCAGATCGCCAGCGCGTACGTGCCGCTTGACCGGTCGCTCCCCGACGGCATCCTAATACTGCAGAAACATCGTCGGGACATGCCTTCGCGCATCGTGCAACTAATGGCGCACTGGAAGGCCGCACTGAACTACGGCGATCGAGACGATTTCAGTCGTGAGATCGATCAATTTCTCGGCGCCGTCTGGCCGCTGGAAGCGCAGGTCGGAAACCTCGGACGCAAGATCATCGCGGACGGCGAGTTGTGGCTTCGACTCGACGACAAGCAGGCGAATCAGGTGGCCTTGTGCCTCGGCACCGATCGGAGGCTGATCGCAGGGTTTTCGGGCAGCGGCAAGACGCTCATTGCGCGCTCCATTGCCGAGCAGTTCGCCGTCCGGGGCCTCAAGGTGCTCTTCCTTCTCAAGAACCGCCAGATCACGCAGAAGGTGGCTTCTCAACTGCGCCATCTCGGGCCGGCGGTCACGGTTCAGACTTTCCATTCTTATTGCGAGTCCCTCGGTACGCGGAAAAGGGACAGCAGATTGGGCGAGCCTAACTATGACGAGCACTATCTAGCCCTGCATGGGACGGTGGATCGCCAGTACGCAGTGTTGATCGTCGACGAAGCCCAGGCACTCAACGAGGCCGACCACTTAGCGCTGCGCGACCATTTCTCCAACGCTCGCAAGTTCCTCTTTGCCGATGAACTCCAGGTGCTTCCCGGTATCGAGAAGGGGAGTTCCTATCGATTCCTAGAAGACTCCTACGACGGGCGATTCTTCTATTTGGCGACGGTCTACCGGAATCCCGGAGGTATCACTCAGACGATGATGGAGTTGCGACCGCCGCAACATGAGGTGAACTGCCCTCGCCCGATCTCCAGGGAGGACTGGTCCCGAAGCATCAGCAGGGATGTCTCGAAGAGCATCCTAGTCTTGACGGCGGAGCTCTCGAAGGCTGGCGTCATGACGCAAGACATCATCGTGCTCAGTCAGTTCTCCCTGTCGCTTGAGGGGATCGATGTCTCGCGATCCACGATCTCGGCGTATCGAGGCATGGAGAAGCCCATCGTCATCGTTGTGGTGGGCTTCGACATGGACGACACCACATTGGCTTGCGCACTCGGGCGGGCCACCACGCGCGCCTACATCATCGTGCCCATCGAACTGCTCGTAGGCCTGAGCGGCGTGAAGTCGGATTTCCTGCGCAAAGGCTTGGAGAAGAGCGACCGCGCGCGAGTGCTTGATCAGGATGCCCGTGATCCCGAGCCGCGATTCATCGCCAATAGGGTGCGCAAGTACGCGGGCGCAGTCGGAAGGCACGAGATCTTTGGCGAAGACTTCGTCTACGCAAGTCGATGGAGGCGATGGATCTATGAAGGCGGCTCCAGGTGGACAAGCCGCGGAGATCAGCTCTGGGGCTGGTGGCTCTCGTTGTCGACAAGTCTTCCCATCTCCGGAATCGACCCGGTGCGTAACGAGCTGACAGGGTGCTATCTCCACCTCTGCGCCGAATGCGACACCAAGACACCACATAACGCGTTTGACGCATGTCTGACTTGCCAAGCCTCGCCGATGGACGAGGCCAGGATCTCCGCGATCGTTCAGCAGGCGGCCGAGTTGGGCATTGTGCGATCGAGGACGCGAGGGGAATCGCTGCTCAAGGTGGCGGCATTGGTCGGCGATTTCCGATTTCCGCGTCCGAACGACACTGTGCGCGAGGTGACCGAAGTGCCGGTCCTGTTCCTCGCTACCACGATCGTCGAGTTTCGGATGCGCCGCGGGGCGATGGCTGCTGTCACCAAGCCCCAGGTCGAGCAATGGCTGCGAGAAGGGTTGATAGCCAGCGAGTTGGATGACCCCATCGAGCGCCTTGCGGGCCGCACGATCGGCAGTCTCTGCGCACAAAAGCTCCTGGTGAAGATCGACACCGGCCGATATCGACTGACGGATCCTCAGTAGGCTTGAAAAGCGGCCGGCCAAGTCATGTTGACTTCAGGCACCGATATCCGGGGTCGCCTTCGCGGCGTGACCCCAATAGTTGCCCCGCACAGACAGCCCTCCGGCTCTCCCGAAAGAAGCCGGCCGAGAATGCGCTTCGAGACCAAGATCGTACAAGGGAGTGACATATGAAGAGTATCCGAGGCGCGCTTGCGCAGAGCGTGCTGGGCATCGCGGTGGGCATCACCAGTGCGAGCGCCCTGGCAGATACGCAAACCTCTCAAGCGATGCAAGCCGCAGGCGCTCCGACTAACGACGCGCTTCAGCAGCTCCAGATTGGCAAGCAGTTTGCATTCGGCGAGGGCGGGGCACCACCCGATTTCGTCGAAGCCGCGAAGTGGTACGCCCGCGCGGCTCAGAGGGGCTTGGCTGAGGCGCAGGTCCGGCTCGGCCTGCTCTACGAAGACGGTCGCGGCGTTGGCACCGACATGGTTAAGGCGTTGGCCTTGTACCGCGCGGCCGCCGATCAGGGCGACGCATGGGGCCAGGCCGTGCTGGGCCAGTGCTACCGCGACGGCACTGGCGTGGACAAGAATGACAGGGAAGCAGTGCGCTGGTACCGGCTGTCTGCAGCGCAAGGCTATGCGATTGCCATCATCTCGCTCGGCAATGCGTACGAGAACGGCGACGGGGTCGACAAAGACCTCGGCGAAGCGGCTCACCTATACCGACTCGCAGCCGACCTGGGCAACATCGACGGGCTGAACAACCTGGCCTATCTCTACAGTCGTGGTCTGGGTGTATCGAGCGACCCGGACGCGTCGCTGAGGCTGTACCGCCAGTCCGCCGTGAAGGGGTCGGCGCGTGGGCAGAACGGGGTCGGCGTGGCTTACCTGAGAGGCATCGGCGTCGACGCCGACCCGACGGAGGCCGCGAAGTGGTTCCGGCTTGCCGCGGAGCAGGGCTACGCCGATGGCGCGTTCAACCTGGCGGATCTGTATGCCCACGGTACCGGCGTTGTGCGAGACCTGCCGGAGGCCATGCGCTGGTACCGGGTCGCTGCAGACCATGGTGATGTCGACGCGGAATTTCTGATGGGTGCGAATGCCCTCATCCGTCAGACGCCTGCGGACGACGCGGAAGGCGCCCGCTGGATGCGCCTGGCCGCCGGCGCCGGCCACCCGGCAGCGCAGCTCCGGCTGGGACGGCTGTACGCGAAAGGACGCGGCGTCGAGCGCAGCACCAAGGAGGCGGTGCGCTGGTACAAGCGGGCTGCTGAGCTGGGGAAGCATGAGGGCAGCGTCCTCGCCGCGCTGAAGTACTTCTTCGGTGGCGACGACCTCGAAAAGGACCAGAAGGAAGCCGTTCGCCTGCTGAGCGTCGCCGCGAACGATGGCTACGCAGGTGCTATGGGCTACCTGGGCGCCTGTTACCAGTACGGCGACGGCGTCCAGCAGGATCAGGGCGAGGCGCTGCGTTGGTATCGCAAGGGCGCGGAACTAGGCGATGAGACGGCTCAGCACAACTTGGCCTGGCAGTATCAAGAAGGCAACGGCGTGCCCCGGGACTACGGCAAGGCCATCGAGCTGTATCGCCTGGCGGCCGATCAAGGTGAAGAGCGCGCTCGCGACAACTTGGCCAGGCTCTACGAGTCCGGCCGCGGCACGCCGGTGAACCTTCCCGAGGCGATCCGCCTGTACCGGCTAAACGCCGATGAGGGCAACGGCTGGGCCCAGGCACAGCTTGGCCGGCTCTATAGGGAAGGCAAAGGCGTCGAGCAGAACACCGAGACCGCGATAGAGTGGATCAAACGCGCGCTCGAATCGGACAGCGCCGCTGCAATGGTCGAGATGGGCCGACTGCATGCCGAGGGCCGGCTGCCCGGCGGCAAGGCAGAGGCTGCCTTGTGGTACCGCAAGGCCGCGCTGGACGACAACGACGAGGGCCAATTTCTGCTTGGCCTGGCGTACCTGGATGGCGAAGGGCTCGCCCGCGACGAATCCGAAGCGATCAGATGGCTGCGCGCCGCGGCCCAGCAAAACCACGAGCAAGCCACCTCGACGCTGAAGGATCGCCTCGGCCTTGCGCCGAAGTAGGGCACGCGATTCCGTCGATTAGGACGATGTCCACGCGCGCTGACTACGACGTTCTCGTCGTTGAACCAGGCCTCCCATGGCTGACGCAGGCGCGGATCTTGGGCAGGCGCTGGCGCGTCGAGGCCGTCACCGCGTAGATCGGGTCGACGAATTCGGCTTCGCTTTCGCAATGGATCGACAGTAGACCTCAGACGTCGGGGTTGGCCGGCCGCCGCAATCGCTGCTGCAGAGCAACAGGAGAACCCGATCGTCAGCAGCAGCCCGATGCAACTTCGATAAGCTGCAGCAACTGACCGCCTCCAGCCGTTTCCCCTACCCGAGACAAAGTCTATTTGACATATCGCTTGGCTTCTCGAAAGCGGCCAAGCTGATGGTCGAGTCGGGCTACTGCGGCGCCTACCTCGCCGTGCTGGCGCCCGGCCAGGTGCAGGCGGGCGACAGCTTCACGCTGCATCCTGGCCCGCGCGAGCTGGAGCTGCTGGCGCTGTTTCGCGCCCGCACCAACGGCAAGAAATTCTGACGCCGTCGGGCGGCCGCGGGCGGTCATGCCGCCTTCAAGCCGGCGCGCCGACCCGCAGCGAGCGCAGCACCTGCTCCGCCACCGAACGCGCGTGCCGGCGCAACTCGGGGATCGCCACCGCCTCCCAGAGCTGCGCCTTGAGCATCGGCCCGACATAGTGCAGGCGCGGCTGCGGTCGGCCGGCCGCGTCGAGCAGGCGGTATTGCTCGTCGACCCGCAGGCCCAGGCCCATCTCATCGACGGACAGGCGCCCTTGGGCTTGCAGAGCGGCCAGCAGTGAGCCGGGCGGCGTCTGCGCGGCATGACCGACACGCGCCGACGGGCCGGTGCAGTTGACAACCGCCGCGACCCGGCGACGCTCCAGCACGCCGGCGGCAGCGCCACGCGGGCGCCATGCCAAGTCCAACAGGCCATCGGCCCGCCGGGTGATGGCCTGCAGCCGCCCGGCGTGCAGCTCGACCTGGTCGGCCTGCAGCGACGCCTGCAACCGGGTGTGGATGCCGGGTGCCAGGCGGTGGCGGTGGGTGTCCCACCAGGGCTGCAGGTGGCGCAGGAACTGGCGGCGCTCGCGCGCCGACAGCCGCTGCCACAGCTGCGGCGTGCAGCCGCGCAGGCTGGCCATCACGTCGCGCCAGTCGTGGCCTTCGGCTTGTGCTTCGGCGGCCCAGCCGCGCACTGCGCGCAGCATGCCGGCCAAGCCGCGGGCGCCGCCCAGTGCCTGCGAGGGCACCAGGCCGGGCCGCGGACGGGCTTCGAGCTTGCGGTGCGGTTGCGGCAGCAGGCCGCGGCGCGACAGCATCGTCACCCGGCCGGCGTGGCCGCGGTCCTGCAACCAGGTCAGCATGTCGATCGCGCTCAAGCCACTGCCCAGCAGCAGCAGCTCGCCGTCTTCCGGCAGCGCGGCCAGGGCCGCGTCGTCCCAGGGTTGGTCGATCAGGCCGGGCGAGCCCCAGGCCGGCGCGCCGTCGATGCGCGGTGACTCCGGTGCCAGGTGCCCGGTGGCCAGTACCACCATATCGGCGCGGCACACGCCGCCGCCGGCCAGATGGAGCAGGCTGCCCCCGCGGGCCGTGCGGCCGAGCGTGCGCACGCTGTCGGTCACGGTTTGCACCTGCACGCCGCGCGCCGTGGCCACCTGCTCAGCCGCAGCCAGGGCCTTGGCAAGGTAGTCACCCAGCAGCATGCGCGGCACGAAATCAGACGCGCTGTAGGCGCCGTACTGGCCACGCAGCCAGTCGATGAAGCCGGCCTCGTTCTCGGTATCCCAGCCCAAGCGGCCGGCCGGCACGTTCAGCCAGTGGCTCGCGCAGCGGGTGCCGAAGGCCAGGCCGCGGGCGCGGCGCGTGTCGGGCTCGATCAGCAGCAGGCGGGCGCCGCGCGGCAGTTGGCGCATCAGCTGCATCGCGGTGGCCGCGCCGCTGAAGCCCAGGCCAATCACGGCCACGCAGGGCGACTGGTCATCGCCGCTGCGGGCGCTCTCGGTCGCCCGCACGGGTTCGGCGGGCGACGGGGCAGGCGTTGAAGCAGGCATCGGTTCTCCCCAAGCGGCCCGGCGCGGACAGCGTCGAGCCCATGCAGGGCATCTTGGCGAGCCAGCGCGCGGAGCCGAACTCATATTTCCGAATAACCATATGCTTATGGCTATTCACATATAAAGAAGTCGGGGCCGCGCCCCGCCGGTCAGCCTTGCCGCAGCATCCCGGCCTGCTTGTTGGCCGGCACCGCGATGTCGATCAGCTTCGGCCGGGGCAGGTTCAGCGCCGCCATCAGCGCGATGAACTCGTCGCGCGTCTTGCTGGCCAGGCGCGGGTTGCTGTCACGCTCTTCGGCGATACACGAGACACGGCGGCCTTTGTAGTCATGGCCCGGGTAGACCAGGGTCTCGCCGGGCAGCGTGAACAGGCGCTGGGTCACCGCGTCGTACAGCTGGCCCGCGTCGCCGCCTTGGAAATCGGTGCGGCCGCAGCCCCCGATCAACAGTGCATCGCCGGTGAACAGCTTGTCGCGCCACAGAAAGCTCATGCTGCCGGGCGTGTGGCCGGGCGTCGCGATGACGTCCAGATGCTCGTCGCCGAAATTCAGGCGCTCACCGTGCGACAAAGCCCATTCGTAGCCCTCGGCCTCGCAGGCCAGGCCGACGGCGGTGGTGATCGCGGGCCCGTCGGCCAACGCGGCCTTCAGCAACGACGCGGCCGTCACGTGGTCGGCGTGCACATGGGTGTCGAGCAACCAGCGCGGCCGCAGCCCCAGCTCGGCAAGCAACGCCAGGTCGCGCTCGCGCTGTTCGAGCACCGGGTCGATCAACACCGCTTCGCCCGTGCGCCCGCAGGCCAGCAGGTAGGTGAAGGTCGAGGATGCGGGGTCGAAGAGTTGGCGAAACATGCAAGCAGCGGTGAGGTTAGGGTGGAGGAGCGAAGCGTCATCCCGGCAGCGGCGTGCCGGTCGTCGCCAAGGCGCCTGGAAAACGGGTAAACGAAGGGCGCCTGACGGCTCGAGGCGGAGCCCGGCGAACTCTTGCAAGACCGTGCGACCTGCCGGCCGCACACCTTAGCGCCCGACATCCGGTTACTCAACGAAGGCTTCCGATTGAACTTGGATGCCCCGACGCCCGCACACACCGCCAATCGGCTGACCTATATCACACTCGAAATGTCAACGACGTTCTCGTCATTTATCGCACCCCCCTAATTTCAGCTACGCTACGTCCGCTCACAAAAGATAAGAGGGATGGCCGTGAGTCTATTGAGCTTTGATCGGGAGGCCGGCGCCGACTTGCTGGCCGCAAGGCCCGTCCAACTGGACGGCGAGACAACCGTTGCCGCCCCGGCCACGCTGTGTCGAGCCATCGAGGCCCGCCTGGACCAGCTGGGCCTGCGCGCCGAGCAGCTGGAAGTGACCTACGACTCGACCCGTGCGCTGCTTCGGGTGTCCGGTTGCGCGGCAAGCCAGGACACGCGCGAACGCATCCTGCTGTGCTGCGGCAATGTTCGCGGCGTGGCCGCGGTCGACGACCGCATGACGGTGGTGATGCCGTCTGAGGTCTCCCGCTGGCGCTTCGTGCAGCCGGGCGACACGCTGGCGCGCATCGCCAAGGACCTGTATCGCGACGCACAGCGCGAGCAACAGTTGCGCGCTGCCAACCAGCCCTTGATTGGCGACACCGACGAGCTGCAGCCGGGATGGTTGCTGCGAGTACCGGTGTAATAAAGCCCCCACGCCCCTTTCCAGGGGCTGCCCCCCGAGGGGGCTCGCGCAGCGGACTGGCAAAGCCAGTTCCGCGCACGCCACTTGGAGGCGGCGACCCCTGCGGGGCGCCGCGAATTACTCAGTCGACGAGTGCAGGGTAGTCGGTGTAGCCGCGTTCGTTGCCGCCGTAGAGCGTGGTGTTGTCGAGCGGGTTCAGGGGGGCGCCTTCGCGCAGGCGGCGGCCGAGGTCGGGGTTGGCGATGAAGGGTTTGCCGAAGGCGACGAGGTCGGCTTCGCCGCTGGCCACCGCCGCCTCTGCCATCGGGCGGTCATAGGCGTTGTTGACCATCCAGGCGCCGCGGTAGTGGGCGCGCAGGGCGGCGTAGTCGAAGGGGGCCACGCCTTGAGCGCTCAGGTCTCGTGGGCCGCCGGTGGCGCCTTCGACCACATGCACATAGGCCAGACCGAACGGCGCGATGCGCTCCATCGCGCGGCCGTAGGTGGCCTGTGCGTTGCTGTCTTGGCCGGCGTCGTTCGATGGCGTGATCGGCGACAGGCGCACACCCGTGCGGCCGCCGCCAATTTCACTCGTGATCGCCTGCAGCACCTCGGCCAGCAAGCGCGTCCGGTTCTCGACCGAGCCGCCGTAATCGTCGCGACGGTCGTTGACGCTGTCGCGCAGGAACTGCTCGATCAGGTAGCCGTTGGCGGCATGCAGCTCGACACCGTCGAAGCCGGCCTGCATCGCCAACCCAGCCGCACGGCGATAGTCGGCAATCAGGCCCGGGATCTCGTCGGTGCGCAATGCGCGCGGCGCCGACACCGGTGCGAAGCCGCCGGCGATGAAGGTTTTGCCATTGGCCGCGCGGTTGGTCGACGACACCGGTTGCGCGCCTGCCGGCAGCAACGAGACGTGCGAGATGCGGCCGACGTGCCAGAGCTGGATCACGATCTTGCCGCCTTGGCCATGTACCGCATCGGTGATGCGTTTCCAGCCGGCCACCTGCTCTGGTGAATGGATGCCCGGCGTGTCGAGGTAGCCCTGGGCCATCGGGCTGATCTGGCTGGCCTCGGTGATGATCAGTCCCGCGCCGGTCTCGGGGTTGGCGCGCTGTCGGTAGTACTCGGCCATCAATTGCGTCGGCACCTGGCCGGCACCGGCGCGGTTGCGGGTCAGCGGCGCCATGACAAGGCGGTTGGCCAGTGCGATGTCGCCGATCTGCAGCGGGTCGTAGAGCGATGAGGTCATGGGCACGCAGCCTATCGAAAGCGGCGCCGGCTACAGTGCGTGCTGAACCAAAGCCCCACGCGATCCAAGCCCTCCGGCGACCCCTCCGGCAGACCGGCGCGATTTGGGGTGCTGCACGAAAGAAGACCCGCCATGCTCGCCTACCGACACGCCTTTCACGCGGGCAACCACGCCGATGTGCTGAAGCACCTGGTGCTCGACCAGGTGCTGCGCTACATGACGGCCAAGGACAAACCGTTCCGCTACATCGACACCCACGCCGGCGCCGGCGGCTACCTGCTCAAGGGCGCCCAGGCGCAGAAGAAGGCCGAGTACCGGGAAGGCATCAACCGGCTCTGGAGCCGCCCTGACCTGCCGCCGGCCGTGGCCGACTATGTGCAGCTGGTGCAGCAGTTCAACCTGCCCGCGCCCGAGCCGGGCCAGCCTGCGCCGGTGCTGGAAAAAGGCATGACGCCGCCGCTGGCGCTGTACCCCGGTTCGCCGTCGTTTGCGCGCATGCACATGCGCCCCGGCGATTCAATGCGGCTGTTCGAGTTGCACCCGAGCGACGCGCGCACGCTGGCGGCGCACTTCGGCGGCCGCCATGTGCAGATCCTGAACGAAGACGGCTTTGCCGGCCTGAAGGGCCAGGTGCCGCCGAATCCGCGCCGCGCGCTGGTGCTGATGGACCCATCGTACGAACTGGTCGGCGACTACGGCAAGGTGGTGGCCGCGATGCGCGAAGCCATCGCGCGCTATGCCGAAGGCGTCTACGTGATCTGGTACCCGCAGATCGCACGGGTCGAAGCCGCGCAGTTGCCCAAGCGCCTGATGGCGCTGTCGCCCAAGGGCTGGCTGCATGTGCGCATGACGGTGGCGCAGGCCGATTCGCAGGGCTTCGGCCTGGCCGGCAGCGGGCTGTTCGTCATCAACCCGCCGTTCACGTTGCACGAGACGCTGCAAGGCGTGATGCCGTACCTGACCGAAGTGCTGGCGCAGTACGACGGGGCGAGCTACTTGATCGAAGAGCAGCCCGCCTGAAGCGCGGCGCCGTCAGCGCTGCACGCTGCCACTGGCGGATGCGTTGCCGCTGGCGTTGACGTTGCGCCCTTCACGCGTGGCCTGAGCCGCGGCCGCGCCGTTGGCGATGGCCGGGCCGGTTGCCGCGGCACCTGCAGCCGTTCCGCTCAGGCTCTGGGTGGAGGGCGCTGCCGGGGCGGGCGCGGGGGCCATCTGCGTAGTGGCGCCGCTCAACAGCGCCTGCCCGTTGCCTTGCGCCGCCGCCGTCGCTTGACGGCCTTGCGCCGAGGCCGCGGCCGCCGCATCGGCGTTGCCGTTCAGCTGGCGTTGTGCGCGCGGCAGGCGCAGGTCCTGCTGGCTTTGGCCGGCCAGGCCTCCGTTGGCATCGTAGCTGCGCGGGCCGAGTGAGCCGGTGAGGCCGCCCTGGCCCGTCAGACCGCCGCCCAGGTGGCCGCCACCGCCGCCCAGCAACCCAGCGTGGGCCGACGGCAGCGTCAGCAAGCCGGAGGCCGCGGTGATCAAAGCAGCAGCGATGCGTGTGGTGGTGCGGGTGTTCATGGTGAAACTCCTTGTCGATGGTGTCGGCGGCAGACCATCTGCGCCTTGCCACCTGACAACGAGCCCCGTCGAGCGCTTCTTCCGCCGCTTGCAAACCCTTACAGGCTTGCTGATGGATCGCCTCAGGGCCAGACGCTGGCGCGGGCCTGCACCCGCTCGGGCGCGGTGCGCAAGGTTTCGCCGACCAGGCCCCAGCCGAACACCGGGTCACGGCCGCTGGCACCCAGGTCCACCGCCTGGCGGGCCAGCACTTGCACGGCCGCTCGTGCCGCACCCGCATCGGGGCTGGACAGTTGCGCAGCCAGCAAGCCGGCGACCACCGGCGCCGCAAAAGAGGTGCCGCGCGCGGTGCCGTAGCCCCCATCACTTGAAGCGGCCACCGCCAACTCGGCCCCCGGTGCGGCGAACAGCACCTGCGGCCCCTGCGCGGCTTCAGGCAGCACGCGGCGCTTGCTGTTTACCCCAGTCACGCCAACGGCATCGGGATAAGCCGCCGGGTACAGCGGCGGCGCGGCAGGGCCATCGTTGCCGACCGCCGCCACCACCAGCTGGCCACGGCCCGCCAATGCGTGCACCGCTTGTTCGAGCAACCGGTTGGTCGGCCCGACCAGACTGACGTTGACCACCGGCACGCGCTCGCGCGCCATCCACGCCAACGCCTGCGCGACACGTTCGGCCGAGCCGCCGACCGGTTGGCCGCAGTAGACATCGGCCGCATACAGCGTGGCGCCCGGCAAGGCGCCGGCAAAACGACCATCCCGCCCGACCAGCAGCGACGCGACCGCGGTGCCATGCACGCTCGGCCGCACGGCGCCTTCGCAACCCCAGCGCTGCAGCGTGCCGTCTCGCAGCGCCGGGTGCGCGGCGTCGACGCCGCTGTCGATCAGGCCGACGCGCAGCGGCTTGGCTGCAGACCGTGGTGGTGCCGACGCGGCAGGCGCGCTCGTGGCCGCGGCATCGACCTCGCCACTGCGCGTGTAGAGGTGGTTGAAGTCGATCACCAGCGACGGGTCCAGCAGCCGCAATGCGGCCAGGGCCTGCACCGTGCTGCGACCACGCGGTGCCTGCAGCACGACGCTGCGCAGCTCGTCCAGGCCGTCGAGCGTCTGTTCACGCAGCAGCGAGAAGCCCTGCGCCTGCGCCGCGGTCAACAGCGCAGCCGAAGGCGACACCAGCAGCAACTCGCCGCGCACGATCGGCTCGCCGGCGGGGTCGGCTTCGAGCACGTCGGCGTGGTCGGCCAGCAATGCGCGCAAGGTCGTTCGCCGCAGCTCGCGCAGCCGCTCTTCGGCCTGTCTCTCCACCGCCCGCGTGTCCAGCGGCGCCCCCAGCGGCTGCGTCGGCAAACGCGGCAGGTTCGGCAATCCGCCGGTGCCCGGCAAACGCAACTGCGCCGACACCGGCAAGGCCACCCCCACGGCGGCAGCAAACAACAAGCCGCGCAGGCAGGCACCAAGTCTCAGCATCTTCACCATGCCGAGCATAACGACGGCCGGAGGGAAGAAAATCCCGTCGCCCGACGTTGTCGCGACAAAGCCATGATGGACGATGAGAACCAATCGCTGCGCCAAGACATCGCCGCCCTGCTTCCGCGCCTGCGGCGCTTTGGCCGCACCCTCACCCGCCACCGCGAAGACGCCGACGATCTGGTGCAGTTGGCGGTGGAGCGCGCCTTGAACCGCAGCAGCCAATGGCAGCCCGGCACGCGGCTCGAC
>Ga0307516_10000296_pt1 | contig 64800 bp, 97 predicted proteins | sample 19_EM_MG_FD_203310 | JGI IMG/M metagenome (GOLD analysis project Ga0307516, IMG submission 203310) | Populus trichocarpa ectomycorrhiza microbial communities from riparian zone in the Pacific Northwest, United States - 19_EM | ecosystem: Host-associated > Plants > Roots > Unclassified | place... | reverse complement strand
CTCTTACAGTCGTTCTCGAACATCACGAGAGCGACGAAACACGCCGCTCAGAACATCCTCTCACACCCGCTCGCCAAACCCATCGTCCCTCATCTCCCCGATCCCGTGAAGAGTCTCGTAAACGCGAACGGCGAATGGGAGTGGGGCAGCTGGGTTGAGAAAGGAGGTGTGGGCGAATTTGAGAGCGCTCGAGTTTATTTGGCTCGATGGGCCCGAGTTGTTGCGGAAGAGGGAGAGCGGGCCCGGAGGCGAGAGGCTCAAGCTATTCCTTCCTCGGAGGAGGATGCGGGGGAAGAGAGCTCTTCTCTGGGAATTTTCGAGCTGTTGCACAACACCTCAAACCTCCCCACTCCGAAAACGACCAGGGATCCCAAACACCCCGTAGACACGGAGACGTGGTTGAGCTGGTTCGATAGTACCGGTCGGCCCAAGGTGAGTAAGGAGGAAATGAGAAAGGAGGTGTTCAGGCGTGGTATAGGCACGGTTGGGGACCTGAGGAGAACTGTGTGGCCATTCCTTTTGGGGGTGTACGAGTGGGACACCACGACGGAGGAAAGAGACAGATTGTGGGAAGAGAAAAGGTATGTTTCGACCATCACTCGCCTATGGGCTTGCCTCCCTCATGCCGATCATACACAGGAAGCGGTACTACGAACTCAGAGACGAATGGTGTGGTATCCCCGAGGTTTTCGAGAGACAAGATGTATTGGAGGAGAGACATCGCATTGATGTGGACTGTCGCCGCACAGATAGGACCATATCCCTGTTTGCACAACCTCCAGCATCCCCCGAGGACAAAACTGCGTCGGCTCGATACGCTATCGTCTCACCACAGAACGGCGAGATAGGTGCTCAGTCTCCCAGTAACGAGCACACGGAGCAGCTTGCTGCGATCTTGCTGACGTATGGATTCTACGAAAGGGAGCTAGGTACGTATGGTTTGACTCTTTTATATGGCAGAAGTCATTCACTGTGGATTGAATGGGTTGGCTGACGGAAGGCAATGAAGGTTACGTTCAGGGAATGTCGGACCTCTGTGCTCCGATTTACGTCGTTATGGGCGGAGAACCCGAGATGACTTTCTGGTGTTTCGTCGAGGTGATGGACCGAATGGTGGGTTCGGTTCTCGTCCAGGAGGTGGGATTTTCTGAAAAATTTCCGACTGTTTCGTAGAAACAAAACTTCCTGAGGGACCAAAGCGGGATGAAGAAGCAACTATCGACTCTTCAACAACTGATCGCAGTTATGGATCCTGAGCTGTATCGACATTTCGGTGAGTTTGATTGAGCATCCACATACTCAAACAGATTCTAAACCGCGATCACAGAGAAAGCCGAGGGGTTGAACTTGTTCTTCAGTTTCAGATGGGTCCTAATCGCGTTCAAGCGCGAGTTCCCATTCGATGAGGTGCTAAGGCTCTGGGAGGTCCTATGGACCGATTATTATTCAAGCCAGTTCCTGCTGTTTGTTGCGTTCGCGGTCCTCGAATCGCACAGAGACATGATACTCCGGTACTTGATCGAGGTGGGTGGACACCTTTCCGGTCCTGGACTTTCCGCTAATTCGGAATATGCCATTGTCCCAGTTTGATGAAATACTGAAGGTAAATCCCCCACGCACAGATTCGGGGACGAAAAGTACTGACCCACGGAACAGTATTGCAACGAACTAAGCATGACGATCGAGTTGGATACCACCCTCGCTCAAGCGGAGGTGTTATTTTTGTCCTTCTCACAACTTGTGGCTGATATTGACCGGCGTCGGGCCGAAGGGGAGCCCATACAACTTCCCACCAGTAGCCTTCGGCGTCGAAAAGAAGGTCAAGGAGCTCAAGGATCTGACTCGCCTGGAGGGTCGTCTTCCTTCCCCGCTGCGGTCTTACCCACACTGAGTGAAGAGTTGAGGGAACTGTTGAAGGCGAGGCGGCGCTGAGAGCATGTATTTTAAGGGAGGGTTCCGACATTCGTATGCATTGGTGTAGACAATTGTAGATTATAATTTTTCGGACTCGGCAAACATGACCGCCAGTCAGGGACTCAGGGGGAACGGAGATATTCCGGGTTGATCGACTCGAAGTCTCGACCAACGACGCTAGCACCCGTCCCGAAAACGAGATAGCAAGAAACACGCCCGGGAACTGATGCATTCGGCGCGGAGCGAGGTGTGTCCGTCGGAACTCTGACCAATTCGTACCCACAGGGATGAATGGATTTATAGACATGCAGGGTCAGCGCGGGGTACTTTCACGATCAGTTCGCGCACCCATAGAAAAAAAAGCCAGAACAGATGGATAACAGACCTAAGTTTTGGGCCTCAGCGGCACAGCAGAACTTCTCGACTGCCCCTCTCGCGACGCGATCTTGATAGAAAGATTCCTCGCGTTTGGTTTGTCGGCTGAGTTGGAGCTCCCATCATCGTGATGATCTCTCCGAGCCAATGCCCTCGCTTCGATAGGCGACAACCGGCCATAAAACCGAGCGCTGAGGCCTTCACCCTCCCACAAGTATCCGCTCTCTGAAACTTCCCTCTCCCCCTCCCTCTCTCCCCACCCCCCACACTCTCCAGCCAACGCCCGACCTCTCCACCCCACAATGCCCTCCTCGCTCAATACCACGAACCTTGGTGGTGACGGTTCCACGTCCAGGAACCCGTCTCGAAAGAGCTCTATCGACCCTGAAAAGCTGGTCCGAATGGACAGGTGCGTACTTTTTCACTGTTGTGGTCGCAGATCTCAATGATCTCCGATCGACCCTCTCTCGTGCAGGGCATCCGTTGTTCAAGGAGATGACGATTTCAACGTCCTTTTCATCGGTGCCGGCAATATCATGTTCGGTTGGTTAAACCTCCTTCCTTGTTGCGTTTCGACCCTGATGAAAACACCCCAGGTTCGCCCGAGGGCCCATGGAACCACTCTTTCCGTCTCGAACAGTCAGTCGGTCACCAACGGGGTTTTCTTGATCTTATCTCGCCCTCCTTTAGCAAACTTGGGCCGAGGTTGAAGGTCGTCGCCCTCATAGACCCCGCAATCGAGCGCGCCGCTGCCATTCTCCAGACCAAATGCAACAACTTCGTAAGATCCGCCTACGAAAACACAAGGGTCTGCAAGACCTTGGACGAATTCGTTAGCACGATGACCAAGGAGGAGTACCCTAGGGCTGTCATCATCGGAAGTCCGCCAATGTTCCGAGGCAGTACCGTTTCGGGGAGAGATATAGAAATCCAGCTCTTGAAAAAGTTCCCCGGAATCTCGTTGTTCGTCGAGAAGCCCGTCGCGACTGGTTCGTTCCAGGAGCTCGAAGATTCGTTCGAGGTTGCGAAGGCGATCAGTGATAGTGGCAGTATCTGTTCCATCGGGTGAGCATCCTTTGGTGGTTTAATGACGCTCCCAGCTAAAGGTGGTTCAGATATATGCTTCGATACCTCAAGGCCGTGCAGATGATGAAGCAGACGATCGAAGAGAACAACCTCAAGGTTATGGCCACCATCGCTCGCTACGCCTGCGCGTACGAGGCTATCGCCAAGCCGGATTGGTGGGACAAGTCCAAGAGGTAATCGGCCCTGCGATCGATGTGTTTAAACCCTCTCTAACCACAAGGGCCGACCACACAGCGCCGGTCCAATTATCGAACAGGGAACTCACTTCTGTGATCTTTCCCGGTACTTTGGAGGGGAGGTGGATATCTCGAGCGTCGCTGCCCAGTCATTGGAGTGGTATGAGGATGCTGGAAAACTCAGCGGGATGGTGATCGACGAAGATAAAATCGAACCAGAAAACAGGATCCCCCGCATCACTTCCGCAACGTGGTGCGTGAACAGACCTTGAATCCACTCTTTTTTGTGTTTTTATTTTTGGGAGGGGAGGATTTGCTAATTGGTTTCCATAGGAAATACGAGAGCGGAGCCGTTGGCACGTTCACTCACTGTGTCGCCTTGAAGGGTTACGACTACAGCTGCGAACTTGAGGTCTTCACAGATGGATACCAGATGAAGTAAATCCCATCGAATCCACCGTACTGCGGATACTCACCATTGTTTCGCAGGCTTGTGAACCCATACGTCCAGCCCGTTCTCCATATCCGCCGCCCAGGAAGCGACCTGGAGGAAACTTACAATTTCCCTGATGATGATCCATTCTTCTCCGAAATCTCGGTGTTCATCGACAACATCGAAGATATCGAGAACCCCGGGGCCGCGACCATGTTAAGCTCTTACGAAGGTACGATTCCAATGACTCGGGTATCATCTCGGATCTCATTAACACTTTCCCCAACAGACGCATGCAAGACTTACGAGCTCACCTGGGCCATCCGCCTCGCTAGTGAGAGGTCTAGAAAGACCCACCAGCTACCCGCGCCCGTGTAAGGTTTGTGAATTTGAAGCAGGTAGTGCACCCTTGAATCAACAGTGTACAACGAAAGAGCAAGTATGTTCTTGTATTATATCCGTTTGGTCTCTGTTTGAGCTACCTCGGGCGGCGCCATATGTCCGCGCCAGGAGTTACGGCTTGCCTCTTCGAACTAGGCTCTTCCCCGTCAGCATTCGCCTCGTCAGCATTGCCATCCTCAGGGGCCTTCCTCTTCTTTTCTTGACGAGCCTTCTTTACGCGAGATGCTTCAGCCTCTTTCTCCCGTGTCAAGTGTTCCTTGAGCTTTTGGAAGGTCTCGAATATCTCGCGACACCTCCAACATTCCAAACCCTCTTTTAGAAGAGGTTCGTGTCTATTCTGCTGCAATGACGTCACCTGGGTACAAGCAACGGGTCAACGTTTCCAGAAACAAGCTTCAGCGTGGCTCAAAAACAAGGGTTAGTTACCGTATTATTGAATGAAGCGTTGTCCCCCTCGAACCAGGATAACACATCGTCCACGTGCAGGAAGAACCCAAGTTTGGGGTGAAACGAGTTGTAATGCTTCTTGTGCTTCAGGGTCTGCGAGCACAAGTCCGACGAGACGACGTGTAGATGCAAGTGGCTGAGCGGGTCAAGGCAGGTGAGAAAACGGGCTAGGGTTCTTGTGTTGTGCCGCCACCGCTCCCAAACGTACACCATAGAAGGTACAGCATGGAATCCTATCCATACGTCCCACTTGTATCCGTGCCTCTTGATCATTTCCTTCTCAACCATCTCTCTCACCGCTTCCGCGTCCTTCTTGAGCCCCTCGATGAGCGTCTTGGCCTCTGCCTTTTTCCCTTTCGCCAACAGGGTCTGCAGGTCCGTTAAATCTCCCGCAGTAAACTCCGAGTCGGCGAGTATCCTCGGTAACACCAAAAAGTGGTAAATAGCCTTTGGGTACTTGTCGAAGAGTGTCAAAGACGTTTTCGTATTGGTGAGCAGCAGTGTTGGAGGTAGGGACGACGGAGAGGACTCGAACATCTTTGCATATTTTTGGAGAATCGATAGGTTGAACATCGTGGAGGTTCGTGGAAAGTGGCAACGCGATCGAGCTCATAAACGATCGCGCGGATGCGTCGTACTTCAACGATCTCAGTCTGAAACCTCACCCTCACCCTCGGCGTCATCCATATCAACATCCCCATCCCCATCGACCTCCCCGCGCAGCGCCTCGATACCGCCGGTCCCCAGCGTCCGACCCTTGAACCACCGACCACTCAACCAGTCTATCCTGCAGAGCCCGGAAGCAGTCCCAGACACCAGAAGCTGACAGTTTCCCAACCCGTTCCCGTTATTCCACACCACCCGCTGCACACTGACCTCCGGAGCCCATGCCCCAGCGTTCGTTTGAGTAGGGCTCGTTTCTGGGTTTTTAGACCTTGCTTTCTTAGCTGCGAGCCGATCAGTGGTCTCCTGTCCCAGGTCACACACATCAGGAATAGGGAGGGGAAACGGGATGAGGGCCTACTTGAGGTAGAAATTGTTCCAGCATTCGATACTCTCCCGAGTTTCGGCTGTAGTCTAGTTGATATATCTTGTAATAGAAGAAGGGCTGATTTGGTTCATGAGACTTCAAGACACGTCGTGTAGGTGATCTAAAACCCACCACGTCGCCCCTTCGTGGAGGTCGCAGCGCATTCGTCGTAACACAAGACCCATCGGCGCAGCCAGTCGCGACGTATGGGTGGTAATCTGAGGACCCGATGTTCTGTTGAACATGTTATGAGTCGTCCCATGGCCGGCGGGATGTGACGCACCCATGTTGGACCATTGGCATTGAACATGCTGTGTCCTTTTCCCAACAAGCTCGGGGCAGCCGAGAATACTTTCACGCTGTTCTCGTGGTCGATAGATATGACCCCGGGGATGTATGGAGAGAAGCTGATGTCATTCACGACATCTACGTCCGGTCAGCCTCGCGATCGATACCAGATTGCTGACACAGACCTCTCGTCCTGTTGAACTCGTTCATGGCTGCATCTCTCAGGTCTATGTAGCCCTGGGCACCGTCGTATCCACCGGTCGCGACGATGGCGGGGTCTTCATCCCAGAGTAGACTACCAGATGAAGAAGAGGGAGGTATTCGCAGCCAAGTCACTGCGCGAACGCCAGATTGGTGGACCGAGGTGTAGAACTGGGGTAGGATATCTGTGGTCGCATAAGACTCTGCAACGCCTGACGGGGCGGGAGTAAATTACCTTGTCCAAGGGGTTTCCCATCCTTCAGAGGGTTGTAAAGATTGTAAATTGCCACAGCGCCTGGCCGGGTTGTTAGGGAGCCTCGAAAATATCATCGGTCGTACCCCACCGTTTGTGCACCCGATGGCGACCACTTCACTGTTCGCCCAGTCAAAGGCCCAACAACTTGTGTCTTGCAGTTCGATGCGGAGTATAGGCTCGAGCTTTACTGTGAATGGGGTCTCATGTGCGAAGGAAAGGAAGTCAAGAGGAATGCCACTCACCATAATATGGACCTTGGGTGTTTGGCCGCTGGAGGTCACCTGGGTGCGGAACGGCAAATATTGAGAACGACCCATCCTCAAAGGTTCCAGCAAGTAGGCCCAGTTTTCGAGGGTGATTTAACCTATCTTGGGCCCCGAGCTGACAACCCTTGGTGAAATTTCCATGGCCCCTGAAAAACACAGCTTACTGGATCGTGGGATGGTAGCGGACACCACTTCAATTCGTTCGCGTGACCACTCTCAATACACAAAAGCACTTCACAGTGTGTTGTTGGTTTACCTCCCTCCAGACCGAAGGACCAAATCTGTATATTACTGGGGGATGGCCGAGATACCCTAGTACCGATCTTCGGCGCGTACGTAGATGGATGTGATCCAACTACGATGTATTGACGATACGAAATATCTGTCGAGAGAGCTCAGAAGTGAGAAGAACTGGCGGTGTCGTCTCACCTACGTTCGCGGTCGTCAGGATGAAGGGGGCACCAGTCCAACCCCCACACAGGCCCACCGGTGTTGAACACGTGTGAACTACTTTGGGGCGTTATCTCTGCTGGTTGCTCATCAGTCGAGAGCCTTAGAATGAGAGCATCGGAAACAACACACAGAGGTTGATGCTTTCCAGTGGCTTGATTTCCGTTTTGGTTTGGTTGCCAAACGGCCCAAAGTGACAGGACAACCCATGCGCCTCGGACCCCGTCGGACATATGAGGTACGGTGAAGCTTCTCTGTAAATTTCTTTATATCGGTGTAGGGAAATAGATACACAGAGAACTAACCTCTCGGATATTACTTGGTATTTCCCATCGAGTTTGACGGTGTCATAGACTACTGGGCGTCGACCAGCCTCAGAAGTGACAGTGGGGTCAGGATTGGCCTCCTTAAACCAGGCCCTATCCTCAAGGAGTTCGTGAACGGGTCCAGGACCGACGTTCCTGCCCCAACTCCGCTCCAGCCTCTTGATCGCTCTGACGGACGAAGTAAAGCTGTTCGTTAGGACAGTCGTAGAAGGCCGAAAGAGAGTCGGAGGGTCAAGTAAACGTTCCACTTGGGCATCTCTTCGGAACAACGGAGGAGGTCGATGTCGGTGGTGTGTCGGTGGAACTGACTTTGTTGGTTTCGAAAGCCCGACTGGGACGCTCTTTCGCAACCGTGTGCTAGGACCCTGCGACTTGGATTTTGCCTCCTTCACCCGAGGAGTAGCTCTAGATGAAGGGCCCCCTCCGCCGCCCCGTTCGTCTTCGGAGTCTTCGGCGTCAGGTTCGGCGTCGTCATCTGGCGCATCAGGGCCACCATCCGCATCTGAATCGTTCGCAGCAAATTCGCTACCGCTCTCCTGTTCCTCTGCATCGGGAACGTACACTTCCACTTCCTCGCCAGTGTGCAGGGACGCGTAGTTTGGACGAGACCGACGCGATCGCAATTGTCGAGACATCGACGTGATCGATTACTGAGATGATCGCGACGCCGGTGCACCCACTGCACGGGGAAGTAAGTATAGGATTTAAAAACACCCGCCCGGGAATCCTCGCAAATGGCTTTCAGCAACATCCCCCGGCGTTCCAAAGCGATTGTCCTCCGGAAGGCAAAGGATCAAAGTGGCTTGTACAAGTTCGACGCGGTGCTCGAGGATACGGATGTCCCACCTCTCAAAGGTGGTCAAGTCCTCGTCAGGATTGAGGCTGCGGGGTTCAACCATAGAGAGGTGAGTTCGTGATACGCATTTGTTTGGGCAACCGCCTTCAACTTGTCTAGGTTTGGACCAGAAAAGGGCTGTACCCGGGCATAACCGTTGGGAGTGTCTACGGCGCAGACGGAGCAGGCGTGGTTTGCGCACAATTTAATCTGGCAGACTAAACTAACGTGCGGTCGCCAGGTATCGTCGTCGCTTCGTCCAACGGGAACGATCCTCTTTTATCCAGGAAGGTGTTCCTCGTACCCACCCGCGGGTGGGATTCTGACCCTCATGGACCGGAATCAAAGTACCAGAGGAGCCTCTTTGCTTTGGTATCGCCTGACTGCTCTCCGTTATAGGTTCGGTATAGTTGGTGGTGGTTCTCACCCTCCCATCGGAACGTTCGCAGAGTACGTTGTGGTTGAACGCAAATATGTAATTCCAACCCCAGACCACCTTTCGTCTGAGGAGGCGGCGGCATGGCCCGTCGGTGGAGTAACTGCATGGAGGTTCGCTCCCCCCCCCTCTATGCCTTTTTGCATTAAACCGTGAGTTCAGGGCTGCTATCATCAACGCCGGCGCAGATAACGGCCGCAACGTCCTCATCACCGGAGCAGGGGGAGGCGTAGCCCTACTTGCGGTTCAACTATCCGTTGCAAAAGGTGCAAACGTGTTTGTGACGAGCGGCAGTAACGAGAAGATCCAAAAATTACTCCCCCTCGGTGTTAAAGGTGGTGTCAACTACAAAGATGGTGAGGGTGTCGACCCTTGAGTCGGGTAACCACCCCAGCTTGACCATCTCACTTCGCAGAGGACTGGCCCGCCCGACTTGTCAAACTCCTGGAGAGGGAGGGTAACGGTCTTTTGGATGCGGTCATCGACTCTGCTGGAAAGGATATCGTCGATCAGACGACGAAACTTCTCAAGCCTGGAGCCAAGGTCGTGGCATACGGGATGTGAGGCTCTGGGGCAATTCTATGCGATCTTTTTACTGAAAAGTACCTCTGTAGTGATGCAGGAGGAAAGCTCAGCTTCTCTATGCGCGAGATTTTACGAAACGTCCAGTTCATAGGTGCGTATAACCCCCCTCCTCGTCTCAACTGTCCACTGAACTACTCTCGTAAGGCTCGACGATGGGGTCACAGAAAGATCTCAAGGACGCTACCGACTTCATCACCGAGAAGAAGCTTGTCCCAGTTATCTCGCACACTGTGGACGGTCTCGAGTCGATTGAGAAGGGGTTTGAAACCCTTGAGAAAGGTGAACAGTTTGGAAAAGTCGTGGTGAAGATACGATCAGCTCCAGCGGCGCGTTTGTGATGCTGGGACCCCTCTCTGTATCCGTAAATCTACCACGCTCGACAAGTAGTTGTACAATGAAACAGTTTCCGTTGGGGGTGTAAACCCGTGAAAAAAAAAAAAGACTGGTGTCCGAAACAGGTTACCTCATCTGGAAGATGAGAAACGAGAGAAGGATAGGGAATAACGACTCCGAAGCCCGAGAGGCAACAGATGGACACATGCGATCAATAGGAGGCTGACAATCGACCGTGCCCTCACAAACAACGCGAGATTCGGGAGACATGCCATGGACCGGAAACTAGTTAAACGAACATGGATCCGCTGCCTAAAAAACGAAGAAGAACTGCCAGAAGATTGGCCAAGTAGAAGGGGGGTTTTAGTGGGTATCTTGACGACGCATCCGCAAGATGCGACCGGGGGGCGTCAGCCATCCCGGGTCAAGGAGTCCCACACAGTGCCGTGAACGGCCAGTGCGTAATGCATTTCCTCCGGGTGTGTTTATTCTACAGTCGGGTGCAATCCCCGACACAACCAGTGCTCGTCACCCCACCAAAAAAAAAAAAAAAAGACGCGAGATGCGGGAGTGGATAAACGACGCGTAAGTCGATCACTGTAATCTCTCCCCTTCCCGAACGATGGTGGCCACAACTACAGAGCAAGTGAGCCTACATTCCTTCCCCGAGCCTACAGCTCCCTGACAGACCCTATATGTTTTTATAGTTAACAGCTTTGGCTGCAACGACCGTCGGTCCGTGTCTGATATCATGAACCAAAGAGGGCAAGGATCCATTAACCCCACATCTGCCTCACAGTTGTACATCCCCTCGTACTCCTCTCTGTCGCCGACCACCATGCCCGGTCGATATCTCGGAGTTCAACCAAACGTGTTGTCGGCGTTCTTCTCGGTCAAGATAACGGCAAGACGGTAAACGTTGCAAACTCCTTCGGTATCCCCTTCGAGGAGGACGAGAAGGACTCGAAAACGTGGTTCTTGGACCACAATTACATCGAAGGGATGTGGGAAATGTTCAAGAAGGTGAACGGTGAGTGCGATTACCTCTCAAGTCGAAATAACAAGTACTGAGCTCAGGATCTTGCGTCGCAGCTCGTGAACGGATGATCGGGTGGTATCACACGGGACCGAAGCTTCGAGCTTCGGACCAAGAGATTAACGACCTCTTCAAACGGTTTATTGCCCGACCGGTAATGGTCATCGTTGATGTCCGACCGCAAACCGTTGGAATTCCAACAGACGCATATTTCGCCGTTGAAGAGATCAAAGACGTGAGAGTTTCCTGGATTGTCTCTTCGTACACCATGCAGGCTCTAAGATCGGATCCCTCGCCCAGGACGGAACCGAAACCCGCAAAACCTTCCTGCATGTCCCATCCGTGATCGAGGCCGAGGAAGCCGAAGAGATCGGTGTAGAGCACCTCCTTCGAGATATCAAGGACTCGACCACGACAACCCTCTCAACCCGCGTTGCTGAACAACTGGCTTCTCTTCGGGGCCTGCAATATCGTCTGACGGATATTCGCAACTACTTACAAGACGTCGCACGGGGGAAGATGCCGGTGAACCACCAGATCATTTACAACCTCCAAGATGCCTTGAACCTACTACCAGACCTCAACAACTCAGTCCTAACGCAAAGCTTCTCCTCGACGACGAATGACGAACTTCTGGTTGTGTACTTGAGCAGCCTCATGCGGGCAGTCATTGCGCTTCACACGTTGGTCGACAACAAGGCAAGCATCGGTAGAGCAGAGCTGGGAGAGTCTGAAGAGAAGGATGAAAAGGCAGAGGGAGACAAGGAAGGAGAGAAGGAGAAGGAGGCAAAGGAAGCTAAGGCCGAGTAGACCTTCTGAAATGACCTCACATGAAATGCGTAGCATCCCATGGTCACTGGAAAGGGACCCTGGATGGTGATGTGAGGGACGGCAAAATATATTTGATTATGGGCAAGTATAAAGCATAGTCGCATTCCAGAGGATCCCGCCCTAGACCCTACTTGGGTGCCCCTTGAATCTACTTGGATTGTACGAAGCCCTTTCCTGAATAACCCTCGGATGGCACGCCTGAAGGGGAGTTGGAATGAGTCGGGAAGTCCCAGGGGTGGAATTAGACTGCGTGAACGCTTACCGGTAATGGGGTCGAGGTTCAACTCGCGAGCACGTTCGTTTGAAGCCTCCTGCCATTCCTTGCTCATGGATTTTGGAGGCGGGGCGGCTAGTACCGCGGTCAGCACGGTCGGAAAGAAGGCAGGTCGCGCGTTGTCGGGACCCACCAAAAAGTCGGCTTGCAAGGGTCAGAGCACCTCCTGCCATGACACCGGCCACGATATACAAGATGAGCTTTGGCACACTGCCGGGAGGGTGGAGATCAGCCCGGGGTCCGTGAGGTCCAAAGGCGACGTAGTAAGCTGCATATATCGACACGGGTCAGCCATAGTTATTCCGGGAGAGCAGGGATAATCCGAGAAGCTGGATGTGAACGGACCGGCTTTTTTCTCGTCCAGTGAAAGAGTTTTCCAGTCCCTCTTCTGGAGCTCTTCGAGCTGTTGGTGGATGGTGAGCTGCTCGTCGGCGGTCAATTTCTCCCATTGGGCCTCGACGTTGGACAGAGGAATGACGGCGTCATTAGCACGGGGTGCTGTCGTGGCAGCGGCGGAGAGAGAACGAGGGAAATGCCTGGTGGCGGCCCTGATGGGGCGAACGAGACGGGCAGCGTGCATTTGGGAGGTTAGGGAGGGGTGTAAGGTATGCGAGTTGAAAAACGGGACGCGACGGAGCGGCTGCCTTTTCCGCAAAAACCGCTTCCGCCCATTGGCTCGTCGCCTGATTTTCTCACGCGCTTCCGGTCACTCCAGAGCTGGGCTCGAACGTCACTAGTCACTTCCGATAACTCGCTAGTCGTACACGAGACAAAAGGGATACATCACTCGCAAGAGGGATGGAGAACAAGAAAAGTAGAAGCTGAGCAGGTAAGATCGTCACGACTCTGCAGGCGGGTTGGTGCAGTCACGAGAGATGTGCCTGTGAAAAGGTTGTCAGCACCCAGCGACGGGTAAAAACCGAATACACGGACCCCTCCGAACCACAGGTGTAGCAAGCGCGCCTCTGAGGCTGGGTGCAGTCCTTACTGATATGGCCCTGGGTCGAGAACGCGTTGTCAGTGGAGGCCGACTGGTCGGACATGGGGTCACGTACGAATCCAGAGCAGTTGTAACACTTGGAACCCTGCACACAGTCGCGAGAAAGGTGTCCAACACCGCCACAAGAGTAGCTGCGAGCCGAGCCATGAGAACCCAAAAAGTCGAAATCGGTGGTCAGCCATACCAGGTCTTCTGGCTTCCACCTCCGCCCCCGAAAGCGTTGTAGTTTCCTCCAGCACCGTAACCACCCCCACCGTAGTTAGAACCTCCGGTACCCGCTGGTTCGGGGCAGGAACGAGCAATGTGGCCGACCTTCCCGCACTTGTAGCACTCTTGGCCGCTGCCCCCACCAGATGTGGTGGTTTGGGTGCATTCACGCGACTGCAACGGCGCTAAGATAACGACACGCGGGGGCAGAATTTTCGAAAAAAAAAAAAAAAGACGTACAATGTGACCTTCTTGACCACACTTGTAGCAGGTTTTGGCCTTTGGATCGGCCGAGCAGTCCCTGGAAACATGGCCTTCCTCGCCGCCTAGTCGTTCGGACGAGCGTCAAAATCCACATGGGTGATGGAATTCCGGCCAGGAACAGATAGACTCACAGTTGTAGCTGATACCGAGATTTGTCGCGGAGATGGAAAACGAGAATCAGTTCCCGGGCTCAGGAGGCGCCGTCCGAGAGAGATTTACCAAGTTGGGGTTCCGGCCTTCGGGCAGTTGGCGGCTTGGTGACCGACTAGATCATCGACAAGAGCGTTAGGCGATTGGGTTGAGAGCGATAAGGAGGGACTGGGGAACGAAGGGAGGGGGGAACGGGATATATTTCGCAAAACGTGGAAAAGAGTCGCATACGATGTACGAGTGCAAAACTTGTTCGACGAATTGCAAGGGAAAAGGGAGATAACGAATGGCAACAAAAGGTAGCAGGGGAATTGCTCCCCGCGTCTGAGGCATCCTCGAGAAAAGAAAGGCTGCTACGAGCCAGCGAAAGCAAAAGACGACACAGAAACAACAACGCACATCCACCGCAATTAAAGCATCCACGTGCGCCAGACATCTCGTTACGATAGGGTGTCGAGCAACTGGGACTTGTCGTGCTGAATTAGCTTGGGATTGAGGAAACGAGGCCGTCGATATACGCACAAGAGGTGAGATAGAGGATTGGGGGATGGAGGAAAGAGACGGTTGTGGAGAAGATCACGAAAAAAAGAAAATGGGAGGGCGGTTACATAAACAGCCGCCACGTGGATCGAGTGCAAACCAGGAATCCGTCAAGACGGAACACAAACCTCAATACACCTTCCAGGCCGCAGCGAACACACGAGGACAGAGCGTGTCGGGTAAGGGTGGACCTCCAGTTTGGCGTGTGGAATTTCTACTTCCCTTTTTTCAGCGGGGTTCACGCAACAGCGCGTTTCAGGACTCTATTTGCTGGTGTGTTTATGGTGTATGAAGAGAGCGGAAAACTAGACGACAATGGGGTTACGCCGAGGGTTTAGAAGCCTCCTCTGCGGGAGGGTTAAAGAACACCTGAAACGGCACACACGCGTTAGACTTTCCGAGCGAACTCTGGAAACTGCCATTTCACGCGCGCACCTGCTGTCCACCCTGTCCACTCTCCCAGGTCTGATATTTCACATTTGTGACGCCTCGCCTCTCGGCGGCCAACCTCTCAGTCTCGTTCAAAGACCTTCGGAGGGCAGATGCGGTGATTTGAGAGTATTTGTTGAAGCTTCTCGCCAACGTTCAGCGACCACGAACGAGACACGCAAACTCGGATGGAACGCACGAGAAGAACTGACGCCAGGTTGCTGCGCTCATGGTCGTACTCGGTGAGGGTGGAAACGAATGTTGCTGTTTTCTGGATGAGGTTCCGGGAGGTTCCGTGAGAGACAGATCTCGATCATTCCACCCTTTACGGCTCCGGACAGCGGTGAATGTGGTCGAGTGATTGGGGCGACGTTGTCCGTTCTTGCTACAGACTGCGTCTTTCTTACGTTTTCGACAACCCGGGGGAACCCTATCTCGAGTTTCAAAACCTTTCGAACGTGCTTTTGTGGAGCAACGCTGCCTGGCTGACAGCCTTCCACAACCATCAGAAGGATGTGAGTGTTGTCGCACAGAATTGCGCGTTTCTAATATTTTGGAGGGGATCTTCCGTACCGGAGGCCGAGTTTTACCGTTACCAGAACCCATGGGGTTAGTCGATCTGACCTCGCTCCGATGGTCACCTATCCGGCCTATGTTCTAACCGTCTCGAACACATGCCTTTTGCAAAGGTGACAATAGCGACCCCGAGCTAGGTGAATGTGTCCCCGACCGAAGGCAACCAAAGCCGGCTTTGCTCGATGACCCTCCCCGGTTGAACCTATCCCCTCTATTGTCAGCTCTGCGATGATCTCGATGTTCACCGTCAGCAGTGAGCCCACCCAATCGTGGTTGGCCCCAGAGTAGTTATCCTAACGCCTGCCAACCCAGATATGGGCAAATCAGCGAGACGACATTCCCGCTCTACAATCCGGCGACACTGAACGCACCAGTTGGACCGACCCCTGGTCCCCTGTGCAGCTTCTTACTACAGTCTATGGCACAAACGCCCGAGTCCAATTAAGTTACGAGAATAACTCCCATCTGGGATGTCGCCGTGTGGGTTTTGGACAGCCGGTATAACGTCGGGCTACCCACCTGACCTCTGACACCCTTGGACGACGAGTCATAAATCTGGATTTTCAAGCAGGATCTGTTGTCACTCCTGACCATTCCCGCAATCCACCCCATAAGGTCCCGTGAGTCCCGCAACACGCGCCCTCCTCACCTTTCATTCGTGGTCAGGTGCCCTTGGTCCTGGAGCCAATCTCTCTCGCCAGAGACCTGCCTGTTAGCTAATTTGGCGAGTCGGGTGATTCCATCGAAGGCGAGAAGGCAACGTCAGTGGAAGCCTATCATTACTTCACTAATACGTGGGGCCTCCTGGCCCAACGACGACCGAGAGTCGGCGGTCAAGCAAATTCCCGTGTTTCTGGAAACGTCAAGTTTGCGTGGCCACACTCTTTACACCTATCCCAACCGTGGTCATATCAGGGCGGCCATGCGGCACGTTGCATATACGTGGAGATCGTGTCCCCTCGTGCGCCGGAAACGCCTTTGAATGATTATCACGCCAGCCAGCCTGCATGAACCCGGTAAGCGCTAGTGTCGGTGTTGCGGATATGGTCGTAGCACATAATAGAGCATGACACAACACATCGAGGGGTTCACGGCTGGTCACCCACCCAACCCTGGTCCCGACGCCTTGTTCTCGAGTTGCTGTGTATCGGGTAAGGTTAGCGAATGCAGCCCCGAAACGGAAGGCCCGCACCCTGATTTGGAATGGTGCGAAGAGGTGATCGGCTCATATATGTGAGGCACTTGAAGAAAAGCGGAGGGGTGGTTGCTTCTACGCCCACAAACTGACCCTACATCGAAATTGGCGGGTTTCCTCAAACCCTCTCCCTCAACCTCCGGACGGTGGTCTCGCTCTAGCTGGAGTGCGATTTTGGTTGCATGCGAAGGGGTGTGTTGCTTCACCAGAGTCGTGCGGCACCCTGATGCCGCAGGAGAGAGCCCTTCATTGGGGAGTTGGGCCTGGTAATACCATCGCCACCCGCAATCTAATAGCACCCTCGTTTCCACCCATCTGAGTTGGCCCACTACCTGCACTCAACTGGCATCACGATACCGCCCATGGACCCACGACAGGGCTGAGGCACCGCTCTTGTACCTCTCTGCATGACAAAATCGGAGCGGATCCACGATCCCCACCGGTCCGCATTGCTGCCCCCCTGTGACAGGGGTTAGGTTCGCCGTCGTTGGGGCCTCGAAAAAGTTAGACCGCGGCGGATGTTGCGGCAACGGATGGTTTACATAAAAAGGAATCCACTCCCTCTGCGTTTCTTTCCCCGGCTCCATCTCCCGGACCATGTCTCAAGACCCCAGCGTATCTGAACCACCCAGCTCTCAGTCTACCGAAGGCGGAATCCCCGCACCAGCACCGACTTCGCGATGGAGCATCTGGTCCAGAGGTATCAACAAAGATGTATGGACCCCTAACCTCTTCCGCTTATCGACGGAGCATAAACCAACCTTCACAGGGCGATTGGTACTGCACCCACATATTCGAGGATAAGACGAAAACTTATCATTACGTTAACAAGTCCGTTCGAGTCTAATCCCCTTCCCCTGCGAGGTTAACAATCACCGTTGCGGATCTTTCAGAAGCGGGAGTCATTATATGAGACACCGCGACGGTTCTGCCACATTTGTACCCAAAGAGGGGGAGTACATACCAAGTAAACGCGATGCAAACACGAACCTCCCGGCCCCCACGATGGAGGATATTATCCAGGAGCACGAGGAAATCAAGAAGGAACATCGCCAGTATTTGGCCTGCCCAGTCAACTACTGGGACGGAATCCGCATCACCCCTCGGACCGGACGCAGGCGCAACGACTTCTCCTGGCTTTTCCAGACGTATTTTCTATCCTCTCTCTGGACGACTCGACTTCTAACGCGATGACTTCAGCTGTGACTATGGTGATCGCTTCTCCGCGTACGACGATGATTACCCCGGTTACGACTACGGGGACGACTACGAGAACGACTACGATGAGTATTCCATCTACGGGGAATACGACGAAGAAGGCTACGATCGGAACAGCGAGGATGAAGAGGAGGATGGCAGTGAGGATGAAGAGGAGGATGACAGTGAGGATCAGCGTTCTCCGAGCCCCGACGAATGTCAGCCAACCATCGAACGGGTGGACGACGAGGCCACCATCCGTATTACTAGTGGTGCCCACCTGCCAGCAGTCGAGGAGGCGAAGGCCGACCCCAAGCAAGAGACTGGCAAGAAGGAAATTCTTGGCGGACCCGTCGTAATGCGCCTCATCATCCCCAAGTCCGAAAAAGAGGGGAACACCATCAGACCGGCTCCTAACGTTACTCCCGAACCTGCGGCGGCCGGGAGTGGGAAGATAACTTCCCGCAGTTCTGGGGTAGGGCCCGACCTCGAGACAGAGGCTAAAAGAGTGGGTGATATCCGATCGTTCTGGAATCCGCTAGCTTGTGCTCACACAACCCTGCGCAGATATTGCGAAGCCACAGATCTAAACCGTACTAAACCCTGGCCTGATTTTACTGTACTACAACCCTATGCGTTTTCGTTCTTACTTTGTGATACTCGCACCCTCCTCCGCGTTACCGCTTGCGAAACACGAAGTTCTCAGGTTCACACGCCGGTGATCCGAGATGCAAGCCATGTTACTATCCCCACCTTCCGCGCCAATTCTCCTGCTTGGCTGATCAACAACCAGAGGATGACTTCAGTACACCCCGGAAGGGAGGGAAGCAGGAAATGACTTATCGAGTATCATGCGCTAGATTGTTATGGAAAGTTTGAGCATATGTACCTGTTACACGCAGTGTTTATCGATTACCCCCCACCTGGAAGCTACCCGAAGGGTAGCGACACTCGAGAGACTGGAGGTCGAACGGGAAACAGAAAGGACAACGCTTTGTGGGATTTCGTCAAAGCGAAAGGTAAAGTACTACGCGTCCGCCCTGTGCCGATCGTGAACTCGACATCCATCCGTCGTAGTAATCATCATGATTACACTCCTCCCCCCCCCTTCCCCCCCTAAAAACTGGTCTCGATCTCCCAACTCACTGGAGCGTTGAACGAGGAGCAGAAGAGTGCATCAGCAAAACGGTCCAGAGTCTCTGTGGCGCTGTGAGCTTCTGTGTCACTAAAAGGGTATGTCTGTGGCGATCGTTGCTATGTGATCACTATGGCGCGCACAGCGCCACAGCAATCGGACGGTTTTGCTGATGAATGAGGTCCCTCTCACTGAATGACACCCCCCCTTTCCCCTCCCTTCTCGGGCTTGGAACCCTCACAACAATGACCCTTCACTATTACGAGGTATGCCCCCCCCTGGACACCTTTTTGGACCTTTTGGAGGGGAACTGCTCACTTGAGTATGTGGACCTAACGATCGAATTCGACGAGTTTCCCGCCCAGATTCCGCAACATCGGGATGTGACCATGAACCAACTTCAATACCTATCGATAACCTGTTGGGACGCAATGATTGCCCGAACCATGGTCTCCAGCATACCCCTCCGGAGAGGTGTGGACCTAGAAATTACTCTTCGCGAGGAAAACACCGGGTTGGGATTAAACGATATTCTGTCCGACATTCCCACAACCCACCTTTCAAACCTGTCATCATCCACTTCCCTGGTGTATTGGTCCCCCGATCGGGAGGTTTGGTTGAATGGGCCAAACGGAAGCCTCTCGTATAGTCACAAACGGTCCCGGGATCGTGACTTGTTCCAAGGAGTCCCCTTCATAGGGTTTCCCGCCCTCCCTCTCACCAACGTTCAAGAGTTTTGCCTCGCACACAGCGAGTCGCCCATAATGTTTCATCCGCCATCCTTCCCCACCCTCGAAACGTTTACCATTGAGGGCGGCGCCGATTTATCACACCTACTCTCCGCTCTGTTCTCAAACCCTTCAGCTTCACCCTTGCTAAAAACTCTCAAATTTTGGGATTGTACCCCCACCGAGAAGTTTATGGAAGAATTGACACAGTTCGCTTCCGACCGCAAGGACACCACTTCAGCCCAGTTGGATCGCGTTATGATCATCCATAGGGATGGAAAGCTTCCGAGCACTGATTCAATTCGGAGACTTGGGAGACATGTACCGGTTGTCGACGTTGGGACGAAGTTGATCTACTGACAGACTTGATCGTTTAACTTCGAATCTCCCCCCCACTCTCCCTAACACACATGCGTAAGCTCCTTCGGCCCACACTACTACCTATAACAGTTGATTTGGGAATAGAATCGATCGTAAGCCGGAGGGTGCTATCGCCGTTCAGGCCTTTGATGCGTGGGGAGTGTCGCCGTGACTACGACCGAAATTCCACCACGAAGTCAGTAACACTGGGGGCTGGGGATCCTGAACCTCGAGTGATGGAAGATCGAGGGGCGTGATAGTCCGGTAAGGCGTCTGTATACAACCTTGGAAGAATCACGAGAGCCCCGTATTTCGCAAACGAGTTGGGATCACGTTCTGAGTAGTACAGCAGACCCATGCATAGCGTGCTCAGTTCCGGCAGCCTCCCGAGCAATCTCTCTAGAAGGCACTAGAGACTTTAAGAGGCACCAACAGGACCGGCAACAATTACGCGACAGTTCGCTGGGGCTTAGGAAATGGCAAGCCCAATATCTATACGCTCGGGGCTCCACTGTCTGTTATTAGTTATGCTGCGGCGTGGATCACACGTGTCCACTCTTGGAGACATACGTAACGAACAACCCTCCTGGTCTGCCACCGAATCCTGCTCGACCACCCAAGGCTTCAAAGAGCGCGTACGCCTGCCGACCCCCAACAATCCGAGGGTCCTCAGGCTTCCAGCCACGTTAACCTTCCAACCGAGGCTGAGTCCACTTCCGCGCCGATCATCCAGGAACATTCCACGCCAGCGATCGTTTTCGATAACCCCTATATCCCCTCCAATCCTCCAACCTTCCTACCTCCAAACCCCGGCGCAAGGATGTCAAATATGAGATACCACCGCCCTAGGAGCTCGGCATATACCACGCGAACCAATAGTGTTGTAAATGACCAAGTAAGTTTCCCGTTTTCCCGAGATCCGGTTCTTCGGCCCCACAGTTTTCTGACCTTCGCCACCGCCCTCTTTGATACTTAGGGAAACGAGTATACCGCCAAAATTTACCAAGACGGGTCCAGATCATACCGGTACCGTAACCAGCAAGTGTCAATTCCCCTTGATCTATTCCAAAACGTTTATCTGAAGCGAAACGCTAGAGATGGTGGCGTGTACGACAGACACCCCGATGGTAGCGCAGAGTATTATGCCCCGAGCGGTTCCGTGACGCACTATCGCCCCCCGTACTACAGTGATGAGGATAGGAGTGATGGGCGGTATTATTCCTCCGAAAGCCCGGATGAAACAGACTCCGAATCCGAAGACTACAGAGAAATGGGCCCCGGTCGCGGATACTATGCTACTGACGATCGAGGGGTGGCCCACGCCCCGGACTCTGAGTCTCCTTCAGAAGGAGGTGCATCTGACAGCGAGAGCGAGACGGAGACAGACGACTGTTCAGACCGGTATGAGTACGAATCAGGGTCAGCATACGACCGAGATGACTACGATTCGTATGGGGGTTCCTATGGGGATTGGGATGACTATGATGACGACGGTTATGGAGGGTATGACGGTCTGTTTTATACTCCTGTTTACATGTCTCCCGATCTCCGTATGCTCATTTCTCCCTCGTCTCAGACGGCGATTCCTCCGACTATTACCACTAGACCAGCATGACCGAGATCTTCGAGGGTTAAATTTCCATCGTTTTGGTGGTTAGTATTGGCGTCCTAAGAAAACCCAGCGTAGTGTACGTTTGTCTCCTTTGTTTCTATCAATCTGTCCCTCTTTGCCCACGAACGTGTGAGGTATGAGTTTGCGTGACTTCCCCCAATCGGGCACCCCATTCTTCAAAGGCCGACGCCGGGTCGACATGTGTAATCCAAATAATAGTTTCCACGGTGTCCGCGTGCCGCTAAGCGCAGAGAGATAAAATGGGGGCTTTGTTGTCTGGAACGGAACCGCACACAGTCGTGCACAACGTGGTCGGGGGCGGTATGACCTCGAGGGTTTTGGTTGGACTGGTGGAATCCGGCAAGACCGTAGATCTCTGGGCAGATACCCAGTCCAAATAGGTAAGAAAAAGGCGGGTGACGGGCCGCGCCTCGCGACGGGTGTCGCCGACGCATGGTTCTGACCGTCTTCAGTCGCGATCACTGCAGGGCGGGGCCCGTCGATCCGCGACAGGCGACGAGGACAGAACAGGCCCGTCCCGGACTCGAAGGGTGGAGGTGGGGAGCCAATTGTCAAAGGTAACGCATATTGACGAGAAATGCTATCTCACCTTGAAAGGAAGAAGAGAACGGGAAATTGACAAACGGTCCCTGTGGCGCCGTACATGATGCACGACCAGTCATTAAATGCGAGATAGGGAGTGGCCGACCGTGGACGTCGGCTGGTCGGGCGAGTGGAGATACGTGCTCCCATCTCAGAACGCTGTACTGTATACCCGTACGGTCAGAAGTCCACCACACTCGGCACAATCCGTTATCCAACTCCTTTTCCCGCAGCAACGAAGTTTAGGGATGGGGGATCAGACCCGGTGGTGATATCCTTTTACCACCCGCTGGGCAGTCAAAGAAGCGGGAAATGATAAACACCCATGATCGGTTTCCAATCGGTTTCGGGTTGACCAAAAAAAGAACGAGCCGGTTTTGGAGCAGAACCGTGATGAAACCCTTTGCTCGAGTGTGGACGGCAGATGGTGGGTGGGGCGTTTTCCGGATCTCAAAGCCAGGAGGCTTGAAATGTTATAAGTAAGTGGGGTGCATAAGCGGGATGATCGGATCGTAAAGGACGAGAGAGCCGGTTGTGTTGCGTCGCAGGATCGCATGTGCCGTCACGGCGTCAAGCCTGAGATCCGGAGAGGGTGTGAGAGACAGATCCACATTGCACAACTTGAACGCAGCGATGCACAAGGGCCGACACGCCAGAAAAAGAACTCCGGGCGGTCGTCCGTGCGCGTTTGGGTGAGATCAGAGACGCGTATGATGCGGAGGTGCGTCTGTCCTGCCCGTTTGAAGCTGAATGAGTGCGGGGTCTCCGGAGAACGAGCCGGCACAGTTTTGTTTTTGTTCTGCTATGTTGGCGATCGGGTGAGTGTCAGATCCGAGGGGGGGATGAAAAGACGTGAGGGTGCCAGCGCCACGGCAGAGTTTAGCCTTCCTGAATGAAATTAACAGCATCATCAACGTGAAATTGTAAGCACCGTCAAGTCCGCCGTTTGGTAAGCCGACCAACAGGGAGGATTTACGCTCGACTCGAAGACTGCCGTTGCGGGTGGGTGCGGAGCGGGGGTTGGGAAGGAGGCGAGCTCGGAATTCTCTCGGCAATTGCCATCTGACCTCACATCTGCACCATGGCCGGTGTAACATGGCATTACGTTCTCAAGTTCATCATCACCGGTGAGCCGGCTCAGTCTGTGCGTCCCCGTCGTTCCAAAGAGCTGAACGAGGATGCGATCGTACTGCAGGCGATGCTGCGGTGGGCAAGTCGTCGCTACTCGTGCGCCTTACCGACCAACGCTTTCTGGCTAATCCGGATCCAACGGTTAGCATTGAATGTGCCTCTGCCTTGTGGCTCTCCTTTCTCACGAATTGCTGTTGGACGCAGCTCGGAGTCGAATTCGGGTCGAAACTGATCACAATACCGGACGAAGGGAAGGTGGTAAAACTCCAATGTGCGTTCCGCCTCTCGCCCACGCTAACGGCGCGCTTGAATGTCGGTTTGTAGGTTGGGATACTGCTGGCACGGAATCCTTCAGATCCATAACTAGATCATACTATCGTGGCGCGGCTGGTTGTTTGCTCGTCTATGACGTCTGTTCACGGCAGAGTCCGTCCGGCCATCCTATCCCCACCGCCCCCATTTGACGCAGTGCTGACACAGGGTTTCCCAGGCTTCTTGAATGCCCGGACGTGGCTGAAGGACGTTCGTCAGCACGCGGACCCACATCTGACGTGCATCCTGGTCGGCAACAAGACGGACCTGTGCTCGGACGACGCTGGGCCGGCTAGGCGAAACCGAGAGGTGAGAACCGAAGAAGCTGAGCTGTGGGCGAAGGAAGAAGGACTGCTATTCGTCGAGACTAGCGCGCGCTCCGGAGAGAACGTGGAATTGGCGTTCGAGCAAGCGACGAGGGACATACTCCTGAAGATCCGCGACGGTGTGTTTGATGATGATCGGGTGAGTTGAGGGACGCGAGGAAGGAACCCATCCGAGATATCTAGGCGCTGACTTGGTCCGGTCGCAGTCGCCCGGGGTGAAGACCTCGAAACCGTCCGGGGCGAACCTCGCATTAGAACAGCCCGCCAAAGGCGGATGCTGCACATAGACCAGCCGCTCCTTCCGACTCGTTTCAAACGATGGGCCGCGCTATCCCACGCCACCTGTCAGCCTGTCACGCCCCGGATGTGGCCCACGCTCATTTGGGATCAGTCCCGTATCGCCCCCCGCTCTGCAAACCCTCCGAGTGTTCCGCGATTCAGTCTCGTTATAATGATTGATGAACATTAGTTGGAATGTTTCTATGTGTACAACTAATTGGTGATGGATAAATACACCGCTTCTACGCTATGACTTTTGGGTGCGGAGGGATGCCGGGGATAGGGGGTGTGTGGTACAATGGAGCGTATACGAATGAGCGGGCAGGCGGTCGCGTGTAGGGTAAGGGGGAGAATAGAACGCGTGGGAAGCGAGAAAGTCTGTGATGTGCGTGGGATGAACAAGGCGAAGAAGAGAGTGGCCACGGGCCGGATGGCTGTGCCAGGAGGAGGCGTGAACCTCGATGGTGCTATGTTGATGGTGATTGCTTCAGGGACCTGGCGTACTCGTCCAGTTGGCTGATGAAGCCACGGTTTGGCTGGGCGTTCGACCGTTTGGACTGCAGATAGTTCACCGCCTGGTCCGTCGTCCAACCGTGCCTGGCTATGAGGTACGCCGAAATGACGCTCGCGCTCCTGCTGACGCCCTTGACACAATGAACGAGCACTTTCGCGTTCTTGTCCCGTAACGCGTCGGTGAGGAAGTCGGTCGTGCTCGGCAAAAATGCCGCGAGCTCTGCGAACGGCGTGTCGAGGAGCGGTATTTGCAGTGTGCGGATGGGTAGGGATGCGGGGATGTGGACGGTGCCGCTCATGGCGGAGAGCACGTGGGTGATTCCGAGGGAGGAGAGGGTGGACTGGCACTCTGCGACATTGATGTCCGAGATGTAGAGGTTTGGGAGGATTTCCGTCAGTTCTGACTGGGTGGCGACCTCGGAGGCGGTGGTGGAGGAGGAGGAGGAAGAGGAGGGGTATGCGATTGGAGAGAACTGGGATGGTGGTGGTTTGAGGGAGAGAGAGGCGAGCCGCAGCTTGGGGGGCTGCTTGGGACGGAGGGAGGCGACGGACATTGTGTCAGGAGGAGGGAGGAGAGGATGGGGAGGGATAACTTGCTTATATCCACCGAGCTTTAGTCTTGTACTTGTTTTCAGCTTCCTGCTCAAACTGATGATTCTTGATTGCCTCGGCCTCTCCTCTCGACCGAAATGATCAGACTAAAACCATCCCACCACCGCATCGCCCCCCTCTCGATCAAGAACCCGAGGGATTTCCCCGTGCCCTTCCCGCACCACCCAGACCACGGCTCGAAAATTCAAATCGTTTCATATTATCGCTGCACGTGGTGTACATTCCAATCAAATACAGTGATGCTCAATGTATGAGTGAGAAAGAGAAAACGGATGACGCGACTGATGGGCTATAGGGAAAAGGAAAAACGAGAATCCTTGGCCAGAAAACGGGTTTGCCTCCTTGCTGCTGCTGATTTCGGGGGTTGCGGTTTGCGTCCTAGACGCGGACTGGGTCGAGTTGGGGTTGGTCCCTCAAGGGCGTTGTTATGTGCGTAAGCGATGGTCAATCTGCAAGCGGAGGTTGTTCCGTGAACGGTTAGGCTCAGGGCGAAGGCGAACTGTGGACAATGGCGAGAGAAAGCGGAAAGAGAGTAGTGCGGAGAATGGATGACAGCGGCGGTGATCTAGATGAGGTCGCTACATTCGCACTTCCATCAGCAACCTCCCCTTCAACTCAAAACACACAAAGATTACTTACGCGACGTTCAATGGCATCTCATCGATTTGCGTGTTGTAAAATTCTGCACCCACAATCAGTTCCCCCCTTCCATCGCAAGGGCGCATCAGCCACACTCACGTTCAATGTCCCTCAGCATCCTGATGTCATCGGTCGTCACAAAGTTAATCGCGACTCCCTTTCGTCCGAATCGTCCACCGCGACCAATACGGTGGATGTAGTTCTCCCTGTTCGTCGGCAAATCGTAGTTGATCACCAGTGACACCTGCTGCACATCGATACCGCGAGCAAGCAGATCGGTGGTGATCAGAACACGTGAAGAACCGGAGCGGAACTCCTTCATCAAAACTTCCCGCTGCTTCTGATCCATATCTCCGTGCTGTCGCACAACACGATCAGCTCTCCCCCCCCGAACGCTATCCTGGCCATCACGGGGAACGTACCATAGCAGACACCGTAAATTCTCTCGAGTGCATCTTCTCCGTCAACCAATCAACCTTCCGGCGAGTGTTGCAGAAGATGACGGCCTGCGTAATCGTGACCGTCTCGTACAGATCGCACAAAGTGTCCAGCTTCCATTCTTCCTTTTCGACCGCGATGTAAAACTGTTTGATACCTTCCAAGGTCAATTCGTCCCTCTTGACCAGAATCCTAACCGGTTCTCGCATGAACTTCTTCGTCACCTCGAGCACATCCGCGGGCATGGTGGCGGAGAGGAGAACGACTTGGGTGTCTTGAGGGAGGAGCTGGAAGACCTCATAGATCTGGTCCTTGAAACCGCGGGACAACATTTCATCAGCTTCATCGAGACAGAAGATCTTGATGGTGTCGGTCCTGAGGGCCCTGCGGTTGATCATATCGTACACACGACCGGGGGTACCGACGACGACGTGAACACCCTCCTGCAACTTGCTCATGTCCTCACGGACGTTGGTCCCACCGACGCAAGCGTGGCATTCAATGTTCATATAGTCACCGAGAGCGACGACGACCTTTTGGATCTGCTGAGCGAGCTCGCGGGTGGGTGCGAGGATGAGAGCCTGAGTGCCCTTGACCGAGAGGTCGAGTTTTTGGAGGATGGAGATGGAGAAGGTTGCGGTCTTGCCAGTACCGGACTGGGCCTGGGCGATGACATCGTGGCCCTTGATGACGGGGACGATCGCGCGTTGCTGGATGGCGGAAGGACGCTCGAAGCTAGAGGGGAGAAAACGTCAAGAGATGATCGTGGTGTCACTCGGGCTAGCCCACCCGTAAGCATAGATACCGCGGAGAAGTTCTGGCTTCAGATCCATGTTGTCAAAGCTGTTGAAAAAATATCCGTCAGTGGTGTCCAGGGCTGGGCGAAAGGTGTACGAGACGAACTTATCGACAATTTGGTCCCAGTTGGACTCAATTTCGCTGTCCTGGATGTCTTGAAGAGATTCTCTGAGGTATCAGGGTCAATACTCGGGTGCACGAGGTGAGATATCGCTGGGTCTTACTGTGCAGACATGGTTGTATGTGGTTGAGGAGAGAAAGGGAGGAGTTCCTCTTTTTTGTATGATACGTGGGTGGGATGAGTACAACTGAGCAAATTTTCGGTCCCGCCCTCCCGCGCCGGGCTCCTTCGGTCGTTGCCGACGCACTCCCATCCCAGCAGAAAAATTAAGCAGCAACAAAAATGGCCTTCGGTCCGTGTAAACTTCTTCCCGCTCTCTATCTCGCTAACTCGCTCCTGCGCAGGTACTTCAGGTGGCCGTGGTGGTTTCGGAGGTAGGGGAGGAAGAGGCGGCGGTCGAGGCATGTTTCAATTTTCTCTTGTTCCCCAGCCCGGTGATCTCACATCCTTTGTCATTGTCAATCAGGCGGAGGAGATCGTGGAGGACGTGGTGGTGGTCCTGGCGGGCGGGGGGGAGTACGAGGTATTTTCTCTCGTTCACCAATTCTCCGTTTTCTTTCACAACCGTCCATTTACCAGGTGGTGGTATCCAAGGACGCGGTGGTCCCCCAAGGGGTCGGGGCGGCCCAGGCAGGGGTGGTCGCGGTGGGGGACGTGGGGGTGCTAGAGGAGGTGCAAAAACTATAATCGAACCCCACAGGCATCCTGGCATTTTCATCGCGAAAGCCAAGGAGAGCATGCTGGTCACCAAAAACCTCGTCCCTGGAGAGTCCGTCTACGGCGAAAAACGAGTTACTGTTGAGGGTACCGAGCCCGATACCAAGGTCGAATACCGGGTGTGGAATCCTTTCCGTAGCAAGCTTGCTGCTGGTGTTCTCGGCGGTTTGGACAACATCTTTATCGCCCCTGGCAAGAAGGTGTTGTACCTTGGTGCTGCGAGTGGCACGAGTGTTAGCCACGTTGCTGATATCGTCGGACCGGTGCGTCTTTCATGTTCGCTTCAGATATCTCCGGTACACCCAACTAAGTCTTGTTCGGACTCCAGGAGGGTGTTGTCTACGCTGTTGAATTCTCGCTGAGGTCGGGCCGCGATCTTATCAACATGGCCAAACGGAGAACAAACGTTATTCGTGAGACCCTATGTTTCATCGTACCCCGTCTTAGTCTAATCATCTCCCTCTAGCAATTGTGGAAGACGCACGGCTGCCTCAACGATACCGCATGTTGCTTTCAACAGTAGATGTGATATTTGCCGATGTCGCTCAACCGGATCAAGCTCGTATCGTTGCTGTGAACGCTCATAACTTCCTCAAAAACGGTGGTCATGCCGTGATTTCTATCAAAGCGAGTTGTATCGACTCTGTTGCCCCTCCTGCCCAAGTATTCGCCCGCGAGGTCGAGGCGCTGCGAAAAGACAACTTCAAACCCATCGAGCAAGTCACGTTGGAGCCGTACGAGCGAGACCATGCCATGGTTTCCGGTAAGTCCAGTCGAGCGAGTTGTCATCAATTCCTGACATCTTCCCCAGCCCAATACCTCCGAGCACCATGATTCCCGCTCCCGGTTTGCTGCGTAAGTGTATGGTATATAGATAATTTAATCCCTGTGTATGCTCGTGTACCGTGTTGCCCCTGTGTCGCCCCTTGCTTGATGACGCGCCAAGTGATCTATTTCGGGAGGAGGGTGCCACGTCGTCGGGATCACTCTCACATCTACTGCGCGCCCCAGCGACAGGAACCACACAACATCGCCACCCCCTCTGCTTTTAGGACGTCAAGTTCGAGGTTCTGGACGCGGGAACCGGGGACAGCGCTACATGCGACCGTCTGAAGTCGCTCTCAATTTTGGGACGCCGCAGCATTCGCCACGTACTTCATCCGATTTTGAGGAGATCCCTTATCCCCACCACTGGCCTTCGTCTCAAGGTCACCCCGAGGAGCTTCCGCTACACTACATGAGCGAGGAGACTACTCGCCGTCGCGTGCACCAGCACCACGAACATCAACACCCAAAGCAAGGGCCGGTGGGGTACGCCGGTTACCCTACTGAGCAGGATGATGGTGGGAAGGACGTGTATGCGAAAATGAGGCAGAGTCATGGCGGGCTTGGAGGAGGACGGCCGAGGAGGTTTCCCCCGCCACCGCCCACATCTGTGGTATGTACCCCCACTTCCGTGATCTCTTTGTTCCGCTCGTTGTCATTGCATATCCTGACATATCCCGCTACGAAGCGCGAGTTCATCTCGCAGAACCTCGAACACATACCCCCCGTTTTCTACACCCTCCTCTCGTGTTGGACTCGCTTCCATGGTATCGGCAGGTCAGACGTCGTCGTCTGGGACGAAGCGCACTTTGGAAAGTTTGGTTCGCACTACCTCAAACGCGAATTCTACTTTGATGTCCACCCGCCGTTGGGGAAGATGCTTGTTGGGCTTGCGGGACTGTTATCTGGGTATGATGGCGGTTTCGAGTTCAAGAGTGGGGAGAAGTACCCTGAGAATGTACCGTACGTCGCCATGCGGGTCATGATTGCTACGTTTGGTGTTGCGATGGTCCCGCTCGCGTGGTACACCGCTGTCGAATTGGGGATGTCGTGGAAGGCTTGCCATCTGGTAGCCCTTATGGTGTTGTTAGGTTGGTCCGCTCTGCTTCATTGATGGTGCGGGAAACTCATATGCTGCTGCAAGACGTCGGTTGGTTGTGCATTTCCCGCTTTATTCTTTTAGATTCTATGTTATTATTCTTCACCTTTACTACCGTTTTCTTCCTTACAAAATTCCACAACCAACGATACTAGTGAGTCGGTCCATGGGTTCGTCCCGCTCTCGTCGAACTAACGTTGTTTCTAGTCCTTTCCATTTCGATTGGTGGATGTGGTTGTTGTTTACTGGGATCTCTATAGGCTGTGTAACGAGGTATTTACCCCCGAGTTTGGTGGTCATTCAAGTCCATTTACTGAACCCACTCACAGCGTGAAACTCGTCGGGTTGTTCGTGACAGCTTTGGTCGGCGTGTACACGGTGGAAGACCTGTGGCACAAGTTTGGTGACCTGAAGATGTCTCTGGTCAGTTCGTTTCGCGTCCTACACCACAGTTGTTCTAAGCTACACGGAAACAGCGGGATCAAATTTGGCACTGGGGAGCCCGCGTCGCTTGTCTCATCGTCACCCCGATTATCGTCTACATGATAACTTTCAAGATTCACTTCCTCATATTGAATCATTCCGGTCCTGGAGATGCGCAAATGAGCTCTCTGTTCCAAGCGAATCTCGTCGGAAACGACTTCTCTAGGAATCCTCTCGGTCAGCCCATCTCCATCAGCCGCCTGATCGTTGCTGACCTTTCCCCGTGGTTCTAGAGGTTGCGTTCGGGTCAAAGGTCACGCTCAAGAACACGGGATGGGGAGGAGGTCTACTTCACTCCCACGTGCAAACGTTCCCTGTTGGATCGATGCAACAGCAGGTCACTTGTTATCATTATAAGGATGAGAACAACGATTGGGTCATCCTCCCACGTTGGGACGAACCGGCCTACGATCCCAACGCCCCTCTGAGGTTCCTCAAGGATGGAGATGTCGTTCGCCTGCGACATTCGCCCACATCGAGAAACCTGCACTCTCACCCAGTCCCCGCCCCCGTCACCAAACTCAACCACGAAGTGTCTTGTTACGGAAACGAAACGGTTGGTGATGTGCAGGACCACTGGAAAGTTGAGATAGTGGACGACATCAAGAGGGGGAGCAAAAGCAATTTTGAAAAAATCCACTCCTTGACAACCAGGTTACGGTTCCGACACACACACCTGGGATGTTACCTCAGAGCTGCCAACGCGGTGCTGCCTCAGTGGGGGTTCAAACAGATCGAGGTCAGCTGTGACAAGGAAAACAACCCTGAAGATATCCATACGCACTGGAACGTAGAAAGTCATTGGAATGATCGACGTCAGTCCAGGCAGACTGTATTCATGTGCGATGCTAACCACCCGATACAGTCCCAGGGGGCAACGCCAAATTCTACCGCTCACCCTTCCTCCGCGATTTCTGGCACCTCAATGTCGCTATGTGGACGTCAAACAACGCTTTAATTCCCGACCCAGACAAGTTCGATGTCTTGGCATCCGAGCCATTCGATTGGCCGCTCCAACACCTTGGACTCCGCATGTGTGGTTGGGGCGATAACCAACTCAAATACTACCTCATCGGCACACCGTTGATCTGGATGGGATCTACTATCAGCTTGTTCATCGCGATACTTCTCCTCGGGTTTTTCTTGTTCCGGCAGCAAAGGAAATACGTTGATATGGAACCTCGTGCGGCGTTTCATTCCCTGGTGCCGTCATTCACAATACTCAACATTATATGCAGGCGAGTGGGATCACTTCCTCTACGTTGGAAAGATTGCGTTCTTCGGGTGGTTCTTCCATTTCGGTAATCCAGCCTCACCTTCGACGGGCGACATCTGACATCATCTTCACCTTCACATAGTCCCATTCCTCGTCATGGGCCGTGTCACTTACATCCACCACTACGTTCGTATACCGTCGATGTTCCTGATATGGCAGAAAGCTGACCCGCCCTATCGATTTCATCCCTCCCACTTAGTTGCCAACTCTGTATTTCGCCGTCCTGATGTTCGCTCACCTCCTCGATCACTTCTTCTTCTCCGCTAGATTGTATTCAGAAAAAACGAAGAATATCATCTTCGGTATCAATGTGTTCCTTCAACTGGCGATGTTCTATTGGTTCAAGGAGTTCGCTTGGGGGATCGAGGGGCCAGTGAACGATCACAAGCATCGTGGATGGCGTTCTGTGAGTTCTCCCCCCTCGATGATAAGAACCGGTCCCTGATGAATGCGATCCCCACATTCACCTACAGAGTTGGAATCTATATAATTAAACGGACAACGAACCTATCTAATCCCTTTCCTGCTTCTTGATCCTCTTGTTGTCTCGCTTTGGACATTTTGGGGCATGGACAAGTCTCGCCCTTCAGGAGAAAATCAAAAAGGCGTCGTTTTAGGTCGCGCTATATACACTGCCTTGCCCTCCGACTCGGTACCCGCCGATATCTGCCACCCCGAGGTATGGTCGTGATTACTTCGTCCAAGCATTAGCCACCCGTCTATAGAACAGCAGGTATGGACATCTGTGATCCCTATCCGCTTCGAACACATCCTTAGGAAGAACGTCCGAAACGAGTTCGTCGTCGATACGTATCCATGCCTCACGTGGCTTCTGGGTCATGTCCCGGTTCGGATGAAGAACGTCGAGGGTGTAGTGGCCGCCAGAGGCAGACAGACCATGGTGATACAAAACTGTCGGAAAGTCGTCAGTTCACCAGCCCCAGTAATCCGGCAGTCTGTCACCCACCACCAAAAAGCTTATACTTGGCTTTCTGCAACTGCCTGCGACCTGGAGAGATCAAACCTAGATGAACCAACGTGAGTAAAGGCGAAATGGAACGTAAAACCCTCGGAGCGTACCCGAATCAATTTCCAACTCGGGAGTGAACGAAATCGGTTTCCCAATCTTGACGACATCACCTACTTGTGTATCATACAAGAAGCGCTTTAAGTGAAGAACCAATATAGGTGGTAGAGAGTCGATCAAGACCTGCTGGTGTGCATCTACCGACACACCAGGCCGCGTTGGTGAAGTCACAGTCACCGGTTGAGGATTCGAGATGCACTGGAGTGCCTCTCCAATCGTGTTGACTTGTTCGCGCTACAGGAAATAGTGTTAGGCGATCCAAGAGGCCATCTTGATCCAGCGATAGCAAACCTGGATATCGAGCTGCAATGCTCTCCAACTCTCTACGACAACGGAGTCCTTGTGTTGGGGCACGCGAAGCGTAGAACGGAAGGTACCTCCGAAAATGCGGGTGATAGGAGACTCGGTGGCCTTAGCCTAGTTGGAACGTTAGGACTTGTAAGTGCAGAGCGAGGGGCCGCGTACAGTTCGTGTCACCACAGTTCTATTCCTACGACCGACCTCCATCCATCCACTTTCCTTGGGCGCCTCTTCCTCACGTTCCTCGATGCGATTGGGGAATTGGGTGTCAGGCTGAGGAGAAACAGAGGTGAGGAGAGACAATAATTCGTCCTCAAGCGTGTCAAGGTAAAAGCCCAAAAACTCCTCCGCATCTTCTTGATGCCCGCCCTAAGACATAAGTAAGGTAAACGCTCGCGCCCGGGTTGTCATGCTTACTACTCACTCTCATGTTGTCAAATCGCTTCTTAGCCCTCATCGCATCGTACACGCTAACCGGGGTAAATGAATCGAGGAACATGTCCTCCCCATCCTCTTCTCGTCGCTTCCTCTCCTTTTCAGAAAGAGGGTTGAATTCCTTCAAGAAATCGATGGTCCCGGCGGTCAGGGAAATTCTGTTGTCGATGGGTTTCTTAGAGTCAGATGACGGCCCGGGCAGGTACTTAGCCAGCTCGGTAAACAGCCGGTAGAATGGAGGGCAGTAGACTAGGACTTGGAGAACGGCATTCGCAAAGCACATATTTCCACTGTTGACCAATCCACGAGGACGAAGCTTCGGTACTTGACCTGGTCCCAAGGGGCCGGTTGTGAGCAGCACCACGAGTTCCTGCTTCTTCGTCGAAGGAATGGGAGCTGCTGAGTCAACGATGCCGCCAGGGATCGAAAATCCAACGACTGTAGATGTGGGCAGAGCATTCTTTCCTGTGGATGTACCATCGTCGCTCTTCAACAGCGAGGCCCAAGACTTCTTCACAGTAGGGGTGACAGTAGCAGGGACCGGAGGGGCAGGGGGAGTGGCCTCGACTTCCGTAGCTTCGACTTGTAATTGTTCATCCACGGCAGATATTTCGGCAGGTACAGTTGTGGATGGCGTTGAAGGGGGCCTCACTTTCGAGGGGGATGCATTGGATATTGAAGTGCAAGAGGATATCGGGGAAGCAGGAGTGGCTATATCATGAGCAGGGGGGGTAGCGGCTGTTGTTTCTGTGGCAGGAGATGAGGAATCCGACGTCTGCGTTTGTACCGTGGGAGGTTCGTCAGGTATTTCTGTTCCTTTGTCCCTATCTGGATCTTCAGGTATGTTGACCGCCACCTGGACCGGAGTAAGTGGAGGAGTTGGAAGGTTAAGCGCATCATCAACAACGTGCTGTGGTGGACATGCTCGCGAAGATATTATTATAGCAGGAGCTGCCGAGGGATCCGTCGGTCTCCGTGACCATATAGCGAGCTCGTTTTTAGATTTTTCGACAGATGATGTGACCGGTTGTTTTGTCACCAGTGGGGATGTGATAATGGGTGACGGCTCTTTGGGTGATAATGTAGAGGGCACGTCGGGGGGTTGGGGGACAGGTTCTGGCATGGATACAGGTTCTGGTATGGATACAGGTTCTGGAGAAGGCTCCGGCGCAGGCTCTAAAATCGGCTCCGAGGCAGGTTCAGGGACGGGTTCGGATATCCGTAACACGTCGTGATTCGAGGGACCAGGTTGTGGGGTTGCGGTGGCGTGCGAAGGGAAATGGTTCAGCCCAGAAAGTTGTTTTGGCAGTGGAGAAAGTGGCTCAGTGGGCCAGGAGAGGTGGTAGGGATTAGGCGGGTGAATGGGATAATGCGGGTATGGAGGATGCGTGGGCTGTGGTTTGTGAGGATGGGGGTGGGGGTAAGTGGGTGAGATTGGTGGTGGACTAGGTGTGGCTCCATCCACGTGCTGGAGATGCTGGTTGTAGATTGGATGGGGATGATAAGGTTGGTGTCCGCGATTAGGATACGATCCTCTGCCTGGTCCGTTGGAGGGCCCCGCTGCCATTCGCGGGGGAGTGTGGGCCGGAAGGTGACCATTCAGGCCGTAGTGTGGTGGCGGTTGAGCGTACTGCTGAGCGTACCCATTGTGATACGGGTACGGATTATAATAACCTGGGTTGTGGTAGGGGGGTTGTTGGTTGGCCATCGCTGCAAAGGATGTGACGTTCTGAGCGGATAACAATGCATATAAGGTGCCCACCAGAGTCGCGGTGTCGATGGGCCGGATCCGAGTGTTTGCGTCGGCGACTGAGGAAATCACGAGTAAATTTTAGCAGAGACTTTTCGGCCCGTCGTCGTCGAAGAGGAGGGCGGGGTTGGCGTTGGTCGGGGCACCGCTCAGATCGAGCCTCAAGGTCTCGAGAGTAAGCACGCTGGACGTCGGGGAAGAGGTGGGATCGATGCCAGTAGGCGGGTGCACGTGTTCACCAGACCCCAGCCTGCCTCTTGAGGTCATGAGCGACGCGCTCGCTATCGACGACGGCCATCCTCTCGCCCTCGAACTTCAGAGTCTTCGGGCTACAGTCGCGAAGTACCAGGTATTCGCCGTCGTCTCCTTCGCATCTCAACCGATATCCTGACACCTTCCTCTTTGTTTCAAAGCACGAGGCAGCATCTGCGTCCGTGAAGCTTCAAAGACACTCGCTCGAGACATCCTATGCTCTAGAGAGGTCCCAAGCTTTTGAAAGGGAGAACGCTGGTCTCATAGAAGAGCTCGATGTCCTTCGAGCCCACCCAAACACCAGCCCCGATCCTTCTGCGCTCCAGAATCCCCAGCTAAACAACACCCTTCGCCAACTGTCTGATAAACTCTCTCAGACCGAGGAACTACTGCTGAAGCGTACGAGCGAATTATTACACGCGGCCCATGAATTGGCCAGGGTCAAGTATGATCGAGACGCGGCATACGAGATTGCTGCCGGGGCTAGGGCCCGTGAAGAGGATTGCAAGGTTCGAGAGAGGACCGTCTTGCTCCAGGCTCGCAACGCCAAGGAGGAGAGTAAGATGGCGGATCTTGTCGTTCAGGTCAGCTCTGCCACCCCCACGTCTCCAGGGGTCGTATTTTCATTATCGGAGCGCAGGAATACGCCGATCTGGTCCGAAACCTGACAGATAAAAACCCCTCGCCCTTACAGAGTGCCAATTCCACAGAGATCAATCATTCGCGCCAACTCTCCTTCTCAAAGGACCTCGCTCAGGGGAGGATCGGTCTTCAGAAACTACTCGGTGAATTCAACCAGGAGACGGAGAGGTTGCATGCCGAGATACACGATCTACAGTCTGAGCTAGAGGTTGTCAAAACACAACAGGAATCCGAGCGCAAGCTTGCCGAACAAGACAGACACACACTGGCCCACGTCCAGGCTGAATTCGACAAGCTCAATCTCGACGATGCTACGGCTGCAAAGATGGTTTCTCGTTACATGTGTGTTCCTCGTGTCTCACATCTCCATGCATCTCACACGTGCCTAGGAAATTCTCACAGACATCCAACAACACGTTGCAGAATGCGTTGGAAAGTCTCAAGGTCAGGCACGCAGCCACAACTGCCACGTTAACCGCCCAGATCGATTATCTCCAACGGTGCCTATTCGCCGAGAAGAGGATGGCCGAAAAACTCCGCGTGGCTTTGGATGACCTCTCAGAGGAGATCTCTCGGGAGACTTATGGCAGACGAAGGGAGATCACTCTTAGGCTGGCTTTCCTCGGGCGGGAAGAAAATCTCGCCGAGCGCCTCCGTCGGTGGCACAGAAAGGCTCGCGAATACCACCAGCACGCATCTTCACTCAAAAACGTTGAGGAAGTACTAGATATCTTTGGGAGAACCCTTTCTGAGTCAGACAGTCTTCTCGACACCTTGGATGGAGAACTTCACTTGGAGGACCTCCCCGCTGGCTCTTTGGCCCGCATAATTGCGGCGAGGGACGCCGCTGGGTTTCTCTCGCTAGAACTCCAGGTGGAGACTGACAGACGGATGCAACTGGAACGATACCTAGCTCACATACATGAACAACAACCGTCGTTGCCATCCTCCACCGAGCAACTCAGCGAAATGGAGGAACCCCCTCCCGGTCGTGTCGCAGACCTCTCCTCTTCCGACACCCTGAGTTCTGATACCTCTCCTGATACCAAAGACGCGATCCCCGTGGCCGAAGTTGATAAACCTTTACCTTGTTCCCCGCAAAGTACCATCCCTTCGAAGCCCTCCCCAAACCTTGTGTTATACCACCCGTCTCCAGTGGCCTCTTCCCCCCTGGACAACGTTCCATGGCTAGATCCCGAACTCAATGGCCCGGATGAAGCGGTCGAGAAGGAAATAAATGTCGGCGCAACCTCACCTATCTCCCCTCCCCTCTCAGCAACCGTAGAATCGGTGGAGCCTTCCATACCCTCAGTACACGTTTCTCCAGTTGATACCGAACCCACCCCGATGGTCAGTGACCACGATGTATTGTCCACCGATGAAGCTTCCACGCCTGCGTATGACCTCGAGCACCCCTTGTCGTCACTGGCCTTGACCCCTCAATCGATGGTCTCCGATATCCGTTCCCCGATATCTACCGTTCGCGCGCCGACGCCCGCAGCCGAACCGGAGGACCCGAAACGCCAGGAATTATTGGAGGGATTGTTAAGTGTCAAGTCACGGTACGACGATCTACAGAAAGCATTCCGCGAATGCCACACGGCCCTCAAGGATCTCACGAAATCACTGTCGTTGGTCCCTCAGAGCGACACCGTTGGCCTCGTCCGGATCACCGTTCAGCGGATGGACGACTTCAACGAGGATACCCGAGTCGAGTTGGAGATCCGTTGTGCGGACGAGGAGAGGGTCGCACAGGGTTTCCAAACCTTGCTAAGGGTCAAAGGTGCCATCGCCAGTGAGGGAGAGATGGTTGACCTTGGGGAGAGAGTCACAGCCTTTGTTGAAGGGACAGATAAATCGGTCTCACGAACGATGCGACAGTTTTCCCAGAAGTTGGATGACCTGACACACGACATAGCTTCTATCAAGGCATTCATCCACGACCTACCAGACAACGTTCCAGAACCTCCAAAGTCCTCGGCCACCTGGTCCAGTTTCACCGCCAGCCTCCTCGGGCAGCGACCGCCTTCGCGACCCGTCAGCCCTGCACCGACATTTGGATCCGTGATGACCACACCAAGACTCCGGCACGCCCCCTCTCTCCCGCATTTACGCAAATCGCCCACCCTGGAATTGTCTGACCCCCTGGCCGGGCTCCACCTCCGTATACCAATACCTACGCCAACAACCACACCATCATTCCCTCCCATCGCGAGGCCTCCATCCAGGCAGCAGCGAATTGCGTCTGGGACGCACACGCTTGGTTTTGGACACAGAGGTGGTCTACTGAGCTCTCCAAACCAGAGCCGGAGGGCCTCCCTAGCACACGGCCCTGTTTCCAGCCAAACGGCCGGGGCGACGGACACTGACGCATTGGAAGACATAGAGTAGCTTAGAATTATTATTGGTAGACCTAGGGGTTTATCCGGGGTAGGATGTAACGTGTTCTGATATTTACTGGCTGGCCCATGTATTTCTCCACGGATTCAACCTGGTGTCGATCGATCCTCCTCAACTGAGCCAACCCACCATGTCGACCGAAAGAATCGAGCCTGACTACGATGCGGTTCCATTCCCTTCCGATTCCTCACGTTCACGACCGTCCCTCCAGGACATGTATCAGTCCTTCCAGCGTAACCCCGCTTCTTTGTCCTATCCTGTTTTCCGCACGCCGAATTACGAAGATCCAACCGGTTCCAGTCGGGGAGCGAGACGGGCTGCCTCTCCGCACACGCTTGTAATCCCTGGACCTGTTGCCGCTTCGCATTACCCTGGACCCCAACAACACACGACAAGGTTGAACACGATTGGTAGCCTGGGTTCCAATGGGCTAGGTCCCCAGGGACGGTATATCCCTTGGGATGACGATCACCAAGAGGATCCGGATGAAGGTCCGGGGAAGCTCGCCCGCCCGAAGGATCCTATCCAAGAGCAGGAAGAACGGCTTACAGCAGCCGAGGCAGAATACGAACGCTTGGAGGCCATGGATGCGAGGGAACGCGAGAAGTATTTGAAAGAGAAGCGAATCGAGTTTCATGTCACCTGTGGGTACCACCCAACCAACGCTTCCGTATTAGCATTGATTTGCGAGTTTTACAGCAATTTACAATCGTCACAACTTTCTCCTTCGCCTCGCGCGAGCTCTTCTGACGTTTGGCGCACCTTCCCACCGTATCGAGTCCCAGTTGCAGGATTGTGCACAGATACTGGACGTCAAGGCGGAGTTCGTGCACATTCCGAGCCTCATCATTTGCTCGTTCTACGACCCGGAATTCGAAGGACCAAACACCCAACTCGTTCAGGTAAATGGCAGCCTTGACCTCGGGATATTGCACCAAATCCACCTTATCTACCGAGATGTCGTTCACGACGAGATCAGCGCAAAGGTCGGCACTACACTCCTCAACGAACTGCTTGTCTCGAAACCGATATACGGACCCTACGCTCTGATGTCTTTCTCATTCCTCATGTCGTTTATGATCTGCCCCCTGGCCTTTGGTGGTTCGCTTCTGGATACGTCCGTGGCTGGAGTTGGTGCGATCATCGTGAGCTTCATGAAGTTCAGGGTTGCAACGAAAAGTGAAGTGTACGGTCACGTCTTCGAGTACGGTATCCCATTCTTCCGGAGACCTTCACGGCGTTGAATTTGTGTTCAGGATTTCTATGGCGATGTTGATGTCGTTCTGTGCTCGGGGTTTGTCGTCTATTCCCGGGGACTACTTCTGCTATATCGCGATCTCGTCCGCAGCCATCGTCGGTATCCTCCCTGGCTATCTCGTTTGTATGTGCGTTCCCCCCCTGTACGCGAAGCTCTTCTCATGTCGTGGCGTAGTGACAAGTTCTCTGGAGTTGGCATCGAAAAACATCGTCTGTGGAAGCATTAAAATGGTCTATTCGCTGATCTACACCACCTTTCTGGCATTCGGTCTTCAAATCGGCTCTGATATATACCTCCGGATCGATGATAGGGCGCGCCGCCGCCTCGAGGAACTCGCAAATCGACTGTTTACTAGTGTCTCCGTCGAGGCTACTTTTAATGCGACAGATACCTCATCGCAACACGCCTTTCTGAACGGGACGTTCACGGTCACTTACCAGACACCTCAAGAGAACCTCTATCTGCATGACGGGTGCTACAGATTTCCAGACCGAGAGTGGTACTTGCAACCGTTCCCCTGGTGGACTCAGTTTATCCTTGTGCCCCTGTTCTCTCTGTTCTCGTCTCTGTCGAACATGCAGCCGGTCATGAGCGTCCAGCTCTTCGTGATGGTTTTTATCTCTTGCGCGGCGTACGCGGCGAACAAAGCGGCGAACATGTACATCTTTCGGCGGTCTGATGTGGTCTCGATGCTGGGAGCGTTCACGGTCGGGATTCTGGGGAATGCATACTCTCGGAAGATGGGCGGGACGGCATTCACTTCCATGGTGACGGGGGTTCTGTTTTTGGTACCTTCTGGATTGTCGCAGACGGGAGCGTTATCGGGCGGAAACGGGATTGCGATTGGAGGGGCGATGATTGCGGTTTCTATTGGGATTACCGTGGGGCTGTTCATCAGCCAGGCATTCGTTTACATGTTTGGGTCGAGGAAGGGGGCGGCGATGTTTTCATTCTGATGTATCGTTACGTCTGGGGGCTGTCGCAGTGGTCAGTTGATTGACTACACGTGACGAGGATGAGCGGTCGTGAGAACTGAAGCTGTTTGCCCAGCGCCCAGGTTCAGACTTCGGACGAATCGTCTTTTGGGGCTGCCTCTGGCCAGACGGGGTAGGTGAGATGGAACTGGGAAAGAGCTGAGGCCAAGTGGCCGACGGAGGTGATGAGGGCGATTACAGGCGATTATCAGTGGTTAGGCGCGATAATTCGAGATAAATAGGAATATTTGTGCGCGTGGTCGTCTCGTGGTTTACGTTTACTTTTTCTTTCTTCCTCTTCCTCTGCAGCGTAGGTAGGGAATAAACCTGCAACGGGCGAGACGAGAAACTCTTCCTACTCCAAACCGACCCGTTGTCACGATTCATTCTCACCCGCAACGCACTCCAAGGGACCTTGTCCCTCCCAACCCAGTCCTGGAATCTTTGACTTCTAATCAGAATCCCCAGCCACCACAGTCTACTTCCCTCTCTCTCTTTCCAACCTCCCCCTCCCCCGCAAGAATCCGCTCCCGCTCCCAGTTCGAAGGCCGTGAACCGGCGTCACCAACCGCAGCGGACCTCTCCCCAACCACCACCGACAGTGAACAAGAGGAACCTGCCAGGAAGAGATTGAGGCTCGGGAACGGCTCTGGCTCTTTCTCCAACTTGCCTCCAGCCTCGCTACCGACCAAACCTCTTAGTGCCATGCGACTCCAATCTGATCAAGCATCCTCCTCCTCCACCTCACTCACAGTACCCTCAAATTCGCTGGCCGGCCCTTCCACCTCCATACAACCTTCAAGTTCGTTCAGCAGTAACGGTCATACGAACGGGGCTGGCCCGACCACGAACGGCTTCTCAAGCGGACTCACGAACGGCTCCGGATCACCCTCAAATTCATCCCTCAGGAACGGAGTCAGCAAGCACAGTAAGAGTGTGACACAGGTATCGCTTCCTGGCAGGAAACTCTTTCAAGATTCGAGCGTGGATAGGGAGGAGTTCGTGCGACTGGTCATTCAGAGCCTACGGGACGTGGGTTACATGTGGGCTTCCTCTCCCTCTCTTTTACGTGCCAGAAGACATGCGATTACTGATTGATGATACAGCGAATCGGCCGTTACACTGGAAGCCGAGTCTGGCTATACTATGGAATCACCGGAAGTTGCAGAGTTCAGACACTATGTGATGGAGGCCTCGTGGGACCAGGCTGAAGCTGCATTAATTCGTTTGGGTGTCACTGACGAAGATAATTTAATGGTACGTGCGTTTCGCTGTCGCTTGGCTCACTCATCTGATTGCCCGCAGGAGTCGAGATTCCTCATCAGCCAACAGAAGTATCTGGAGTTGCTGGAGAACAGAAACACCACTGCAGCTTTGACGGTCCTCAGAAATGAACTCGCTTCGCACAATATAGACCCAGAACACCTCCGTTCACTCTCAGGGTCCGTGATCCGGAGTTATTCGGTTCAGGATTTCATTGACTTTTTGGAATACAGCCTTATTATGTGTTCTGCGCCTGAGGACCTGAGGCGTCGGGCAGGCTGGGATGGGGCAAGGGGTACCTCGCGGACACGGCTGCTGAACAATCTGCAGAGTACGTTTCGGGTTTCACGGTCACATCAGTCTTCGCTAAGAATAATACAACATCACAGAACACATTCCATCGGCGGTGATGATTCCGCAACGACGCTTCCTCACCCTCCTCGAGCAGTCGCGGTTGTGGCAGCAACAACGATGTCCGTACCATAATTCGCCGGCAGACTCCCTTTCCTTTTCCCTGTACCGAGATCACCATTGCGATTCTTCGTGTTTCCCTAACACTACAACCACAATTCTGGAAGTACACACCGATGAGGTATGGAACATTGAGTGGAGTCACAATGGCGAGTATCTCGCCAGCGCTGGGAAAGACAAGAGTGCAATTATCTGGAGGGTCGGAGTGAGTTAAAGTCTCCTCTCCCCGCTCGAGTGCTGATCCTACAACTTCCGCAGCCCGAGAAAGAGCCAGCTCAGAGGGAATACACCCAGCATCTCGTTCTGCGGGACCACCAATACCCTGTGGGATGTATAACGTGGTCGCTGGACGACTCGATGCTGCTCACCAGTTCAGACAACCATATCAAGATATGGAACACCCGTGTACGCCCCACCAAGTGTCTATCCTGGCAGCCCACTCACGCTCCTCCCATAGTCCGGTCTGTGTACGCGCACCATCGAAACACATTCCGAAACGGTGACTGCTATTAGATGGTTACCTGATAACTCGGGGTTCATATCTGCAGGTTTGGACCGGAGAATTCTCATTTGGGTTGGTATTTATCTTACGCGTATTCAAAATCACGAAACTCACGAACGACACCCAGGACGCCGAAGGTAACCAGAGGGATTCATGGGGGATGGCTACTATTCGGGTCACCGATTTGGATGTTAGTCCTAACATGACGAAGGTTGTGGCGGTGGGAATCATTCACCTTCCACCAACCCCAAACCCTCCAAGTAGCGCGGGGACTTCTCCAGCCCCCGGAGCGCGTGGGGATTCTACATCTCAATCGCCCCAATCTCAGCCACATGCGCCAGGTTACTCTTCCAAAGCAGAGAACAGGATGATTGTGTATGATATGATCACAAAGCAGACGATAGCGTGCGTACCCCCGAGTTAGATTTAACTATCATATCTGACGCGAGATCGGCCGGCAGATCACTGAAGCTGGATGGAGAGACAACGAGTGTCAGGGTCTCCCACGATTCGAGATACGCACTGATAAATCACGCCCCTGATGTGGGTCTTCATTTACTTTTGGCCATGCGCACTTGCTGATCCAGAAAACTGCTCGTAGGAGATGCATCTCTGGGACCTCAGTCTATCACGGATAGCTTGTAAATTCACGGGGCAGAAACAGGGAAGGCACGTTATCAGGAGTTGTTTCGGAGGGGTGGATGGAAACTTTGTGGCGAGTGGCTCTGAGGGTGCGTCCCGCGATCTGTGTGTGGTTCACCTGGTTAACGCTCCGTTTAGATGGTAATGTATACGTGTGGCATCGAGACTCGGGGGCGCTGCTCGAAGTTCTATCCGGCCACGGGGAGGGAAGCGTGAACTCCGTGGCTTGGAATCCGAGGAACGAACGGATGTTTGCGTCCTGCTCAGATGACAAGACGATCCGCATTTGGGAGGCTGTTACGCCAGGAATGTTGGAAGCGGTCGCTGCTTCTGCGGACAAGGACACAATCATGACCGACGGCGCTGGTACGGCAAGAAGCACGAAGAATGAAAAGGGGAAGGGGAAGGTCACATCGTGATCGCAACGTTCCCCTCCACCTCGCAATTCGTTTCATCGACTCGTCATCGCAGACGTGCACCTCTCACCCGCATCACCGCATCTCACCACCCACCTCACGAAACCATCGCCTTAGAAATGTTACAGTATGTGTATAATTTGCAGGATCTTAGGACCATGCACGTTGCAATTGACATTTTTTGTATACTACCTTCGCCCCCGATGGGTCTTTTCAAACATCCGCACATACTTCACTTACGCGTCGCGAGGACAAAGGCTCGAAAGAGGATTACTGATACGCAAGACTACGGTACGGATACAGGTACAAGGGGATTACAGACATGTAACAAAAAGCAGAACGGAGAGCTGATGTGATGTCAGTGATAAGAGCGGGAGTGCCTCGAGGTGGACAACTCACAGAAAGCACGAGGACAACTAATCAGTCTCAGAGCTGGAAGACTCCTTTTCGGCCTTCTTAGAAGGTTTGGAGGCGGCCTTCTTAACCTTTGGTTCCTTCTTCTTCTCCGACTCCTCACCACCAGCAGCGTTCTTGGGGTTTTCCGGGGAGTCCTTCCACAACACGCTAACCTACACGCATGACGTCAGGACACGTATGAGCGGCGGTTCGGGACACGTACAGCAGACATGGCATCCTTGGCGGACTTGCCAGGGTTGGCTTCCCTCCATAGAGGGAGTTGCGCCTTTACAAAAAGGTTATAGGGACTGGGGGCCTTCTTCGACTTTGGTTCGGCGGCTACGATGGGGAATCAGTGAGTAAGATGTTAAAGACCAGGGTATATGCGCGCAAGATCGTACCCTTCCTCGTCCTCTTTTCAGTGGTGGCCTTGCGGGCGGTCCTGGTCCTGGTTTCTGTTGGATCAAGATGTGAGCTGGAGGGTTTGGCGGTGGCGAGAGCGGGAACGGTATGTAGAAAAAACTTTAGAGGGAAATATTACGAACCTGTTTGTGACTTTCCCATTGCTCGTAGTTTGGGGAGGAGGGGGAATTGTTTGGGGCGAAGGGGTAGAGCGTGTGGTGGTGTATGGGTGAGGGAAAGGGAAGGAGTGGACGGCCAGGCGGCGGCTTTTTATTATCAGGCGCGCTGCCATCACGTGTCTGGAGACCGTGCACGATCACGTGAAGGTGTTTGCACCGATCGTTTTTCCCGCGCTTCGCGGCGGTCGCCGAGGTATATAAAGGAGAGGCTCGCGCCGGACTCACCCCACGCCCCGCCCCCCAGCGGTGCGCCCCCGGAATGCTGATATCTTTGCACAACCCCTATATCTCTGAACAGTTTGATGTTCCTCCTTCACCCGTTCTCGAGACACCCCACCATTTCCAGTATCCCGTCCTCGTGACCTACATTTGGAACCGACCGTTCTAGTTCGCAAGGTAGGCTAGAGGCGAATATCCTCGTATGAAATCTTTAATCGATAAGCTATGACACCGAGACCAAACCGGTTTTGACAGGTGAGGAACTCATCCGCTTCCACTGGAGATAAGTAAGTGAGCCATGAACGTTCGGATCGCTCGTGCCCATCTGGACGAGTTGGGTGGCTTACTCAACCCCACCCCCCATCCTACTTATTTAAGGGCCATGTACGGCAGGTTCTCCCCTCTCCGTGACACCCACCAACCACTCAGGCTCGTCCGAGAGTCACTGGAAGGGGAACACACGCCTGGCCAGTGTCCCATCACCTGGATTCCCGATCCAAGCCACTACCTTATCCAGGAATGGTCATCCACGCCGCCCTGTTAACCCTTTGGGATTGGCCAATATCCAACCTTGGGTAACCAGGGACCGGTGACCCCGCTTGCGCCACCATCACTCCGAGATTCTCGTGGGCCCCATCTCCCCCCTCCCGTCCCGAGCTTGCGTGGGCAGTCACAAAAACTGTGGCGTCTGATTGATTATTCCGCAAACGGAGAGCGAGCACTAGAGTCCCTTGGGCTCTGATTTCTATCTATCACGATCGTGATCCAGAACTGAGAGTTCCCATGGTCTGGTCGGAGCTCGGGCTGGAAAGATGAACTCCGGGTAAAACGTGTTTAGCGAGTGCCGTGGAGGCATCACCGTCGGCTCCGCCTTGAGGCAAGTCCGGCGGTAGTGATAACCCTCTCCCCCACCGCTTCGCCCGGGTGACCGAGCCGGGTCAGAAATCAAGTTACTCGCTCTGCAGGGGTTATCCAGGACCCCGGAAAAAAAAACAGCCCAGATTTTCTTCGACCCTGCTGCGTCATCTGTAACGTCAGCGTGGGAGTGGCACCAACCCGTTGACGGGGCACCAGGCTATGTTTTAACCCTGTCAGCTCTCCCCAAGTTCCGTTGGGGCGCCTTCGGTCACGGGTACCTATTTTCACTTGTGACCCGCGTCGAGACACCGTCGCCCGTTGCGGTTTAGCCTACTCTACATGGTTCACGTGGCGACCCGCTGACTTTGGCCTCCGGCATTGGACAATTGCGACATGTGGGAAACCGGGGGGAAGGGACGACGTATGGGCGTCTAAGTCAATTACCCCGCACCCGCTTCCTTCTTGGATTTGCTTGATGTGATCAAACCTGGGGGGTCGAAACCTACCCGAGTTCACCACGTGTGTCATCTGGAGCTTGAGTTCATCGAACGCTCTGCTGTTGTCCGTGCTATCCCCTAACCCCCACACGGGAGTTTGGAAGTCCGCTGCGACCCTCTGGGTCCGCCCATCTACACGGAATGTATGGCTTACGAAACGCCGGGATAAGCTTCCAAACACAAAAACACAAAACGGTAAAAACAGTGTGCCATATGCAGCGGTGATGCAATCCGAAGCCGGTATCATCGCGGGTTCGCTCCAAATTTACGAAACCGGCCGGCGACACCCGTACGTTGGATCCACTGTAACACTCGGTTTCCTTCCAGTGGTTTCACACGGGATGGCCTATCCATACCTCACGGCTATCGTAGTTGACCAGGGGACCTCCACACTCAATACAATCCGCGGTGGCTTTTACGTATAGTGCGCATGCTATGGGGACCAGCATCTAAAGAGCGGAATTGTGGCCGCGATGGCGAAGATAGAGGGACTGGGAAAACCCCCGAAGCCCCAGATTGTCCACTCACGGCGGCCCTGGTACCTTTGGCCCAGGGCCGATCAATCGATTGGGGAAGGAGGGGACCCTAGATCCAGGGTCGACGGAGGGATCTACCCATCACCGTCACCAACCGTAGTCAAATGCACCACGTCCGTGTACTCCAGGAGGTCAGGCCGCCGATACGAAGGACGATCCACAGATGGATAGCCTGAGATTGGCTATTGTGCAATCACAACCACAAAACTCCACAATCTCGTGCGGTTATATCACCATTGGTGAACAAAAAAACACACAGCCCATTCAGCATCCTTACCAGGGGTTTTCGCGGTTGGTGGCCCTGGTCACGCACCTTACCAGACGTGTCGAAGAACGAGCCTTGATGATGCAAAGATTGAAAGTGGTGGAATTCGTAGATATTACACGAAAATGCTATACGAAGATTGCGTGTCTGATGTTACCCATACAAGTTTATCCGATAGTATCGATAGAGTCCCAGATTCAGCTGAAAATGTACACGTTGCCAGGGGGAACGAGAGAGAAAAAAGGGCGGAAAAGGATCACGAGGCAGAAAGGCAAGCGGACTCTCGGTTTCAGGGTGATCCACCGTTTCCAGGGAGTGCGGGGATATATGAAGTCGAAGGTGAGTTGTGATTATCACAAACGCAAGGACGCGAGAATGCAAGAGGTAGTACGGTAGACTTTTGAGTGTAAAGCGCATCGAGCAAAGGACGGAAGATAATGAGATATAGTGAACGTTTGTTATGTGCTTAGATAAAATGGCAAGAGGATGATGAAGGTTGATTCGTGTACGGTGTTGAATGGTGTTATTGTGCTCGCCTGTCCGGAGAGGGAACCAGGAAAAATGCAAGAAGTGGTGGTGTGGTGATACAGTCGTCAAGAAGATCGTGGGTGCCACACGTAGAGTTTCCGTGTCGTTCGTTTTGTCGTGGAGGGGGAAGCGGATCGAACACCTAGTGAGGGAGACCTTGCACCACAACTCCTCGTCGTTCCCGGTCCCTCAAACCACTCCTCCCGCCGCCAAAGCCAGGGCCATCGACATCGGCAGGAGCGGCGTCCAATTCATGGACTCTCCGTCGGCCCCTTCGTTCACCTCCGATACCAAGGTTGTGGGTAGTGGGATCCCTCAGTCTCCAGTTACGATCCTCACCTTCGTCGGACTCGTTCGAGTACCTGCGAGACCTTGACCGTAACTTTGACTCTGGGTCGACGCTGGTAGAGACCCAGTCGGAAACCTTTTCGTGACTCTCGACCCGTCGGCCTCGGTGTCGCCTCCTTGAAGTAGGTTTGCTGGGTGACGCGGGCACAACAGCGGTTGCTGGAGACCTCGAGGGTGAAACCACGGTACGTAGCCTCGGGGGCGACCTCTTCCGAGAATCGTTCCTTGCTCCAGGCGAGGTAGAAGAACCAGGGCCCCGGTGTCTCGACCGTCCCCGCTCCGCTCGGCCCCTCGCCGATGCCTCCTCGAAGGCGGAGGATGAGGGGTCCGACTGATTCGCATGAACCGTTGTTGGGGTGACGGCGCTCGTAGAAGGGGCAGTCATCATATGGGGTGCTGACTTGGGAATATTCCGTGATTTGTTGACGCTGGTGGACGATGGGAGGCGCTGGGAAGACTGTCTTCCCGGCGAAGGGGTTAAGGCCAACAGAGAGAAATACCCAGGAAGACTGGCGCGGTTCCTCTTTTTGGAAGCTGGTGATTTTGTGACCCGGGAGGTGGCTTTCACCGTAGATGAGGGGTCGGGATGGAGGGAACTTTCTTTGCCGTTTGTGCCGTCAGATAATTCATCATCCGCACCGGAGGAAGGGGGGGTCGGGGGAAGAAGGGGGAGGGAGGGGGCACTTCTGGGGGCACCCACAGATGAACGGACAGGTGAAGACGCCCCTGAGTCGGATGCCCGGGCAAGACGGGGGTGGGGAATGGTGGAGTGCCAATTGGTACTGGATGGCCTCCGAGCATAATTAAGACCGGATGATGGCAGGTGCTTCTCGTTTGAGTCGTAGAAGGCGCTGTGGTCCGGATGATCGTTTTCATCCTCCATGTACTGACCGGACGACCAGTGAGATAAGGCCGAGTAGCGGGGGATAGCAGCTGAGTGGTTGTTTATGTTCCGATAACGGGAGTAATTTTGGAGAGGCCCGCCGCTGCCGCCGAGAGCGATTGGGAGGAGTGCGGGTATCTCTCTGTCAGGGGTGGGGGCCATGGTGAAGCCGATGTTGGGGGAAGGGGAGTTGCTGCTCGAGGTAGATATGGATGGGGAGGTAGCGTCGAGGCTTTCGCAGTCGTAGCCGCAATATGCACGTCTATCGGAGGTGGGTTAGAGCAGGTTGGGGTGGGGGAAGGGTGTGAGATATATACCCGTCGGTTAGAGGTTTGCCACACTGCAAACACACGTCCTCGTACATGGCGGTGGCCGGGGGGCGGAGGAGAGTGTGAAGGGGGAGGGAGGATGAGAGAAGGACAAGGAAGGTGCGGATTAACGGAAAATATAAGGAGAGATTTCAGTGCAGCTGACTAGACCCATTCTTTATTTATTTATTTTCGTTTATCTGTCACGGGTAACAGCGCGGTAACGACCGGGCGTGACCGTCCCTCGTAAGTGCGCCCCTCGTCCTGTGGCTGGACCCCCGCAGTGGTCGCGAGAGCCGGTGTCCTTGGGTGAAATACTGACAATCCCACTCTCTCCTCATCCACCATGTCTTCCCCACCCAACTCGAGAAACAACTCGCGTTCGGTGTTCTCGCTCAACGCCTCAACATCCGCGTCCAGACCGTTCTTGAATGTCCTGAACCCCATGGCGAGAAGCAGGGACTACAAGGGCTACATCCAGGCCAACCAGTCCGTTCTCGAGGAGGCCGAAGAAGACGAAGGCGATAACGCCTCCGTGTTCGCTCTTCAGGACTCTCCCCGCCACCACGCACAACAAGATCTCGCTAGCACTCCCCAATCTGGTTGGCGTGGTTTTGATGCCCCAGCCACGAACGTACTGAGGCCAAATATCCAAGAGGAGGATCACAAGCACGTCCCACTAGATCACTCTGATTCCTCCGACGACCAAATCCCCCAAAGTTTCCTGATCGAGGCCTCGTCTTCGAAGCCCCGGAGAAAGTCCTCGAAAGCCAAAGAGAAGGCCAGGGCAAAGGAGACTCCCCAACAGCCCCCACGCCCTCCCTTGCTTTCCAGAGGTGGCTCCACGCGTCCTATCCTTCCCACCACTACACAGGACGCGAAGGCGATCCGTGCCGCTTCTCCCCTAAAACCTTCCGAGATCGACCCCCCAGATCAATCTTCACACGGCCATTTTCTCCCCCCACAACCGAAGCAGATGCGCGGTTTAGACGCCTACGAACGTGCTCTCTGGAGTTGGGTCAACGTTTATAATCTTGACGCGTTTTTACAAGAAGTCTACCACTACTACCAGGGCAAGGGGATCTACTGTATCGCACTCTCTCGTGGTTTAAATCTTCTGTCAGTCACATCCCCCCTCCTCACACGCGTGCGTACGCTCACGCATTTTGCGTAGCACAGTAGGATTTGTCATTGGTTTTTCCACGTTCCTTTTGGGATGCGTCGAATATTCCCGCATCCGACCTGACCATATCACACGGTTGTCCGATGTTGTTGTCGAGCACTGTGTCTCCAAGTAAGTATGACGAAATCCCGCACGTCAAACCCCACTCACACCACCACAGGTTCTCCGGATTTACTTTCCTCTTCTTCCTCCTCTTTACCGCGTTCTACGTATGGCGGATTGTGACCTTCGTGTTCGAGGTCAGGCGGTTAATGGACATGTACCAATTTTACACACATCTCCTGCGAATCCCAGACGTACGTGTTCCCACCTTCTTGATCGCCAGGGGAACTCAGATGTATGTTGTCACCTAGGCCGATATCCAGACAATCGCCTGGCCAGAGGTTGTCCGCAGAATTGGTGCTATCCGCGAAGAGAACCCACTCACGGCGTTATCATCCAATTCCGCTTCTGATAGCACAACTGCTACCGCAAAGCTTGATGCTCATGATATCGCCAACCGCATCCTGCGGCAAGAAAACTACCTCATTGCCCTTTTCAACAAGGAACTGCTTGACCTGCGTGTCCCCCTCCCCCAGGTTCTCCAGCGCTTTGTTCCGCCTGAGGAGGGCAAGGGTCGCATGCTCACCAAGGCGCTGGAGTGGAATTTACGGTTCTGTCTGATGGAATATTTGTTTGACAAGAGTGGACGTGTGAGGAAGGTTTTTTTGAAATCAAAGAATAGGCCCACGCTCGTCGAAGGGTAAGTTGACAGCGATTTCCCCATCGGCACACAGAACGGTTCTTTTTCCGGTCAGACAGCTAATAGCTTACTCCATTTGGTAGATTGAGACGAAGACTTGTGTTCATGGGTATCCTGAACGCGATTTTTGCGCCTTTCATCGTGCTCTATCTCATCATGTATTCGTTCTTCCGCTATTTCGATGTTCGTATTTCCGCTTCCACCTTTCTCGTTCCCATCACTTACTGTACACCCCCTCCACGCACAGGAATACCACAAGAACCCCTCCTCCATCGGCGGTCGGAAGTACACTCCGTTCGCAGAATGGAAGTTCCGCGAGTTCAATGAACTCCCTCACCATTTCACTCGGCGACTTGATGAATCATACCCGACCGCTTCCATGTATATCGGCCAGTTTCCGAACGAGAAGTTGACGATTATAATGCGCTTTGTTGCATTTGTCGCAGGATCCTTCGCTGCCGTGCTGTTGTTGGCAACGGTGATCGACCCGGACCTGTTTCTCGGTTTCGAGGTGACACCCCACCGCACTGTGTTCTTCTACGTCGGCGTGTTCGGGACGATCCTCGCTGTCGCGAGGGGGATGATTCCCGAGGAGAACACGGTATTCGACCCGGAGCTGTTGGTTGTGGATGTCATCCAACACACCCATTACATGCCGGACGAGTGGAAAGACCAGTTGCATTCCAAGAAAGTACGGCCGATTGCCCACTACCGCGGCGTTACGTTAACTATAGTGAATTATAGGTGCACCAGGAGTTTGGTCAGCTTTTCGCGATGAAGATCATGATTTACGCCCAGGAGCTGCTTTCCGTTGTGCTAACCCCGTTCGTCCTCTGGTTCTCCCTCCCGGATTGCGCACCTGCGATCGTGGATTTCTTCAGAGAATTCACCATCCACGTGGACTCGTTGGGGTATGTCTGCAGTTTTGCCGTCTTCGACTTCCAGAGACACGGGAACGTCAAGGTCAGTCCTGGTCTTGTTTTGGCTCCGTTCTTTCCCACCGGCGCCGTCCTTTTCCCTTGGTTACCATTTTCTCCTGTCGATCGCTACCCCAAGATCTACGATTTTTCGCTGGATCTTTGGGGTACGCGTGGCGCCATGTTGATACAATTCGGTCGGGAGTTGATGTGTTGATGGAAGAGATGGGCCGCTGAATACCATCGGTAAAAGAAAAACTTTTTTTGCTAACTTGCTTGTCCCATTTGTTTTTAGTTTGGCGCGCCCACGGAAGTAAGTGATGAACGCCTGATGTCAAAAGAGGGCAAGATGGAGAAAAGCTTCCTCAACTTCAAGGTCAGCTGGTTCCCCTGGACCTGATCCCACTTCCGTTTGCTAACGAAACGACACCTTTTAACTCTGATTTTCTAAATGCTTGTCCTATCAACCCCTCGTGACTTTCCCATGGCTGTGCACTGGCCCTTCGGAATCGACCCTAACTTTCCACCTCTTTATGGGATCACCACTTCTTCGATGGCTCTGGGGTTGAACATTTCTTCCCGCCCTCCCCCCATGACCATCGCCTGCCTCCTGTTGTCACAACCGACATACCTCCCCCATGCCAAAAATCTCATTCACCCGAACGCTCTCGCCTTTTGTTCCGCGCGGCGGAATCTCTCGGGTATGACGGTAATTACGCACGGGTCGGTCTTTATAGGCAGCACATCCGGAATGGATCCCACGAGATCCGACGGGATCATTGTACCTCAGTCGAATGGCCGCAATTCACGGGCAATACAGGCCCCTCTCACCGACCTCACCTTTCAACCGTCGTAGGATGCCCGGGATGGCATCTGTATACCAACACCACCCGACCCAGCTTTGGGGTTCGCATTACCATCCGAACTCTAATGCCGGTATCAGCACTGGCGTGAGCGCAGGCGTCGACTTGGTAGAAAGGTCACGAGAATACGATCGGGCATTGAAGGCGAGTCAGATGGTCAGGTCCAGGTTCCAGCCCCCTCCCGCCAGAACCACGGGGGATATTCAGCAGAGTGTAACGGCTGGGATGGACCTGGCCCAAACCGCTATCCTGGGAGACTCGGAAGGCACAACGACGCTCCCATCAAAGGATAAGGGGAAACCTGATCTCGATCCGCGACCTTTTGAGGCAAGGGACAAGGGCAAGGTCACCACAGAAGGGGGAGATGGTGAACTGGGTGTGGGAGAGGGTGTCAGTGGGCTCGGTGAATCGTATGTCGATGGTGCAGCGAAGCGACCCAAATTGTTGGGGCTGTCGCAGACCCAGCAACAGGAAGAAGATGAAGAGCTCTTGGCTGATGGAGGTGTCCTGGGGCTCCTGGCTCAGATCTACGGGAGGAAGGACCGGACTGGGTTGTGATTTATTCCCACGTAGACCATTCACGCTCGCCATTTGGTCCTCACGAACCTTCCTTCACCTCAACCCTGCGCCCCTCGCAATATCTCCACCATTCGCGGTAGGGTCAATGGCAACCCACGTGCGGTTGTTTTTGCGTGCGTGCAGTGATGTGAGTTTATCCGTAGACTATTTGTGCATATAATACATTTTCCTCATGTTTGTAGCTCACCTTGTTACGTACCGCACTTTCCGTAAGGATACTGCGATACCTCCTCACTCGGTGTGAACACCGTTCGACTGGACGCTGGAGGTGGGAGGGAAGAATACGTAACAATCCAAATCTAAACGATGCTTTAGTTTGCTTATGCCGGGAGAGACACATAACGCGTCTAAACGATCTCCGTGAACCGGACCCGACCCGGACTACGAGCGCGCTTGACCCTGTCGGTTGAGTGGCTGGTCGGACCACACCCGTGCACCTTGACATACCTTGTTACCAAACTTGAAGATGGCGCTCGATCGGCGGGTGGGGGCCGTGGGTGACTTTGAGAGACCGATGTACCCCTTTCACGTTCAAGGGAAAGTTGTGCCGCTTCAGGGTTCAGTAGAAGCGACCAAACCTCGGGGGAACCTCGCCCATGAGGCCTATCTTGAGTTGAACTTAGGCCCGCGTTGAGGGCGCAGCTGACACGAGAAGGTTTTACATGGAATTACTGGGTACAAGCACTACAAAGATAAGGAACACGAGATGGGTCAACGTGAGTGAAAAATGCCGGGGAAGGTGCGACGAGGTGGGGTGGGGCAAATAGATTAGCAACTCAAAGCTCACGAAAACACTGCGGATACAAAGGGGGGGTCACCCTCTAGTCGAGCGTATGGGGTGGGGTGACGAAATTACACAACATCTGATCTCCTCTTCTTCCTCGCGCTCTTGATTGGAGCCTCGGGTGAGAGTTGCCGTACGGAAGCGGTATCCGAAGCGACCTCGTCCAAAAACGCCGTTAGCTTCTCCGTTTCCTTGTCTTGTTTGCTCTCCTCCCCGTTAAGGTGCGCGACGATCTCGGAGACCGGAGGGTCGAGATGGCCACCCCCGAGGTCGCCGAAACCACCGTCGTTGGAGAATTGGTTCAGCAGGTCTTGAAAGTCGAAATCGGCTGGGTCGATGTTCCCAGTGTCGAGATTGGCAACCTCGCTTCCTGTAGTGTCAGCGAGTGCACCGTTAATGTGAGGATTGTCAAAGTCGAACCCGAATTGGTCCATAAACGACTTGATGTTGGAATCCATGAGGTTGATGCTGTCCACAACTCCTGCGGCGTTCTCCCAGGTGTTGTGAAGGCGGGTGTCTTGCTCATTCAGTGCAGGTAACAACTCATCATGGAGTGGAGTGATGAGAGACGATGACCGGGCTGGGGCTGTGGCGCCAGTCGGTGGTGGAGGTGCAGGAAGGAGAATAGGACGGTTAGGGGCCGGGTCTTGATGATCAAAGCTGAAATGTAATTGAGCGGGCGAGTATGTGGTCAACTGGTTATTAGGATGGCTCATCGAAACTGGCTGGCCGGAGGACGGGGGAGGCTGGATCTGGAAATTACTGTTCTGCAGCGCCTGTACCAGCCTCTGCATCGATTGGGGAGAGTTCATCATCTGATTGATGACATTTTGAACCATATCGTTCTGTAGTGGCTCGGAAGCGTTGACTGGGTTGACATTAAAAGGGTGGGGAGGGAGGACTGGATTGAACTGTGGAACGGGTGTCGGGTTCATTGGCTGCGGAGTCTGCGCGAGGTGGTGGATCTGGTTAGGAGCTGGGGTGGGTGTAGAGAGCCCCGGCGGAGGCGGAATCGATTCCATGCGACCATCGATTGGTATGAACGGGTCCGAGGTTGAAGGGGTCGGGGAAGTAATGTGTGCGAATGTGTCTGGTAAAGAAGGCGTTTGGTAAAGACCAACGTGAATGAATGCACATAACTCACCGAACGTACCCATGTCCACGTCGTCCTCCTCGTCCAGGTCGTCGGTGACAGACGCGGTCCTGGTGTGCGAGTTACCACTCCGGCCGGCAGCAATCATCAATCGCTGACGCTTCCGCGGAACGTGAACGTCGATCTGGGGTGAGTCCCCATCGTCCGATTTATGAACCGGCGAGGCGGCGGCGTTACCAAATACACCGGCAAGAAACTTGAGGATACGATTGATCGTGTCCTGGTGTTTCTTGTGCCTCTCCCTCGAAGCCATAGCCTCCTTCCAAAGGTGTTCATTCGATTTCTTGAGTTCGTTGAGCTCGGACGAAATGGCTTGTTGGTGGCGTTTGATCGCGGAAATCCCGCTAACCAACGAATTAACGTCCAACACCTGACCAGAGGGTAAATTCGAAAGAATCTGCGGTGGTGCAGACTGCGGGAACATAGGAAGCGGAGAAGGGAGTCGATGGTCTTCGGGGACGATGATGGCGTCTGGCTGCTTTTTCCGTTGGATAAGGCACAACATATCGGGATGATCTCTCCGGAAGTTAGGGTGCTCGAATTGATGAGTCTCTATTTCAGAATCGCTCTTCAAAACACCTTGTTGGAGATGTTGAACCTTGTGGAAACCGTACATGTTCAGTTGACGGACGAACGAGGTCCACTTGTTATGTTTGAACCATTTGGCGATAACCTCCCGCGCAAAGCGTTCGTGATCAAGTACTAGGGTACGGATGCCGGTCGTGAGTGGGGCGCACCGGGTGTGTGGTGCTTAGGACGAGGGTTTTACACACCGGTGAACGAATCCCCCTCTGCCGACCACCTTATCACGTTGGAATTATCTTCATCATTAAGAATCCTTGGTGTGATATCGATTCTGCTGTACAAAGAGGGGGTGGAGTGATGGAGGCCACGCACTGGAATAATTTTTGAAGGAAGGCGGGCACGACCTTCCTCGCTTCCTTGCTCAGTCCAGGTTGCGAGCCACCGGTCGGCCTCGAGAGCGCGACCTGGTTATCGGTCGCCATTCCTGTAGGGTTGTCGTCGAAAGGTGCTTGAGATGGCCGCGTAGAGGGAGGGAGGGGGATGATGGCGGGGGACAAGGACAGGCTGGTCAAGTTGGCGGGTGCACTTGGTTACACAGGAGACCTTGAGGTGACCTCATCCTCAACGTGTTCTTGGCCATGGGCGTGTTCGACTCGAAACCGCTCAACACGACGCCTCTCAACAACACGCTAAGGAAGAACCCCCTTCTCTTTGGCGCATCTTTCGTGATGATCATGGTCGTCGCCTCGTACGCACTCGTGCCGTTCACGCAGACAAAGTACGAACTACAGGACCGCAGGAATTCAAATGTGCGTCTCAACCCAGTCTTCTACAACTACAATGTGGACTTCACGCGAAATCCTCAGGTCTCGAAAGAACAAGAACTCGGCCTGGAGAATCGAAAGAGAAAGTTCGACATCCGCGAGGAATACTTCGCAAGTCTCCCACCACACCCCTTCCCCCGATCTCTCCAATTTACCTCCCGTCTGCCTCTAGAAACTCAGCGCGAAGGCTACCGAAGATTGGGAGCCCAAACGTATCGAACGTCCAGTCGGGACACCGGAATGGGGCGTACCACCGCCTGAACCCTCACCAAAGCGGTCGTGATCCACTCCAAACTGTCATCCGGGTGTAACGAGTAAAATGCAGTAAGCAACGACTATAACCACCCCTCCCACGGGCACCCCAAACCGAAGGAAAGCTGTTTAAACCTGCGCAGTGGTCATGAAGAAGTAGATATGGAAAAATTCAAGGCACCCCTTCCGAACGCCGACGCGACAGCTTGGAACCCATTCTCTTTGACCTCTGAGAGGAACAAGTCGTGTTGACCCGCCAGGCGTGCGTTGTTTGCCCTGATCTCCCGAATAACCCCATGTGTTTGGACGCAGTTCGGGCATTCTGTTTCGTTCTCGGCCAGACAGCTAAATAGGGTTCAGGGGTTAGACGAAACGATGGAGGGCCGTTTGAGCAAATGTATACTTACCGCTGGTGATAACTGTGATTGCACATGAAATGGACACTTGGAAGGTCTAGTTGTCCACCGCATGCCCGACATTGAGTTGCGTGGAATACCTTGGGCTGGTCAGGATCTGACAATTCCTGAACCTGTCCAAGTTTCGCCTTTGTCTCCAGCCGATAAGAGGTTGTAAGTCGTGAATCCTGGGATGGGGGATAAGTAAAAGCTGGGTGACGTCAAAAGGTGCTTCACCGTATCAATGTCATCCCTCGCTTCCTCGATTTTTCTAACCAACCAACCCTTGACTAACCCCACGCTTGCAATGCCATTCCGGCTCAGCAGCTGGAGTATCGCGAGGGGTGGCATGATCTTCTCTCCATCCACATACTCGATCACCCTCTCCACGTCCTTCGAATGCCTGCTCAGGAGCACTTCGGACGACGTCAAGAACCTGAGAGCGAGAGGGTAGAGGTGTCTGTGCTTCGGGCCATACAGATCCAAGTAATGTATGACCTCCTTCGAAGCCTCGTTCATACCGTTCTCATCTCCAAACAACCCAAGGGTCTTCTCCTTATCCATCCAGAACCGTAGGACATCCTCGTGCATCCCGAGTTTCTCCCATAAGAGAACCAACCCTAGTGTGAACTGGCAGGTGGAGCACACGATCAGGGCATGGTTAATATCGTATGGGATTTTATCACCCCGGAGGAGTTTGAACGCCTTCGCTTTCATAATCCTCTCGTCTTCTTCAGACTTCGTCTGCGGGGAGAGGTAGAGTTCCAACAGCGTGTTCCAGACGGAGATCTGGTCTGCTCGCTCCGCGGCCTCATCAACCGGCACGTCCGAGCCTCCCTTCTCGCCGCTCGTAGGTGCACCAGCGTTGTCGTCGACAGATTGGCCCCATCGCCGCACGGCGACGGTCTCCAAGAATATGATGAATTGTTCTACGTGATCCACGAAGTGGGCGAAATACAGCTTGGGGGAAGGCCGCTTGACAGGTTCCCGAGGTTTTGGTGCTTGCATCGTCGCAACCGGGCCACCTGTGCCCGGTAGTCCAGAAGCAGTTGGTGGTGGGGTTGAGTCTCCAGGATCCTCGAGAATTGACTCCTCCTTCCTCCCTTTCGCCGTGACCGTTCCCGTGGTCGCAGTCTCGTTTGTTGTAGGTCCACGGTTCAGCGCGAGGTAGGAGAGGTATGAAGGAGTGAACCCTGACTGTCGTCCGGGAGATGGGAGGCCAGGGTCTTCCGCGGTCTTGGTGGCGGGGTCGTCAAGTGAGAGGAGACTGTTGCTGGTGCAGATGTCAACAAGAAGTTCGGTGGTCTCTCGAGGTAGATTTCCAAGCATTGCCCGCCCATATCTCGCAAGGTTGGTCTCCGCCTTAAGACACCAAACCGTCAACGTTTCGTATCAGCGGTTCAAGAAAGCAACTGACTGTCTCGGGCCCCAGCCTCCTCAAATAAGCCAACGCCAGCTTGTAATTTCCTGCGTCTTCGATCTGAATCCTCAGGTAATCCTCGTGTCTCTCGTACTTCTTGGCCAGGTACGACGCGTGGTCAAAGTAACCGGCCTGCCTGCACACCCTAATCGCCGTATCCAAATCGAACGGCAGCTCCTGTTGCTTCTCCGAGTAATCGCCATCTCCAGCAGCGGCGAGGTCAGAGCGTTTCGACTCGGTCTTGATGAAGCTGTCCAGACGAGTAACATCCTTGAGTTTGGTGTAGGTGTTCAGAAGGAGGGTCGTGTGATCGGAATTCGCCAACCCCATGGCGTGGAGTTCTTGCAGGTAAGTGACGAGGTTGTGGATCCTTTGAGCGTCGAGGAACTAAAGAGGACGCAGTCAGCGGGCGTGCACATTCCTAGCCAATGCACCCACCTTTCGAATTACATAGCTTGGTTGAAAGTTCCCAATGGTCTGGACAAACTGCTTCATCGCCCCATCGTAGTCTCCTTTTGAGTACAGGTGATCGCCGTATTGTCGGTGAATATCGGCCACGCTCGCCTCATCCAAATTCTGTGTCTTGCCGAGATTAAGGGCGATGGAATACAGCGATTTCCCGTATAGCATATCCAACTTCGCAACCGTGGGCTTCTCCTGAAGACGTGAGAGCTAGTGCCAACCAATTAGCCCGGCGAAGGAGGACATGTAGCCGCAACTTTACCTTGCCATCATTAGAAAGGACGTAGATGCCTCCCCACTGCGAAACCACTTCGCGTACCCCTTGCGGGAACGTTCCTGAGAATGCCACTAATTTGTTTTCTGGGTCAAAGACAGTGACCTTCGCGATGTCGGTGTTTGGTTGTGGTTGACCCCTTGCCACGAAATTCCTCACTGTCGCAGAGGCCGACGTAGCTGTAGGTGTGAATGGAGGGGAAATAATGACCAAATAATTGGTGTGCGTATACACCGATGACTTGGTTCCTGGATAGCAGTCGTCAGCGGCGAACCAGCAGCCTGCGGTCTCCATATCTGACCTTCGTACGCGTAACATGCTCCCCGTCCGTCCGTTCCGACGACGTACACCGCTTCATCTCTTGCAACTATCATCTCCTTTGACCGCCAGTTCATCGTTGCACACCCCAGTCCGGTACCAACCTGGTCCACAACGGCGGGTGTACCACCACTGCCTTTACCAGATGCCTGGTACGAGAGGACGTTGTTGGTGGTGACCACGAATAAGTAGACATTCGGATTCTCATCGGTAGGTTCCTTGAACCCCAGCCCAGTTACTGGTTCGGTGGGGCTTTCCCTCACCACCTTCGGTTTGGGTAGAGCCGTGAGGGAAGTGGAACCTGAGAAGATAGACTGGTCCAGTTGACGATATAGGAGCACGGTGCCGTTAGCAAGACCGACTGCGAGATGTGTCAGGCCATTGGAGAGCGCAACGGTTGATACGGGGTGCGGGCCTGAGGGGTGTGGAATCTTCGTGGATCGCAGAAGGATAGGGGAGTCGGTCTTTTTGTCGATGGTCTCAAGGTCCCATATCTTCAACATGGGATGCCGCACGGTGTCTTCTTCCTACAACTTGACCAAATCAGCACCCAAGGGCGGGGGTCAGTGTAGTCCGGACGCACCCCAAGGGTAACCAGAATGCCCTTCTTCTCTACCATATGTGTGACTCTCCCAGAAACGTGGACAGCCCATGTCCGGATTGGTTCGAAAGACTTATCGAGGATGTATATCCGACCGTTTACATCTGCCACAAGGACACCCACGGACGAGGGCGCAACCGCCGCAATTTCGAATGTGTTCTAGACAACGGGTGGGTGTTTGGCAGGCCTCGTAGGTACGGGAAACGGTGAGACGCGTACCTTGAATATCGCGGGAGAGCTGGCGAGGTCGTTGGCATCTTTTACAGGCACAGAATCAAAGAATACGAATTGTTTCCACTAACGCACACGGTCAGCACCGTTAACTGTGGTCACGATAACGAGCCGGGAGCAATTACCGCGGGGGCTGCAGATGCGGCAGTGGTGGCCATCGATTCCAAGCGCCCAGCGTGGATTATCTGGTGAAGCGTGGGGGGGGCGACCTCCGGAGATTGAACGAAGGTCTTTGTACACGCAAGTCCGCGAAACAAAAGGGAGACCTGGTGGAGGGGGATGGATGTTGCCGACGACGCGAGGCGGGGGCAATTGCTTCCGATGTACAAGTTCTATGTAGTTACGCGTGAGTGTCAATTACTCCTGACCCATAACCATAACGATGAGCGACTACAACGGCGACTACAACGGCGACTACGACGGCGACGAGCCTCGTGCCTCCTCCCAAACCCAGAGGCAACAGCAGGAGGAAGCGACGACGACCGCGATTTCTCTCGACATCCCCTCCTCTGATCTCGACCTCGGCTCCATCATCGCACCGTCTGAAATCGACACACCAAAACCTGAGCAGTGGGCCGAGCTCGATTCTAAATCTCGAAAGCGCGAGGGTTGCTGAAACGATTAAACACCCACAGGTCTGCCAAGGCGCAGAAGCGGGCGTCGAACGTCCTGAAGCTTTCCCTTGAGCGCCAGAAGCTAGAGGAGGAGTTGAGGGTCATGAACGAACGTCTCAAGGCCGCAGAGCAGGCCGCTTCTCAGAGAGGGTCATCCGCTCTTCACCCTCCTCCGTCTGAGTTGAGCTGATGGACGTTACAGAGCACCCTCGATTTCGAATAGAGCATGAACAAGAATACCGCTGTAATCTATCCCTTCGCCGCTGCCCTTTCGCCCAGAGGCACCCCCTTTTTTGTCTTTGTCTCGTACTCGTATAATAGTTTGGAAACCTTGCGGAAACAAGCCATAGTTAGAGTTTCTTCCTCGTCGTTGCGCCCGACCTTGATCGCATCGGTCCACAGCCGCACGGGCGCCACTACTGTGGCCTCAGGACCTGGACAACAAACAAGGGCCACCAGGCTCCCCTGTTTTCCCCTTCTCCCTCTATTTTCCACCATCCAGCATGTTCATCGACAGCAAAGGGGCCAACACGGGGCTGCGTTCACTGACTTGGTACTGCCAACGTGGTGAGTGACCCTATGCCCTCCTATCAAGCCCCACACCGATCCTGAGCCCAACTGCAGTCGCCATAAACCACATAGATTGTAATTCTACTCTCGCGCAAGGTTCCCCGCAGCTCGCTAAGTCGTCCCCATAGCAATCTGCAGCGTTGAAGGGCTGCCATTCCCCCTTATCAAATGTATCCTCGAGGCATGCTCGGCCGACACCCTTCTCCGATTGGAACAAGCAAGTCCTGTGCGTCACATTCCACCCCTCACGACTGCAATGTCTGACGAAAAACCAGACCGTCCAGTCCGAAACGCACGGTGAGCCAGCTCTAGGCCAATCGGGTGGCAACGGCTCATCGTTCACCCCCTCACGCTGCCCAGAGGTTTGGAGGAAACTGTGCGAGAACACTTATAAACAATTCTGGTCAGACTATGAGTTGGGGAGATTCGAAGAACCCAAGTCATGGAAGGCTACATTTTTCGTGCGTCTGTCTCGTCACCACTGGGCCCGTCCGTGGGCCGCGGCTGACTCGGATCCGTCGCATAATAGGAACTGCGGGTCCAAGAGGCCGAGAAATTTAGACAATTGGGTGCTAAACTTCGAAGTCAAAGGGTTGAACACGAAGAGCGCAGGAAAGAGAAAGAGGTCAAGTACTCTGGACTTCTACCCCCACCGAAGCGACAACGGGTGGCGACCTGTGAGTCACCGCTCTGCCGATTGAACCCCGTCAGACCCAACCTCATATCCAAACCAGGGGGCCAATCGTCTGCATCAAAGACGCTATTTGAGAAAGCTCGCTCCAAAACGGTTCAGATATCGAAAGGGGTTTACGCTGCCACAAGAATGTTACCGCCCATGCCACAGTACAAAAACTACTCTGCCATTTTGCCTCCACGAACAGTTTCCTCCAAACCTCCCCCGCCGGCCTCGCGCCCCTCTGTAACCAATACAACGACCTCCACACTACCAAAGACTACAGCCCCGGCTTTACGCTCTAGGACGTCTCTGCCAACGCCAACGCCAACACCAACGCCTTCGCCCCCGACCTCGTCAAGCTCATCAAGTAGGTCAAGCTCATCGGCGGCGACGTCCATACCCTCTTCTACACCATCAACACCGCCTACGCCTTCGACACCGGCCACCACACCCTCACCCATCCCCCAGTCGGGCATTATCACCGTTACAAGGATTACGGTTCCCAAGCCCGCCCCTCGTACTAACCCCCCTCTGGACCCTACGCCAAAGAGACAGAGATACATGGATCCAGTACTACCGCAGCTCGCGAGGAAGCATGCCAGACGGGAAGCGGTCATGCGCGAGCGTGGCATAGACAAACCCTCAAGTTCCACTATGACACAAACAGCTGACTCTGGAAGTTCAACTCCAAAACCGCCGCCACCCAGAAAACCTGACGCAGTGTTGTTTATGCCGAGACACAGAGCGTCATCACAACTGCCCTCTCGGTCTGCGGCGAGCTAAATAACGTGTTGTGGTCTTACCGTCTTAATCGTCGCACCATCCTATCCTGGCCTCGTTTCTGGGGCTCATGTTGTCCTTGTTTTCGTTTGCATCTGCGCAAGTATTCGGTGACCCGTCCACATCTGTACATTATGCTAGCTCATATAAATCCCCTTGATCTTTTCGTACTCTCCTCCTTGTTTACGACGCGTTGTCATTGGTCAAGATCTCCATGACGCGTGCGACCTTGTGGTCATTACCTTCTCCTGGAGTGATCTTCCTGTCAACCCTCGTTCCGATGCGCACATCGGTGGCGATTCGGGGAGCGCCTTTAGCATGCACGGCGGCATGGCAGTCGTGAATGGCCTTTGTAACTTCATGCCACGGTCCCTCTGAATCACAGTTACCGGATGAAAGGGGGCTATGGATGGAGTGACTTTACCTAGATTCGTCCCATAACCGCTTGGTGGATCGTCAGCATTTTATTCAATCCCTGGAGGGCCATCAGAATGTATCAAGCCTTACTGTAACTGAATTCTGGGTCAGCGAAACACACGAGAGGACGATGTATTGTTTGCACAAACCTTGTACTTCAATCCGGATTTTTCGAGCACCCGCTGACACTCGGCGATGTACTCTGCGACCTGTTTCGGCAGTGGGTCGGATGAGCTCCCGAATCGTCTCCCGGCGACGTACGGAAGGGTCAGGGCCAGTTCCGATTGGGAGGAGACAAAAGTCTACAAACCACATAAGGACTTGTAGCGTTGGTGTACATCTTATGTGGATCACCTGCAACGGCGTACAACTCTTCGGAGGGTGGCGAGGACATGATTGTGCGCTTACATAATTGATCATGTCTCCCTCAACGTCCATCCAGTCTAGGATATCTGCTTTCGAGGCTCTCAAAGACCAGAAGTCGGGCCAGTCGAAACCAAAAACCGTAAACGACTTTGGAGACCTCGTCATCGACGACGGGGACACTCCGGCCGACGCCACCATTATCCTTGAGGAACCCATCCCACCCACCGCCAAATCCTTTTCGACCATCGCACCGTCCCCAAGTCCGAGTCCGTTGAACAGGGTGCATTCGTTGAGTGGGAGCGACGCGCATTCACCCTCGCCCTCGCCACCTAATCTCGGATGGAAGACGAGTTTGTTGGACCTAAACGATTGGGTCGTCGATGTAGAGGGTCCGAATATCGGTTCAGTGACAGGGATCGGAACTGGACCAATTAGTGCTGTTCCCCGCCGGTGGCAGCCCCCTCCCTCCCCCACCATCTCCATTAACACGCGTCCACT